>ERZ808040.242-NODE-242-length-53464-cov-5.867964_pt1 | contig 53464 bp, 48 predicted proteins | sample MGYA00380191_ERZ808040 | MGnify/ENA primary metagenome ERZ808040 (study PRJEB31490, sample SAMN06133395) | mouse gut metagenome | isolation source: J6 | host: mice | place: China: Chengdu | collected 2015-05 ...
TCGGCGATTTTATTTTTACTAAAGCTTTTTATTTCCCCCGGTAGAACCGGGGGTTTATTCTTTGCTGAAGAGACAATAAAAAATCCTGTTACACACTGAAAACGTGTAACAGGATTTTATTTTTTTATTTAAGTATTATTGTTTATTGTCTTGTAATCAACATATTGCTGACCGGCCTCAGGTGCCTTTCCGCCGTTTTTCGCTGCAAGCATCTCACTGACAGTAACAACCTGATAACCCTCTTCAATCAGCTTAGGAACAATCTTTTTGACTGCTGCTGCAGTTGTCGGATAAATATCGTGCATCAGAATAATTGAACCATCATAAACACCTTTCATTGCTGCCTTATAAATCTTATCTGCATCCCTTGACTTCCAGTCCTCCGTATCTACAGACCAATAAGCAATCGGCATACCTTCCTTTTTACATACCTCCTGAATTTTGGAGGTCATCATACCGCCCGGACATCTGAAAATGGAGGGATTTTTTCCGCACGCCTTTTTTATTGCCTCACTGCCCCTGACGATATCCTGTTCAGTAACCTTTTTACCGTAATTCTGATGATCATAGGTATGATTGCCGAGCTCACAGCCAAGCTCTATTTCCTTTTTCAGACACTCGGAATTTGATTTATTTATTCTGGAGCTGCACATAAAGAATGTAGCTCTTGCTCCGTATTCCTCAAGCACCTTCAGTATCTCAAGCGTTGAATTGCTTCCGTTATCATAATAAGCCGGACCATCATCAAAGGACAGGGCAACGACAGGCTTTTTAGGATCAATATTCGTATTCATCACGATTTTTTCTTTAATTTCAGCCTTGCAAGGCTTACACCACTCACCAAATACTTCATTATCATCCACATTTATGAATGCTCTTGCTCTGACATAATAAGTATCCTTTGGTTTCAGCTTATCAGCCTTAAAATCAGCAGCCGAAAGCTTTTCCTTCTGTGAATCGCTGAAATCTTCATTCTTTGAGTATTCCAGCTCATAGCCTGCTGCATTGTCTGCTTGCTTCCACTTCGCTTCCAGAACTCCCTCTTCAGGAGAATATGCAGAGACATCCAATTTTTCAGGAAGCGTATATACCTTTAAGCTTTGTGCATTTTCACTTTCATATTCATTTTTGTTAAAAATCCGGAATGCGGTTACCTTAATTTCATACACCCTGCCGCTTCCGGCATCCTTAAAATCATATGAACAGGTTTGGCCGTCCTTAACATCACCGAGCTTCTCGTACTCTTTGGTATCATTATTCAAAGAATAAATATGATAACCATCCGCACCTTTGACCTCTTTCCATTGAATCTGAATTGAATTGCTTGTGTTTTCAGTCATAACAAGATTTTCAACATCATCAACATTTTTTGCATTTACGACCGCAATTGCCGCTGCTGCACAAGCAACAACCAATATAATAACGAGGCATGTTACAGCTTTTATCTTCTTTGCCAAAATTCCATCTCCTACCATAGCCAAACAAGAGTCGAACAAAATAAGATTTGAGTCTTGTTTAACTAATTTATGCCTACAATAAAAATTATTAATATATACCTGACTGAACAGGATTTCATACTGCTTTTATTCAAGTATAATACCGATATTTGAAAAAATCAACAGGAAAAGATTTATATTAAAAAATTAGTCATATTGTATATATATTCCCATAAAATTCTGTTAAAATTTTAATAAATTTACGTTGACCGCAGATAAAGTTAGTGATATTATATTACCGGCTTAAATATTAAAAACATATTATATGGAAAAATATGTTTTTTGAAGGAGGACGGTTAAATGGAAAGTTTAATCATTGTACTGATTGGATTCCCGTTTTTGAGTGCATTGCTTCTCAGTATATTCAAAAACAACACAATCAGACAAATTATCACCTACATCAGCAGTATCGCTGTAATAGGTATGGCAATAACCTTTGCCGTTAAATATTTCACATCAGGCAATGCCGGCTTATCATTCTTCAGCGAAACAGAAATTGTTGATTATGCAATGATGGCTGTTGAGGCATTTTTGATGGTGCTGGTTACTGTACTCAGTATTAAGTATAAACAATATTATGCGGCTGTTTTGTCAATCGCACAGACTGTACTGATTTTCTGGTATGAGCTCAGCGGTAAAGCGCCTCACCAAATGGTAGACAAAATCTACATTGACCAGCTCACAGTTATCATGGTACTCATCGTAGCTGTAATAGGTACTCTCATAACAGTTTATGCTTGCGGTTATATGAAGGATTACCATAATCATCATAAAGAATTTATGGACAGACGCAGATATTTCTTTGCACTGCTCTACGTTTTTCTCGGTGCAATGTTCGGACTTGTTCTATCAAACAGTCTCATATGGATTTATTTCTTCTGGGAAATTACTAGCGTTGTATCCTTCCTGCTTATCGGATATACAAGAACTGCAGAGGCTATCCACAACTGCTTCAGAGCCTTGTGGATGAATCTGTTAGGCGGCTGCGGTTTTGCTGTTGCAATCGTACTTGCAGGCATTCAGTTTAATGTAACGGATATGCAGAGTCTTATTCTCTGCGACGGTGCAATTATTGTAATCCCTGTTATTCTTCTTTCCTTTGCAGCACTTACCAAAAGTGCACAGCTCCCATTTTCAAAATGGCTGCTCGGTGCAATGGTTGCCCCTACACCATCATCTGCACTTCTTCACAGTGCAACAATGGTTAAAGCAGGTGTTTATCTTCTTCTCAGACTGTCACCTGTTCTTGCAGGCTCATATGCAGGTACAATGGTAAGCCTGGTAGGCGGATTCACATTCCTTATTATGTCCATGCTTGCAATTACCGTAAGCGACGGAAAAAAGGTACTGGCTTATTCAACTATATCCAATCTCGGTCTTATAACTGCCTGTGCCGGAATCGGTGCTGAGGAAACAGTATGGGCAGGTATGTTCCTTTTGATATTCCATGCAATATCAAAATCACTGTTATTCCAGACTGTCGGTGCCATTGAAAATTCAACAGGCTCAAGAGATATCGAAACCATGCACGGTCTTGTTCGACGTCATCCGTATCTCGCATGGACACTTGTAATCGGTATTGCAGGTATGTTCCTTGCTCCGTTTGGTATGCTTATTTCAAAGTGGGCAGCTCTTAAGGCATTTATTGATAACGGCTCAATTGTGCTGATACTCTGCGTATGCTTCGGCAGTGCCACAACTCTGTTCTACTGGATGAAGTGGATGGCAACGGTTCTGGCTTCCAAAAACAACGATATAAAGGCCCCTAATACGACATCAGCAAATCAGTGGGTTTCCATTTTAATTCACTCTGCATTTATGATTATGCTGTGCTTTGCTTTCCCATTCATATCATCAAAGGTTATTATTCCGTATATCCACAATGTATTCAATAATGCTTATTCCGTTATCACAACGGATAACATCATTATTATGATGATTATGCTTATTGCTATCTTTGTTATTCCCGGTATATCATGGATTTCTGCAAGACATACAAAATACCGCAAGGTTGACCGTTACATCAACGGTGTCAATGCAGGTGACCAGATGAATTATATTGATTCTATGGGTGAAAAAAGACGTTTCTTCCTTGCCAACTGGTATATGGAAGATATATTCGGTGAGAAAAAGCTCTGGAATCCGTCAGTTATCATTTCAATATTGCTGATCGTAACATTTATGGTTATTTCGATAGGAGGTGCATTCTGATGACAGAAACAGTAAAAATCATTATCAGTATTGTTGCCTATATTGTATTGGCACCTTTTATCGGCGGTCTTATGTCAGGTGTTGACAGAAAAATCACTGCTCGTATGCAGGGAAGAAAAGGTCCGTCAATATTACAGTCCTTTTATGACGTTATAAAGCTTCTGAAAAAAGAAACTGTAGTTGTTAACCACGTTCAGATATTTTATCTTTTAACCTTCCTTGTATTTGTTATATTTACAGGCTGTCTGTTCTTCGGCGGTTTTGATTTACTGCTTGTGTTCTTTGCACTGACAACAGCAAACCTCTTTCTTATTCTTGCTGCAACCAGCAGCCACTCCCCTTACGCAAGTATGGGTGCCAGCCGTGAAATGATGCAGATGCTGGCTTATGAGCCAATGGTGCTTTTAACTGCCGTTGGATTTTACCTTGCAACAGGAACATTCAAGGTAAGAGAAATTGTTACAAGCGACGGTACGCTGCCAATCATTATGCTTCCGGGAATCTTTGTCGGATTTGTATTTATTCTGACAATTAAGCTCAGAAAACATCCTTTTGACCTTGCAACAAGCCACCATGCACACCAGGAAATGGTAAAGGGTATCACAACAGAATTCTCAGGTGAAATGTTTGCAATTGTCGAAATTTCACATTGGTATGAAAATGTATTTCTTATGGGTGTCATTGCCCTGTTCTTCATCAATGCAAACTGGTGGACAATTATCATTGCACTGGCTGCAATATCAATCACATATTTTATATTGATTCTCGTTGACAACACAAATGCAAGACTGAAGTGGCAGAAGATGTTTAAGAATTCATGGATTACAACAATCATCATCGGTGCACTCAACGTCTTCATTCTTGAAGTATTTTTTAAGGGGGTATAAGTAATGGCTGATATAACAAAATCACCTTGGATTATGCATTACGACGGTTCAAGCTGTAACGGATGTGATATAGAGGTTCTTGCCTGTCTTACTCCTGTTTATGATGTTGAACGCTTTGGTGTAATTAATACAGGTAACCCTAAGCACGCAGACATCCTGCTGATTACCGGCTCTGTAAATGAGCAGAACAAGGATGTTGTTAAACAGATATATGATCAGATGACTGAGCCTAAGGTTGTATGTGCAATCGGTATTTGTGCCTGCAACGGCGGCGTATTCAAGGATTGCTACAATATTCTCGGCGGTGTTGACAAGGTTATCCCTGTTGACATTTATGTTCCGGGCTGTGCAGCAAGACCTGAGGCAATTATTGACGGCGTAGTTCAGTCACTGGCACTTCTTAAAGAAAAAAGCAAAAAGCTCAAGGAGGGTAAATAAATGAGAGAAAATTATATTCTTGAAACAGTTGACATTCCTACCCTTTATAAAATTATGCTGGAGAGGCAGAGAGCAGGCTATCGTCTGGCACAGATTTGTGCCACAGCATATGAGGGCGGCAACGAGCTCATTTATTCAGTGGTTGACAATTATACCTTTGAAAATTATAAGGTAATTGTTCCGATTGATGAGGAAATCAATACAATCTCGGATTTCTTCCCTTCAGCTATGCTCTATGAAAATGAAATGAAAGAGCTTTTTGATGTTAAAATCAAGTCAATTAATCCGGACTATAACAACAAGCTTTACAGAATCGCTAAGAAAGCACCTTTCAAAAAGGAAGTTAAAGAAGCTGTAAAGGTTGTAAAAAAAGAAGAGGAGGCGGCAGAATAATGGGTGAAAGATCAGTAGTTCCTTTCGGTCCTCAGCATCCAGTACTTCCTGAGCCGATTCACCTTGACCTTGTACTTGAGGATGAAAAGGTAGTGGAAGCAATTCCGTCAATCGGCTTTGTTCACAGAGGTCTTGAAAGCCTTGCAGAAAAAAGAGACTTCAACGACTATCAGTATGTTATTGAAAGAATCTGCGGTATCTGCTCATTCAAACACGGTATGTCCTACTGTGAGGCACTTGAAAGCATTTTTGATGCTGAAGTTCCTGAGAGAGCACAGTTCTTAAGAACAATCTGGGGTGAAATGAGCCGTATTCATTCTCACCTGCTCTGGCTCGGTCTTCTGGCAGATGCCTTCGGTTTCGACGCACTCTTTATGCAGTGCTGGAGAATGAGAGAAAAAGTGCTTGATATGTTTGAAGCATCAACCGGCGGACGAGTTATTTTCTCTGTTAACAAAATCGGCGGTGTTCTCAAGGATATGGATTCATCCATGCTCAAAAACTTTGTAAGCATCTTTGATGATATGGAAAAGGATCTCAGAAAGCTTGTTAAAACCTTCCTCAATGATTACACTGTTGAATCACGTTTAAGAGGTGTAGGTATTCTCACTAAGGAAGATGCTATCCGTCTCGGTGCAGTCGGTCCTATGGCTCGTGCTGCAGGTATTAAAATTGATACACGTATGACAGGATATGAAGCATACGGCAAGGTAGAATTTGATATTATCACAGCTGAGGAATGTGACGGCTACGGAAGATGTGCCGTTCGTATCGGTGAAATCTTCCAGTCCTTCAACATCATCAGACAGCTTGTGGATAAAATCCCTGACGGTTCGATTGCAAACCAGATTAAGGGCAATCCGAATGGTGAAGCGTTTGTAAGAGTTGAGCAGCCTCGCGGTGAAGCGATTTACTACGCAAAGGCAAACGGCACAAAGTTCCTTGAAAGATTCAGAGTGCGTACACCTACATTTACAAATATTGAATCCCTTATTCATATTCTTCCGGGCTCTGAACTCGCAGATGTTCCGCTTCAGATACTTACAATTGATCCATGTATCAGCTGTACGGAAAGATAGGAGGTAGTTTACTATGGCAATTATGAATTTTTCTTTTACTGCTTTGAAAAACTTATTTTCAAAGCCTGCTACTGCTAACTATCCTGAAGTTCCCAGAGAATATCCTGAAAGAAGCAGAGGACACATTGAAATCAATATTGACGACTGCATTATGTGCGGAATATGCTCACGCAAATGTATGTCAGGTGCAATCACCATTGACAGAGCAAACAAGACCTGGTCTATTGAAAGAATGGGCTGTGTTCAGTGCTCTGCCTGTGTAAATGCATGTCCTAAAAAATGCCTCTCAATGGTTCCCGGTTATACTGCTCCGTCAACAGAAAAAACGGTTGATACATATAATCAGCCTATTCCGGAGACTAAGCCGGGCAAAATCACAAATGATATGTCAAAGTGTATTCTCTGCGGTCTCTGTGCAAGAAAGTGTCCGCAGGAATGTATTACTGTTGACAGAACAGGTGAAAAAACCTGGTCAATTGACCGTGATAAATGTGTACAGTGCGGTGCTTGTATAGATGCTTGTCTCAAGTTCAAGGCACTCAGCACAACGGATGATGACGGTGAAAAAGGTGTTGTTACACTTCACAAGGAGTAATCCTCAATGACAAAAAAATTAACCTTTCACGGTATTGTTCAGGGCATCGGTTTCAGACCTGCTGCCCAGCGTATCGCAGCAGACCTTAATGTAAAAGGTCAGGTTAAAAATTCAGGTGGTCATGTCAGCCTGATTATCAGCGGTAAAGAACAGGCGTTGGACGAATTTGTCCGACGCCTTATTGCCATGTGTGAAATAAAAAAATATGAAACCGAAACGATAAACGATTTGGATTTTACCGACTTTAAAATTGTACACTCGACAAACGATAAACAAACACCCTTTATCACACCTGACCTTGCAACCTGCAGTGACTGTGAAAAGGAGCTTAAAAATGAAAATAACCGCAGATTCCGTCACGCTTTTATAAGCTGTGTGAACTGCGGACCACGATATACGATTATGAATACCCTGCCCTATGACAGGGAGAATATTACTATGTCAGATTTTGATATGTGTGACGAATGTCAGACGGAATATACAACCGTGTATGACCGACGCTGTCACGCACAGACAATCGCGTGCAAACACTGCGGACCTGAAACAAATATATCCATTGACACTGCTGCCCAAATATTAAAGCAGGGAAAAATCCTGGCAATCAAGGACATCGGCGGATATCATCTTGCCTGCAGAACAGACAGTGTGAACAGTGTAAAGAATATAAGAAAACTGAAAGGACGCGAGGCAAAGCCTTTTGCGGTTATGTTTTCATCCATAGATGAAATCCGTGAATACTGTAAAGTAAATGATAAGGAAAAGGAATTGCTCCTGTCCCCTGCTCGCCCCATTGTTCTGCTGGAAAAAATAAAGGATTTTGACAGTTCTGTATGCGGTGAAAGTGATTATATCGGTGCGTTTTTACCCTGCAATCCCATTCAGCTTATGATACTTGATGAGGTTTCACCCCTTGTTATGACAAGTGCAAATATCAGCGGCGAGCCTATCATCATTGATGATAACGAAATAAACAAATTCGGCGTAGACATTCTGTCACACAACCGTGAAATACTTACACCCCTTGATGATAGTGTGGTGTGTGTTACGGCAGGCAGAACACAATTTGTGCGCAGGGCAAGGGGTTATGTTCCCCTTTCTATTGAAATCAACAGAAAAGCAAAATCAGATACGCTTTGTCTCGGCGGTGATTTAAAGGCTGTATTCGCCTTTCACCGTGACAGATATGTATTCCTCAGCCAGTATTTCGGTGACCTTGACAACAAGGATGTATACGACTGTTACAAGTCCAATATAACACGCTTTGCAACGCTTCACGGCTTTGAACAGGAAACCATTGTATGTGATGCTCACCCAAACTACTATTCATCAAATATGTTCAATAGTGACATAAAAATCCAGCACCACAAGGCACACGTTGCATCTGTAATTGCCGAGCATAAATTAAGCGGCAAGGTGCTTGGATTTGCTTTTGACGGCACAGGCTACGGCGACGATGGTACAGTATGGGGTAGTGAGGTATTTCTTTTTGACGAAAACAGAATTGACAGAGTGGAGCATTTAAAATACACAAAAATGCTTGCCTCAGATGAAATATCAAAAAATGCAGATCTTGCACTGGACTGTTATCTCGGCGGAAACACCATTGTGGATAAAGCCATTGAAAACAATATCAACACCGTGCTTTCGTCCAGTATGGGCAGATTGTTTGATGCAGTATGTGCTCTGCTTGATATCAAGCATTATAACAATTATGAGGGTGAATGTGCCTGTGCACTGGAAAGCGCCGCTAAAAAAGCTGAAAAGGAATCTAAGCTGATTCCGTCACTTGACCCAAAAAATATATTAACGCAAATTCAAAATGCTATGAAAGTAAGTACGTCTGAGGAGCTTGCGCTCGGCTTTCATATGATGATATGCAGGCTGATTGCCGAAATTTCAGAAAAATACAGGAATAAATACGGCATTAATCAGATTGCACTGAGCGGCGGTGTGTTCAATAACAGAATTATAACCGCTTCCACAATTTCCATACTTGAAGAAAAAGGCTTTTCAGTGTATATTAATGAGAGAGTGCCCTGCGGCGACGGAGGGATTGCACTCGGTCAGGCATATTTATCAGGCTTGGAGGTATAACAATGTGTGTTGCAGCACCAGGAAAGGTAATTGAAATAAAGGATAATACGGCCGTTATTGACTATAACGGAAATAAGGTAAATGCAAACAAGGGTATAGTCGACGTAAAGGTCGGTGACTGGGCACTTGTTCACGCAGGTCTCATCATTCAGGTTATATCCGATGATGAGGCACAGAATATGATAGATATTTTTAACGAGCTGGGAGATTTGTCCTGATGAACATTACGGATATAACAGAATTCCTCTCCAATTACGACGGTGAGGAGCTGTCTTTTATGGAGGTTTGCGGTACACATACCGCAGCAATAAGCGAGAATGGTATACCGTCGATTCTCAGCAATAAAATAAAGCTGATCAGCGGTCCGGGCTGCCCTGTATGTGTTACTGTGGCAGATTACATTGACAGGCTTTGTACGCTTGCACTGGAGGACAACACCTGCGTTGTAACCTTCGGTGACCTGATAAGAGTTCCGGGCTCATCCTCTGCCCTGCAGGAAACAAAGTCAAAGGGCGGTCAGATCCGTATGGTCTACTCCCCCTTTGAGATTATTGACCTTGCTGAAAAGGACACCGATACCACATATGTTTTTGCGGCAGTCGGCTTTGAAACCACTACGCCGATTTATGCGGTGCTTCTTGAAAAAATCATTGAAGAGGATATAAAAAACATCAGGCTTTTAACTGCTCTTAAAACAATGCCTGCTGCCATTGACACATTATCTCAGATGGGCGGAAAGATTGACGGCTTCATTGCTCCGGGTCATGTCAGCGTTATTACAGGGGCAAATGAATTCAAACCCCTTGCTGAAAAATACAATCTGCCCTTTGTTGTCAGTGGATTTAAGGGCGAGGAGCTCCTTGCATCTATTTATGCTCTTGTTAAGCTGAAGGGTCAGGGTAAAGTTTTAAACCTTTACAAATCAGCCGTGACAGACACAGGCAATGAAAAAGCTAAGGCACTTGTAAACAAGTATTTTGAACCCTGTGACGCTGTATGGCGCGGTATCGGCAAAATAAACAATTCCGGTATGGCACTGAAAAAAGAGTACGCTGCTTACGATGCAGGCAGCCGAGAGCTGATTCACGATAATGTAAAAAATAAAAAGTGCAGATGCGGTGAGGTTATCACAGGCTTTTCATCCCCCTGTGACTGTCCGCTGTTTGCAAAGGCCTGCACACCTGAAAATCCACAGGGTGCCTGTATGGTATCAAACGAAGGCGCCTGCTTTCACTACTATATAAACAACAGAGGTTAAAATATGAAAATCACACTTGCACACGGCAGCGGAGGAAAGTCAACAAGCGATCTGATTGATTCCGTTTTTGCCAGGTATTTTTCAAACCCTATACTGAATATGATGGAGGACAGTGCCGTTGTTGACGGTGCTTCAAAAATTGCCGTAACCACAGACTCTTTCGTTGTCACTCCACTTATTTTTAAAGGCGGAGATATCGGCAGGCTGTCTGTCTGCGGTACTGTAAATGATCTGCTTATGCGCGGTGCAGTTGCGAAATACATCACATCTGCATTTATTATTGAAGAGGGTGCAGACAGTGAAACGCTTGAGCATATTGCAAAATCAATGGCTGACACTGCAAAGGAGGCTGGTGTTACCGTTATCTGCGGTGATACAAAGGTTATTGAGGGAAACGGCGGCATTTATATCAACACAACCGGTGTCGGCTTTGTCAACGAAAGCACGGACATTGTATCAACAAATCTGCGTGAGGGCGATGCAATCGTTGTCAGCGGTAATATGGGAGATCATCACGCTGCCATTCTTTCAGCACGAATGAATATTGAAAATAACATAAAGTCGGACAATGCTCCTCTCGGCGAAATGGTAAGGGCAATGCTGAAGGCCGGGATTGAACTGCACTGTATGCGTGATGTTACAAGAGGCGGTCTCGGTACAGTATTAAACGAGCTTGCAAAGGCATCCAATATCAATATTGAGCTTATGGAAAAGGATATTCCTGTTGACGATGAAGTAAAGGCCTTTGCCAAAATACTCGGACTGGATATACTTCATATGGGTAATGAGGGCAAGCTGGTTGCCGTAATGCCGAAGAAACAGGCTGCACAGGCTGTCGAGATTATAAGACAATGCAGATATGGCGAAAATGCACAGATCATCGGTAAGGTTAAGCACGGCTCAGGCGTAACGCTCATAACACCTATAGGCGGTAAAAGACAGGTAAATGTTCTTTACGGCGAGGGACTGCCACGAATATGCTAAAAAAGCAGACGGTTTTACAGGATTATTGTAAAACCGTCTGCTTTTTTTATAGCTTTATAATTTGTGTGCAAAGATTCTTTGTATCAAGAATTTTCACGGTTGAAGCACAGAATTTATCATACGAATTACTTCCGCTGCCGCCGCACTGAATAAATTTTACTCCGTCGATGTGCAATTCAAATGTGTTCTTATGGTCGTGTCCGAACACAGCAGCCTTAAGATTATTCTTCAGCTGTTCCAGCTCACCTGTGTTGATATCCGGCGGACAAGGACATTCACCGAGCTTTCCGATATAATGAACGCCGTCTTTAAACTTGTAATACTTTTTACCGTCACGGACATAACCATAAGCCTTTTTTTCGCGCTTATCAATATAATCCATAATATCAGGCATAATGATATGCTGAAACAGAATGGCCTTTTTGCCTGCTATCTGTGATTTTGCAAAATCAATCTGCTCCTGCTTTACCGTATCGTAATAGCTGCCGTCACCGTTATAATAGGAACCGCTGTCGATAAACAGCAGAGTCTCCCCCATCATATCAATAACATAATCACGGCCTTTCGTCAGGCAGTTTTTATATGATTTTGCAACGGCTAAAATTTCATCTTTCGTGGTCCGGCACTCATCATCGTGATTGCCGAGTACCGTTGCAAAGGGTATATCACCTGTTAAATCAAAAACCTGTCTTAAACATTTTTCGTAATATTTTTTTGCGGTTGACGGACCGTGAACAATATCTCCTAAAAATACAATCAAATCACAATTTGTTTTTTTAATCGTTTCACCGATTGTATTCAACGTTCTTTTGCTTCCGTGCGGTACATTATGCACATCTGCAATAAGTAAAATTCTCATAATTTCTCCTTGAAAAATATGTTATTATTATCTATATTAGAATATGAAAAAGTATTTGTCAAACACTATATAAGACAAAATCTACGGAGCGATATAAAAATATGAACAATTATCACACACATACCACACGGTGCAGACATGCATTCGGAAAAGACAGAGATTATATTAATAAGGCAATAAAGGCAGGGATAACAGAGCTGGGATTTTCCGACCACGCACCTATGCTGTTCCCTGACAAAAGCTATTATTCAACGTACAGAATGTTCCCTGAGGACGTTTCTGACTATATAAACTCTATCCACCTTCTTCGTGATGAATACAGGGACAAAATAAAAATTTATATAGGATATGAGTTTGAATATTTCCCAAAGCTGTTTGATAAAACACTTCAGTTTCTGGAGCAGTGCGGATATGAATATCTGATACTCGGTCAGCATTTCACGGATAATGAATACGAGCCTGAGGCACATTACTGCGGACTCCCCACAAACAATGAGGAACTGTTTGACAAATATATCAGTCAGGCACTTGAGGGACTCGGTACAGGCAAATTTTTATATATCGCCCACCCTGATTTATTCAACTACACAGGCCCTGACAGAATTTATATTGAAAAAATGACGTATTTCTGCGAAGAGATAAAAAAGCTCGGATACCCTCTGGAATTCAATCTTCTCGGCTTTGCTCAGAAAAGAAATTATCCTGACCGACGTTTCTGGAAAATTGTCTCACAGATTGGAAATGATGTGATCATCGGCTTTGATGCCCATTCACCTGAGGTCTTTCAGAATAAAAGAATCTATAACAGTGCTGTAAAATATCTTGACAGGCTCGGCATAACCCCACTTGAAAAATTGGATATCGAACAAAAGAAGGTATAAAATACGCTTGTTTTATTATATTCTATTGAAATTGAAAACCTGACTGTGATAAAATAGTCTATGATAGGATATATATAATTACACAAGGATAAAAATATGAATCTGATTAATTTTTTATCGCTGCTTATCTCGTTTCCTAAAAACAAGCAGCAATGGAAAGTGTTTTCGGTATCAATAGGTATAATATTGATGATTACTGGGGTATTTATGTTCACTGAAAATATTATTCATTTTAATATCGATAAAAACATAAAACTGACTTCTGCATACAATATGACACCAACACAACTGCTTGAAAACAATGATATATTCGAATTCAAAAATGCTGTTGTGCTTGATGAATATACCACTGTTAAAAATAACAACAGCGATCCCACAAACCACTATTATATTATCGCTTTTTTTGAAGATGAAAATGAGAACAAGGCATACTTAGCATCAATGTGCCTTAATATAAAAGACGGCAAAATATTTGAAAGTGTTTCAAAACAGAATGAAGACAATGATATACCGCAAATAAGCTTTTATGCAGCTGCAACAGCAACGCCCAAAACCCGTAGCAAAGAGATAATCGAATATTATACTAAATCGGCTGATTATTATGAAGAAAATTACAGTAATTTAACAGATTCAGAATTAGAGTTAAAATATCGATTTGACAGCCCTGAACAGTTTGATAGCTTTCAGGATGGCACAAAAGAAAATTACATTGGTGCAATAAAAGGTAATTTATTAGCAATTGCTTTAGGAGTTGTATTCTTAGCCTTAGGCTTGATAAAACGGAAACCTGTGGAAAAACGATATAAGAAGAGCAAAGTGAAATCAAAAGCAAATCACAACAATAACCCTCTAACTGCACTGGATGATAACCGTTTTAGCTATATCTATTCAGATGACTATTTCAACCGTCCGGATGATGATTATAAATATTGACACTGTTTGCCCTACAGGCAGCATTTCAATTCACCATAAAAACAATACTTACGAATAAAAAAACCGAGCTGTTTTAATCTGAAACGGCTCGGTTACTTTTATATTATAATATTTTACAGTGCTTTGGTTTCAACCTCTTCAAGAATTCTTGCAAGGAATTCATCCATAGTTGTAGCACCTTCGTCACCATTCTTACGTGAACGTACGGAAATTGTGCCGTTTTCAATATCCTTATCACCTGCGAGGAGCATATAAGGTACCTTTTCAAGCTGAGCAGAACGAATCTTGAAACCGATTTTTTCCGATCTGTCGTCGATCTCACAGCGGATGCCCTTTGCCTCAAGAGCCTTCTTAACATCATAGAGATAATCAAGGTGTCTGTCAGCAATCGGAAGGAGCTTAACCTGAACAGGAGCAAGCCATGTTGGGAATGCGCCTGCATATTTTTCAATCAAATATGCCAGAGTACGCTCATAACAGCCGATAGAGGTTCTATGAATAATATAAGGATTTTTCTTTACACCGTCCTTATCAACATATTCCATACCAAATTGCTCTGCAAGCATCTGGTCAATCTGAATTGTGATAAGCGTATCCTCTTTTCCGAATACATTTTTAATCTGAATATCAAGCTTAGGACCATAGAAAGCAGCTTCGCCGATACCGATTTTATAATCAACGTTGAGGTCATCAAGAATATTTTTCATCTTGCTCTGAGCCTCATCCCACTGCTCTTCCGTACCGATATACTTTTCACGGTTATCCGGATCCCACTGTGAAAATCTGAAGCTTGCATCCTCATAAAGACCAAGCGTTTTAAGCATATATTCACAAAGCTCAAAGCAACCTCTGAACTCATCCTCAAGCTGGTCAGGTGTACACATTAAGTGACCCTCAGAAATGGTAAACTGACGAACACGGATAAGGCCGTGCATTTCACCGCTTGCCTCATTTCTGAAAAGAGTTGAGGTCTCGTCATATCTCAGAGGTAAATCCCTGTAAGAACGAGGTTTATTCAAATATGCCTGATACTGGAACGGACAGGTCATCGGACGAAGCGCAAATACTTCCTTATCCTTTTCCTCATCACCAAGAACAAACATACCATCCTTATAGTGATCCCAATGTCCTGAAATCTTATATAAATCAGATTTTGCCATAAGAGGTGTTTTGGTTAACTGCCAGCCTCTCTTAGCCTCTTCATCCTCAACAAATCTCTGTAAAATCTGAATGATTTTGGTACCCTTTGGCAAAAGAATAGGCAAGCCCTGACCAACATAGTCAACCGTTGTAAATAATTCAAGCTCACGTCCGAGCTTGTTATGGTCACGCTTTTTAGCTTCTTCAAGCATCTGAAGATGTTCCTCAAGCATTGAAGCCTTAGGGAATGCTGTACCGTAAACACGGCAGAGCATCTTATTTTTAGCATCACCGCGCCAGTAAGCACCTGTGCAGTTTGTAAGCTTGAATGCCTTAACAACCTTCATATCCATAAGGTGAGGACCTGCACAAAGCTCAGTAAACTCGCCCTGCTTATAAAAGCTGATCGGCTCGCCCTTTTCAGCGTGCTCATTGATAAGCTCAACCTTATAAGGCTCATTCTTTTCTTCCATCATTTTGATTGCATCGGCAGGAGCAAGCTCAAATTTTTCAATCTCCAGTCCTTCCTTGACAATCTTTTTCATTTCCTTTTCAATTTTTTCCAAATCCTCAGGAGAAAAAGGAGTCTCTGTATCAAAATCGTAATAAAAACCGCTGTCAATTGCAGGGCCGATTGTAAGCTTTACATCAGGATAAAGTCTTTTAACAGCCTGAGCCATAATGTGTGATGCAGTATGATTAAAGGTCTTTTTGCCGTCCTCATCATCAAAGGTGAGCACCTCAAAGGTACAGTCTGTATCAACAACTGTTCTGAGATCCTTAACCTCACCGTTGATTTTACAGGAGCAAGCATTCCTGTAAAGACCCATTGAAATTTCCTTTGTGATGTCGGCAGCAGTTATTGGTGAAGAATATTCACTAACCGTGCCGTCTTTCAAAGTAATTTTTACCATATATATTACCTCCTAAAAATTGAAACTGCCTCATTTATTGTGAGCCAGAAACTTAATAAAATAAAAAAATCACCCTGAAAAATCAGGGTGAATAAAATTCACGGTTCCACCTGAATTATACTAAAAATCATTTTTTAGTATCACTCAAAGCCTTTAACGCAGGCATACGTTCCGCCATTTCCTGCGGACACTCAAAGGTGGTAATTTAACTCCTCATACTGCGTGCTCGCACCAGACGCACGCTCTCTGAAAGCTGCCGAAGTAAATCATATCCTTATCAATGTTTTACTGTTTTATGTTATTTTATCACTACCATTGATGATTGTCAACAAGCAAAATTTTACGCCGATATTTTACCCACTATTTAGGACTTTGTTTCTAAAACGCTTGACAGATACAAGATATAGGTGTATATTATTATAGAAGTTTTACATATAGTTATGTTTTTTTGCATACAAATATGTCAAACTTTGCTAAATTTGCATTTAAACTGTACCTTTTCTGAATGGTAAATTTCGAGAATTTTAAACAGAAGGAGGTGCTGTTAACGTATGAGTAGTGCAATCATTCCGATTGTTGTCGGCATAGTATGTGCCGTTATTTTTGGTATAGTCGGCTTTGTTCTGGGCGGTGAGCACCGCAGAAGAACAAGCGAAAAAGAAATCGGCTCCGCTACACAGGAAGCCACAAAAATAATTAACAATGCTTTATCTGAGGCTGAGTCAACAAAAAAAGCCCGTCTCATTGAAGCAAAGGATGAAATTCACAAGCTCCGCACGGATGCTGATAAGGAAATCCGTGAGAGAAGAAGTGAAGTTCAAAGACAGGAGACACGTTTAAATCAGAGAGAAGAATATCTTGATAAGCGTGCAGATTCAATTGAACAAAAAACAGAGGCTTTAAGCGATAAGCAAAAGCAACTTGATGAAAAGCTACTCGAGATTGACGGCATTAAGAAAAGCCAGTTTGATATGCTGGAACGTATATCGGGGCTCACCCAGGAGGAAGCAAAGAAACAGCTTCTTGCAACCCTCAGTGAAGAGCTTGATACTGAAAAAAGCAAGCGTATACTCGAATATGAGCAGATGGTCCGTGACCAGAGCGATGTTTTGGCTCGTGAAATTATCGGCACTGCAATCCAGCGTTGTGCAGCAGACCACACAGCAGAAACGACCGTTTCCGTTGTTGCCCTTCCAAATGATGAAATGAAGGGCAGAATCATCGGCAGAGAGGGCAGAAATATCCGCTCTATCGAAACCATTACAGGTGTTGAGCTTATTATTGACGACACACCTGAAGCAATTACAATCAGCTCCTTTGACCCTGTCAGAAGAGAAATTGCAAGGCTTACTCTTGAAAGACTGATACAGGACGGAAGAATCCACCCTACAAAAATTGAAGAATGTTTTGAAAAGAGTACAAAAGAAGTTAACGCAACCATTAAGCAGGAGGGTGAAAAGGCCGTTCTTCTTGCCAACTGCGGTCAGATTCATCCCGGACTTGTAAAGCTTCTCGGAAAGCTGAAATACCGTACCTCATATGGCCAGAGCGTACTTAAGCACAGCCTTGAAGTATCGTACATAGCAGGTCTGATGGCTGCTGAGCTCGGTGCCGACGAAAAACAGGCAAGACGTGCAGGTCTCCTTCACGATATCGGTAAGGCACTTGACCATGAAATGGAAGGTTCTCATATTGCTCTCGGTGTTGAATACGCAAGAAAGTATAAGGAAAACGAAGGCGTAGTTCACGCAATTGCAGCACATCATGGTGAAATTGAATGTAAAACTGTTGTTGCTTGTCTTGTTCAGGCAGCCGATGCAGTATCAGCAGCAAGACCCGGTGCAAGAAGAGAAAATATTGAAAACTATATCAAGCGTTTACAGCAGCTTGAGGAAATTTCCACAAGCTTTGACGGTGTTGAAAGAGCATATGCAATTCAGGCAGGCCGTGAGGTAAGAGTTATGGTTAAGCCAAATGTAATTGACGACAGCAGAATGCCGTACATTGCTCGCGAAATTGCTAAAAAAATTGAAAGTGAAATGGAATATCCTGGTCAGATTAAGGTTAACATCATCCGTGAATCAAGAGCCAGTGATATTGCAAAATAACAAATAAAATGCCGGCATATGTCGGCATTTTTGTTAATCATTTACAAATAGTAACCGGAGATGAAACTATGATTAAACACATTGTATGCTTTAAACTTAAGGACAACAGTAAGGAAAGCTGTGAAAAGGCGGCAGAAATTTTCAGATCAATGGAGGGCAAGGTACCTCAGCTCAGAAGTATTCAGGTGGGAATTGATTTTCTGCACTCACCACGCTCTTATGATATCATTCTTGAAACTACATTTGACAGCAAAGAGGATCTTGAAAATTATCAGAAAGATCCTTATCACTGTGATGTTGTGAAAAAATATATACACAGTGTTCAGGAAACCTCAATCGCAATTGATTACGAAATATAATTTAATATGAATTGCTAAAAGGCTGTTACGTTATAAATACGTTGCAGCCTTTTTACAATATTGTGCATAATTGACACAATTCGGCATATTTAATAAAAAAAATAAATATATATTAAATTTATTATATATAAATAATATATATCAGTTGACATATTATATGTTAATTGGTATAATATTTTTATATAATTTTACCATAAAACCAGGAGGGAACTATGGAAGAAAACAGAGATATTAACATAGATTTAAGAAAAATATTTTCTATGTTAAAGAAGAAAGTCATTTTCATCATTATCATATCATTAATCGGCGGAGTGCTTGCAGGCTGTATTACAAACTTTTTTATTGAGCCAAAGTATACCGCATCCATAAAAATGCATGTTTACAGCAGCAGTGATAACCGTGTTGCATCAAACAGTACAATTACCTCAAGTGAGCTGGAAGCTTCGCAGCGACTTGTTAATACATACCTTGTTGTTGTGGGAAGTAACACTTTCACACAAAAGGTTGCAGATAAAATCGGAAACGGAATGAAGCCTGAAATGATTCGTTCCATGATGAGCTGTTCTCAGATTGAGGACACTCTTGCCTTTCAGGTAAATGTCACAAGTACTGATCCTCAGCTTGCAGCTGATGTGGCAAATGAAATCGCAAACACCTGTCCTGAGGAAATCGTCAGAATACTTAAGGTCGGCGGAGTAGAGGTTATCGACTATGCAACCCCTCCTACATCACCGTCATCTCCTAATCTGAAGAGAAATATATTAATCGGACTTGCTTTCAGCTTTGCTGTTTCTTTTGTTTTCTTCTTCATTAAAGAGCTGTTCGACACAAGAATTATGGATGAGAAAGATCTTGAGAGAGAGTTTGACATTCCTATTCTCGGTACAATACCACGTCTTGTACCTTCGGCTGAAAAATCAAAATCGGATGTCAAATCGTCCGTAGGTTCATCAACTCCGTCATTTGACATAGGAAATACTGCAAAGGAGGAGACAAATAATGGCTAAGCTTGGATTAAAGAAAAATAAAAAAGAAACAAAATCACTGGCTTTTTCACGAGAAGATCAGAAAAAGATTCTTTCTGCCGATTCCCCCTTTGTTGTTAAGGAAGCTTACAACTCCGTAAGAACAAATCTCCTTTTCACACAGCAGGGTGAGAAATGTCCTGTATTTGTTGTTTCAAGTCCTACTGCCAATAATGGTAAATCAATTAATTCCATCAATATGGCAATTTCATTTGCACAGATGGGCAAAAGAACCCTGCTCATTGATGCAGATATGCGTAACCCAACTGTACACCGTATGTTCTCTATTCCTGTAAAAAACGGTCTTTCCGAAATTCTTGCAGGACTGACTGACAGCATAACCGTTTCCAAAACAGATATTGAAAATCTTTCCATTTTAACAGCAGGTAAGATTCCTCCGAATCCGGCTGAGCTCCTTGCATCAACACGAATGGATCAGCTGCTTGAATTTGTTAAAGAGCGTTATGACTGTGTACTCATAGACACACCTCCGATAAATCTTGTAACGGACTCAACTGCATTTGCTTCAAAAGCAACAGGATATATTATCGTTGTCAAGCTTGAAACCACTGATATGCAGGAAGTAAAGATGACAGTAAATTCACTCAGACATATCGGTGCTCCTATTGTAGGATTCATTATGAATGATACAAATGCCTCCGGCAAGCGCTATTCAAGATACTATAAAAGAGGCTATTACCGCTCAAAATACAACTACAACTATAATTATAACTATAACTACGGATACAGCAATTATAATTACAGATACAAATAAGCAGGTGTTTTTATATGGATAACCGTAACAGAATTCAGAAGCTCTCTGAATTTTTTGTGGGATTTTTATCATTGAGCTTTGCTCATATAATCAGTTACGTCTTTTTTACAGCAGTTATCAAAAGAATTGAGGACTACAGCTGTCAGAGCTGGATTGATTATGGTATAATTGTAATCCTTTCGTACATAACTGTTTTCTTCTGTTTCTACTCCCCTGTCAATCTGCTCAAACGCAGTAAGCCTATGGAGATTTCATCAACACTGAGAAACTGTATGATTACATATGCACTCCTGTCTGTTTTGCTGCTGATTTCCAAGAATGAAATCATTGACTCAAGATATTTATTTACAAGCAGCTTCATTGTCTATATTGTGCTTTCGCTTGCAGGGCGCTTTGTTTATAAACGGATAATGATAAAGAAAATATCAAACAGTAAAATGGCAACAATTACCGGTGTTATAACAACTGTTGATAAAGGAAATGAATTCATCCCCAAATTAAAAACAGACTGGTCTAAAAACATAAAAGCGGTTGCGCTGTTAGACACCACATATGAAAACGGCTCATACAGACGCGTAACAAAAAAGGCCGCGCATTCAGGTGCATCTGTTTTGACTGAAACCGAAGAAATCATTAACAATATTGACGGTGTTCCTGTAGTAGCAAATCTTGACAATCTTATGGGCTGGATTCGCACAGCTTCTCTTGATGAGGTTTATATCAATCTTCCGTCAGGTCATGAACACGAAGTGGCACAATACATTGAAGAACTTGAGGATATGGGAATCGTTGTTAATATCAATGTGCCGTCCCTTGAAAAAATACTTCGTGAAAGCAAATTCAATAATATCAACTGTGAGATTAAAGGCGATGTTCCTATGGCAATCTTCTCACCGATTGTCCACAACAGAACTGCACTGATTGTGAAAAGAGTGATTGATATTATAGGCGGACTTGTGGGCAGTATTATTTCACTTCCGATTATCCTGATAACTGCAATTCCGCTTCTGATAGAATCTCCGGGACCTCTTATTTTCAAGCAGCAGCGAATTGGGAAAAACGGCAGAATCTTTAACATTTACAAAATACGCTCTATGTATGTTGACGCTGAGGAAAGAAAAAAGGCTCTTATGGAGCAAAACAAAATGGACGGCTTTATGTTCAAAATGGACAATGATCCCAGAATTACAAAGGTTGGCAAATTCATTCGCAAAACCAGCATTGATGAGCTTCCACAGTTCTGGAATGTTCTTAAGGGCGATATGAGTCTTGTGGGAACACGTCCTCCTACCATTGATGAATTTGAACAGTATGAAAGCCACCACAAAAGAAGGCTTTCACTTAATCCGGGTATTACCGGCTTATGGCAGGTTTCAGGAAGATCTGATATCCAGGATTTTGAAGAAGTCGTAAAACTTGACTGCACATATATTGATAATTGGTCTTTATGGCTTGATATAAAAATATTATTTAAAACTGTGGGAGTTGTTTTAACCCACAAGGGTGCTGAATAAACTTTTTTAACATGGTGACATTATGAAAATTGCAATGATTGGCCACAAAAGAATACCTTCACGCGAAGGCGGAATTGAAATCGTGGTAGATAAGCTTTCCACCGAGCTTGTAAAAAGAGGTCACACTGTTGTGGCATACAACCGCAAAGGACACCACGTTTCAGGAAAAGAGTTTGAAAACAGTAAAAAATCTGATAGCTATAACGGAATTAAGCTGAAAACGGTTTTTACTTTTGAGAGCAGCAAACTGAATGCGATTGTGTACAGCGTTCTTGCTGCAATAAGAGCATCCTTCAGCCGCTTTGATGTAGTGCATTTTCATGCCGAAGGTCCGGCATCCATGTGCTGGCTGCCTAAGCTTTTCGGCAAAAGAGTGATTGTTACCATTCACGGCCTCGACTGGCAGAGGTCGAAGTGGGGCGGCTTTGCAACCGGCTTTTTAAAATTTGGTGAAAAGACTGCTGCAAAATATGCAGATGAGATTATTGTGCTTTCAAAAAATGTACAGAAATATTTTTTTGATACATATAACAGAAAAATAGTCTATATTCCCAACGGAATTGAAAAGCCTGAAATCAGGGATAACTCGCTGATAAAAGAAAAATTCAAGCTTGAAAAAAATGAATATATTCTTTTTCTCGGCAGAATTGTGCCGGAAAAGGGTGTGCATTATTTAATCAATGCATATAAAAACATTGAAACGGATAAAAAGCTTGTAATTGCCGGCGGCTCAAGCCACACAAGTGAATATATGAATGAGGTCAAAGAGCTGGCAAAAGATGACAGCAGAATTATCTTTACCGATTTTGTACAAGGTCAGGCTCTTGAAGAGCTTTATTCCAATGCATATGTCTACTGCCTGCCGAGTGACCTGGAGGGTATGCCCCTCAGTCTGCTGGAGGCAATGAGCTATGGTAACTGCTGCCTTATCTCTGACATTCCGGAATGCACAGAGGTATGCGAAAGCAATGCAGCAATATTTGAAAAAGGAAATGAAAAGGATTTGCAGGAAAAGCTGCAGATGCTTCTGAATCATAAAGATTTGACAGACAAATATAAGCAAAACTCTTCTGAATTTATCTGTAATAAATTCAACTGGAATGATATCGTAAGTGAAACGCTTGTCTTATATAAGGGTGAATAAATGAAAATTTTGATGGTAAATAAATTCCTGTATCCAGCCGGCGGTGCCGAAACCTATATGTTCGGACTGGGGAACTGCCTCAAGGCATCAGGACATCAGGTCGAGTATTTCGGTATGGACAGTGAGGACAGATGTGTTTCTAACACAATTGACTGCTATACGGAAAATATTGATTTCAGAAATGCAGGCCTATCCGATAAACTAAAATCATCATTAAAAACCATTTATTCAAAAGAGGCTGAATCAAAAATAGGTAAGGTTATCGACAACTTTAAACCTGACATTGTTCACCTCAACAATATAAATTTTCAGCTTACACCCTCAATTATTTACGAAATAAAAAAACACAATATCCCCATTGTTCAGACTGTGCACGATACACAGATTGCCTGTCCGAACCACAGAATGTACAATGAACAGACTGAAAAAATATGCACTGACTGTTTTGATGGAAATTATATGAACTGCATAAAGAACAAGTGTGTTCACGGCTCTGCATTAAAAAGTGCAATAGCTGCATATGAGTCATATTATTATCATAAACGCGATACATATAATCTTGTGGACTGCTATATCTGTCCAAGCAGATTCATATCCGATGTAATCATCAACGCAGGCGTAAAAAAGGATAAAATTGAAATTTTACACAATTACTGCAAAAGCTATGATGAGCTTAAGCCTAAGGATAAAAGCAGGAAATATGTGCTTTATTTCGGCAGATTAAGTGTAGAAAAAGGAATTAAAACACTGATTGACGTTTGCAGGGAATTACCTGATATTGAGTTCATCTTTGCAGGCACAGGACCTCTTGCTGATTTATGTAACGGTATCAGCAATATTGACGCTGTAGGCTTTAAAACAGGTGACGAGTTAACACAGCTGATAAGAAATGCCATGTTTTCCATATGTCCGTCTGAATGTAATGAAAACTGTCCGATGTCCGTTATTGAATCCATCGCACTGGGTACACCGGTTATCTGTTCGGATTTAGGCGGAGCACCTGAGCTTATAACAGAGAATACCGGTGAAATCTTTAAAGCATATGATAAAAACGATTTGAAAAAGAAAATTCTTAAGCTTTACAGCAATACAGAATTGCTTGATAAAATGAGCGAGGAATGTATCAAATCAAGTACAAATACGGTAAAAAAATACAGTGAAGCTATGATTGGAATATATCAGAGCCTGATTGAAAACAGAGGATAAATATATGGTTAAGCTTGTTTCAAAACTTATAAGCAAAATAAAACACAGAGAGTATACTGTGGATGAAAGTATTACCTCATCAGACCTCTTAGGCATTCTCTTTACCCGTATGGCAATGCTTATCAGGGGATTTTTTTGCCGTATGGGATTTAAAAGGTCCGGCAGAATGACTTTCATCGGTTCAAAGGTAAAAATACGTTCAAAAAAACATATTACCTGCGGCTCTGGACTTACAATTGAGGATGGCTGCTTTATCAACGCACTATGCAAAAACGGAGTGACTATAGGCAAAAACTTTTCACTTGGCAGAAGCAGTATGATTGAATGTACAGGCGTTATCCGCGAGCTTGGTGACAGCCTTGAAATCGGTGATGATGTGGGTATTGCCGCAAATGCTTTTATCTCCGTAAGAGGCAAGGTTAAAATCGGAAGCTCAACCATCTTCGGTCCGGGTGTAAAACTGTTTTCCGAGAATCATATTTTCACAGACAGAGAAACACCGATTTATCTTCAGGGTGCTTCAAGACAGGGCATTGAAATCGGTGAGGACTGCTGGATCGGAGCAAATGCAGTTGTGCTTGACGGTGTAAAAATCGGCAAGGGCTGTGTTGTTGCAGCAGGTGCTGTTGTAAATAAGAATGTACCGGATTACGCAGTTGTAGGCGGTGTACCTGCAAAAATAATCAGTACAAGATAATTGGAGAGATATAATGAAAAAATTAAACGGAACAGTCATTGTTACATACCGCTGCAATGCACGCTGCAATATGTGCAACAGATACAAGAAGCCTTCAAAGCCTGAAGAGGAAATTACTGTTGAAACAATAAAAAAATTACCGCCTATGTATTTCACAAACATCACCGGCGGAGAGCCTTTTATCCGTGAGGATTTAAAAGACATTGTACGTGAGCTTTATAAAAAGAGCGACAGAATTGTTATTTCCACGAACGGCTTTTTTACAGACAGAATTATTGAGCTCTGTAAGGAATTCCCTAATGTGGGTATCAGAATTTCCATTGAAGGCCTTGAGGAAACAAACAATACAATTCGCGGTCTTGATGACGGTTTTAACAAGGGATATACAACTCTTAAGAAGCTTGTTGAAATGAATCATCCGGATGTGGGCTTCGGTATGACTGTTCAGGATGCAAATGCAAAGGATCTTGTAGAACTTTACAAGCTCAGTGACAAGATGAATATGGAATTTGCAACGGCATCACTTCATAACTCCTTTTATTTTGTAGAGGCTAAAAATATTATCAAGGACAGACCTATGGTTGCAAAGGAATTTGAAAAGCTTGTCAATGAACTGCTGAAATCAAACTCCCCTAAAAAATGGTTCAGAGCTTATTTCAATCACGGTCTCATCAATTATATTTACGGACAGGAAAGACTCCTGCCCTGCGATATGGCATTTGATACCTTTTTTATTGACCCTTACGGTGATGTTATGCCGTGTAACGGTACAAAGGAAAAAGAGGTTATGGGCAACCTGAATGATACCGACTGGGAAACACTTTGGAACAGCAAGCAGGCTGACAAGGTGCGTGAAAAGGTACGCCACTGCGACAGACAGTGCTGGATGATTGGCTCTGTCTCCCCTGCTATGCACAAATACATTCAGAAGCCTGCTATGTGGGTAATCAAGCATAAGTTCCTGCGTTTCTTCAAGGAACAGAAATATTCTATGTATGAAAATAAAATCTGCCGTGATTTACGAGACGGTAAGGTTACTAAGGAGGAGCTTGACAAGCTCTCCACATGCGATATGAATGCCGTTGTAAATGATGGCCTTTCAGACGTATCAAGAGAACAGCTTAAGCATAAAACAGGCGAGGAAATCGTTGATGCCGATATCGCTGCACAGACAAGCAAATAAGCACTGAATCCGTATCTATTTGAAAGGATAGTGATTTCATTGAACAAAACATTAAACCGAGTAGATTATCTCGATAATATTAAAGCACTTGCGTGCGTTCTTGTTGTTCTCGGTCATTTCATTATGAGTATGGATGCAAGCAATATCGTACCCTACAACAGCTTTACGGAATGGTTTAAGGATACAATATATCTGTTTCATGTTCAGCTATTCTTTCTTTGCAGCGGATTCTTGTACATTTTCTCTGTTAAACGCAAAAATAATTATAAATATCCTGTGTTTGTGGCTAACAAGCTGTTGGCACTCGGTGTGCCGTACTTTGTATTTTCAACAATTACCGTGCTGATGAAAAAGCTTGCAGGTGACAGTGTTAACACACAAGCCGACGGCTTGCTTCACACACTTTTTATTGAGCCCACTGCCCCATACTGGTATTTATACGTCCTGTTCTTTATGTTTCTAATCATACCGCCGATTAAAAGTAAAAAGGGCATCAGCATATTGCTTGCCGTTTCCTTTATACTGAAAATCGTTTCGGTAACTGATATTCTACAGGACATCAGTCTTCCCTATTTTATAACAGGATTATTCAGCTATTCCATATGGTTTGTGCTGGGTATGGCACTGTGTGTTTTTGATTTTAAACCGCTTAAACACAGAACTATTATAGGTGCTGCAGCTCTCGCAGTGTTTACTGCACTCAGTGCAGTAAGATACCATAATGGTATCGAAAACAAGGCTTTATCCTTTGTTCTCGGCTTGATTGCCGTAATCGGTATATTCCTGTTATTCTCAGGCAGTACAATCAAAAGCGGAAAAATCACACAGCTTTTAATTAAGTACAATCTTCCTATTTTCCTTATGCATACCATATTTGCCGCAGGGGTAAGAGTTGTTCTTGCTAAAATAGGTCTTAACGCGTGGTACATACAGGTGCCCTGCGGACTGATTGCCACCTTTGCCGGACCTGCCATTGCGGCATTTATAATGAACAAAACAAAATATTTGGAAATATTCCTTTATCCCACAAGGCTGATAAAAATCAACAAGGAGTAAAAGTTTTTATGAATTGCAAGAAAAAAATTGCTATTATCACACGCCACGCGGTGTCAAACTACGGCTCCGTTTTGCAGGCATATGCACTTCAGAAAGCAATTAACTCCTTTGGCTTTGAGGCTGAAATCATTGATTATATAAGAGAAGACGAGGATTATCATAACATTGCAGATACGCTTGTAAAAAAATCCTCGTGGAACAAAAATGCCCTGACTCGTATCGTTTATAAATCCATACAGTCACCCGAATACATAAAAATGGGTAAGGCATTTGAAAAATACAGAAAAGAATTACTGAATGAAAGCAGCACAAGATATGCATCAGCAGAGGAACTGAAAAAAAATCCGCCTGCCGCAGATATCTACTGCACCGGCTCAGACCAGGTTTGGGGTGCAGTCGGCAGTGATGAAATTGACGGTGCATACTTTCTCAATTTTGCTCCGAAGAACAAAAAGAAAATATCCTATGCAGCAAGCTTCGGAAAGACAGATGCCAACAATGGCTGCAAAGAAACAATTAGGAATTACCTTACATCCTATGATTGTTTGACTGTACGCGAAAACAGTGCAGTGAATCTGATCAATCATCTTGGCATAGACACTGTTAATCAGGTTCTTGACCCAACTCTTTTACTGGATAGAAATGAATGGAGCAAACTGATAAAGACCGATATTCAAAAAGGATATGTTCTCCTCTATCAGCTCCACAGCAACCCTGCTATGGACAGCTATGCTGAAGAATTCGCAAAAAAATCAGGGCTTAAGCTAATCAGGCTCACTCCGCTTTTTCACAGACTCTTCAAATCAGGCAAGGCGGTTTATTTACCTGATATCAGCGGCTTTTTATCCTACATAAAAAACGCCGATTATATGATAACGGACTCCTTTCACGGCACTGCCTTTGCAATCAATTTTAATACGCAGTTTATTGACATACTGCCCGATGAAACCAAAACAAGAAATCAGAGTATACTTGAGCTCACAGGCTTATATAACCGTGTGCTGAATAATTACAACGATTTCAGCTTTATTGAAAATAAAATTGACTTTTCAGAGGCAAATCAAAAAATTGCCGATGAAAGAATAAAATCTTTACATATTTTAAAAGAAATGATTGAGAACTGAGGAAATCAAATGAAACTTGCGGCACCGATACTGGTTGAGAAAAAAGAATACTGCTGCGGCTGCGGTGCATGCAAGGCTGCCTGTAAAATTAACGCGATAACAATGAAACGTGACGAATACGGCTTTGAGTTCCCTGTGATTGATGAAAGCAAGTGCGTCGGATGTAAAAAATGTAAGGACGTATGTGCATACCAAAACGGCAATAACCAAAATAAGACTGACAAGGCTTTTGCAGCAGTATCCAAAAGTACGGATGTAATGCAGTCCGCCTCAGGCGGTGTATTTGCAAGCGTTGCCGCTGAATTTATAAAAAGCGGCGGAATTGCCGCCGGCTGCTCACTTGAATCAAATGACGGACGGCTTGAGCCTAAGCATATCCTTGTTGATAAGCTTGAAGATTTACATAAGCTGCTCGGCTCAAAATATGTTCACAGTGATACATCTGAAATCTTTGAAAAAATAAAGCAGCTTCTTAGCGATAATAAAAATATTCTTTTCTCAGGTACACCCTGTCAGGTTGATGCCCTGTATTCCTATCTGGGTAAAAGGTATGACAATCTTTACACCATTGATTTAATATGTCACGGTGTGCCGAGCAAAAAAATGTTTTCAGATTATCTGAGTATGCTTTCAAACAAATATGGCTTAGTGAAAGAATTTGTATTTCGTGACAAGCAAAAGGGATTAACCTTTGTATCACGTGCCTTATGTGAAAATAACGGCAAGGAAAAATACAAGTATATTCAATATGGTGAAAGCTCTTATTATTCCAATTTTTTAAGATGCAATACCTACAGAGAATGCTGCTACTCCTGCAAATATGCGAATGAAAACAGAGTCGGCGATATAACCATCGGCGACTTTTGGGGAATAAAGGCACAACATCCTGAGCTTTTTGACGGCAGTCACAGTGAATTTGATTCCGACAAGGGTATCAGCTGTATACTTCAGAATACCGAGCAGGGAAAAAAGCTTATTGAATACTACGGCAAGGGGCTCAGTCTTTATCCGAGTACCTTTGAAAAAATTGAAAAAGAGAATAAACAGCTGTCCGAACCAAGCGTACCTAAAGGAAACCGCGAGGAAATCATGAACATCTACAAGCTTAAAGGCTATGAGGAATTTGATAAGTATTTTATGAAACAGGAAGGCAGTGCCGTGCTTGTATCTAAATTAAAATCCAAAGTTCCATTATGGCTCAAAAAGATGATAAAAAAGTAGGACAGGACTTAATTCAGTATGAAAATATTATATTCAGCCTTTACTGCCAACCCCTATTACGGCTCGGAGGCACAGTGCGGTTGGTCGTGGGCGTATGCTATGAGAGAGTACAATGAGGTATATCTTCTCACAAGAAATGAAAACAAAGAACACATTGAGCACTTTCTGAAGAAGTACAATGTAAATAATATCAAAGTATTCTATCACGATATTCCAAAGTGGATGAATCTGTACAGCAAGACGAAAAAGAATTTTTTCTATTTCTGCTATTACTACCTATGGCAGAAAACGGTTTTAAAAACAATTAACAAGCTGAATAAGGAATATCATTTTGATTACGTTCAGCACGTAACACTTGGTGACTTCAGAATTGCAGCACCGCTATGGAAATCAAATTGCAAATTCATTTTTGGTCCTGTGGGCGGAGCACAGATTACGCCTGAGCCATTCAAACCTTATATGAATGGTCACGAGAAAAGCGAAAAAGTAAGAGAGCTTATTAATAACGCTGTAAAATTCAATCCGTTTTACAGGCGTACACTCAACAAGGCTGCACTTATCCTTTGTGCAAACAAGGAAACGCAGAATTTCTTAAACAGTATGCTGAAGGATAAAAGCAAGTGCCGACTGCTGACCGAAAACGGAATGGTGAAAGCAAGAATCAAACAGCCTGATTTCCATGCTAAAGATGAAACTGAAACAGTAAATCTCCTCTGGGCAGGACGGTTCATTTACAGAAAAGGTCTTGCATTTTTGCTTGAGGCATTAAGCCTGGTAGAGACTGAAAGAAAATATAATCTTTTTTTAGTGGGAAACGGCCCTGAGGCAGAAACGCTGAAAAGAAAAGCAAGTGAATTAGGCATTGAAGACAAGGTTACTTTTACCGGACAGATACCTTATCTTGAAATGAAGGCAATCTATGGGGCAAGTGATTTTTTCGTTTTTCCAAGCCTGAGAGAAACAACAGGAACCGTATTGTTTGAAGCAATGAGCAATGGACTGCCGATACTCACCTTCAATCAGAACGGTGCGGATTTGCTGATTGATGAGAGCTGCGGCATAAAAGTTGATATAAATCAGAGCCTGGATGAAATAAAAAAAGACTTTGCAAACGGTATAAAAACGCTTATTGAAAATGATGATTTAAGAGTTCAGCTCGGCAAAGCAGGATATGAAAAAATACTGAATGAATACACTTGGGAAAGCAAGTGCAAAACATTTGAAGATAAATTTTTAAAGGATATATAATGGATAAAACTATTATTTTTATTACAAATGCTCTATCCGGCGGCGGAGCAGAAAGAGTAATGAGTAACCTTGCCAATTATCTGATTGACAAAGGCTACTGCATAAAATTCATACTGTTAAACGGTGACGAGGTTGTCTATCCGCTGAATGCATCGGCTGAAATCATTGTCAGACCTGATATTCAGGATAAGGACACAATGGCACAAATCAAATTTCTGCACAAATATATGAAGAAAAATAAAGATGCTCTTTTTGTATCCTTTTTCACACATCAGAATCTTTACACAATACTTGCAGCTATCGGCACAGGGGTTAAGGTCCTTGTATCCGAGAGAAATGACCCTGCCAATTCCTTTACACAGAAAATTCAAAAATTCGGAGACCCTGCAAGAAAAATCCTTTATAAAAACAAAAACTGTAAAAAAATTATTTTTCAGACACAGGGTGCCGCTGATTACTTTGATCAAAGTATAAATGATAAGGGCATCGTTATACCCAATCCTTTAAAGGACGGACTGCCAAAGCCTTATACAGGCGAAAGAAAAAAGACAGCAGTTGCTGTGGGCAGATTCAATCCGCAGAAAAACTACAAGCTGATGCTTGACGCCTTTGCTCAGTTTTCTGAAAAGCACCCAAATTATAAGCTGGAAATTTACGGCGATGGTGCTTTAAGAACAACAATGGAAAATTATATTGAAAGGCTCGGCTTAACGGATAAAATCGAGCTTTGCGGTTTCTGTAAAAATGTTCACGAAAGAATTATTGATGCAGGAATGTATGTTATGTCCTCTGACTTTGAGGGACTTTCAAATGCAATGCTTGAGGCACTGGCAATCGGCTTGCCGGTAGTGACTACGGATCATCCTCCGGGCGGTGCGAGAGCATACATAACGGACTATGAAAACGGCATCCTCACACCTGTCGGTGATATTGATGCTATGGCAAAGGCTATGTGCTATATGGCAGAACATCCTGAAAAAGCACAGGAAATGGGTCAAAAAGCATCACTTATACGTGAAGAGCTGTCCTCAGATAACATCTGTGAAAAATGGAAAAAAGTATTCGATGATATATTAAAATAAAGAGGTATAACTATGCAGAAGTTCAACAAAATGAATCCTGAAAAAAAGTATTTTATCACAGGTGCTGCCGGATTTATCGGCTTTCATCTCTCAAAAAAACTGCTTGAACAGGGTGCACAAATCATAGGAATTGACAATATGAACGATTACTATGATGTACGTCTTAAGGAGGCTCGCCTTGATATCCTCAGCAAATATGAGAAATTTACTTTTATCAAAGGAAGCATTGCAGACAAGCCGCTTGTAGCTGATATATTCAAAGAGCACAAGCCTGACATCGTGGTAAACCTTGCTGCACAGGCAGGTGTGCGCTACTCTATTACAAATCCGGACGCTTATATTGAATCAAATATCGTCGGCTTTTTCAATATTCTTGAGGCATGCCGTCACAATCCTGTTGAACATCTCATTTACGCATCCTCCTCTTCTGTTTACGGTATGCAGGAGAAAACACCGTTTTCCGTAACAGATGATGTTTCACATCCGATCAGCCTTTACGCTGCCACAAAAAAATCAAACGAGCTTATGGCATTCACATATTCACATCTTTATAATATACCTTCAACAGGACTTCGCTTTTTCACCGTTTACGGACCGTTCGGCAGACCTGATATGGCATATTTCGGTTTCACCAACAAAATGATAAAGGGTGAAACCATTCAGATATTCAACAATGGTGATATGAAAAGAGATTTCACCTATATTGACGATATTGTTCAAGGTATTGAAAATATGCTCTGCAATCCTCCTCAGGGTGCTGACCCTGCAAAGGTTTACAACATCGGAAATAACAAGCCGGAGGATTTAATGACTTATATTGAAACCCTTGAAAAAGCACTGCTTGAGCAAGGTGTTATCACAGAGCCTGCAAAAAAAGAATTTTTACCTATGCAGCCTGGTGATGTTTATCAGACTTACGCTGATGTAACAGAGCTTATGAACGATTTTGATTTTAAGCCAAGCACATCCATTGAAAAGGGACTGACTGAGTTTGCAAAATGGTACAAGTCCTTTTATTGCAGGGAGGCATAATTTATGAAAATTGCAGTTGCAGGCACAGGATATGTAGGGCTTTCCATTTCTGTACTTTTATCACAGAAAAATGAAGTAACCGCCGTTGATATCATTAAAGAAAAGGTTGATATGATTAACAGCGGTATATCCCCTATTGTTGATAAAGAAATAGAAGAATACTTAAAAAATAAAGATTTGAAGCTTACTGCAACAACAGATGCCGAAAGCGCGTATAAAGACGCTGATTTCGTTATCGTCTCCACTCCTACAAACTACGATCCAAAGCTCAATTTCTTCGATACAAGCTCTGTTGAGAGCGTGATTGAGCTCGTCACAAAGGTAAATCCCAATGCAGTAATGGTGATTAAATCGACCGTTCCTGTGGGATATACGGAGAGTGTACGTCAAAAATATAATTGCAATAAAATTATGTTTTCGCCTGAATTTCTGCGTGAAGGTCATGCATTATACGACAACCTTTATCCTTCCAGAATCATTGTCGGAGCACCTGAGGATATGACTAAGGCAGCACATACCTTTGCTAAGCTGCTTGAGGATAATGCTATCAAAGAAAAAGTTCCTGTCCTGTTTACACAGCCAACTGAGGCAGAGGCAGTAAAGCTTTTTGCAAATACTTATCTTGCACTGCGTGTAGCATACTTTAATGAGCTTGATACCTATGCAGAGCTGAGAAATCTGGATACTAAGCAGATTATCGAGGGCGTATGCCTTGATCCAAGAATCGGTGACCACTACAATAATCCAAGCTTCGGCTACGGCGGTTACTGTCTACCGAAGGACACAAAGCAGCTCAGAGCTAACTTTGCAGATGTGCCGAGCAATCTGATCGGTGCAATTGTGGATGCCAATGTTACAAGAAAAGATTTCATTGCTGACAGAATTATTGAAAAGAATCCGAAAATTGTGGGTATCTACCGCCTGACAATGAAATCAAATTCCGACAATTTCCGCCAGTCCTCCATTCAGGGCGTTATGAAACGTATCAAGGCTAAAGGCATTGAGGTTGTGGTTTATGAGCCAGCCCTTAAAGAGGATAGCTTCTTCAACAGCCGTGTTATCAGAGATTTGGAGGAATTCAAGACGATTTCGGATGTTATTGTCGTTAATCGCTTTAATAGTGAAATTGAAGATGTCAAGGACAAGATTTACACAAGAGATTTATTTTTCAGAGACTGAGTGATATTAAAATGAACATTTTAAAAAAAGGATTTATGTTTTTATCAAACAGAGGCTTTTTTAACAGAATGTCTGATAAAGCATATCTTAAGCTGCGATACAACTGCATAATGGGCAAAAAACTCAATCTGGACAACCCTGTTACATATAATGAAAAGCTGCAGTGGCTTAAGCTTTATGACAGAAAACCTGAATATACAAAAATGGTTGACAAATATGAAGCAAAAAAATATGTGGCAGATATTATCGGAGAAGAGTACATTATCCCCACTCTCGGAGTGTGGGATAACGTAAATGATATTGACTTTGACACTCTTCCGAACCAGTTTGTATTAAAATGCACGCACGATTCAGGCGGTCTGGTTATATGCAAGGATAAAGCAGAACTTGACATAGAGAATGCTAAAAATACTTTAAATCATTTTCTGAACAGGAATTTTTACAGTGTTCACAGAGAATGGCCGTATAAAGATGTTCAGCCTCGAATCATCGCTGAAAAATATATGGAAGATGAATCCGGCTATGAGCTTAAGGACTATAAATTTTTCTGCTTTAACGGTAAGGTCAACGCTATGTTTATAGCAACTGACAGAAACGAAAAAACTGAAACCTGCTTTGATTTCTTTGACTGTAATTTTAATCATATGCCTGTTATAAACGGACATCCCAATTCTAAAAAAGAGATAAAAAAACCTTTAGGATTTGAAGAAATGATTGAACTGGCTGAAAAACTCAGTTCAGGTATACCGCAGGTACGCATTGATTTTTATGATATTAATGGTAAAGTATATTTTGGTGAAATGACATTTTTTCACTGGAGCGGATTAAAAAAATTTGAGCCCGAAAAATACGATAAAATTTTCGGAGACTGGATAACCCTTCCGAATAAAACAATCCAGGAGTAATATATGGAAAACTCTATCCCTTTAAATAAATACAGTAAGGTAAAACCGAACTGGGCTTTTTTCTTATATTTTTCCGTAATGTTTGTACTGTATACCCATACCTATATTCAGCTGGGTATACAGCTCTTCATTATTGCATATGTCATTCTGACCAAATTTTTTAACGGAAAAATCGTACTGAAAAAAAGCACACTGAAGAATATGCTATTTATCTGCCTGTGGTTCGGACTGTTTACTCTGCTTCTTTTTATGTCCAGCAAACTATGGGCATACAGTACAATGTCAAATTCCAGAACAATGCTCGGCGTTTTTCGATGCTTTGTTATCGGCTTTGCCATCTTTGTATATGCCGATACCACAGAACGTGCACTTTCGGTAATGCAGTCCTTTGCACTTGCGTCTGTCGTTATGGGCGTTGCTGCAATGATTACCACACCTGTAAGCCAGTATTTCCAGGCAGGTGACGAAGGCTTCGGACAAGCTATCGGCCAGCAGAGAAACCTTGTTGGTGCAGTATCAGCTTATATGGTTTTCACCTGTTATTTCCTGAAAAAATATACGAATTTTAAATACGGATATTTTTTGATGGTATTTTTCATTTTTCTTTCTATTATAACAGGTTCAAGAAGTTCACTTGTTCAGTTAATCATTTTACTTGTTATGTTTATCGTTTTTGACAGGAACTATTTCAGAATGATTACCAAGCTTTTGGGAGTTGTCCTGCTCGGTACTATTGCTGTAGTAATGCTTAAGAATATTCCTATCTTATATGAAAATATCTGGATAAGATTTGAAGATATGTTTACAACGATATCCGGTGACGAGGTGGCTGATGCAAGTACACTGGGAAGACAGTTTTACAGAGAAATTGCTTTTGAAATGTTTAAAAAACGTCCTGTTCTCGGCTGGGGACTTGACGGATTTTACTGCTATCTACGTGATTATCCTATGTACAAGGGATACTACATTGAAGCGGTTTACAGCCACTGCAGCTGGGCAGAAACGATGGCAAGTCTCGGCACTATAGGTCTGCTGGTATGGTATATCCCTCATATTTATATTTTGGGTGGCAATATAAAATATTTTTACAGCCATCCGCTGATGAAATATACTTGTTTCTTATTTATTTCTCTTGTTATTATGGACTATGCAAGACTCCCCTGGATGAGCCATCCCGGATGCTACCAGTTCTTTGTACTCTTTGCACTTATACTGAACCTTGTGCGTGATGCAAAATCTCATAAAAAAACATTATCTGATACGGAGACATCTGAATGAATATTTGCATAATAACTGTGTATAACAGTGAAAATTGCGGCAGTTTTTTACAGGCCTACGCACTTAAAGCTGCATTGGAAAAATTGGGACACACTGTTTATTTTTTTAACAGAAATAACAAAGATACATCTCATTCTTTGAAGCTTCATATTGAAGACAGTATAAAAAAATCACTTCAATTACAGTTTAAAGACTGCAGAAATATATGGAAAAGATATGCCGCCTTTACGGAAGCACAAAAGCTTTTTCCGACAATCAGTGAGTCGGATGAAATATATCATAAAATAGATTGCTTCGTTATAGGCAGCGATACTTTATGGAATCTTAACTCTAAATACTTTTCAAAAAATATTGATATTTACTTCGGTAAAAATCTGAATTCAAAAATCATAACCTATGCTGTATCCGTTGCAAACACGCCAAAGGATAAATTTGTGAATAATAAAACAGCAATTGAGTGTTCACGACGAATTTCAGACATTTCCGTCAGAGATGATGCCACATATGAAATTGTTAAAGATGTATTCCATATGGATTGTGAAATCGTATGCGACCCTACTCTTTTGCTGAACAAAGATGATTACAATTTACTTATTAAAGACAGACCGGCCTTTGATGATGCATCTATATTGATTTATTATTTTGGCAATTTGCCTGATGATAGTGTTCATCAAATTAAAAGGTTAAGAGAAGAAACAGGGAAAAAGATTATATCCTTCGGTCAGTACAGAGCCTGGTGTGATATAAATATTCCCTTTGATCCTTATCTTTTCATTCAGTGCTATAGAGACTGCTCCTTCGTTATTACAAATACATTTCATGGGACAATTTTTTCATTGATATATGAGAAAAATTTTGCCAATTATGGTCAGGAGAAGAAAAAGATAAAATCTCTTCTCAGCTCAACAGATGCAGAAAAAGCCTTTGCACTCACTGACGAGGATTTATTGCCATTCTTTGAAAACAGGCTGGATTATAATATAATCACCAAAAAAATCGAAGAGCACAAAAACAGTTCAATACAATTTTTAAAAAGGAATCTGAATAATTAAATGAGAAGCAAAAAAGCACTTTACAATATGACAGCATCTATCGGATATGAAGTTATTGCTGTTATTTGCGGACTGATTCTGCCAAGACTTATACTCAGTCATTTCGGCTCAAGCTATAACGGAATTACAACATCCATAACACAGTTTTTATCCTGTGTTGCCTTACTTAAGGGAGGAGCAGGTGCAGTTACACGAGCATCACTTTATAAGCCTTTAGCAGAAAAAAACACATATGAGATAAGTGCTATTGTAAATGCTACATCAAAATTCATGAAAAAAATTGCACTTATATTTTTAGGTGCAATTTTTATTTTTGCAGCCCTTTACCCTTTCATTGTTAAAGAAGAATTTGAATGGCTGTTTTCCTTTACACTTGTATTGATTCTTGGCATAAGTACTTTTATACAATATTATTTCGGACTTGCTTACCAGTTTTTATTTGAAGCAGATCAAAAGCAATATGTACTTATGCTTACACAAGCATTTTCAACCATTTTAAATACACTGCTGGCCGCGATACTAATCTATGCAGGTGCAGGAATTCATATTGTAAAACTGGGAAGTGCGTTAGCATTTTCACTCAATCCGATTTTCATATTCTTATATGCAAAACACAAATATAAAATTGATAAAACTGTAAAGCCTAACGATTCTGCTATATCACAGCGCTGGGATGCTTTTGCACAATCCGTTGCATATTTCATACATAATAATACAGATGTTATCGTTCTTACGTTCTTTACAAATACAAAAGAGGTTTCCGTATACACAGTATACAACTATGTAATTTTCAATATAAGAAACGTTATATCCTCACTTGTAATGGGCTTTGGCGCCGCCTTTGGTAATATGCTTGCCAAAGGTGAAAAAAAACTGATTGAAACAAATTTGAAAATATATGAGCTCATCATTTTCGGTATCACATCTGTAATTTATACCACAGCCGGTATTATGATTGTTCCGTTTGCACTTTTATATACGTCAGGTGTAAATGATGTTAACTATAGCAGACCGCTTTTTGCTGTCCTAATCACAATTGCCGGTGCATTCAGCTGCTTCAGAATTCCATATCAGACAATCGTTGAAGCGGCAGGTCACTTTAAGCAAACGAGAAACGGTGCAATCGTTGAGGCTGCACTTAATATTACAATATCCTTGATTTTTGTTGCAAAGTTTGGTTTAGTCGGTGTTGCGATAGGCACTCTTATCGCAACTGTTTTCCGTTCCTTCCAGTATGCAATATATCTTTCCAGGCATATTGTTAAGAGGAATATAATGATATTCATTTTCCATATCATAATCAATTCAGCAGTTGCATTATTAACATTTATCGTATCAAAATATCTGTTCACATTTGATACACCGAACTTCGCGTGGTGGATACTGAAAGCATTTTTAGTTGTTATTACTTCAGGATTTATATCATTTATTATCCACTTCATATTTTACAGAAAAGATATTTCAGCATTAAAAGACAAGATTATTTTACTAATTAAAAAGAGAACAAAAAAATAAAAAAAGATTATGAAAACTAAATTGATAAAGACAATTTCAATATTTATTTCAGCTGTAATGCTCATCACAACATTATCAGGATTTAATATTGCATTTGCATCATCTGACAATCGGATAACGATAACCCGGCAGCCACAGGATGATACGGTATCAGTCGGTGATACTGCTAAATTCACAGTAAATGCCGGCGGCACAAATCTTACATACCAATGGCAGCTTAGCAGTAATAACGGTGTCACATGGGAGAATTCCGCAGCAAAGGGCAACCGCACTGCTTCTGTTTCATTCCCTGTTACCAACTATTCATATAAGCTCATTTACCGCTGTGTTATTGCTGATGCATTTGGAAACAGTATTGCATCTGATATATGCCGAGTATTAAAAAAGGCAGATTATACAGAACTTCAGATTATCAATCAGCCGTCAGATACAGAAGCTGCAGTCGGTGATACTGCTAAATTCGCAGTAAATGCCATTGGCACGGATCTTACATATCAATGGCAGCTTAGCAGTAATAACGGTGTCTCATGGGAAAATTCCGCAGCAAAAGGCAACCGCTCTGTTTCTGTTTCATTCCCTGTTACCGGCTATTCCTATAAGCTCATTTACCGCTGTGTTATTACTGACGCATTAGGAAACCGTATTGAATCTGATACCTGCCGTATTATTGAAAAAAAGAATTACATACCTTTGCAAATCACTAAACAGCCTGAAAATACTGAAGTAAAGATTGATTCAACCGCATTATTTACCATAAACGCTGTCGGCAGTGATATTGCTTATCAATGGCAGCTAAGTACAGATCAGGGTAAAACATGGATATCATCAACCGCAAAGGGTAACAAGACAAATACCCTCTCTTTCCCTGTGATTAAATATACCTACAGCCGAATGTACAGATGTGTATTGACCGATAGCAGAGGTAACACTTTAATATCCGACACTGTAAAGGTATGTGCACCGACTGAAAAAAATTTCGTATTAACAGATGCCGATTATGATTCGAATTTCTCTGAAAACAAATATGAAACTCTTATAGACACCAAAGACTTTTTAAGCAATGCAGAGCTTATTTCCGCTGACTCATCAAATAAGGCAGCAGTAAAATACAGCTGTAATTTGAATCTGAATCATACAGATTTACATATTTTAAAGCTTACCGTACAGGCTGAAAAGAGCTGTTCAAAAATTAAAATAAGTATAAATAATAGTTCTATTACTGCTACTTATCCTGTTTATACACAAAAAGCAGATTATTATATTCCGATAACAAATACAGATAATATAAATTCCATATCAGTCAGTCTTATAACTGATTATCAGAAGATAACAATCTCTGATTTCCAATTGGTTAATTTTGCTGACGATAGTATCAATAATCACAAAACAGGTATATATCCTCACAATATAAATGAAACCGTTTTCAATGAAAGCGATGCCTTTGGTGAAGCCACTACAGCGTCAATAGCTGACAATCAGTATCTTTATTCGGTAAATAAAGGTACACTTACCGTATACAATATAACAGGCAGTACTCCAATAGCTGTATCGTCACTGGACGGACTGGGAAATTGTCACGATATTTCCTTCATTAATAACGGAGAAGCACTTGTTATTTCTTCAAGAGAAAATGGTGCATATTTTGTGGATATAAAGAATCCGCTCCATCCTGTCACTGCAGGAAAATACCCAACGCTGGAAATGAGTTCAGGCTTAGCGGTAAACGGATGCTATGCCTTTATCTGCAGCAGATACTTTGGTGTGGAGATCGTTGATGCTTCCGATATTTATAATCCAAAATACTATTCTCAGATATCAAATCGAGAGGAAATGTACGATTGCTCAATTGATGATCACTACTTATATATCGGTGTATGGGCCCAGAAAAAAATTATTATTTATGATATAAGTAATCTTAGAAATCCGGCACAAATAAATACAATTAACCTTGACGGAAATGTCGGCGGAATTGTTGTTGAGAATGGTATTCTCTATGCTGCAACGGGCTATCACAGCCGTGATAATGCAACTGCTGTAACCTCTGTCGGCTTCGGAATGGGCAACGGACTGGAAATATATGATGTCAAAAATCCAAAAAATCCGAAATGGCTTTCAACGAATAAAATTGACGGACGATATAAATATTCCGGTTCTGATTACTGGAAGGTTAAAGTAAGCGGAAAATATGCTGTTCTTGCAAGCACATACAATGGTTTATATATTTATGACACAAGCAATTTGTCCGCACCTGTACTGATAAATAAATCAACAATCCGAATTGAGAAGGACTCTCCTAATTATAAGAAATTTATTTCAGGCAGCTTTATATTCAATTTTGATACTTCAGCCTTTAATCAGGCACCTGTATTATCTGTATGTACTGCATTCAATAAACTATTCTTCGGTGATCCCAATACAGGAATTTATCAGATGAATTTAGAAGGTGCTAAAGCAGAAATAATACCAAATATTGCTTTGACTGGCAGTGATAAGAATATTCCTGAAGCACCAATGCTGAATGGTTATACATCAAATATTGTTAATACAAACAGTTCTGTATATGCTGCAAAATGTGCAAATCATTTAATATACCTTACAACCTCTGAAGGTATTACGGTTTTAGATGAAAATCTTAACACTATAACAACCTATATCACGGAATTTCCTGTTAAGGACATTGCTATTTCACGCGATGGAAAATATCTATATACGGCTGAATGTGATAATGGCGTAGGAATTTATTCCATAGACAATGACCGAATAAATTATCTGAGCAGCTGCAACGACAAAACAAAATATAATTTCTCGGTAACAAGCCTGTCACTCACTGCTGATGAAAATTATATTATTGCTCAAGGCGGCTTTTCACGTATTTGTACCATTGATATAAGAAATAAAAATAAGCCGATTATTCGCTCATTGGCATCAGGCGGCTCTATGTATTACCGTAATATTTGTCAGGGATGCATTGCTGATAAATATACCGCTGTATGTGACAATGGAAAAATCAATTTGTTTGAGTCTGACGGCAATAGCCTGACTACAGTAAAAACACTGACAAATTCCGTTGGTTCTGAAACAAATGGTATGGCTGCCTATAATGATTGCATTATAGCGGTTTATAATAATGGCTATGTTTATTTTAATCCTATGACCGAAAATCAAAAGCTTTCAACCCTGCCATTGCATAAGGTTTCCGGCATCAGCTATCTCAGGGGAAAACCGATAATTTACGGTGATATAATGGTGGTTTCCTACTGCTATGGTAAAGAAGTCACAATTGTTGATATATCCGATTTGGATAACCCAAAATTAATTTCACAGCTTAAAATAGATGCAAGTCTTGATTTGGCTGAAATAACAGACAATTTTATAATTATACCAATGAGAAATGACGGAGCTTTAGTTCTGAAAAAAGATAAACAGGTAACTGCCGATGCATAAAGTATTTAAAACTCTGTCTCACGATATCGGTATTTTCTTTAACGAATATTTTATCATACCTTTTTTCATGGCGATATTTATCACTCTGATTTGTATCATGATTTTAGCTGTTAGAAAAAAGAAAGAAAAGCGACTGCATTATGTAAAAATATTTGCAGCAATGTTTTATTTTTCAGAACTATTCTATACAACCCTGATTCACAGAATAGGAATAAAGACTGAGCCTTTAGCTGATGTATTCGGTGAATGGTCAGTATATGACGGCGAAACAATGATGTATATCAATCCTAAGCCGATACTGAATATACTATTGTTTCTGCCGATATGCTTTGCTGTATTTTATATTCTGAAAAGCGTTTTTAATAAAACTTTTTCAAATAAAAAAATAATATTATTAACGCTGATTATATCATTTTTTACATCGCTTGCAATAGAGCTTATTCAGCTGATTTTCTGCATAGGAACATTCCAGCTGTCCGACCTGGTCTATAACACTTTGGGCGGACTGATTGGTGCAATGATATATATAACTGCAAAAGGAATAATAAACAAAAAAAGCACAGGCTAAGTTGATTTGCAAAGCCTGTGTTTATTTTTTATCTATTCATTTCTTTTTACCAATAACCTAAAACGTGCTGCATTACAAGGCTTACAGCCGTAATGCACACCCAGCAGCAAAGACCCATTAAAATAGGCTTTCCACCTTTTTTTACAAGATTTACAACATTTGTATTCAAACCGATTGCACACATTGCCATTGAGATAAAGAACTTGGCAAGCCACTTTGCACCCTTTACAAAATAATCATTATAAAATGCGGTAAAGGTACTTTCAGGGAGTGCAGCCACAAGAGTTGTTATTAGTGATGCAATCACGAAGTACAGAATGAACCAAGGGAAGATTTTTTTCATTGAGACCTTAGTACCCTCTGTGCCGTCCTTTTTCGCCTGACGTGTTCTGATAAATGCCAGCACAAGTGTAATCGGAATAATGGCCAGTGTTCGTGTCAGCTTAACGGTAGTTGCCTGCGCAAGCACCATTCCCTCTGTGCCCTTCATACTGTCCCACGCTGATGCAGCTGCAGTAACAGAAGAGGTATCATTAACCGCAGTGCCTGCAAATAAAGCAAAGCCGTCATTTGTAAGACCAATTGCATTACCGAAAGTCGGAAAAATCAGAGCGGCAATAACATTGAAAAGGAAGATAACTGAAATAGACTGTGCAATTTCCTCATCATCGGCATCAATAACAGGTGCAGTTGCCGCAATTGCCGAGCCGCCGCATATGGAAGAGCCTACACCAACGAGGATAGACACCTTTTTATCCACCTTTAAAATTTTACACATCACAAAAGCAACGATCAACGAAACAGCAATGGTTGAAATAATAACCGGCAGACTTTTTCCGCCTACGGACAGCACTGTTCTTATATTCAGCGTAAAACCAAGAATGATTACCGCCCACTGCAAAATCTTTTTTGATGTAAAGGTTATACCTGATTTCACTCTTTCATCGGATGAAAATTTACCGAATATAGCAGTAATAACCATACCTATAATAATGGAAAATACAGGTGCACCGATAACCTCAAAGGAAAATGAGCCTATACTCAACCCTGCCAGAAAGGTGGAAATACCTGCAATAATTACACAGCTTAAAATACCTAAACCGTTTTTCTTTAGAAAATTCATATCAATAATTCCTTATCATTTTAAAATGCTGACTCTTCAGTACCTCTAATAAATCAGCATTGCTTTTAATCGGCTTGTGTGTTATTATGCCGCCTTTTGCAAGATTTTTAACCACATGGAAATCAGAGCCTGATACCATCAGCTTGTTGTTTGCCTTTGCCCATTCGTATGCCTTGTCGTTAAGCTCCTTGTTCGTCTTGCCGTTATATATTTCCACTCCGTCGATATAATCCGGATTGCATCTCCTGATTCCTGTACGAAACGGATGTGCCTGATAAACAAGGCACCCTTCTCTACGGCAACGGTTAAACACTTCCCTCTCCCATACATTCATAAGATTTCCCGCATTATACAAAAAATCCTCATCAATGCCGTAAATCAGATAATCATTGGCAGTAAAGTAATGGCGAAGCTCCATACCAAGCAATACGGTGAAATCATCACCTGCCGCTGCTTTCATTCGCCTGTAGCCCTCAAGATAAAAATCAATCTGCTTCTGAGGACACCAATTCGGTGTGAATGTCATAGGACTGTAATGATCTGTAACAACGATTCCGCTGTACCCCTGCTGTTTATAAAGTTTTAAAATCTCTTCCGGTTCTACTCTGCCGCACCGCGAAACACATCCGGTGTGACAATGCAGTTCATACTTAAATTCCATAAATAAGAGGATACCACAATAAAACGATTTTATCAACCAATAAAACAAAAATTATACATCGTTTTAAGTTTTCAGCCATTATCCTTTCCTTAAATCTTAATTGTAAATAAACAAATAATAATGTCGAAAACACTTTAAAACATATCGGATTTGTGGTATCTTAGTTATATATAATATACGGAGAATATAAATGGATATTAAAAAATTCTTTAAAAACATAATATACATTATAGCTTTGTTCGGAGTATCAGGGTTATTCATACTTTTCAACATCTATGATGAAAATGCTTCAGCCGTCTTTTCTTTTTTTGTACTGATTGGAGCTGCTGTATTAATAAATGGCTTTTCACTCATTGCCATAAGGACTAAAAATGTATTTTATTCCGTCTCAGACCTTGTATGCCTTGCTTTGTGGCTGTATCCGTTATACCGCAGGGCGCAGGATTTACTTCCTGAAGGTACAGGTATATGGGCATATCTGCTTATGCTTACAGCATTTCTTCCTGCAATTGCCTGCTGCCTGTACACGATTATGTATCATATAATCATAGATTTAAAAAAGAAAAAGGCAGGCAGAAAAACATTGACTGCAAAAAAAGTATTATCCATAATCAGCATTGTAATAACAATCGTTTCCGCCATATTTTTAATATTATCCGCTGTCAATCTTGCCATACAGATACCACAGGATATTGAACAGAGAAAGCAAAGTTATTCGGACACAGTAAATATGGCAAAGGAAATGGCACAGGAGTATAAGGATACTGATTTGGTTCTTGAAGAAATTCTGGACAAGTACGAGCTGACTTATGATAATTCCGATGAAAACGTGTATATCATTGAGGAACTGGATGAAGTCAGTATGATCATCAAAACGACAAAAGACGAAGATGATAAATTATCAGGTACAATAAATGTTTCCTGCGATAATATCGGCTTTATCATACCAAATTACTATGCCCGGAACATTTATAATGGTGAGGAATCGGAAATTCCGCTGAACATCAAATCTGAATAAATCAATAACAAAAGCCTGAACTTATGTGGAAAATCCATCAAAGTTCAGGCTTTTATGATTATAAAAACTGTCTGACATCGGTTGCGAGCCGATCCTCAATCTGCACAAGCCTGGATGTGATATCCCTTGATTTTGAATCAGCACTCTTATACTGATTCAGATATCTGCTCAGTGATTTTACACCCATATTGCAGCCATCGGTAATTAAATCAGCAGCCGTATTGTCTGTGCCATCCACTGCCATTTTCATATTCGTTTTTACCCAAGACATTCCCTTTGCCATAGGATTTGGATTTTTACCGTCATCATTATGCTCGTTCAAGAGGACAAGAATTTCATCCTTAAGCTTTTCGTGCTGGGTTTTACTGTCGTGAAGCAGTGTTCTGAAATCCGTGTTTTTTACATCATCAATAATATCATCAATGGCAGATATACCCATCTTTATGCCTGAATCACATTCCTTCAGGAGCTTTACTGTATCGCCGTCTGCGCCGGTTCTATCGGTCATACTATCCCTGCTTTCTTCAAATTTATATTAAAAGTATTTGCAGGAATCATCGTATTATTCAAAAAAACAGTATCTTATTTTAAAATAAGATACTGTTTTTTTCATTAATCCCAGAGAGATTTGTAAATATTTAAAACATCGTCCTTGCTGATGTCCTTAATGGTATTTGAAGGAGAGCCTGAAGCAATGGCATCATCCGCCATTTTATCCATAACATTAAAGAATTCTGCTTTATCAATCCCATATTTTTCAAGCGTCGGAATTTCACAGATTTTACAAAGCTTTTCACAGGCTTCAATAAATTTCTTTGCTGCTGCTTTATCATCATCGTCATCGTTTGCAGCACCGATTGCCCTTGCCATATCTGCAAAACGGTCATACGCTCCGTCATATACATAGCCAAAGCACTCTGACAAAAGCATGGCGTTGCTGATTCCGTGCGGTACATGGAACAGTGCGCCGATTGGTCTGCTCATACCGTGAATAATGGTTACTGACGCATTATTGAAAGCCACACCTGCTTCAAGTGCAGCGAGCGACATCTGCGCCCTTGCCTTAACATTATTGCCCTCATTGTAGCAGACAGGCAAATACTTGAAAATCTTTTTAATCGCTGAGATTGCAAATTCATCTGTAAGCGGCTGTGCTTTTCTTGAGGTATAGGCCTCCGCAGCGTGACAGAGTGCATCCAGACCTGTTGCAGCAGTAACGGACTGGGGAGCAGTCAGGGTAAATGCCGGATCATCAATTGCTAAATCAGGCATAAGCACTGCACCCTTGAGCAGCATTTTAATATCCTTTTCCGTATTCGTGATAATCGTAAACTGTGTAGCCTCTGAGCCTGTACCGCTGGTTGTGGGCACCGCTACCATAGGAGGAGTAGGCTTGTCACTAATCTTACCCTAACAATCATTAATGCTTCCGCCGTTTGTTGCAACAGCACCAATTGCTTTCATAGCGTCAATAGGAGAGCCGCCGCCGATTGCAATGAGAAAATCGCAATCCTCAGCTTTATAAAATGAAAGTCCTTTATCAATAATAATATCCGTTGGCTCTGAATTCACACCGTCAAAAATATAATGTGCAATACCAAGCTCGTCCAGTATTGCAGTAACAAGCTTAACATTACCAAGCCTTACCATAAATTCATCTGTTACAATTAAAGCCTTTTTGCCTAAACCGCTGATAAGCTCTTTCGCATTTTCAAGTGCACCCTCGCCGTAAACAACCTTACCGGGCATAATAAACTGATTTCCCATATGATAATCCTTCTGCTTAACATTGTTAAAATTTTAACTATATTTTAAATAAAATAACGGAAATGTCAAGTATTAAAAGCACATATCATTAAAGCCACCAAAATGTTATTTTGGTGGCTCAGAATTTTTGTTAATATTTAAATTTTATTTTATATATTAAAGAAGTCCGTCCCAAGTATCAACCTCTTTTGCCTTCATCTCTTCTTCATCAAACCAGTGCTGGGTAACTGACTTGCTTTCGGTGAAGAAACGGTAAGCGTCCTTACCAAGACAATGGAGATCACCGAAGAAGCTCTGCTTATGACCGCTGAACGGAATAAAGCCGACAGGTACAGGAATACCAACATTGATACCAACCTGACCGCCGTCAGTATATCTTGCAAACTGACGTGCATAGTAACCGCTCTGTGTATAAATTACTGAGCCGTTTGCATATGGATTTGCATTCATAATGGCAAGTCCTTCGTCAAAATCCTTACATCTCTTTACACAAAGAACAGGACCGAAAACCTCGTCACTGCCGATCGTCATATCCTCAGTTACATTATCGAAAATAGTTGGACCTACAAAATAACCATTCTCATAACCCTCAGGGAGCTCAGGATTACGTCCGTCAAGCACAAGAGTTGCACCCTCATCAATACCCTTCTGAATATCCGCAAGTACCTCTTTGTAATGCTTTTCATATGTGATAGGTCCCAGACGGGTTGACTTGTCCCAAGCAGGTCCGCAATTGATGTTCTGTGCCTGTGCCTTAAGCTCGGCAACAAATTTATCTGCAATTGACTCCTGAACAACAACGCAGGAAAGTGCCATACATCTCTGACCGGCACAACCGTATGCAGAATTGATAACCCCTGCAACTGTTCTTTCAAGTGCACAGTCTTCCAGAATCAGTGCATGGTTTTTAGCCTGGCAGAGTGCCTGACATCTCTTGCCGTTTGCAGCAGCCTTCTCGTAAACTTTAAGGCCTACAGGTGTTGAGCCTACAAAAGTAATACCCTTTACATCAGGATGCTCAAGAATTGTATCAATCTCGTGTCTTGAACAGGTAACAATATTGATTACACCGTCAGGGATACCTGCTTCCTTATAAAGCTCACCGATTCTCATAGCGGTTCGAGGTGTAAGTGATGCTGCCTTAAGCACCATCGTATTACCGCAGGCAAGACATACCGGTGCCATCCAGCCAAACGGAATCATTGCAGGAAAATTAACAGGAACAATGCCTGCGAATACACCCATTGGCTCACGGTACTTAACCGTGTCAAAGCCTGTTGACGCATCCATAAGGCTTTCGCCCATCATAAGTGACGGAGCCTGGATTGCAAGCTCTGTGCCCTCCTGCGCCTTTCCGACATCACCCTGAGCCTCGCCCCAAATTTTACCGTTTTCTTCACAAACAAGCATCGTAAGCTCGTCCATATGCTCAAGAAGAAGCTCTCTTACCTTGTAGAGAATCTGTGTTCTTTTTCTTGCAGGTGTTGCTCTCCACGCAGGATAAGCAGCATTGGCTGCCTCAATGGCCTCAAGCACCTCATCATTGGTACAGCACGGAGCCTGACCTGTAATCTCACCTGTTGACGGATTATGAAGATCATACCATACTTCTGTCTTGGAGTCCTTGAATTCTCCGTTGACGAAATATTTAAGCTTTTCCATAAATTTTACCCCTTTGAAAATAAATTTTTTACCAATCATATTTTAACATTAAAAAAAATAGATTTCAAGAGCCTAATCATAATACCAATTCACTAATAAAAATCTATGACATAGGATAATCATAGGTGATCTTATGACATTATCTGAAATGAAGGAAAATCAAGTTGCTACAATAACTGAAATAGAAAACGAATCCGGTCTTTCAAGAAGACTTTTTGATATGGGATTTATTGCAGGTCAGAAGATAACCTGTATTAATATAGGTGCCTTCGGCTCCCCTATTGCATATAATCTTCGCGGCTGCAATATTGCACTGCGTAAAAAAGATGCTGATAAGGTATGGGTGATTTTATGAAGAAAAATAAAAAAATACTGTTAATGGGTAATCCCAATGTGGGCAAAAGCACCGTTTTTAACGAAATAACAGGCTCACATCAGCACACAGGAAACTGGACCGGAAAAACAGTCGATATCGCAAAGGGTAAATATTACTATAAATTCACAGACTATGAGCTTATAGATTTACCCGGTACATACAGTCTGCTCTCCTCCAGTGAGGAGGAACGCCTTGCAAGGGATTATCTGTGCTTTGAAGAATACGATTGTGTAGTGTGTGTTGTGGATGCCACAAATCTTCTGCGTAACCTCAATCTTGTACTGCAGGTAATTGAGGTTACAGATAAGGCAGTTCTGCTTTTGAATCTTAATGATGAGGCGAAAAAAAAGAATATTGATGTAGATGCAAAGAATTTATCCAAGCTGTTGGGTATACCTGTTGTAAGAGCTACTGCCAGAAGCGGTAAGGGGATTAATGAGCTTCTGGAACAGATTTATCTTGTCTCCAATAATACAATCCAAAATGAAGTTCATACACTGTTTTATTCAAACACCATTGAAAATGCAGTGCACCGTGTAACCAAAGGTCTTAAGGGAAATATTGAAACCGATAAGAATTTACGCTTTTTCGCACTAAGACTGCTTGAGGGTGATGATAGCTTTAATACATCGTTCAATGCTCATTTCGGTGATGATATACTGCATATGGGTTCACTGCGCGGTAATATTAACACCGCAAAAAAGGAATTGGAGCAGTTCGGATATAATGGTGACAAATATGTAAAATCCATTACCGCAGCAATCTTTGAAAAGACAAATGATATAGCAAAGCAGACAGTCAGAACTCTGCCGTCGAAAAAGGAAAAGCTCGAAAAAAATCTTGATAAAATCCTTATGGGCAAATTCACATCCATACCTGTTATGCTGCTTCTGTTGGGCGTTGTGCTGTGGATTACAATTGCAGGGTCAAACTATCCGTCAGACTTTCTCCGTTCAGTATTTGACAACTTCGAGATATGGCTCGCGGATTCGCTGATCCATTTAGGTGTATCGCAAACAATTGTAAGCCTGCTTGTCAACGGCATACTGAGAGTTCTGCTCTGGGTAGTCGCAGTTATGCTGCCGCCTATGGCAATCTTCTTTCCTCTTTTTGCACTGCTTGAGGATTTCGGAATTCTTCCGCGTATTGCATTTAATCTCGACGGAGCATTTGAACGCTGCGGTGCATGCGGCAAACAGGCTCTGACAACCTGTATGGGCTACGGCTGTAACGCCGTCGGCGTAACAGGCTGCCGCATAATCGACTCCCCCCGCGAACGCTTAGTGGCAATCATCACAAACTCCCTCACCCCCTGTAACGGAAGATTTCCGCTTTTGATTGCCATTATTTCAATGTTCTTCTGCAAAAGCAGTATTCTTTCGGCGTTAATATTGCTTGCTATGATTGCTGTATCCATGCTGATGACCTTTTTGACATCCAAGATACTGACCTCCACTGTTCTTAAGGGTGTATCAAGCTCCTTTGTTATGGAGCTTCCGCCGTACAGAAAGCCTAAAATTCTCAGCTTAATCGGTGATACAATAAGAGAAAAGATTATCTTTGTTCTTCTGCGTGCTGTGGTAGTTGCCGCACCGGCAGGACTGATAATATGGGTACTGGCCAATATAAATATTGCAGACACTACCCTGCTTTGCAAAATTGCACAAGTGCTTGACCCAATCGGTCAATTTATTGGTCTTGACGGTGTAATGCTGCTTGCATTTTTTCTCGGCTTCCCTGCCAATGAAATTGTTATACCGATTGCACTGATGGCATACCTTTCCACTGGAGAAATGGGCGATTACACATCACTGGAAAGCCTGAAAACCATACTGACCGACAACGGCTGGACCTGGATTACGGCACTATGCACCTGCATTTTTTCAATGTTCCATTTCCCATGCTCAACCACGCTGCTGACCATATGGAAGGAAACCAAAAGTGTAAAGTGGACGCTTACATCCGTCCTCACTCCCCTGCTTGCAGGCGTAGCGGTATGTGCACTGATAAATCTTATCTTTGGATAAAACTATATATAAAATAAATAAGCCTTTGATTGAGACAATGTGCTCTGTTTTAAAGGCTTATTTTTTTGTATCCCATTTGACTAATTAAACTATAAATAGTAAAATGTGCTTGAGGTGATAATATGAAAAAGCCTGAAATGATACTATTCGACTATGGTCACACATTAGTGCATGAACCCAAATGGGATTATATGAGCGGTGAAAAGGCTGTATTCGAGCATATTACTGATAATCCATATAATATCACCCCAAAGCAAATAAATGAATTTTCCATAGACCTGTTTAAGAAATATGAAATATTCCGGCAACAGGGTTTTGAGCCCAGTGCTTTACAGACACTGCAGTACAAATATGGCTATTTCGATTTAAAATTTGATGTAAGCTATGAGGAAATCCAACAAATTTTATGGGACAACACTTCACAGTGCTATCCTATGCCGGAGATTGAAAATGTGCTAGAATATTTAAACAATAATAATATAAGAACAGGCGTAATCAGCAATATCGGCTGGACAGGAAAGGCACTAAAAAGCAGACTTGATAAAGTTTTGCCAAACAATAAATTTCAATTTATAATCGCATCAAGTGACTATGGGTTTCGAAAACCTGACAGGAGGCTGTTTGATTTAGCCTTAAGAAAAGCAAATCTAAAAAGCAGCGAGGTTTGGTACTGCGGTGACAGCGTAAAATACGACATTACAGGTGCACATAACTCAGGTATATTTCCTATTCTTTATGAAAACAGAGATGTCTCCCCTGTTGTTTACAGTGCATTGCCTGATATATCAGAAATTGATTTCGATTTTCTCCACATACACTGCTGGAACGAGCTTATAAAATTTTTATCAATTTTTGAAAATAGTAAACTATAGCTGAGGTGATTCTATGAAGATAATTGTTTTCGATTTAGGCGGAACACTTATGGAATTTGTCGGTATGCCGCCAACCTGGATTGATTATTACAGGCAGGGTTTCCAAAGCATAGCAAAATCATTAGGCGGAAATATTTCAGACGAAGATATTGATTTATCCGTTGAGATTATGAAAAACTATAATCCGCGTGTAAATTACCGTGAAATGGAATATACACCGGAATTTATTTTTGAAAAAGCATTAAAGCATTGGGGTAAAGGAATTGAGCTTGAAAAGGCGATTAAAACCTTTTTTGACGGACTGAATCTGAACACGATCATTTACAATGATACAATAGATATGCTGAAATGCCTGAAGGAAAACGGCTACATTATCTGTGCACTTACTGACATACCCAGTGCTATGCCGGATGCATATTTTAAAAGCACAATTGAAAATTTGCTGCCGTATATTGATTTTTATGTATCATCACAATCGTGCGGATACCGAAAACCAAATGAACACGGAATTCAGCTGATTGCAGATAAATATCATACGGATATAAAAAATCTGATTTTTATCGGTGATGAAGAAAAGGATAAAATACTGGCAGAAAAAGTCGGTTGCAGCTTTTATCTTATTGACAGAAAAAATAAAAATTCAGCTGCTGATATACATAATATGAGCGAGCTGAAATCCATTTTAAAATTATAATATAAAAAAGGGGGCATCTCAGTTTTGAGATGTCCCATTCAGCGTGTAGAAAAAGTCCAATTAACAGATTTCTACACGCTGGGGGCTGTTGAGAAATGGAGCTGAATTTTGTATTTTGTGAATGGGAGCTGTACGATGGTACTGCCCCTGAGCAAAAGACAAAAAACGCCAAACGCCGCATAAACATTAAGTTTATGCGGCGTTTAAAATTGTTGGATTGAAATGGGTCGTCGAGGACGATGACCCCTACAGTCCATACTAAAACCATTTAATTATTTTATTATGGCGTGTTTCAGCCCACTTTATCGACAATCATAACCACCAGTTGAACTGGTGGTTTGCACAGGCCCTATAAGGGCCGCCTACTGGCTCGCCGACTGAAAGTCG
>ERZ808040.244-NODE-244-length-53209-cov-5.373579_pt1 | contig 53209 bp, 46 predicted proteins | sample MGYA00380191_ERZ808040 | MGnify/ENA primary metagenome ERZ808040 (study PRJEB31490, sample SAMN06133395) | mouse gut metagenome | isolation source: J6 | host: mice | place: China: Chengdu | collected 2015-05 ...
GGGAGCTCAAAATGGAGCGGCCTGATGAAAGAAGCATTAGAAAATGAATATTCCGAACTGTTTGTACAGGACGGCGGGGACGCCATTTCGGTGGGGGCTTTTGTGGTATTAGGTGAACCCCAGAAGGATACGGAGATATCCGTGGAGGAGTTTGGAAGAAGATATGCCGCCGGCGAACTGACAGCCATAGTGATTCCCAAGGAATATTATATCCAGCAGAATGAGCTGGTGCTGGCGCTGCTCAGGGCGGGAGTGGAGGTGGAAGATATATATGATGGAATACGGCTGAACCCGCAGATCAGGAACCAACCTGAGGCCATAGCCGGCCTGATCACCCCTATGCTGCAGGATCCCTATCTTCCGTACTTGGAATACCATGTGGCGGATCACTGTAACTTGAACTGTAAATACTGTACCCACTATTCGCCTCTGGTACAGCAGCCGGTTTATACGGAGTTTGATAGTTTTACGGAGGACCTGCGGCAGCTGAAAAGGTACATTGGGGATATCGGGGTTATAAGGATATTAGGGGGGGAACCGCTATTGAATCCGGAGCTTCCCCGGTTCATTGAGTTTACAAGAAAGCTGTATCCTGCCAGCATAATCACAATAGTGACTAACGGGATGCTGATAGACCGCCTGGAGCCGGCTTTGCTGGAATGCATGAAGGAGAATATGGCATTTTTCCACATCTCCTTTTATCCTCCTTTGGAGGATAAGGTGCAGGAGATACAGAGATTCCTGTTCGAAAAGGGGATACCTTATACCATTACCCCCATGATCACGGAGTTTAATAAGACCCAGACGCTTGTACCTCAGGGGGACGAGGACTTTTTTTACAGCTGTTTTCAAGCGACGTGTACTTGCCTGCATAATGGGAAGGCAGCGCCCTGTTATATGCCCTTTACCACCAAATATTTCAACGCTGCATTTGGGCAGGAGCTGCCGGCGGATGAGGGAGTGGATCTGTATGATGAAACTATGACGGCTCCTATGCTTAAGGCGCTGCTGTTGGTTCCCATGCGGCGCTGCCGCTACTGTACAGAGGGTAAGGCCTGTGCATGGGAGATCGTGGGAAAGAACAGTGTGTTGGAGGATTGGGTGGAGTAAAGCTACAGGTAACTGAGTATTTCTTCCACACGCCGCACATAGGTATGGTCTGCGGAGATTTTCCGCAGGCCGTTTTCCGCTATTTGTGCCCGCTCGGCTTCATGATTCTGGTAGTAACCAATCTTATCCAACAGATCTGCCTTACTTTCATAAAATGCAAAGTCCTCCCCCGGAACAAAAAAGTTCATAAAATCTTCCTGATAATTGGTCAGCAAGAATCCTCCTGCTCCCATAATATCAAAGGCTCTCAAAGGGATTCCGCTTAAAATGCTGCGCAGGGAAATATTCAGGTTGACCTTAGCTTTTTTGAATACGTAAGGGGCAAAGTCGTAATAGTCTACGGAGCCGTGGTTTGTGCAGTTGGGAAGCGTTATGGACTGGTCGGGGGTGTAAAGGTCCAGGCCATAGAGTCCTGATACTGCAGTCAGAAGATTCCGCCGTTCCAAGGCAGTGATCTGCCGGTTTACCACATATTGGGCAAAGAGATACTCTACACTTTCTACGCTGTCCGCGCCCGGGGTGAGAGGGAGGGCCTTCTGCATATCTGCCAGTACGTCCCCATGCAGGGATTCCTGTATGAAATTATAGCCGTATATCTGTAACTGGGCAGCCATCAGGCCTTCCAGATATCCTTTGGTATAGGGGGAAATCTTTCCCTCCATACGCTGATAGAATTGGTGTTTTTCCGTGTAAAGGGAGCCGATGAAAGCCACCGGATGGCGGTTATACCATTCGGTCTTCCGAAAGGTTGCAAAATCTGCCATGGCGGACAGACGTTTCGTGTTGGCGGCCATGGGAAGGTAGTGTACCGTTTGGATGCCCGCATTGTGGAACTCCAGGTACTGCTGCCTGTCGAAGACAAAGACATGATTTGTGGGATAATTGATGGAGTAGTGGTAAAGCCGCACATAGGGACTGTCATAGACCCACGCAACATAGGGAATCCCCAGCTTCTTACAGGCCAGGGAAGCCACCGGAAAATAATTGAAGGAAAAAAGGAAGTCAGGGGAATTTTTGCGGATGTGGGCAGTCAGTTCCTGCTCCAACTGTTCATCCGATTTCTCGCCTTTGTCGGAGAAAGGCTGCTCTATTACTTGATGCCCCTTCTCTTTTAAGGCATCGATCATATCTTCGTTTCCAAAGCTCTTCCAGGTCAGCATTAATACTTTCATAGGGGACTCCTTTTTGTAATTTGTTGGTTTGCCATTTTGCAGTTCCGTGTTTTCATTAAATTTATTTTATCACAGTCGGCACGTTGTTTCACTATATTTTATGCTCCGCCTCATTCCTCCCCCTTGCATATAAAATAATCATTCTGTGCCAATGTATCAGAAAAAGAGCAGGCCGACCACCAGAAGTTCGCTGTAGTACACCTGGGAATCGTAGTCATTGGATGAAGATTCCTGTATTCCTGTCTAAGGCTTTTTATCTTATCAGCCGATATATCATGCAGAGATAATTATAAAAGTTGCATGGAGGCAATATAGGGAATGTGAGGAAAGTGCTTTCGTGGGATAACGGGGCGCTTTTTTATTATCAAAAAATTCCCGGTGTGCTGTCTGCAGTATATCTGGCAATATTCGAAAGAATAAATTTGTCTCAATATAATACAGACAGCCACTGGCACGCAGGGAGGAGCGGGATATGCTGGAATTTCAGGAAGGTTTTTTTGAACAGGAGGTTCGTGACGGTTTTTATCTGGATGCTACTATGAAGACGTTATGGGCGGCGGAGCTGGAAGTGCTGCAGAAAGTGGCGGAGGTTTGCGACCGGCATGGGTTGAAATGGTATGCGGCTTATGGGACCTTGCTGGGAGCTATCCGGCACGAGGGTTTTGTGCCTTGGGATGATGATATGGATATCTGGGTGAAGAGGCCGGATTACAATAAGCTGATGCAGATATTGCCGAAAGAACTGCCGGAAGGATATCGTGTGCGCAGTCCTCTGGCTGAGGAAGGCTATGATCAGTATCATACATGTCTTAACAGTGGAAGCGGTATCAGCATAGCAAAAGAATGGCTGGATCAGTTTCACGGATGTCCATTTACGGTAGGACTTGATATCTTTCCGCTGGATTACCTGCCCCGGAACGAAAAGGACAGAAAATTGCAGTGTGATTTGCTTACTATGACTAGCAGGATCGCCCAGCTAGCTAAAAATGTAAGCAGGGAGGTAAAAAGTTCAAAAGACGCTGATGCAGAGCAGAAAGAAAACGCAAACGGCAGTGAAAGCGTAATGGCTGTAAAGAAGAACACAGCGCAGGTGAAAAGTGAACAGGTGATCAGTGCAATAGAAGAAATCAATCTTGGCATCAGCTATCTGGAGCAGACATGTAAATTGCAGATTGACCATCAGTTGATTGAAGATGAAGAATGGTGTAGGGTGTCATCTGAGCTCTGGAAGTGGGCAAATTATCTGGCTATGATGTATAGTGAGGAAGAGAGTGACTATTTGGTAGAATATATTGACTATATTCAGTGTCCTCATAAGATATATCCCAAAGAGTGGTTTGAGGATGGGTATTGTGCGACGTTTGAAAATTTTATGATTCCAATACCTTCCGGGTATGAGGAGATACTCCGGTATATATATGGACTGAGTGGAAATTACCTTGTCCGCATGAAGAAGACAGGAACCCACGAGTATCCCTATTATGCGAGGCAGCTGCGGCAGCTGCGTGAGTATGTAAAAGATGTTCAGCAGCGGGCACAGGATGCCGGATTGGTTTCTATTGACCAGATTGAGGTAAAGGAGGAAACAAAAGAACTTCTGCCGGAATGGATTCCTCTAACATTGAAGGAGGACGGCCATCATAAGAAAATTGTCTTGAGTGCAAATGACTTGTCTGTTTATGTAACTTATGGAGATAAGGCATTGGATAAACTTGAGGAGACGCTCCGTGCCTTTGAGAAGGTGAAGGATGCTGTCCTGCTGTGGTGGCGGCCGCAGCCAGTTATGAAGAAAGTACTTGAGCAGGTAAGTATCGGACTTGGTCAGCGGTATCAGAAGATTTTGGATAGCTATAAAGAATCCGGTTGGGGAATCTGTGATGAGACGGATAATACAGACCGGGCGGTGGAAGTGTGTGATGTTTATTATGGTGATATGAATGCGATCATACAGCCTTTTCAGAATCTGGGGAAACCTGTTATGCTCTCTGTGGTGGAGAAGGGTGAGGAGTGGAAGCTTAATGCAGAGAGGATCAATGAATACAGAGCCTTTTTGAGCATGCCGGATTTTGTGGAAGATGAAAAATACATTTATTTTGCAAATGCAAATTACAACGCCTTGGTAATGGCAGAAAAAGTAACAGGAAAAATTGTGAAGTATACTTCTTTAGAAGGATGTCCCCGAAATATGTCTCCAATGCATGTTCAGTGCGTAAAATGGCAAAATTCGATTTATTTCATGCCAGCAGGAGAGTCAAGCCTCCATGTTTATGATTTGGGGAGTGGGGGGCAGAGAGTTTTCCATATTTCAGGGCAAAAAAACGATGCGGCTGCGACAGGAGACCCATGGGCATACTTTTTATGGAATGATAATCTATATTTGCTGCCTTGCCATGGAGGACATGGGTTGTGGCGTTTTATTGCGCAAACAAAGGAACCGTTGAAAGAGGATTGGTGGAATACACTAGCTGACGAAGGTTCCTTGAGACATGGAACCATGGGGGCTAATCGTTTCTATTCCTTTGTAGTTAACTCCTGCAGGATGTATATTACGGATGTGGCTGAACATGTAATAGATAAGTTTTCATTACCGGACGAATATGTTCAGCATATTGCTTATGATGGGGAAAACTTTTGGTATACTGTAAAAGGGGCATCGGATATTGTTTGCTGGAACCAGGAACAGGGTGTCGTGGATAGATATTTGGTTCCCTGCGATTTGTATTATATTTTTGGTTCTTCTTATGGTATGGAAACATACTGTGAAATTTACTTTGCCGGCGGACACCTGTTTTTGCTTTCCGGGGACGGAATGTTTTTGTGTGTATTGGACAGAGAGTTAAGGGAGCTGCGGACGATACATACCATTCAGTGTGGCAGAGGCGCTTTTTCCGCAAGGGAAATGTCATCTCTTTTTAAACTCAAAGGTGACTTGTTGCTTTGTGTATTGCAGAATGCTGGTGAAATATTGGAAATTGATCTGAATACATTGGAAGTTAGACAGATGAGGGAAGCCTTCCATGCAGATTCTCCTATAAAGGAGACGGTTTATAAAGACGCGTATAAGCTGCTGCTGGATAAAAAGGCATTGCTGCAGGAAGAGGACAATACTGCGAGTCTGGATCTGCTGATACAGTATTGCATGGAGGAGTGACAGGAGATGATAGACTATATAGTAGTGCAGGCAGGTGGAAAAGGTACACGGCTGGAATATTTGACCAAGAATAAACCGAAAGCGCTTGTGCCGGTAGAGAATCTCCCAATGCTGTTCCACTTATTTCACAAATATCCTAACAAGAAATTTGTGATTATTGCAGATTATAAAAAGGAAGTGCTGCACGAATATCTTTCCTGCTTTGCTAAGGTAAAGTATCAAGTAGTGGATGCAGAGGGGACAGGTACCTGCGCCGGCGTAAAGCAGGCACTCGCCTTATTGCCAAAGCACACGCCGTTTATGCTGGTATGGTCCGACCTGATCTTACCGGAAACATTGCATTTGCCGGAGGTGAAAAGAGATTATATCGGCATTTCCCAGACCTTTCCCTGCAGATGGAGTTACAGGGAAGGCAGGCTGTCGGAAGAGCGCTCTGCAGATCACGGCGTGGCGGGATTCTTTCTTTTTACGGAAAAAGAAAAGCTTGCGGACGTTCCCCAAAGCGGTGAATTAGTGCGCTGGATGCAGGAGAGATCCTTTGAATTTGAAGAAATTGGTCTTGCAGGGACCAGAGAATTCGGAGTGCTGGAGGAGTACCGGAAGCTGGAACAGGAAAAATGCCGGCCGTTTAACCGACTGACCTTTGCCGACGATATGGTGATCAAAGAAGGCATTGATGAGCAGGGCCGCAAGCTGGCTGTTCGTGAATGTGCGTGGTACAAAGCGGCCCGGGAAGTGAAAATAGAGATACTGCCTCAGATTTACGGAATCGATCCATTGAGAATGGAGCGCATTCAAGGGGAAAATATCTATGAGTGCCGATTAGACCATGCACAGAAAAAGGAGATACTGGGAAAACTTGTTTCGGCATTGCGGAAGCTTCACAGTGCGGTGGAGACAGAGGCGGATTCCTTTAGCCTGAAAGAGGCGTATTTTAATAAGACAATGCAGCGCCTGAGCGTGATCAGAGATCTGGTCCCCTTTGCCGACAGGCGTACAGTGAATATAAATGGCAAAACGTGCCGCAACGTGTTCTTTTATAAAAGAGAACTGGAAAAGGCACTTGAGAGCCTGGAATGTGAAAAGTTCGCGCTCATCCACGGAGACTGTACTTTTTCCAATATGATGCTCCGGGAGGACGGGACGCCGGTATTGATCGATCCCCGGGGATACTTCGGGTTTACAGAGCTTTACGGCGACCCCATGTACGATTGGGCAAAATTATATTATTCCCTGGCCGGAAACTATGACCGGTTTAATTTAAAAGATTTCCGACTGGTCATCGAAGAAGAAAAGGTAGAGCTGAATATCGTATCCAGTCAATGGGAGGACATGGAAGAAGAATTTTTCCGACTGACCGGCGCGGACAAAAGAACCATCAAATTATTGCATGCGATTATCTGGCTGTCCCTGACGACATACGCATGGCAGGATTATGATTCTGTTTGCGGTGCTTTCTATAACGGACTGTATTATTTGGAGGATGTATTGTGATTAAATATTTTGAAAAGCAGTTACAGGAGTTTGACCGTTCCATTCATTCCCTTGATGAGCAGGCCTTTGAGAGATGGGTTCATGAGGCAGTGGACACTCTTCAGGCAGGACATAAGGTAATAGTTTCCGGGCTTGGCAAAAATGTCCCTCTTTGTGACAAGTTTGTGGGTTCCATGATTTCCATGGGGTTGGACGCATACTTTCTGCATACCAATTCCGCGGTTCATGGGGATATGGGCATCGTCAAGGACGGCGATATGGTGATTATACTTACAAAAAGCGGGGAAACTTCGGAATCCATCTATCTTGCACGCCTGCTGCGGGAGCGAAAGGTGAATCTGTGGCTTCTGACGTTTGAAAAGGAAAGCACGTTGACCAGGGAAGTTCCCAACAGTATCGTAATGAGCCTGGAGCACGAGGGAGATTTGTGGAATATCATGCCTAATAATTCTTCCACCTTGAATCTGATCGTATTGCAGGGACTGGCGATGCAGGTCGCTAAGAAAATGGAGCTGCCCATAGAGCAGTTTAAGAGAAACCATCCCGGTGGGCATATAGGAGAGATTTTGAAGGATGAAGGCTAAGGAAGATGTCAGGCTGAGTGTGTGCATTCCGACCTACAATCGGGCAGAGTGTATTGAGAGAGTGCTGCAGGAGGAGATCGCTTTCTTTAAAGATTATGGGATAGACTGCTATATTTATGATTCCAGTGACACACAGAGTACAAGAAAAACAGTGGAACAGTATATGCGGAAGGGATACGATAATCTTTTCTATCAGCATATGGAAAGTACACTGAACTCCGCACAGAAAGCATATCAAATCTGGCAGGAGAAAGAAAACTCCGATTATGATTTTGTCTGGATGATACACGACCATACGGTCTGCCTGAAGGGAGAGATTCTGCAGTTTTTAAAGCAGGAGCTTGCAAAGGAGTATGACTTCTATATTGTGAATCTGCAGTGCTCCAGAAACGGTTTGTGCGAGGCAAAGGATCTGGATGATTTTCTGCTGATGGGTGCATGGCCTTTAAACAGTTTCGGGGCTTCAATCCTGAATGTTAAAACCTTTCTGCGCGGAATTGACTGGCATCATATGGAAGAGAAATGGTTATCGCTTCCCATGGTGTACTATGCCCATATAGGGCTGTATTACGAGAGAGCAGCTCAGATAAAGGGTTTCCGGGCATGCCGCCTGGAGATGGAGAGAGAAAGCTTTATTGATTTTATGCGGAATGAAAAGCTCACCTGGGATTACGCGGCAGTACAGATCTGTACGGAGAGCTGGGGAAGTGTTATCAGTATGCTTCCGGATGCTTACCGGAAAAAGAGGGAAACCCTGCTGACACAGGATAAATGGTTTCTGTCTACTTACAAAATGATTTTTTACAGACAGAGCGGCCAATATAATTTCAAGGCGTTTTGGAGATACAAAAAATGGCTGTCTCTGATCAGGCCGGAAGATTTTATGAAAAACATCATAATCGCATGTGTTCCCTTTGCCTTGTCAAAGCGGTTATTTTGCAGTAATATAATTAATCAGGTTGAAAAAGCGCGCAGAAAAAACATGAAAGTTATGATTTTTGGCGCCGGGCGGCATGCGGTGGACTGCGCTACGCTGTTAGATAATCTGGAGCTGCAGTATGACGGCTTCCTGGTTACAAACAAGGCAGGCAATCCGGACACTCTATTGGGGCATGAAGTACATGAGGCCGGAACATATGTTAATAAAATGCCCTGTTTTGTCTTTATAGCGATTCTGACGAGCGGCGCAAAGGAAGTAAGTAAATACCTTGACTCCTTCCGTGCAAATGGGTGTAAAGTGAAGTATCGCATTTTCGAATGATCGACCGGAAAACGAAAAAGAAATGGATGGACAGAAGAGATGAAACGTATTGCGCTTTGCATACCAACTTATGAGGCGGAGGAATGTGTCAGGGATATGCTGGAAAGCTGCGCTCCATATTATCTGCAGCATGGAATAGACTTTATTTTCTATGATTCCAGCCGTAATGATAAGACAGAGAAGCTGATCAGGGAAAAGCAGAATGAATTCGGAAGCCGGCTGCGCTATAATAGATCCGATATGCATCCGAATGAGAAAGCTTACCAGATATACAGAGGAAATGGATATCAGCAGGAGGATTATGATTATGTCTGGCTGTGCAGTGACGCGGTCCAGTTCACAGGCAGCGCAATCGGAAAAATAGAGAAAATTCTGGACGAGGGCTATGACGTGATCGTAAATGACCCCTATGATGATGAGGGAGTGGGATCAAAAGAATATACGGATGCCAATTCCCTTTTTCAGGAGTGTGTATGGGGACGGGGCGGTGCAACACTTTTCGGTGCAACTGTTTTGAAAGTGGAGACAATGCTGCAGGGGGTTGTATGGGAGAACTATGATAAGTTTTTAGACTGGGATATTATTAATTATTCCCATATCAGCTTTATCTTTAACAGGCTGTTGGAGATGCCGGGCTTTAGGGGATATCATCTGGCTCTGGAAAACAGGGAGTACAGAAGCTCTGTATATAAAAAAACCTCTACATGGTATTATTACGCTTTTTCCATTATATGTGGTCCCTATGTAAAAGCTATCGAAAACCTGCCGGCAGAATATAAACCCAAAAGAGATGTTATCCGTAAGAACGGCGAGGCATACGGTCTTGGGAGGATTCGGCGGTTCGTAGAGTTCAGAGCGGAAAATGTCTTTAATATACAGGTTTTTATAAAGTACTTCAAACAGTGGAAGAAAGTTAGCCCGATTCACAGACTTCGTCTGGGAATCATTGCGGTTACACCCCAGGCAGTATGCAAAAGGATATGCTATAAAGACAAAAAGATCCTGCTGAAGCAGTTTTGGGAGTTTTATCAAAAGCATGATCGGATTTTTATTTATGGTGCAGGAAGAGTTGGAACGATCTACTCCAAATATTTCGAAAAAGAAAACATATCCTTTCAGGGATTCTGCGTATCCGATGCCCAGGGCAGAACCACCTACCTGAAATACCCTCTCTTTTCGGTGGACGAGATTGACTTTGCATCGCAAACGGGGGCGATCATTGCCCTGCAGGAGGAAAATGCAAAAGATGTCCTTAAACTGCTGCGGGGGAAGGGGATCTGTGAAGATCATATTTTCTATTCGCCTGACTTTTATAAATTGATCAGTTTTGAGCTGGGATATCGAGACTGAAAAGAATATGGGAAATAAAATTTTAGATGCAGGTTCTATGAGAGGAGTCTTAAATGAAATTTCTTGTGCTTGGCGGAAATGGGTATCTGGGATCTGAGATTATAAATGAGTTGAGGGAAAAGGAGATAGAAAATATGGTAAAGAAAGCGGATTCTCCGGGAGGGAAGCTCTGGATCTATGGAGCCGGCATGGGAGGTAAAATTCTGGCACGATGCCTGGATGAACATAAAATTCCCGTGAAGGGCTTTTTGGACAGGGGCATTAAGAGGTGCAACATACTGTATTTGAGTGTGGAAGAGGGTTAAGCCGGAGGGCGATTGGATAATACAGGAGGGTTAGGAATCAAAATGGAATTCGATTATGGCTTTTATCGCGGCAAAAAGGTGCTGGTCACGGGACATACCGGCTTCAAGGGAGCATGGCTCAGCCGGATGCTTGTGGGACTTGGAGCGGAAGTGTCAGGTTATGGCCTGGAACCGCCCACTGACCCAAGCTTATTTGATATTTTGGATATGGGGAAGCATATGCGCTCTGTCATCGGAGATATCAGGGATTATGACAGACTGATGAAAGCTTTTGACGAGGTGAAACCGGAAATTGTTCTCCATTTGGCGGCCCAGCCCCTTGTGCGGGAAAGCTACAAAAACCCTGTAGCCACTTACGAAACAAATGTTATGGGGACAGTCCATATTTTGGAATGTATTCGCAGCAGTTCCTGTGTAAAATCCTTTCTTAATGTGACGACGGATAAAGTGTACCGTAATCGCGAGTGGGAATGGGGATACCGGGAGAATGAGGAATTGAACGGGAGAGACCCCTACTCCAATTCCAAATCGTGTTCCGAACTGGTGACTTACAGCTATCAAAGTTCCTTCTTCGATGAAAAGGAATGCGGTACCGCTATTTCTACAGCAAGAGCAGGAAATGTAATCGGCGGAGGAGACTTTGCGGAGGACAGGATTATTCCGGACTGTGTCAGAGCGGCGCTGGAAAAAAGCCCCATTGTGATTCGAAATCCCTATTCTACAAGGCCGTATCAGCATGTGCTGGAACCGATTGCGGCATATCTGATGATTGCCGCCATGCAATACGAGGATAAAAAATATGCGGGAAATTATAATGTAGGACCTGACGAGAGAGATTGTTATCGAACGGGAGACCTGGTTGAATTGTTTGTAAAGGAATGGGGGGAAGGGGTAACCTGGATGAACCAAAGCGATAACGGACCTCATGAAGCTAACTTTCTGAAACTGGACTGTTCGAAGTTAAAGGCGACATTTGGATGGACGCCGCGCTGGAGCTTGAAGGATGCGGTTGCGAAAACTGTGGATTGGACGAAACACTGGACCGGCGGACAGAATATGACAGAATGCACAGACAGGCAGATCCAGGAGTTTTTAATGACCGGTCAACCGGAATGGTAGCGGGAGGGAAACCGGATGGTTACAGTCTGCGCCTGCAATCGTCCGGAATTTGTAGTGGAGTGGCTGGAGCGCTGCTATGAGCACATCCAGAAGAGAGGGATTCATCTCAGCATCTATGACAGCAGCACGAATGGAGAGACAGGAAAATATATACCGACAGGAATACATTTTTAAGAGACTGCTTTGTCTCCATGACATGTCCTGGCCTGTCAATTTATAAAACGGCTCTGTTTGAACCACTGAAAAAAGACCCACGATTAAAAGCAGAGTGCGACCGGAAATACAAGGACAATTATACTCTGTTTGAGTGCTGAGGAAGAAGCCGGATACAATGGTGTTCATTATAAAGGGTGTAAGTTTCGAATAAAACGTACGGTAAAGGAGAGGCAGTATGATGAAAGCAGTAATTCTGGCAGGCGGATATGGTACGAGAATTTCGGAGGAGTCACATCTGAAGCCGAAACCCATGCTGGAGATCGGAGAGATGCCAATCCTTTGGCACATTATGAAAATATATTCTTTTTACGGTATTGACGAGTTTGTGATTTGTGCGGGGTACAAGCAGCATGTAATCAAGGAGTGGTTCGCAGACTATTTTCTGCACGCATCCGATGTCACATTTGACTTTACAAAGGGAAATGAGATGTTTGTGCATGATAAACGTACGGAAAAGTGGAAAGTAACCATTGTGGATACCGGCCTTAATACCATGACAGGGGGACGTATCAGGCGTATCCGGAAATATGTGGGCGAGGAGCCCTTTTATCTGACATACGGGGATGCGGTATCAAATGTGGACATCAGGGCATTGACAGAGTTTCATAAGGGGCATGGGCGCCATGTGTCCCTGACGACTGTTAATATTGCCCAGCAAAAAGGTGTGCTGGATATAGATGCCAATAACACGGTTACATCTTTCCGTGAAAAGGACGATAAGGATCAGACGGTAGTCAATGGTGGATTTATGGTATGTAATCCGGAAATTTTTGACTATTTGGAGGGAGACAGTACTGTTTTTGAGCAGGATCCGATGAGAAAGCTGGCGGAAGAGGGCGAGCTGAAAAGCTTTTACCATAAAGGCTTCTGGCAATGTATGGACACAAAACGGGAAAAAGATCTGCTGGAAGCGCTCTGGGCATCCCAAACTGCGCCATGGAAGATCTGGGAAGAATGATCGATCTTATTCGGACAGGCAGCTGTTAACTATATTATGGTTGAAGAAATGAGGAGGAAGAATAGATGCATAATTGGACCAGCGAGGAACAGGCAAGAGAACAGATCAGACAAATGGTTACGGATTATTATCATGCTTATAAGGAAAGAAAAGCGGAATTCAAGCCTGGGGACAGGATTGCCTATGCTTCCCGTGTTTATGACGAGAAGGAAATGTGCAGCCTGACAGATGCCATGCTTGATTTCTGGCTGACCACAGGCAGATTTTCAGAACAGTTCGAGAAGGAGTTTGCAGGGTGGCTGGGAGTAAAGTTTGCCCATCTGGTAAACAGCGGTTCTTCCGCGAACCTTCTGGCATTTTCCGCTTTAACGGCTCCGGAGCTGGGGGAGAGACAGATCAGACGCGGGGATGAGGTTATTACCGTGGCATGCGGTTTCCCTACTACCGTTACGCCGATTTTGCAATACGGTGCGGTTCCGGTGTTTGTGGATGTGACGGTTCCGCAGTATAATATAGATGTAACGAAGCTGGAGGGGGCTTTATCCGAGAAGACAAAGGCGGTCATGATTGCCCATACTCTGGGGAATCCCTTTGATCTGAAAGCAGTCAGGGAATTTTGTAATAAAAATAATCTGTGGCTGGTGGAAGATAACTGTGATGCCCTGGGTTCTCAATATACGATAGACGGAGTTGTCAGATATACGGGAACCTGGGGGGATATCGGCACAAGCAGCTTCTATCCGCCCCACCACATGACGATGGGGGAAGGCGGCTGTGTCTACACCAGCAATCCCACATTGAACCGTCTGCTGTTGTCATACCGCGATTGGGGAAGGGACTGTATCTGTCCTTCCGGGCGGGATAATTTCTGCGGCCATCGCTTTGACGGGCAGTATGGTGAGCTGCCAAAGGGTTATGACCATAAATATGTCTACAGCCATTTCGGCTATAATTTAAAGGTAACTGACCTGCAGGCGGCAGTCGGTGTAGAACAATTGAAGAAGTTCCCTCAATTTATTGAACGCAGACGGCATAACTGGGAGCGGCTGTATACGGCTTTGGAGAGTGTCCGGGATAAGCTGATTCTTCCCGAACCTGCCGATAACAGTAAACCGTCCTGGTTTGGCTTTTTGCTTTCCGTCAGACCGGAAAAGGGGTTAAACCGGAATGATCTTACCAGGTATCTGGAGGGACATAATATTCAGACAAGACTGCTTTTCAGCGGAAATCTGATCAAACATCCCTGCTTCGACCAGATTCGCGGAACGGAAGCGTATCGGGTGTCAGGATCCCTGGAGCAGACGGACTTTATTATGAATCATACTTTTTGGGTCGGTGTTTATCCGGGAATGACGGACGAAATGATCGATTATGTTGCGGCAACGATTATTGCGGCTGTGAATGAGCAGTGTTCATAGAATGCAATAGGTAAAACTATCACGGAAAGGAGATGTGTTTGACGATGATACAGTTATTGGATTGTACCCTTCGAGATGGCGGGTACGTAAATGATTGGGAATTTGGATACAATAATCTCTGCAGTATCTTTCAGCGGCTGACGGGCTCGGGAGTGGATATTATTGAAACAGGTTTTCTGGACGACAGGCGCCCCTTTGATATTAACAGGAGTATTATGCCGGACACACGGGCAGTGGCTTCCATTTACGGGCCAATACCCCAAAAACCGCCTATGGTGGTGGGAATGATCGATTTTGGCACATGCTCCATCGAACATATCGAGTCCTGTAAGGACAGTTATCTTGACGGAATAAGAGTGATTTTCAAAAAGTACAGAATGCGGGAGGCAATGGCGTTTTGTGCGGAACTGAAAAGATACGGTTATCTTGTTTTTTCCCAGCTGGTTGCCGTCACCGACTACAGCGATGAGGAATTGATGGAACTGATCGAGCTGGTGAATGAAGTAAAACCATATGCGGTTTCCATGGTGGATACTTACGGACTGCTGAAGCCGGACAGCCTGCGCCATATTTATACTTTGTTGGATCAATATGTGGACAGCGCCATTGGAATCGGTTTCCATGCACATAATAATTTTCAGCTGGCATTTGCCAATACAATGGCTTTTCTGGAATATCCCACTCAAAGGGATGTGATTGTGGATGGAACTTTGTACGGTATGGGGAAGAGTGCCGGGAATGCGCCTCTGGAGCTTGTGGCCATGCATCTTAATGAGGTATATGGGAAAGAATACAGGGTCAATCCCATGCTGGAAGCGATTGAGGAAAGCATTTTGGAGTTCTATCAGAAATCGCCCTGGGGATACAAGATGTGTTTCTATCTTTCGGCATACAATAAAGTACATCCGAATTATGTAGGACAGATACAGAATAAACCGAATGTTTCTATCTCTGCGTTAAATGACATTCTGGGGAATATCAGCCCTCAAAGCAATAAGCTTCTGTACGACAGAACGGCAGGGGAGAATTCTTATTCTTCTTATGAAGCAGACCGCGGAGGGGATGCGGATATAATTAAACGGATGAGAGAGGTGTTTGCCGGAGGCAAGCCGGTTCTGCTGGTGGGACCCGGGAGAAGTATACAGCTGCAAGGCGAAAAAATTGACGAATTTATCAAAGGGAATGACCCTGTGATCATTTCTGTCAATTACATACCGAAAACAATACAGGTGCAATATGTATTCGCAACAAAAGTTAACAGGTACAAGGAAATGGCGGCTCAATTGCTGGAAGACGGCAACCAGGGCATTCAAATTATTGCCACTTCTAATCTCACATCAAGAGGGGATCATTTTGCGTATGTGCTGTCCCGTGAGCCTTTACTGGAGAAGGAGGAAGAGATTGTGGACAATTCCCTCTTAATGTTATTGAGGGTATTACGGCAGTGTGATCTGAAAAAATTATACCTGGTGGGATTTGACGGGTATTCGGATCAGGAAGATAACTATTTTAATCCCCACATGGAATATGCATTTGTGAAAAGTAAAGCGGGAAATCTGAACCACCATATCCGTTCTGTACTGGAGAAGGAGTATTCTGATGTGGAATTGGAGTTTGTAACTTATTCAAGGTACAGCGTGGTTCAGAACAGCTATGACGGGGCGTTCTGACAGACAAATTTATGCGTATGCCGACGCAGAAATGAGGATTAATATGATAATACATTCACATGCGAAAGACTATCAGGTCGAATTGTATGAGGACCTTTCCTTTGTGGAAGAACTGATTGCCACGCCAAACAGCTTTCTTGTGCTGGACGAACAGCTTTATGAGCTTTACCGGGATCGGCTGTTCCAAAATCTGGATCAGAAGCCGGGAAACCGCTTTTGTCTGATCAGGGCGGAAGAAAGCAATAAAACGCTGGAAACTGCGTTGTCCATCTGTGAGAGAATCAGCGAGCTGAGAGCGAAAAGAAATACTACGCTCATTTCCATGGGCGGCGGGATTGTGCAGGATATTACCGGATTTGCGGCAAATGTCCTGTACCGGGGAATACACTGGCAATTTGTCCCTACCACGCTTCTGGCTGCCTGCGACAGCTGCATCGGCGGCAAGACATCTTTGAATTATAAGGATTACAAGAATATTCTGGGTACTTTTTTTGCTCCGGATAAGATTCATATCTGTCCCTCATTTTTTCAGACTCTGAGTCCGAAAGACTTTGAAAGCGGACTTGGAGAAGTGGTCAAATTTAACGTAATGTGTGGTGAGGAGGGGATTGCGCTTCTGGAAAACAGTATGGACAGTCTCCTTGCGAAGGACAGTGCTCTGCTGGGACAGTTTGTCCTGCGCTCCCTCAATTTTAAGAAGAATTTTATTGAGGAAGATGAGTTTGACAGAGGAGTGCGGATTCAATTAAATTTTGCGCACACATTCGGCCATGCTTTTGAGACGGTGAGCCATTATGCGATTCCCCATGGAACCGCTGTGGCAATGGGGGTGATAGCGGCGAATCATGTGTCCCTGCAGCGGGGATGGATGGGACAGGAGCTGGCAGAGCGTATCGAGGCGCTGTTATTGCAGATCATACATATTGACTTAAGCAGCCTGAGAGCGGACAGGAATAGCCTGCTCAGTGCCATGAAGAAAGATAAAAAGCAGACAGGTGATTCATTGACCACTGTACTGATGAAAGAAAATAATATGGAACTGTGTATTGTCCATGATACGTCAGAAGAGGAAATTTCGGCCGCGTTTCAGTATTTGTTTGCATTATTGCAGGAAAGAGGAATGTCATGAGGATCAGAGTGTCTGATTATATTGCAGAATTTCTGGCAGAACATCATATAACAACTGTTTTTACCGTGGTGGGAGGAGGAGCCATGCATTTGAATGACTCCTTCGGCCACAATCCCCGGCTGCGTTGCCTTTATAATCATCATGAGCAGGCATCTGCAATGGCTGCAGATGCCTATTTTCGTGTGCAGGGTGAAATGGCGGCGGTCTGTGTGACAAGCGGGCCGGGTGCGATCAATGCCTTAAATGGTGTGGTGGGAGCGTATCAGGATTCCATTCCGATGCTGGTATTTTCCGGCCAGACGAAAACCAGCCTTACCGTATTTCAAAGTAAGCTGAAGCTCAGGACTTTGGGGAATCAGGAATTTGATATCGTGGGATCCCTGAACAATATGGTGAAGTATGCGGAAATGGTAATGGACGCAAATAAAATCAGGTATTGTCTGGAGAAAGCATACCGGGTGGCGACAGAAGGACGTCCCGGGCCGTGCTGGCTGGATATCCCCTTGGATATCCAGGGAGCCATGGTCGAAACGGATGACTTAAGGGGATATGAAGAAGGCCAGGAAGGGTATGCTGCCTGTGAGATTTACGAGGATGTATGCATTAACAGACGGCCTGAAGAGGATCCGGAACAGGCGGTGGAACAGATCGTCCAACGGCTGACAACGGCGAAACGGCCGGTTTTCTATGGGGGAAACGGAATACGTATTGCGGGAGCGGTGGATGCTTTCCGCAAACTGGCGCATCAGACCGGAATCCCTGTGGTCACCTGCTGGGACAGTATTGATATTATGGAGACGGAGGATGACCAATATGCCGGGCGGGGTGGAACGATGGGAGACCGGGCCGGTAATTTTGCCGTACAGAACAGTGATCTGCTGATTTGTATTGGCACAAGGCTGAATATCTATCAGGTCGGATACAATGTAAATACATGGGCGAGAGGCGCTTACGTCGTTGTAAATGACATTGATCCGGAAGAGTTCCGAAAGCCTACGGTGCGGATAGACCTGGCTGTCTGCTGTGATGCGGGGGAATTGATCAGAAGGCTGCAGGAAGCCTGGAGCAGAACGGACGGCATTCCATCCGATGGAAACCGGTTCCGGGAATGGAAGGAACAGTGCAAGACCTGGAAGGAGACTTATCCGGTGGTACAGCCCAGACATTTCCAGGACAGGGATACCGTCAATGTATATGCCTTTATGGACCGGCTGAGCCGGCTGCTGCCTGCAGATTCCCTTACAGTTGTTTCCAACGGATCCGCCAGCGTAGTGGGAAGCCAGTCTTATTATATTGGAAAATGTCAGCGATTTCTGATGAACTGTGGATTGTCTTCCATGGGTTATGGACTGCCGGCAGCGATTGGCGCGTGTGCGGCAAAGGAAGATAAACCCGTTATCTGTATAGAAGGGGACGGCAGTATCATGATGAATCTGCAGGAATTGCAGACTGTGGCTACCAACAGGCTTCCGATCAAGGTATTTGTGATCAATAATCGGGGTTATCATCAAATCCGATTGACACAGAAGAATCTGTTCAGGGATAAGCTGATCGGTGTGGGACCGGAGAGTGGAGATTTGGGATTTCCCTGTTTTGAAAAGCTGTCTTCCGCTTTCGGTATTCCTTATTATCGAATGGAAGGAACACAGTGCCTGGATCAGGTTCTTGGAGAAATTTTGAGTAAGGAGGGCTGTGCACTGTGCGAGGTGATGTGCAGCACAGAACAGATCTTTGAACCGAAATCTTCTACAAGAAGACTGGAGGATGGCAGACTGGTGTCACCTCCGCTGGAAGATCTGGCTCCTTTTTTGGACCGTGACGAATTGCGCGGCAACATGTATATTGATCTGGTGGAATAACGAAAAAAGCACTGCATATGGAAGGGAGGCTGGATGTCAATGGGAAAGTTGGAAGGCAAAATAGCAATCATAACCGGCGGGACTTCGGGAATCGGAGCAGCGTCGGCGGAACTGATGGCAATGGAAGGCGCTGTTGTGATTCTGGCAGCACGAAATGAGGAACAGGGAAATGCGGAAGAACAAAAAATAATTCAAAACGGCGGCAAAGCGGAATTTGTTCGATGCGATGTGACCCGGCGGGATGATATTGCCAATTTACAGAAGACAGTACAGGAAAGATATGGGCGTCTGGATATTCTTATGAACAATGCCGGCATTTTAAAAACAGCCGCACTGGAGGATATCACAGATGAGGATTGGGATATTGTATATAATACCAACCTGAAATCCATTCTGTATGTCTGCCAGACTTTTATCGGTATGCTGCAGGAGAGCCATGGTGTGATATTGAATAACGCTTCCGTTATCGGGCTGCATAACTATATCAAGGGAAAACGCAGTTATATGTATGCCACATCGAAGGCTGCAGTGATTCAGTTTACAAAACATCTGGCGAAAAACTATGCTCCGGATGTAAGGGTAAATTGTCTGTGCCCCGGCGTGGTGGTCACAAACATATTTACGAATCGTGATTTCAGCCGGTTTGACAATTGTAATCTGTTAGGAAGGATGGCGGCGCCGGAGGAGATCGGAAAAGTAGTGCTGTTTCTGGTATCCGAGGATTCTTCATTTATGACAGGAAGCGTTGTGGTAGCGGACGGAGGAGAGTGCTTGCTGTAAGAAGTCAGTGGAGGTGTTCATGAAAAATGTGATAATAACCGGAGCCACAGGAGAGATCGGCCTGGCTTTGGTAAGGGAGCTGCTGGCACAGGACAAAAATGTTACGGTAATTTCCAGGCCAAATTCAAAGAGAACGGGAAGATTAGGAGAAAATAAAAATTTACGGATTGTGGAATGTGAGCTGGATCATCTGCCGGAATTGACTCGCTGCGGTAAGCTGTCAGGCAAATTTGATGTTTTTTATCATTTGGGTTGGGATTACAGCAGAGATCATGCCAATGTGGACAAGCATCTGTTAAATGTAAACTATGTTTTGAAAGCAGTGGAGACTGCCGTGCAGGTTGGCTGCTCCTGCTTTATCGGTGCAGGTTCCCAGGCAGAATATGGCCGCGTGGATGGGAGGATCGACGAATCCACCCCCTGCTTCCCTGAGACGGCATACGGAATTGCAAAGCTGTGTGCGGAACAAATGAGCAGATTATCCTGTGAGCAAAAAGGGATCCGGTTTATCTGGCCCCGCATATTCAGTGTATATGGTCCCGGCGATGCGGAGTCCACAATGGTGATGTCCGTAATAAGGCAGCTGCTTGCAGGAAAAGTGCCGCCCTTGACGAAAGGTGAGCAGATGTGGGATTTTCTCTATACGTCCGATTGTGCCAGAGCCCTTCGGCTTCTGGGAGAGACGAAAGAGTGTCAGGGAGTGTATTGTATCGGCAGCGGAATTGCCATGCCGTTAAGAAACTATATTGAGGAAATCAGAGATAATATTGATCCCGGGCTGCCCATGGGATTTGGTGAGATTGCTTATTCTGAGCGGCAGGTGATGAATTTGAGCGTCAACATTGATAAGCTGGTGAAAGCCACAGGATTTCAGCCGGAGATCGTGTTCTCTGAAGGGATAAAACAGACAATCCAGTGGTGTAGGGGGCACCCTGAGATTGAACAAACGGGATACGGAACATGATAATTTCAGGAAGGGTATCGGAGTGCCGGGGAAATAATGACCGGCATGTGTGCAGGTACGATTGGAGGTATGAGAATGAAACAGTATAATAACCTTATTTTTGATGTAAACGAAGACATACGGAAAGGAAAAAATTATATCTGGGGGGTGGGAAATCATGCCACTCACATGAGCAAATGGTTTGAAAGCAATGGGATACCTTATGAAGGGTTTGTCTATGCTTCCGACAATAAGAGTGTGCCAGAGGGGAAAAAGGTTATCACATTAGAAGAATTTAATGACCTTGGCGATGCGAATTTATTGCTGACACAGAACCGATGGCAGGAAGTATATGACCGGCTGTGGAATGAAGTTGACTGGCGGAGGATTTATGTTAACACCACATGGTACAGAGGGGAAGACAGGTGTATTATGTGTGACAATGAGGTGACATTTTCAACAGATGCTGAGTTTGTCCCGTTTCTGGCGGAAAGGATGTTTGGGGGGGGGAGGATACAGGAAACGCAGGTAATCCACTGCCCGAGATGCAGATGCTATTATTCTCTGTACAGGCCTACCGATGAAGAAATGGCGGCACTGTATTCCGGATACAGGGGGGAGGCGTATTTTCAGCAGCGGTCCCGTTATGAGCCGGAATACACGAGGGAACTTAATCATGAATTGGGCGTGCCGGCAGACGGCGGTAAGGAGAGAAAGGACAGAATATTTGATTTTGTGAAGCCGTATATCGACCATAGGCATGTGAAAACAGTGCTGGATTATGGCGGGGATGAAGGACAGTTTATTCCGGATGAGTTTGCGGATGTGGACAGGTACGTGTTTGAAATTTCAGGGAACAGAGTAATGGATGGCATAACTTTGATCAATGAAAAGGAAAGGCTGACCGAATTTGACTGGGATCTTATTTTCTGCAATCATACGTTTGAGCATTTGTCTGAACCCAGGAAGTGCTTTAAGGAATTGGTATCTTATATGTCGGAGCAGACATTATTGTATATAGAGCTTCCGTTTGAGAATCACATGGAAAACAGTGATTTTGTTCCTGTTCATGAGCATATTAACTTTTTCCGTGAGGATGTATTTCGTTTTTGGGCGGAAGAAAATAATTTAAAAATTCTGAAGATGAAAACGGATAAAGTGATTCAGGTATTGCTTGGCAGATGACCGTTCTGCTTAAGTCATGAAATGACAGAGCGATCAGCGGTGAAGGAAAGGGAGAGTAAAGTGGAAGAAAATCAGACAGCATCCAGGTATCAGGTCGAAGAAAACAGAGAAGAACGGACAGGGAGGAAGTGCAACATCTGTTAGCAGGATCCAGGGGGGGTTTACCGGCTGCCATTCAGGGATCTGCAGGGAAGCGACCAGGAGGAATATGTCCAGGAAATCTGTTTATGTAAGAAATGTGGTTTGCTGTTTACGCAAAATCCGCTTACAGAGGAACAGCTTGTCAACCGGTATAAGAATTTTTCCAAATTTGAATTTGATTCTGAGGACTACCTGCTGGATGAGTCGGAAGAATATAAGAAGCGAAGTGCAAAACAGTGATTTTTTATTAGTAATGCCATTGGAGATGACTTTGATTCTGTCTTCGAGGTGGGTGCGGCATCCGGTTATAATTTGAGCCTGTACAGCGATAAGGAAGTGTATGGCATCGAACCCAGCGCCAGAAACTGCTGATTGGGTAAGGAACATTATAATGTGGAATTGTATAACGGAATGTTCAGCGAATATGTAAATGAAAATGAAAAAAAGGCCATGCCAAAAGTAAATTTGATTTGATTTTCCTGTCTCATGTACTGGAGCACATTGTGGATCCTTATGACTTTATTATGGAATGCAGGTCCATGTGTAAAAAATATATTTTTGTGGAAGTCCCAACCATGGATTACAGGTATATGGATGAGCCGATGGGGCCATTCAGTGAAGGGCATGTCAACTATTTTACGTTGGAAAGGTTAAATTCTCTTATGACGGCTGCAGGATTCGAAATGGTGGACGTTGATTACATATTTGGACTGGATGTGTATCTGCCTGCGTGCTATCCGTCTATGTCAACCATATGGAAATTGAAGGAAGGGGCAAAAAGAGATTTCCGTCCTCTTTTAAGTACAGAATCGATTATAAAGAATTATGTGGAACAAAACGAAAAGGAATTCCAAAAAATAAGGGAAAAGATAGATGCCATTCCGAAGGATGAGCGGCTGGCCGTATGGGGCACAGGCCATCATGCGTCCATGCTTCTGGCCAATACATCGCTTGGGGAAAAGAATATTGTAAGGGTTTATGACGGGGATAAACGCAAGGCCTGCTATACCTTTGCAGGCATTAAAATCGAAAGCTTTCAGGAAGAGGATGTGCTGAACAGGCAAATCGATGCGATTCTGGTAGCAACCTACACGGCGCAGAAGGCGATCAGGAAAATGGCGGAACCCTATGAGAAATACTGCAAAATTTATTATTTATATGAAATGGAATAACAGAGTCTGACTTTTTGGCGGAATTATGTGGAGGCTCGTTGACAGTCAGAAGAAACGGCGGAAAAGGAGAGAAGATATGAATCAATTGAATGAGGCGGAGAAGGATCTGATTTTGGACAAAAATGCACCGGAGGGGGGTACGAGCATTTTTGCCAAAAGGAAAGAAGGCGGAGAGGCACAGGCAGGGCGGAAATGCAATATCTGTAAGCAGGAGGCAGAGGTGCTGTATCAGCTGCCGTTCAGGGATCTGCAGGGGAGCGACCAGGAGGAGTATGTGCAGAAAATCTGTTTATGTAAGAAATGCGGTTTTCTCTTTACACAAAATCCACTTACAGAGGAACAGCTTGCCAACCGGTATAAAACCTTTTCCAAGTTTGAATTTGACGCGGACGACTACTTGCTGAATGAGTCGGAAGATTATAAAAAGCGGAGCCAGCGGCAGAAATTTTTCATCGAAAGTGTGATCAAAGATGATTTTAACTCGGTTCTGGAGGTGGGTGCGGCATCCGGTTATAATCTGAGCCTGTACAGAGAAGGTAAGGATGTGTATGGAATAGAACCCAGTGCAAGGAACTGCCGTCTGGCTAAAAAGCATTATAATGTCGAAATGTTTGATGGGATGTTCAGTGAATATGTGAATCAAAACGAAACCAGAGGAGAGGAAAAAAGAAAATACGATCTGATCTTCCTGTCCCATGTGTTGGAGCATATTGTAGACCCTTTTGATTTTATTCTGGAATGCAAATCAATGTGCAGCCAATACGTTTTTATTGAAGTTCCCACAATGGATTATAAATATTTAGAGGAACCGATGGGCATGTTCTGTGAGGAACACGTCAACTATTTTACACTGGAGGGGCTAAATGCACTGATGACGGCCGCCGGGTTTGAAATGGTAGATGTGAACTATATATTCTGCAGGGAGGCTTTTCTTCCGGCGGGGTTCCCTGCTATGTCGACTATATGGAGAATGAGCAAAGGCGAAAAGAATGATTTTCGTCCTGTCTTCTCCACGGAATTAATAGCAAAAACATATGTGGAGCAAAACGAAAAGGAATTCCGGAAAATCAGGGAAAAGATAGATGCCATTCCGAAGGATGAGCGGCTGGCTGTATGGGGTACCGGTCATCATGCGTCCATGCTCCTTGCCAATACATCGCTTGGGGAAAAGAATATTGTAAGAGTTTATGACGGGGATAAAAGGAAGGCAAGGTATACCTTTGCAGGGCATAAGATTGAATGCTTTCACGAGGATGATGTGTTGAACGGGCAGATCGATGCAATTTTGATTGCTACTTACACTGCTCAAAAAGCCATCAGCAGATTGGTGGAACCGTACAAAGAGCATTGCAGGATCTATTATCTGTATGATTTCATCTAAGGAACACAGAGGGTTTTTAGAGACGGAATGCAGCGGAAAGGGAGATGCAGATGAAGGAAAGTCAGATGTTCGATCTGGTAAAGAGAGCTTTACGGGAATATGATAGGGTGTTTCTGGTCACACATCTCTCTTCGGAAGAAAGCTGGGTCCGGTTTTGTGATGTACTTTTATTGCCGGAGGAAGAGAATATCAACCGCAGGAGCCTTTTTCTGGTCGAGGAAGGTATTGACTTTCCGGAGGGTATCCATTCTGTTGTACTGTCACAGGAATCCGCCATGAAGTTACATCAGCTGTATCTGACCTATGAATTCTCGGATTGCTTTATGGCTTTTCCCGATCATGAACAGTACGGGACGATCTTTCACTATGTGGATGCAGGAATTATGACTGCAGAAGAAGCCGTCAGGGCGATATTCATGTAGATGGCTGGCCTGCAGCCAGGGAGGTGAGCAGCTTTGGAAGCACAATATTACAGAGAGATGACGGAAAACCTGGCAGAAATGGAAAAAGCCGGGATACTGGAGCATAAGAAGATTCTTCTCTTCGGTCATTGCCATGCAACGGAGGAATTGGCGGATTTGCTGTTGGGTAAGGGTTGTGCCGTGTCTGCCATTCTGGACAATAATACGGTCAAGCAGGGCGGCAATTACCGGGGGATCCCGATTAAGGCGCCCCGGGAGATTCTGGAAGAGGACACTCAGAACATGATCGTATGTATTGTTGCCAGGGCCTATGCCGCAATGGTATCACAGCTGGAGCGGCTGGGTTATAAGGGAATGATACGTAAACTGGTGGATTATAACAGTTATGCAGACTATTCACTGACGGAAGAGACTGTTTCACGTATGACACTCCGAAGGCAGAGAGGAAGTGTATTGCTGGCGGAAATGAAAGAAAAATATCCGGGTTGTTTCTGTTTCCTCTGTCCCTTTTCCGCCCTGGGAGATATCTATATTATGATGTCTTATCTTCCCCATTATATGCAAAAGCACGGAATAGAACAATGCGTTATCGGCGTCATCGGAAATGCCTGTGCCCAGGTAGTGCGTTTGTTTGGTTTTTGTTCGGTAGAAGTATTTTCACAGAAAAATATGGATGAAACGATCCAGGCGGCTTTGTATGAACAGGATGGCCAGACCTTTATACCGCATCAGGACAGGCCCTATGTGGTGAATCTGGCCAAGGCGTTATACAGCAGGAAGATTTCCCTGGAGCAGATGTATTGCTGTGGTGTGTTTGGACTGCCGGCGGATACGAAACCCTGTGAGCCGGTGAACTTTTCGGATTCGGCGGATTTGGATCGGATAAGGGATGGAAAGGCGGTTATTTTTTCGCCTTATGCGAAATCGGTCACATCCTTTCCCGAAGCTGTCTGGGAGCAGATTGTCGCCTGTTGCACAGACAGGGGATATCAGTGTTTTACCAATGTGGCAGGGGAGGAAAAGCCGCTTCCCGGAACGGAGGCAATCAGTCCCCGGATTGCCGAAATGAAATCGGTTGTGGAGCGGGCCGGAACCTTTGTGGGGATACGAAGCGGCCTTTGTGATGTGATCAGAAGTGTAAACGCCAGAAAAATTGCACTGTATCCGGATTATAATTATTCCGATACCAAATGGAAGGCGATTGATATATACGCTCTGGCGGGATGGGAAAATATCGTGCGAAAGGAAGACGGGACATGGGAGAGAAGATAATATTATCCACCTTGCCGAAAACGTGGATTTTTGATCTGGACGGAACTCTGTTAAAGCATAACGGTTATAAAACAGACGGAAAAGACACCGTGCTTCCTGGTGTAAAAGAATACATGGAAACGATCCCGCCTGAGGACCGGGTGCTGCTTTTCACTTCCCGGACGGAAGAGTATCGTGACAGCACGGTGCATTTTCTGGAAGAGGAGGGGATTCGCTATGACGATATCCTTTTTAATATGCCTATGGGAGAAAGGATTTTAGTGAACGACCGCAAGCCTTCGGGGTTGGATATGGCGGTGGCGATGAATCTGGAAAGGGACTGCTTTGAATTGCCGGATGTGGTCAGGGAGAAGTAATGGTGAAAAATTGATAAGAGTATACACCCAGGCAGGGTAGTCTTTGTTTGCCCAGGCCAACCAAGGCAGGCTGGGAGTTTTGAGGTTGCTGCAGTAGGGGTATGGAATAGACAAAGGGCAACACCAAGACTGAAAAAGGATGGTAAATTATGGAACATCGCCTGAACGTGTTCCGGATGGCCTGTCAGGAATTCATCCAGAAGCGGCTGCAGGAACTCCACAACTCCTGTAGAGGAATAGTCTGTATCATTGCGCAGTTTGATCTTCAGCAGGTCACCAGTCATTCCGCTATAACAGACTAACAGATGATACTCATGATTCTAATAATGGAAGTTAAAACCTTCACATTCCGGGTGCCCATAAGTATCTAGAAGAGTGGGTTCCAGATCCAAAAGTAAAAGCGGCGGTCTCATAATGGCATACAAAATCTTTTGGCTATGCAAAGCACAGTTTATCCGCACATACAATTAGGAAGCCGGTGCATTTATGTGCATTTAATTGAGGGCGCAGAGTCAGCGCGGCCGCATGAAAGAAAACGCGTTTTCCAAAATCTGTGCCATGACTTCCCGGTCATTGTCATCCAACAGCTCCAGCTCATAATTCAGCTCGTTCCATAGGCCTTTGGCATCCCTGAGGACGAAGGCGGGGGAGACATGAAACAGGTCATACATCTTCCAGATAACCTCGCTGTCTGGCAGCCGCACTCCTTTTTCCAGCCGCTGTAGCTTTTTGATATCCATGCCCATCACATTGGCCATCTTTTGCTGGGTATAGTCATAACGGTTGCGTAAGCGGTAAAAGATGTTATTGGTGGGTTCGATGTTTCCGAAGCAGTATTGGATATATTCCAGCTGTTGCCGTATTTGGCTGAAGGCAGTGTTATCCCGGTTTGTGCCTTTTACAGCGCTGGCCAGGAGGTACACCACGTTCAGATAGCACATAAGCTCTTCAGGGGCCACTTTTAAAGGATCCAGAAATTTCAAGGGGTTCTTGGGCCTTTTGCCGGTGAAAACATAGAAGACATCCACATCGGAAGTGCACAATCCTTCCAGTTCGTGGTAGGAAAAATACCTGTTTCCGGTCTCTGCTTTACTGAGGCGGCTCTGTTGTATTTTCATATGATAACACAGCATCCGTTGTGTCAGGTTCCACTTTTCCCGTTCCTCTTTCAGCCTTTGCAGTGCAGATGAATAACCCTTATCCATTGATAACCCTCCCATGCGAATACTTCTATTGCTTATTTTAGGATATAATTTGAACATGCGGGATACCCGTTTTGGAATATTGCAAGAAAAACACGATTATGGTATTTTTTTGCAGAATGCTGCCAGGCTGCGGAGCGGGGCAGCGCCGCATTCCTGGTATTGGCAGGGAGGATTGGCAGAGAACGCTTGTCAAAGGGTACTATCTCTGCTATAATTTGCACAAAGCAGCTGCAGTGAAGCAGTACGAAAGATTCAGGGAAGGAAGACGCAGATGGATTTTGAATTGACGGCATCTATGATGTGTGCTAATTACGGTAATTTGGAGAAGGAAGTAAATGATTTGGAGAAGGCAGGCATCGATTCCTTCCATATCGACATTATGGACGGGCGGTACGTGCCTAATTTTGCCATGTCATTGAATGATATGGCTTATATCCGTTCGGCTACGAAGCTGCCGTTGGACGTGCATTTGATGATTGAGCATCCCAACAATAATATCCACATGTTCTTAAACCATCTGAAGGAAGGGGATACGGTTTATATCCATCCGGAGGCAGAATACCATCCATCCACTACCTTGCAGAAGATCATAAACGCAGGCATAATACCGGGGATCGCGATCAATCCGGGCACCAGCATAGAGACGGTGATGGAGATGCTTGTAATTGTAAAAAAGGTGCTGGTCATGTCGGTCAATCCCGGGAATGCAGGGCAGATGTACTTGCCTTATGTGGGGAAGAAGATTAACAAACTTCTGGCAATGCAGGAGGACATGGACTTCAGTATCTACTGGGATGGCGCCTGCAGTGCGGACAAAATACAGACCTATGCCCCCAAGGGGGTAAAAGGATTTGTGCTAGGGACTACCATGCTTTTCGGGAAAGAGAGTTCTTATGCAGATACCATACGTAATATCAGGGAGATGAGATTCTAATGAATATTGCGATCATTCTGGCCGGTGGGACCGGCGCCCGCATTGGCGGGGAGATTCCCAAGCAGTACCTTGAGGCTGGCGGGAAACCTGTTATCCGGTATTGCCTGGAAACCTGCTTTGGCAGTGAGGAGATTGACCGGGTGCACATTGTGGCGGAAGGGCGTTGGAGGGATTTTATAGAAGCCAGCCTGCCTATGGAAAACAGACAGAAATGGCAGGGTTTTTCCGAGCCGGGCGGGACCAGGCAGTTGTCCGTCTGGAACGCCCTTTCTGACCTTGCCGGATATGCCCGCCAGGAAGATGTGGTGTTTATCCATGACGCAGCCAGGCCGCTGTTGTCTGCAGGCCTTCTGCACAGGTGCTTACAGAGTATAAAGGGGCATGACGGTGTACTGCCCGTACTGCCTATGAAGGATACGGTTTATTACAGCGAGGACGGCAAGGGGATATCCAGGCTGCTGGAGCGCAGCAACATCTACGCCGGGCAGGCGCCGGAAGCGTTTTTGTACGGAAAATATTATGAGGCGAACCGTGCGCTGTTTCCCGAGAAGATCAAGTCTGTTAACGGTTCTACGGAACCTGCAGTGATGGCAGGACTTGATATTGTGATGATAGAGGGGGAGGAGATCAATTTTAAGATCACTACCCAGGCGGATTTGGATAAATTTCGCAGCCTGGCAGGCGTATAGGATATTTAATTGGGCCTGTTCACGCAGGGGAAAGGCTCATGCAGGAAAGATATGGGTATAAATATGAAGGCTTATGTATTGCACGGAATCAATGATATCCGATTAGAAGAGGTGGCAAAACCCCAGATAGGGGAGGATGAAGTACTGGTCAAAGTAAAGGCGGCAGGGGTCTGCGGTTCGGATATTCCTCGGATTTATACCACCGGAACTTATTCTTACCCCCTGATTCCCGGACACGAGTTCTCCGGTGTCGTGGAGGCTGCCGGCGGGGAGGGCGGACAGGAATGGCTGGACAGGAGAGTAGGCATTTACCCGTTGATTCCTTGTAGGGAGTGTGCCCCTTGCAGGAAAAAGCAGTTCGAAATGTGCCGCCATTACAATTACCTGGGTTCCCGGTGTCACGGGGGATTTGCGGAGTATGCGGCGGTGCCGGTGTGGAACCTGATCCAATTGCCGGAGGGGACGGCCTTTGAGGAAGCTGCCATGTTGGAGCCAATGGCGGTGGCGGTACATGCGATTCGGCAATTGGGCCTGGAAGGGCAGGAAACAGTGGCGGTGATCGGTCTTGGCACCATCGGGATCCTTCTGGCCATGTTTCTGCGTGAAATGGGCATCCAACGAATCCTGGCTGTGGGGAACAAAGAGTTTCAGAGAGAAACCGTCATAAAACTGGGAATACCGGCGGAAGATTACTGTGACAGCAGGCAGGGCAGGGTGGATGAATGGCTGCAGGAGGAATCGGGTGAGCGGGGGATAGATGCCGTTTTTGAATGTGTCGGAAAACAGGAGACGGTTGCCCAGGCGGTACGAAATGTGATGCCCGGCGGCAGAGTACAGCTGGTAGGAAACCCGGCGTCGGACATTCTGCTGGAACGGAATGACTATTGGAAAATTCTGAGGAACCAGCTGACCGTGAAAGGTAGCTGGAATTCTTCCTTTACCCATGAGGACTCGGATGACTGGCATTATGTATTGCAGCGCCTGGCTGGGAAAAGGATCGACCCCGGGCAGTTCATCACCCAGAAATTCCCCTTTGGGCAATTGGAGGAAGGGTTACATATAATGCGGGATAAGTCCCGGGAATACATTAAAATAGAAGCTCTCCTATGACAGGAGAGCTTCCAGCATTGCTTTTATTCTGTGGGGATAAGTATGGTGTTCGCATACTTTGCGGTAGCCGTTTAGGGCAATCTGTTTCCGTTCTTCTTCATGGGACAGGTAATAGGCGCATTTGTCTGCTAACTCGTCCAAACTGGAATATGCCTCCAAGTCTACGCCAATCTCAAAGTATTCTTGTAGTTCTGCCTGATAGTTGGTCATCAGGAAACCGCCGCATCCCAATATGTCGAAAACCCGTAGAGGTAATCCTGTCTGGATAGGCTTTATGGTCATATTCAGGTTAATCTTGCTCAAGTGGAAAATCCTGGGCATTTCTGTCAGGCTCTCCACACTGCCGTGCACATGTACGTTCTTGAGCCTTCGGGTATCGCTTCTGGTGAACAGGTCAACAGGGAAATGCCGGGCCAAAGTATTCAGGGTATGTATCCGTTCGGTTTCCGCAGCCTGCATGCCGATATAGCTGTGTGCGGTTATGTACCGGTCAGGGTTCACCACTGGGTCCTCTAGATGATAGAAATCTGGGTCGCAGGCTTTTACGGCGGCTGCCAGTTCGTCGGTGACTGCACTTTCGATAGGGTTATAGCCGTACACCTTGAGGGCGGCTTCCGTCAGGGCGTCTATGTATCCCTTTACATTGTCAGGGAGGCCTTTTATCTGATGTAGGGGATTCTTTTCACTGTATAAGGAGCCTACGAAGGAAATATCCGCGGAATAGGATTTCCGTTGGGCAGCACTGATGGAAGCGGTGGCCCTGTCAAAACGTCTGGTACAGGAAGCCAGGGGCAGATAGTGGATATGCCCTGGATTATATGGTGCAAAAAATTGGTATTGCGCCCGGTCAAACAAGAACAAATGGTTCGTATCGCGGCAGACGGACTTTGAGAACAGCTCCGGAACCGGGGAATCCACTGTCCAGCATAAATATCTGGTTTTGTATATATGGCATATTTCCGCAAGGACGGGGTAGAAATTAATGCTGAATACAAAGAGGAGCTGTTCTTTCTCCAAAACGGCTTCCACCAGCTTCAGACGGTCAGCCGAGGACAATTTTTTTGTGGTGATCTCCGTGGTTTCTTCCAGCACAGTCAGACCCAATGACTGGAAAGCCTGAATCACATCAGGCTCACATATACTGCCGTAACGATATACTAATATATTCATGTGTCCCTCCCTGCTTCAGCGCATTCAATCTGGTTTGCGATTATCCCTTTCAAATAGGTACCAGTAGATTCCTGTAAAATCCACTGCCATTACGCTAATATAGTCCAGTATATCGTGTGATAAGAGGTTAGTCAACGGGAAGAGGCCATTACATTTGGCTTGGCATAATATCCCTGCTTTTATGTTGCCGATCAGCTACGCGATAAGCCTCATCCCACGCTTTGCATGGAAAGATTTATCCTGTGCCATATGCAAAGTCAATTCTTAACGGTTCCTAAAAAAAATTATAAGGAAAATCTTAAAATTTCAGGTTGCCACTTGAAAACAAACACGGAATATCGTATATTATTCCTATATACTTATTAATTCGGGTTTGGAGGAAGGAAAATGACAAAAGCAGAAATTTTAAAGAAAGAGATTTTAAGACAGTATCGCAGCGTGCGCCAGTTTGCAATGGAGATGAGCATCCCGTACAGCACCTTGGTGACGGCGTTGGAGCGTGGGATCGAAGGCATGGCTTATGGCACTGTGATCAAGATGTGTGACAAATTAAGCCTGAACCCCGTAGACTTTTCTTCCCTGGAGAGGGACGCTTCCCTTGGGGCACAGCTGTTAGAAAACAGGGTAATGCAGTATTATATAAAGCTGAACCAGAACGGCAGGGACAAGATCCTGGAGTTGATGGATGATTTTGTCCAGATCGATAAGTATAAGGCGAAGGGCAAGAAGAGCAAATGAGATACGATTACCTGATCGTGGGAGCCGGCCTTTTCGGGGCGGTATTTGCCCATGAGATGGAAAAGGCAGGCAAGAGCTGTCTGTGCATTGATAAACGGCCCCATATAGGCGGTAATATTTATACGGAAGAGCGCAGCGGCATTCAGGTGCATAAATATGGGGCGCACATTTTCCATACCTCGGACAAGGCGGTTTGGGATTATGTAAACCAATTTGCGGATTTTAACCATTATATCAATTCCCCGGTGGCAGTCTATGGGGAAGAGCTTTACAACCTGCCCTTTAACATGAATACTTTCAGTAAGATGTGGGGGATCCGGACGCCGGATGAGGCAAAGGCCATCATAGAGGAGCAGAAACGGCAGGCCTGTGCGGGCATCACGGCGCAGGGCGGGGAACCCTCCAACCTGGAGGAGCAGGCGCTTTCCCTGGTGGGCAGGGATGTCTATGAAAAGCTGGTAAAAGGTTACACGGAGAAACAGTGGGGCAGGAGCTGCAGGGAACTGCCGGCATTCATTATCAAACGTCTGCCGGTCCGGTTTACCTATGACAACAATTATTTTACGGACAGATATCAGGGGATACCTGTAGGCGGGTACACGCAGATTATCGGGAAGCTCCTTGAAAATGTGCCGGTGAGGCTGGGCGTTTCTTACAATGTGTTCCGGGAGCAAAATGCAGAAAAAACGGATCCGGACACTTTTGGCAAGACCGTCTACACTGGAATGATTGACGAATATTTCGGATATTGCCTGGGAGAATTACAGTACCGCTCACTTCGCTTTGAGGAAGAGTTCCTGGAAGGATGCGACAATTATCAGGGAAATGCAGTGGTCAATTATACCCACAGGGAGATCCCCTACACCCGTATTATTGAACATAAGCACTTTGAGTTCGGCACCGGCAAGGGAACCGTAATCACCAGGGAATATCCCTCCGGGTGGCGAAAAGGGCAGGAACCCTACTATCCCGTCAATGACGCAAAGAATACCGAACTTTATGAAAAATATTGCGGGTTAGCGGCTTCCCGAGAGGATGTCATCTTTGGCGGCAGGCTGGGGCAATACCGGTATTATGATATGGACAAGGTAATCGCCGAGGCGCTGCAGACAGTGGGAAAAGAGCTGGGTTATTAATGGGCGCTGCAGACAGTGGGAAAAGAATTGGGTTACAAATAGGCGCTGCGAGAGCAGCTGAAAACAGGAATCCGGAAACAGAGTTCAGGGAACGGAAATCCAGAAATAGAAAAGCTTCTTCCGAAGAGTTTGGAAGAAGCTTTTTTGCAAAGTCAGCAGTAACTGTTAAACATCATGCCTGTATACGCGCTGGTAGAATAAGGACTGACATAATTGCGGCTTGCAACAGGATTCTTATAAGCCACCATTTTCTTATCCACATAGTCCATGGGGTTCAAGGACACCTGATCGCTCTTGCGCAGCAGCGTTGAGGAAAAACTTTTCAGGTAAGCAAAAGTTTCGTTAATATTATCGGACTGCAGCGCGGATTGCCGCAACTGATCCCTGTTTACATTCAGGGTGCCGTCCTCGGCAATGTTCATACCCATAGCTTCCATGGAAGGGCGGTATACGGATGCAATCCCTTTGAATTCCTGGATAAGCTTCCGGCTTTGGGACTGGGAATCCAGATAATTGGAAGCAGCTTTAATAAATTCGTTGTAGCCGCTGACCAGGTGGGACACATTATCGGCCAGTGACTCCACATCTGTCTTCAAACCGATCTGTACAGCTTTGTCCTTGGGACTGATGCCTGTCAATTGCACATCAAATAATTTCCCGATGGTAAAATGGTTGGAAGAGGAAGTCCGTTCTTCGCCGTTCAGTAAGAACTGTGCGTTGGAAGCTTCCCGGCTGACATAATCCAACCCGAAATATTCAACGGTGCCGGAGGCTTTGCTGGTATGGTCATCACTGATGGTAAAAATCTCTGACCGCCCGGGCCCTAAACCGGTGGACTCGGATGCCAGCCGGATAGAGGTACGCCCCTCGGATTCCGCCAATGATGCTTTCAGGCCGATATCGGAGTTGTTGATCAGGCGAACCAGGCGTTCCTGGACGTCGCGGTTAGTCTCGGATTCGCCAATTGTAAACTGGAACTCGTAATTCATATCATTGACGCCTACGTCAAAGGAATAAGTGTCGGGCGTCAATGCGACTTTTCCGTCAGGAAGGAAAAGTCCCAGGTTCTCCTGAGAGGATGCCAAAGATTTGACTTCCAGCTGCAGGTCGGGAATTTCTTCCTTGGATTTCTGGGGGCCGATGTAGGCGGCCTTGACTATATTTTCATCGGAGGAATAAGCGCTCTTCTTGTTCAGCAGGCTGTTGTCTTCTTCCAAACCGCCCAACTGTGCGATGGTATTGTGCAGGCCACGGGCATTTTCTTTCAAATCTACGGCGTACTGCTGGGTCTGCCTGCTGGTGGTAGGAAGATACCAGGGAGCATCCTTGTTCATTTTTACAATAGAATTGTATACGCTGCGAAGCTCGCTCTTCTTATGGGTGTCATATTTTGTCAATGCTTTGGGAGTATACGTTGAAAGATAGTTGTTGTATACTGTATTCAGCGCCATGCTCATTGCACATTGCCTCCTTCCTGTCCGAATAGGGAAATCCTTTGCCCATACATTTATATCGGCAGTTTTGAGCCGTTACATTATAGCTGTATTATAACATTTTAAATATGTAGAAACAAGACTGCGGATGGAAAAAGAAGTAAAAAACGTAACAGTTCAGCCCGCGCCATTCGTAAAGCCGCGCCTGTGGCGCTTTCTGCTGCTTCGCAGCTTACTTTACTCATGAAATGGCGCTCCCTCAGTCCATATAAAGTACGTGAAACTCGTGCAAGCACGATTTTCCGCACTTTACATGGACTGGCTGAACTGTTACTAAAAAACTGCGGGGAAACACCTCGCCGCAGCGAGTGGACAGAAGACGGGAAAATGCAACAGGGAAACAGAAACCCGGGGAGGCGGCATGGGAAACAGGAAAAACAGAAAATGCAGGAAAAACAGGAAAACAGCAGGAAAAACAACAGGAAAACCGGAAAAAGCTGTTGACGGGAGGGGCAAGGTTGTGTTATAGTATTCAAGCGAGATAAGATTTAGGTCTTTTTTTTATGCTCTTTTTACAAAACATATGGAGGTAGCGAAATGCGTACAAAAATCACTTTGGCTTGTACAGAATGCAAGCAGCGTAACTACAATACTACCAAGGATAAGAAGACTCATCCTGACAGAATGGAAACCAAGAAATATTGTAGATTCTGTAAGACACATACATTGCACAAGGAAACCAAGTAATCATTCGCGAAAAGCTTATGCTTTAGTTGTCGGGCATTTGCAGGTTACAGAAAGGTATGGTTATCAAAATGGGAGATTCCGCAGAAAAGCAGGCACGCCCCAAATTTTTCCAGGGTGTAAAAGCAGAATTTAAGAAAATTGTATGGCCGGATAGAAAATCCACATTGAAGCAGTCTGTGGCTGTTGTTGCAATCTCAGTAGTTGTGGGAGTGATCATTGCCATTATTGATTATATTGCCAAATATGGCGTGAACTTCTTAACATCAATTTAGAGCGAGGGTGATTGGATGGCAGAGGCAAAATGGTATGTGGTTCATACTTATTCAGGATATGAGAACAAAGTCAAAGCCAATATTGAGAAGACCATTGAAAACAACAAGCATCTTGCGGAGCAGATCCTTGAGGTGAGGGTTCCCTTGCAGGATGTTGTGGAATTGAAGAACGGCGCCAGGAGGACAGTCCAGAAGAAAATGTTCCCGGGGTATGTCCTTCTCAATATGGAGATGAATGATGATACATGGTATGTGGTCCGCAATACCCGTGGAGTGACCGGATTTGTCGGGCCGGGAAGCAAACCCGTTCCCCTGACAGAGGCGGAGATGAAGCCTCTGGGCATTAAGACGGAGAATGTCTCCATTGATTTCGTGGAAGGAGACAGTATCGCCGTAGTGGCAGGTGTATGGAAGGATACCGTTGGTGTCGTACAGAAGCTGGATTACGGTAAACAGACAGCCACCATCAACGTGGAGCTGTTTGGCAGGGAGACCCCTGTGGAGATCAGCTTTGCAGAGGTCAGGAAGCTTTGATGCCGCCGCGCCCATTGCCAGGACTCATGCAATGGCGCAGCAAGTTAGCTTAATCAGGGTATTCCCGCCCGAGAGCAGTCGAGGGCGTGATATACATCGGGCATAAGGCCCGGGCAAAAAAGTGGGAGCAGGAGGACGGTATGTTCCCTGCGCCGGATTACCGTTGCGAGAATGCTTGCTCCGGCAGGCGGCAGCGGTTTACCACATTATAGGAGGTGCCAAAATGGCAAAGAAAGTAGAAGGATACATTAAATTACAGATTCCTGCCGGCAAAGCTACACCGGCTCCCCCTGTTGGCCCCGCATTGGGTCAGCATGGCGTGAACATCGTTGAATTTACAAAACAGTTCAACGCAAGGACAGCGGACAAGGGTGATGTGATTATCCCCGTAGTCATTACTGTGTATGCAGACAGATCTTTCAGTTTCGTTACGAAGACTCCCCCTGCAGCAGTACTGTTAAAGAAAGCATGCAATATTAAGACTGCTTCTGCGGTTCCTAACAAGACTAAGGTGGCAACTATTTCCAAGGCCAAGGTCCAGGAGATCGCAGAGATGAAAATGCCGGATCTGAATGCGGCAAGCGTTGAGGCTGCCATGAGCATGATCGCGGGTACTGCACGCAGCATGGGTATTGTAGTAGAGGATTAACCGTTACCGTTCTTAACTATTATAATTGGGAGACAATGGAAGTTGTCGCTGGAACCTAGGAGGTAAGATAATGAAACATGGTAAGAAATATACCGAAGCAGCGAAGCTCGTAGACCGTATGGCGCTCTATGAGCCTGACGAGGCAATTGCTTTGGTGAAGAAAACTGCAACAGCAAAGTTTGACGAGACAATTGAAGCGCATATCAGGACCGGTTGTGACGGACGTCACGCAGAGCAGCAGATCCGTGGTGCGGTAGTGCTGCCCAACGGAACCGGTAAGAAGGTTCGGGTTCTTGTAATCGCAAAGGGTGACAAGATCGCTGAGGCTGAGGCGGCAGGCGCTGACCATGTGGGCGGCGAGGAGCTGATCCCCAGAATCCAGAATGACGGATGGCTTGATTTTGACGTGGTGGTTGCAACACCCGATATGATGGGTATTGTAGGCCGTCTCGGTAAGATCCTGGGCCCCAAAGGCCTGATGCCTAACCCTAAGGCCGGCACCGTTACCATGGATGTTACCAAGGCTGTTAATGATATCAAAGCCGGTAAGATCGAGTACAGGCTGGATAAGACCAATATCGTGCATGTTCCCATCGGTAAGGTTTCCTTTACTGAGGAGGCTCTCAAGGAGAACTTCACTGCGCTGATGGATGCCATTGTCAAAGCGAAACCCAGTGCGCTGAAAGGCCAGTATTTGAGGAGCATCACATTGACCAGCACCATGGGCCCCGGCGTCAAGGTAAGCGTTGCGAAATTCTAAGGCTTAACTTTGCCGGCTCCGAACCGCTATAAAATTGTTGACAAATACGGTGATCCATAGTATCCTGTATAAAGTCATATGACTATGCCGAAGACAGTAGGTCCCCATAGGCTCTCAGAGAGGGGATAAGCACAGCGCCTACCGAGGAAAGAGTTTTCATGTAAGACTTTTGGCCTTCCTGTCTTCAGGAAGGCTTTTCTTATAAACATAACTCCTTTCGGCAGGGGAAACCCAATACATTCTATAAGGAGGAAAAAAATGGCAAAGGTTGAATTAAAAGCGCCTATTGTAGAAGAGATTGCCGCCAGCATCAAAGATGCCCAGTCCGTAGTCCTGGTAGATTACCGTGGACTTACCGTTGAGCAGGACACAAAGCTTCGTAAGAATCTGCGTGAGGCAGGCATTACCTATAAGGTGTACAAAAACACATTCATGACCCGTGCGTTCAAGGATACCGATTGCGAAGGACTGATCCAGTATCTGGAAGGCCCCAATGCAATTGCGATTTCCAATGAGGATGCAACTGCCCCGGCGAGAGTCCTTGCAGAGTTTGCGAAGACAGCCGATAAGCTTGAGATCAGGGCCGGTATCGTTGAAGGTACCGTATATGATGCAAAGGGCATTGCTTCCATCGCCAGCATTCCTGCCAGGGAAGTGCTCATTTCCAGATTGCTTGGCAGCCTGCAGAGCCCTATCACCAACTTTGCTCGTGTCATGAACCAGCTGGCAGAAAAAGGCGGAGCTTCAGCTGCTTCCGCAGAAGCTGCTGAATAAAGCGGAAAGAAAAGATTTACACAATAATTTAAAAATGGAGGAAAAGAAAATGGCTAAGTTGACAGCTCAGGAATTGATTGATGCGATCAAAGAGATGACCGTATTAGAGTTAAATGATCTTGTAAAGGCTTGCGAGGAGGAGTTCGGCGTATCCGCAGCAGCAGGCGTTGTAGTTGCGGCAGCAGGTGCCGGTGCAGCAGCTGCTGAAGAAGAGAAGGACGAGTTCGATGTAGAGCTGACCGAGGTTGGCGCAGAGAAGGTTAAGGTTATCAAGGTTGTCCGTGAAGTGACCGGCCTGGGCCTGAAGGAAGCAAAGGACGTAGTTGACGGCGCTCCTAAGGTTGTTAAGGAAGCTGCATCTAAGGCAGAAGCCGAGGAGATCAAGAAGAAGCTTGAGGAAGTTGGCGCAAAGGTTACATTAAAGTAGTCGTGATATCCAAGTGACTGCGTGATATGATAAAGGGATGGTTCCGTGCATGCACGGAGGGCCGTCCCTTTATTATATCACATAGGCGCGCAGCCATGCCGGAAACCTGGTGCGAAGCCACGCCGCCCGCCCTGAAAGTTCCCGGCGGATATTCGTATGGGCTGTTATATTCTCGAAATGCAAGCATAAAACCAAACAATAATATCCAATAATGTAAAAATCTGCTTGACCCCCTCCCCTATTTGTGATAATATGGATAGTGCACTATTGTGCGGTACTATGTCTGCGTATATTGCAACATGGCATAAATCAGAAAGAACGGGGTGAAATGTCAATGGAAAAGAACAGAATACGTCCCATGGCCGGCAATAAGGTTATGCGTATGAGTTATGCACGGCAGAAAGAGGTTCTGGAGATGCCCAATCTGATCGAAGTCCAAAAGGATTCTTATCAGTGGTTTTTGGACGAAGGTTTGAAGGAAGTCTTCGATGATATCTCTCCTATTGCTGATTACAGCGGTTCTTTGAGTCTGGAATTTGTGGACTTCGAACTGTGCAGAGACGATGTCAAATATTCTATTGAGGAATGCAAGGAGAGGGACGCTACTTACGCGGCGCCTCTGACTGTTAAAGTTCGTCTGTACAATAAGGAGAAGGAAGAGATAAGCGAACACAAGATTTTTATGGGTGACCTCCCGCTGATGACTGAGACAGGCACTTTTGTTATCAATGGCGCGGAACGTGTTATCGTTAGCCAGTTGGTTCGTTCCCCCGGCATTTATTACGGCATAGGGCACGATAAGATCGGTAAGCGCCTGTTCTCCTGTACCGTGATCCCTAATCGCGGTGCATGGCTGGAATATGAGACAGATTCCAATGATGTCTTCTATGTCCGCGTGGACAGGACCCGAAAGGTACCGGTTACGGTGCTGATCCGTGCGCTGGGCGTCGGCTCCAATGACGAGATCCGGGAATTATTCGGCGACGAACCCAAGATTGAAGCATGCTTTGGCAAGGACACTGCTGAAAATTATCAGGAGGGTCTGTTAGAGTTATACAAAAAAATCCGCCCCGGTGAACCTTTGAGTGTTGAGAGTGCAGAAAGCCTGATCAACGCTATGTTCTTCGACCCCAGAAGATATGATTTGGCCAAGGTTGGTAGATATAAATTCAATAAGAAACTGGCATTCAGGAACAGGATCAGGCATCAGATCCTGGCAGCCGACGTGGTGGAGCCGTCCACCGGCGAAGTGCTTGCATCCGCGGGTGACAAGGTGACTGCAGAGCTGGCCGATACGATCCAGAATGCTGCCGTTCCTTTCGTATATGTGCAGACAGAAGAGAAGAATGTTAAAGTCCTGTCCAATATGATGGTGGATCTGACCAGCTTTGTGGATTGCAATCCCAGAGACTTTGGCATCCATGAGAAAGTATACTACCCTGTGCTGGCCCAGATCCTTGAAGAGTTCAGTGAGGATCCCGAAAAGCTTGCGGAGGCCATTAAGAAAAATGTCCATGAGCTTGTGCCCAAGCATATCACAAAGGAAGACATTATTGCTTCCATTAATTATAACATGCATCTCGAGTACGGCCTGGGCAATGATGACGATATCGACCATCTGGGCAACAGGCGTATCCGTGCAGTGGGAGAATTGCTCCAGAACCAGTACCGTATCGGCCTTTCCAGAATGGAGAGAGTTGTCCGTGAGCGTATGACTACACATGACGCGGAGGAGATTTCCCCCCAGTCGCTGATCAATATTAAACCTGTTACGGCTGCGGTCAAGGAGTTCTTCGGTTCTTCCCAGCTGTCCCAGTTCATGGATCAGAATAACCCGCTCGGGGAACTGACCCATAAGAGGCGTTTGTCCGCACTTGGCCCCGGTGGTTTGTCCAGGGACCGTGCCGGATTTGAGGTCCGTGACGTGCATTATTCCCACTATGGGAGGATGTGCCCTATTGAGACCCCTGAAGGCCCTAATATCGGTTTGATAAACTCCCTTGCAAGCTATGCAAGGATTAATGAATACGGTTTTGTGGAGGCGCCTTACCGAAAGGTGGATAAGTCCGACCCTTCAAATCCCAGGGTTACGGATGAGGTGGTATACATGACCGCTGACGAAGAGGATAATTATCATGTGGCGCAGGCCAACGAGGCGTTGGACGGGAACGGGCATTTTGTCCGTAATACCGTATCCGGCCGTTACCGCGAGGAGACCCAGGAGTATCCCCGTTCCATGTTTGACTACATGGACGTGTCTCCCCGTATGGTATTCTCCGTGGCCACCGCATTGATTCCTTTTCTGCAGAACGATGACGCCAACCGTGCGCTGATGGGATCCAACATGCAGCGTCAGGCTGTGCCTCTTTTGCTGACGGATGCCCCTGCAGTGGGTACCGGCATGGAGACGAAGACGGCAGTGGACTCCGGTGTCTGTGTCCTGGCCAGGAAATCGGGTACTATCGATTATGTGTCGTCCAGGCTCATTCGCATGACTTGCGATGACGGAGAAAGGGCAGAGTACCATCTGACCAAATTCTCCAGGAGCAACCAGTCCAACTGCTACAACCAGAAGCCTATTGTATTTAAGGGAGACCATGTGGCGGAGGGACAGGTGATTGCTGACGGCCCTTCCACTTCCATGGGTGAACTGGCGCTGGGTAAGAACCCGCTGATCGGTTTCATGACATGGGAAGGCTACAATTACGAGGATGCGGTACTTTTAAGTGAAAGACTGGTGCAGGAGGATGTCTACACCTCCGTGCACATTGAGGAATATGAGGCAGAGGCCAGGGATACAAAGCTGGGGCCCGAGGAAATTACCCGTGACGTTCCCGGCGTCGGTGATGATGCGTTGAAGGATCTGGATGACAGAGGTATCATCCGTATCGGTGCGGAGGTCCGTGCCGGTGATATCCTTGTAGGTAAGGTAACTCCCAAGGGAGAGACGGAGCTTACTGCGGAGGAGAGGCTGCTCCGTGCGATTTTCGGCGAGAAGGCAAGGGAAGTCCGTGACACTTCGCTGAAAGTGCCTCACGGCGAATACGGTATTGTAGTGGATGCCAAGGTATTTACCAGAGAGAACAGCGACGAGCTTTCTCCCGGGGTAAACCAGGCAGTCCGTATCTATATTGCGCAGAAGAGAAAGATTTCCGTAGGAGACAAGATGGCAGGCCGGCACGGCAACAAGGGTGTTGTCTCCCGGGTGCTTCCGGTGGAAGATATGCCTTATCTGCCTAACGGGCGCCCGTTGGATATTGTGCTGAACCCTCTGGGTGTGCCTTCCCGTATGAACATTGGACAGGTATTGGAGATTCATCTTTCCCTGGCGGCAAAGGCGTTAGGGTTTAACGTGGCTACCCCTGTGTTTGACGGCGCCAATGAAAATGACATCATGGATACGCTGGATCTGGCAAACGACTATGTAAACCTTCCTTTTGATGCCGCTGAAGCGGCACGGTGGAAGTCGGAGGGAAGAGAGAGCACTGTAGACGGCAGGAAATGGGACGGTGAGACTTTTGAGAGCAAGCACAGTGAGGAGCTGCTTCCTGAAGTGGTAGATTACTTGTCAAAGAGCAGGGACCACAGGGAAGTATGGGCAGGAGTCCCCATCTCCCGTGACGGGAAAGTCCGTCTCCGTGACGGCCGTACCGGAGAATATTTTGACAGTCCCGTAACCATAGGCCACATGCATTACCTGAAGCTTCACCATCTGGTAGATGACAAGATTCATGCCCGTTCTACCGGGCCGTACTCTCTGGTGACACAGCAGCCCTTGGGCGGCAAAGCGCAGTTTGGCGGCCAGCGATTCGGCGAGATGGAGGTATGGGCCTTGGAGGCATATGGCGCATCTTACACACTGCAGGAGATCCTGACAGTGAAGTCGGATGACGTAGTGGGGCGTGTGAAGACTTACGAAGCGATCATAAAGGGAGATAATATCCCCGAACCCGGAATCCCGGAATCCTTTAAGGTATTGCTGAAGGAGCTGCAGGCGCTTGGCCTGGATGTAAGAGTCCTCCGTGATGACCAGACCGAAGTGGAGATTATGGAGAGCATTGACTACGGTGATACGGATTACCGTTATGAGATGGGCGACGACCGCAAGTATGACGATTATGACAACGGTTCCCTGGGCGAGATGGGTTATCAGGCACAGGAGTTCGACGAGGAGAGCGGAGAGCTGGTAAGCTCTGATGATGAAGTCTATGAGGACGACGCATTTGATATGGATGCAGATGAATTCGACGACGGCGAGGACGATTTTGAGTAAGTTCGAAGCCGGACGAATCCGAAAAGCAGTCAGCATTAAATGCCTGCATTCAGAAGCAGATTATTGAAGCAAGTCATTTGGATAGACCCAAAGGCTTTTCGGAAAGGCTTCTGAACGAATGACAGAACCGGGTGGAATGCTGAAAAATAGAAGGGAGTGCCATTAATGCCAGAAACAAAGAATGAAGCAACCTATCAGCCTATGACATTTGATGCCATCAAGATTGGATTGGCTTCGCCCGATAAGATCCGTGAATGGTCCCACGGCGAGGTTTTAAAGCCTGAGACGATCAATTACAGAACGCTGAAACCTGAGAGGGACGGCCTGTTCTGTGAGAAAATATTCGGCCCCAGCAAGGACTGGGAGTGCCATTGTGGTAAGTACAAGAAGATCAGATATAAGGGCGTTGTCTGTGACCGCTGCGGTGTAGAGGTTACCAAGGCAAGCGTGCGAAGGGAACGTATGGGGCATATCGAGCTGGCTGCCCCTGTGTCCCACATCTGGTATTTTAAAGGGATACCCAGCCGTATGGGCCTGATTCTGGACCTGTCCCCCAGAGTGCTGGAGAAGGTGTTGTATTTTGCTTCTTATATTGTGTTAGATGCGGGGGAGACCGGCCTGGAGTATAAGCAGATCCTGTCCGAGAAGGAGTATCAGGATGCCAGGGAAACTTACGGGAATAAGTTCCGTGTAGGGATGGGTGCGGAAGCCATCAAGGAGCTGCTGCAGGCAATCAACCTGGAGACAGAGGCGGAGGAATTAAAGACCGGCCTTAGGGAATCCTCCGGGCAAAAGCGTGCCCGTATCATCAAGAGGCTGGAGGTTGTGGAAGCTTTCCGTGAGTCCGGCAATATGCCGGAGTGGATGATTATGGATGTGGTCCCTGTGATCCCCCCGGATCTCCGTCCCATGGTGCAGTTGGACGGCGGACGTTTTGCCACTTCCGACCTGAATGACCTGTACAGAAGGATCATTAACAGAAACAACCGTTTGAAGAGGCTGCTGGAACTGGGTGCACCGGATATCATTGTGCGCAATGAGAAGAGGATGCTCCAGGAAGCGGTGGATGCCCTGATTGACAACGGCAGGAGGGGACGTCCCGTAACCGGCCCCGGGAACAGGGCGCTGAAATCCCTGTCCGATATGCTGAAAGGTAAATCCGGGCGCTTCCGTCAGAATCTGCTGGGTAAGCGTGTGGACTATTCCGGTCGTTCCGTTATCGTAGTGGGCCCGGAACTGAAGATTTACCAGTGCGGCCTGCCCAAGGAAATGGCTATCGAGCTGTTCAAGCCTTTTGTTATGAAAGAGTTGGTGGCAAAGCAGATCAGCCAGAATATTAAAAATGCGAAAAAGTTAGTGGATAAGATGGATAACCAGGTGTGGGATGTGCTGGAAGAGGTAATCAAGGAGCATCCCGTTATGCTGAACCGTGCCCCTACTCTGCACAGGCTTGGTATCCAGGCCTTTGAGCCGATTCTTGTAGAGGGTAAAGCTATTAAGCTGCATCCTCTGGTATGTGTAGCCTTCAATGCGGACTTTGACGGGGATCAGATGGCAGTGCATCTGCCTCTGTCGGTGGAAGCACAGGCCGAATGCCGGTTCCTGCTGCTGTCTCCCAACAATCTGCTGAAACCGTCGGACGGCGGGCCGGTAGTAGTTCCTTCACAGGATATGGTCCTGGGAATCTATTATCTGACCCAGGAGAGGCCCGGAGCTATTGGGGAAGGCAAGTTTTATAAGAATGTCAACGAGGCGATCCTTGCCTATGAGAACGGCGCATGTACTTTGCACTCCAGGATTACGGTGCGCATGAGCAAGGTGAATGAGGCGGGAGAGACTGTATACGGGAATGTGGAGTCTACCCTGGGACGCTTTATCTTCAACGAGATCCTGCCTCAGGATTTGGAATTTGTGGATAGGAGTAAGCCGGAGAACCTGCTGAAGCTGGAGGTGGATTTCCATGTAGGCAAGAAGGGGTTAAAGCAGATCCTGGAAAAAGTCATCAACATTCATGGCGCTTCCAAGACTGCGGAGGTTCTGGATGATGTAAAGGTAATCGGTTACAAGTACTCTACCAGGGCGGCTATGACGGTATCCATTTCCGACATGACCGTACCGGAGAAGAAGCCTCAGATGCTGGCCGATGCCCAGGCTACCGTAGATAAGATTTCCACCAATTTCCGCCGCGGCTTGATCACGGAGGAAGAGAGATACCGTGCGGTGGTAGAGACCTGGAACGAGACGGATAAGGAACTGACGGATGTGCTTCTGGCCGGACTGGATAAATACAATAACATCTTTATGATGGCTGACTCCGGCGCCCGTGGTTCCAACCAGCAGATCAAGCAGCTGGCTGGTATGCGTGGACTGATGGCGGATACCACCGGAAGGACCATTGAGCTGCCAATTAAGTCTAATTTCCGTGAGGGCCTGGACGTATTGGAGTACTTTATGTCCGCCCACGGCGCCCGTAAAGGTCTGTCCGATACGGCGCTGCGAACGGCTGACTCCGGTTACCTCACCAGACGTATGGTGGATGTATCCCAGGAGCTTTCCATCAGGGAGGTTGACTGCTGTGAAGGCAAGGCAGAGATCCCCGGAATGGTGGTCAAGGCGTTTATGGACGGGAAAGAGACCATTGAAAGCCTGAAAGACAGAATCACAGGAAGATATTCCTGCGAAGATATTATGGATGGGGACGGCAACATGATTGTGAAGCGTAACCACATGATCACACCCAGCCGTGCATCCAGAATTTTAAGCGTCGGCGTGAACGAGAAGGGCGAGCCTGTGGAGGCGGTGAAGATCCGTACTATCCTGACCTGCCGTTCCCATGTGGGTATCTGCGCAAAGTGCTACGGCGCCAACATGGCAACCGGCGAGGCGGTACAGGTGGGTGAGGCTGTTGGTATTATTGCCGCGCAGTCCATCGGAGAACCCGGTACCCAGCTGACCATGAGAACTTTCCACACCGGCGGCGTGGCAGGTGATGATATCACACAGGGTCTTCCCCGTGTAGAGGAGCTTTTTGAGGCCAGAAAGCCTAAGGGACTTGCAATCATTGCCGAGTTCGGCGGCAGGGCGGAGATCAAGGACACCAAGAAAAAGCGTGAGGTGGTCATCACAAATGACGAGACCGGTGAGAGCAAGACTTACCTGATCCCTTACGGCTCACGTATTAAGATCATGGACGAACAGATCCTGGAAGCCGGCGACGAGCTTACAGAAGGAAGCGTGAATCCCCACGATCTGCTGAAGATCAAGGGTATCCGTGCGGTCCAGGACTATATGCTCCGGGAAGTACAGCGCGTTTACCGCCTGCAGGGTGTTGATATTGCCGATAAGCATATTGAAGTAATTGTACGTCAGATGCTGAAGAAGATACGCATCGAAAGCAACGGAGATACGGAATTCCTTCCCGGCACCCTGGTGGATGTCCTTGAGTATGAGGATATGAATGAGAAACTTGCCGCAGAGGGAAAAGAGGCTGCAGAGGGAAAACAGGTACTGCTGGGCATCACCAAGGCGGCCCTGGCAACCAACTCCTTCCTGTCGGCAGCATCTTTCCAGGAAACCACAAAGGTGCTGACGGAAGCTGCTATCAAGGGAAAAGTGGATAACCTGATCGGACTGAAAGAGAATGTTATTATCGGAAAGCTGATCCCTGTAGGTACGGGTATGAAGCGGTACCGTAATACCAGGCTGAGCACAGATGAAAAAGACGCTAACTCTTTCGATGAACTTGATTTTGACGAGCTGGATGACGAGAAAGAGGTTTTCCTTGAAGGTGAGGAAGAAATGGACGAACCGGATGGGGCGGACGGAATGGAAGAGTTTGACGAAAACGAGGATGCGGAAGAAGCAGCAGGAGAAATGGTGGCTGTAGCCGAAGACAACGAATAGAAATAGCAGAACAAATAGAATCCAGGGGCGATGCCATGCGGCATTGCCCCCTGCTGTAAGAGCGTGGAAACGGCCGGGAATGTGAAAGGAATGGAGACAGCGTATGAAGGTTTTAGTTACAGGCGTAAAGGGCCAACTGGGGTATGATGTTGTCAATGAACTGGAAAAGCGGGGAATAGATGCCGTTGGCGTGGACATTCAGGAGATGGACATTACAGATGCAGCCAGTGTGGACGGAGTGATCAAATCGGCGGCGCCTGATGCGGTAATCCACTGTGCGGCGTACACTGCGGTGGATGCTGCCGAGGAGAACGTGGAGGCATGCCGGAAGGTGAATGCCGACGGTCCCCGGAATATTGCGAAAGCCTGCAGGGAACTGGATATCAAGATGATCTATATCAGTACGGATTACGTGTTTAACGGGCAGGGAGAAAACATCTGGGAAACGGAAGATGAGTGCGCCCCCAGGAGTGTCTACGGACAGACCAAGTATGAGGGAGAACTGGCGGTGAAGGAGCTTTTGGACAAGTACTTTATCGTGCGCATTGCGTGGGTGTTTGGCTTAAACGGGAAGAATTTCGTAAAGACCATGTTAAAGCTGTCCGAGACCCATGACAGAATCACGGTGGTAGACGACCAGTTCGGTTCCCCTACATATACCTATGACCTGGCGGTGCTGTTGGCCGATATGGTCCAAACGGAAAAATACGGCGTATATCATGCCACAAATGAAGGGTTTTGCTCATGGTATGATTTTGCCTGTGCCATTTTTAAGGAAGCAGGGGCCAAGGTGGACGTGGTTCCCGTTACTTCGGCGGAGTACGGTGCGAAGGCCAACCGTCCCATGAACAGCCGTCTGAGCAAGGATAAACTGACGGAGAACGGCTTTCACAGGCTGCCGCCCTGGGAGGACGCGCTGAAGCGTTATCTCTGGGAGTTGCAAAAGGGGTAAAGCAAAATATATTTTGCTGCAAAAGTTTTTTCGAAAAAGTAATTGACATTGCATCTGCAAGCGGCTATACTAATAAGGCATGCGTGCGGATGCTTTTTTTGTGAGCAAAACGGCAGAAAGGGAGATTTCCGGTTCGGCTGCAGGCGCAACAGACCAGGCCCCATGCATGGAAACAATTGTATCATATTCAGAAAGAGGTGAAACAGAATGCCAACATTTAACCAGTTAGTAAGAAAGGGACGTCAGACATCTGCGAAGAAGTCTACAGCACCTGCTCTGCAGAAAGGATACAACTCCCTTCACAAGAAGGCAACCAATGTATCTGCTCCCCAGAAGCGTGGTGTATGTACCGCTGTAAAGACTGACACTCCTAAAAAGCCTAACTCAGCTCTTAGAAAGATCGCCAGAGTACGTCTTTCCAACGGAATCGAGGTTACAAGCTATATTCCCGGTGAAGGGCACAATCTGCAGGAGCACAGCGTTGTTTTGATCCGTGGCGGAAGAGTAAAGGATCTTCCCGGTGTAAGATATCACATTATCCGTGGTACTCTTGATACTGCAGGCGTATCAAACAGAAAGCAGGCTCGTTCCAAATACGGCGCTAAGAGACCTAAGGAAGCAAAGAAGTAATCGCTGCTTCAAGGGAGATTCGGGACAAATCTAAACGAAACTAAGAAAGTGTTGGAATTCTGTCATACAGATATCACAGCACGAACACTTGGGGAAACACATGTGAGTACCGATGATTTAACGAGTTGATTTATTGTAGTTAAGGAGGGAAGAACCGTGCCACGTAAAGGTCATATTCAAAAAAGAGATGTATTAGCAGATCCCTTATACAATGATAAGGTAGTGACCAAGCTTATCAACAACATCATGCTTGACGGTAAGAAGGGTGTTGCCCAGAAAATTGTATACGGCGCATTTGCAAAAGTAGAGGAGAAATCCGGAAAGCCTGCCCTGGAGGTATTTGAGTCGGCTATGAACAACATCATGCCCGTTCTGGAGGTAAAGGCGAGACGTATCGGTGGTGCAACTTACCAGGTGCCTATCGAGGTAAGGGCTGACAGACGTCAGGCGCTGGGTCTTCGCTGGCTGACCATGTTCTCTCGCAAGAGAAGTGAGAAGACCATGGAGGACAGGCTGGCGAATGAGATTCTTGACGCAGCTAACAATACCGGATCTGCGGTTAAGAGAAAAGAAGATATGCACAAGATGGCAGAGGCAAACAAGGCTTTTGCACATTATCGTTTCTAAGGGACTGCGTAATTGTTTCCCAATGGAAATGTGTGCGGCAGCTTTTGGCTATGCAGATATGCATATCCATAGAGGAAACGGTCCGTCGGGTGGCATACCCGATATGGATTAGGGCAAGAATAGTTGTGCACATGCACATTTGTTTTGCCCGTGCGGTTTCATTATTAAAATAGGAGGAAAAAATCTTGGCTGGAAGAGAATATCCGTTAGAGAGAACCAGAAATATCGGAATTATGGCTCATATCGATGCGGGTAAGACCACATTAACCGAGCGTATTCTGTATTATACTGGCGTTAATTATAAGATTGGCGATACTCATGAAGGCACTGCCACCATGGACTGGATGGAGCAGGAGCAGGAAAGAGGAATTACCATCACTTCTGCGGCCACCACCTGCCATTGGACTTTGGAAAAAGAAACCAAACCCATGGACGGCGCGTTGGAGCACCGTATTAATATCATTGATACTCCTGGCCACGTTGATTTCACTGTAGAAGTAGAACGTTCCCTTCGCGTGTTGGACGGCGCCGTTGGCGTTTTCTGTGCAAAGGGCGGTGTAGAGCCTCAGTCCGAGAACGTATGGCGGCAGGCAGACACCTACAATGTACCCCGTATGGCATTCATCAATAAGATGGATATTTTGGGTGCTAACTTCTATGGGGCTGTGGACCAGATCAGGACCAGGCTGGGCAAGAATGCTATTATACTTCAGCTGCCTATCGGCAAGGAAGACGATTTCAAGGGCATTATTGACCTGTTTGAGATGAAAGCATATATCTACAACGACGATAAGGGTGACGACATCACTGTAACAGATGACCTCGGCGACATGAAAGATGACGCTGAGCTGTACCGCAGTGAGCTGGTGGAAAAAATCTGCGAGCTGGACGACGACCTGACCATGATGTACCTGGAGGGTGAAGAACCTTCCGCCGAGCAGATGAAGAAGGCTCTCCGCAGGGCCACCTGTGATTGTAAGGCAATCCCTGTATGCTGTGGTTCCGCATACCGTAACAAGGGAGTCCAGAAGCTTCTTGATGCAATTCTGGAGTATATGCCTGCGCCTACCGATATCCCCCCTATCAAGGGAGTGGACCTGGATGGCAATGAGATAGAGAAGCATTCTTCTGATGAAGAACCTTTCTCTGCTTTGGCATTTAAGATCATGACAGATCCTTTTGTGGGAAAACTTGCATTTTTCCGTGTATATTCCGGTACGATGAATTCCGGATCATACATTTTGAATGCTACGAAGGACAAGAAGGAGCGTGTAGGACGTATCCTGCAGATGCATGCCAATAAGCGTGCGGAGCTGGATAAGGTTTATGCGGGTGACATCGCGGCAGCTGTTGGTTTTAAAATTACTACCACTGGTGATACTATCTGTGACGAGCAGCACCCTGTGATCCTGGAGTCCATGGAATTCCCTGAGCCGGTTATTGAGCTTGCTATTGAGCCTAAGACCAAAGCAGGACAGGGCAAGATGGGTGAGGCCCTTGCGAAGCTTGCCGAGGAGGATCCCACTTTCCGTGCCCATACGAACCAGGAGACCGGACAGACAATTATTGCAGGTATGGGTGAGCTCCATCTGGAGATCATCGTTGACCGTCTGCTCCGTGAATTTAAGGTAGAAGCAAATGTAGGTGCTCCTCAGGTTGCATATAAAGAAGCGTTTACCAAGTCCGTTGAGGTGGATTCCAAGTATGCGAAGCAGTCCGGCGGACGCGGCCAGTACGGTCATTGTAAAGTTAAGTTTGAGCCTTTGGAGGCAAACTGTGAGAAGTTTGAGTTTGACCCTAAGGCCAATATCCTGATCAATGACCCCCCTGTGCTGTTGTTTGAATCTACCGTAGTGGGTGGTTCCATTCCTAAGGAATATATTCCTGCTGTGGGCGCAGGTATCAAAGAAGCTGCGCAGGCAGGTATCCTTGGAGGATTCCCTGTGCTGGGTGTTCATGCCAATGTATACGATGGTTCCTATCATGAGGTTGACTCCTCTGAGATGGCATTCCATATTGCAGGATCCATGGCCTTTAAAGAGGCTATGCAGAAGGCTGCCCCGGTACTGCTTGAGCCGATCATGAAGGTTGAGGTTACCATGCCTGAAGAATATATGGGCGATGTGATCGGTGACCTGAATTCCCGCCGTGGACGTGTAGAAGGTATGGATGACATTGGCGGCGGCAAGATGGTTCGTGCTTTTGTACCTCTTGCTGAAATGTTCGGGTACTCCACAGACCTTCGTTCCAAGACCCAGGGCCGTGGCAACTATTCCATGTTTTTTGAAAAGTACGAGCCTGTACCCAAGAATGTCCAGGAGAAGGTTCTGGCTGCGAAGAAGGCTTAAGAGGTGTCTTTTATCTGTTGTTACTACAGTGCTTTTTAAGGTTTTTAAAGCAAAAGGCAGGAAGCGGCTGTGCATGGCATGCAGAGCGCACACGGAAATTACTGCTCTGGTATTTTGGAGTTCAAAGGACTCCCCCTGTATCAGCGGCGTAAAGGAAGTGAAGAGTAACACAATTATGATAAGTTGTTGATAAAAAGTTCAAAAACAGCTTGAAAAAAACCGGTATATTCCATATAATGGGAATTAGCCGAGTTATGTAGCGCCGAGTGTGCGCAAGTGCGCTCGGCGAGGAAAAATTAACAATATGTTTTATTAATTTAAGGAGGATTTCAATAATGGCTAAAGCTAAATTTGAAAGAAACAAGCCCCATTGTAACATTGGTACCATTGGTCACGTTGACCATGGTAAGACTACTCTGACTGCTGCAATCACCAAGGTTCTGGCTGAGAGAGTATCCGGTAACGAGAAGGTAGACTTCGAGAACATCGATAAGGCTCCCGAAGAGAGAGAGCGTGGTATCACCATTTCTACCGCACACGTAGAGTACCAGACCGAGAAGAGACACTATGCACACGTTGACTGCCCCGGCCATGCTGACTATGTAAAGAACATGATCACCGGTGCTGCTCAGATGGATGGCGCTATCCTTGTTGTAGCTGCTACCGACGGTGTTATGGCTCAGACAAAGGAGCACATCCTTCTGTCCCGTCAGGTAGGCGTTCCTTATATCGTTGTATTCATGAACAAGTGCGATATGGTTGACGATCCCGAGCTTCTTGAGCTGGTTGAGATGGAGATCACCGAGCAGCTGGAAGAGTACGAGTTCACAGATTGCCCTATCATCAAGGGTTCTGCCCTGAAGGCTCTGGAAGATCCTATGGGCGAGTGGGGTGACAAGATCATGGAGCTGATGGATACGGTAGACAGCTACATCCCTGATCCTCAGCGTGATACTGATAAGCCTTTCCTGATGCCTGTAGAGGACGTATTCACCATTACCGGCCGTGGTACTGTTGCTACCGGTAGAGTAGAGCGTGGTACTCTGCATCTGAATGATGAAGTTGAAATCATCGGTATTAAGGAAGAGACCAAGAAGACCGTTGTTACCGGTATCGAGATGTTCCGTAAGATGCTGGATGAGGCACAGGCTGGTGATAACATCGGCGCACTGCTTCGTGGCGTTCAGAGAACCGAGATCGAAAGAGGACAGGTTCTAGCTAAACCCGGCACCGTTACCTGCCATACAAAGTTTACCGCTCAGGTATACGTTCTGACCAAGGACGAGGGTGGCCGTCATACACCTTTCTTCAACAACTATCGTCCTCAGTTCTACTTCAGAACAACCGACGTTACCGGTGTTTGCGCACTGCCTGCAGGTACCGAGATGTGCATGCCTGGCGATAACGTAGAGATGACCATCGAGCTGATCCATCCTATCGCTATGGAGCA
>ERZ808040.245-NODE-245-length-53187-cov-6.401487_pt1 | contig 53187 bp, 47 predicted proteins | sample MGYA00380191_ERZ808040 | MGnify/ENA primary metagenome ERZ808040 (study PRJEB31490, sample SAMN06133395) | mouse gut metagenome | isolation source: J6 | host: mice | place: China: Chengdu | collected 2015-05 ...
TTTTGAAAACTTTCGTTTTTAGTTTTTTAATTTTGTTAGCCTGTCGGTTAACTTGTTTTTAGTTTAAATTAACTTTGCTTTTTAGTCACCATGTATAATTGCTATTGATATTCAATTATTGCTGTTTTTCGTCATTTCCTCTATTTTGACAATTTTCTTTTAATTTTTTTATATAAATTGTCTATTTGAGATTTTATTTTTACCTAATTTTACTTAAATTTTAGCTTAAATAAGTTTTTGTTTACTTAAATTTTCGTATTGTTTCGCATTCTGATTCTTTTTATCACCTTTTATTTCACATAATATTCCTTTCTTGATTTTTTCATTTTAAAGTTATATAATAATTATCATTCTGTGCAGACAGCTTGTCCAAATAAGCCACTATGAAATTATATTCAAAAATGCAAAGGAGTATGTCATATGCCACAAAAATTATTTTCCACCGAATTTTTTAGTTGTCTGATCTCCTCTGAGACAAGCAGCCGTTTCTCCCTGTCCGATTACTTCGAGAATGCCTATCGCCGGGACTATGCATTCTGCGGCAGCCTGCCTTGCGAGTACAGCCACAAAAGTGTCTCTGTCACCTCACCCTTCTCCTACGAGGCGGCAAATCTCAACGCCCTGTGCCTCGTGCACACGACCCGCGGCGCTGGCAGGCTCTTCTGCCAAAACGCAAATGGAATCAATGCGGGCTACGACCTCACAAAAGGCACGCTCGCCGTCATGGACTGCCGCAAAAACCATAAGCTGGTCTGCCAGCACAATATCTGGGAATACACCATCTGTTTTGTCAGCACTACCGTGCTCGAGTACCATTTGCAGAAAATATGCAGCATGGGTGATTTTGTTTTTAAACTTGACAACTATTCTGATGTGCTGGCAGCATGGGAACAGGTGCTGCGAAATGACACCGACGACGAGGTGCACGGCATGATGCGCGCCCGTGACCTTATGGCGTTTTTCACACAGCTCTATCTGGTGCGCACCATCGAGCAGACAGGCTCTTATCATATTCCCTCCTATATTGCGGACATGCACCGCCGCTTCCAGAACGCATACTTCGAACCGTACTCCCTCGACGAGCTCGCAGCCGAGTACAAAGTCAACAAATACCGCCTGTGCCGCGAATTTGCAAAGTATTATGAGTACACTCCCATGCAGTACCTCAACAAAATCCGCATCGACAAAGCAAAGGAGCTGCTGCTGGACACCGATGATAAGATTGTAGAAATCAGCCAGAGTGTGGGCATCGAAAACACCAACCACTTCATACGGCTCTTTAAAGAAAAAACTGGTGTCACCCCGCTCACGTACCGCAGGGAAACACCAGTACTGAAAAGTTAATTTAATTTTCGAACCGTTGACCGCTCAATAATTCTGCCATTCACGATGTGCACACCCACGTTCAACGTAATATTTTCAATGCGCCTGATAATGCAGGAGAGCGCAATTTTGGACATCTCTCCCATGTCCACCAGATACGTCGTGATTTTGGAATCACCGTACTCTGCATAAAGATAATCATCATACCCTACGACAGAAATATCTTCGGGAACCCGAAAATTTTTCTCCTCTAGCTGCCGGATTAAAGCATATGCCGTCACATCATTATTGCACACAAAGGCGGTCGGCATATCTTTTGGCAGCTGTAGCTTGTATTCCAGTCCTATCACGCCGTCATTGTAGTCTCTATCTTTGATAATCCAGTCCTGCCGCAGCTCAATCCCATTTTCCATCAGCGCCTTGCAATAGCCAAAATACCGGTCCGTAATGCTCTCCGTATACATCAGGCTTCCGACGTAGGCAATGCGCGAATGACCATTCTTGATAAGATACTCCGTCATGCGGTACATGCCGTTAAAACCCGCCGATACCACACAGTCTACGACATCCTCATCGTCATAGAAATCCATAAAAACCATTGGGATTCTTTTATTCTGGTAAAGCAATTTGAGATAATCCCTCTTTGGTTTGCCGATCACAACAAATCCATCTATTTTCTGGTTCTCTGTAATGAGCTTGGGCAGCATCAGATTTTCCGCATCATAATTCGAGATCACCTCCAGCATAGAGAAGCAGTTTTTCTTGACAGCACGCGTGGCAAACTCCTGATACATTTTCCAGTAAAACGAAGCAAATCTGGTAAAATATGCCTCAAAAGTGATCACGCCAATCGTGTAGGACCGCGTCCTGCCCGTCTGTGTCGCATGAATGGGCGTATAGCCCATCTGGGCGGCAAGCTCCTTGATTCTGGCGCGCATCTCCTCGCTGACGCCTTTTTGTCCTGACAATGCCTTTGATACCGTGACGACACTAACCCCCACTTTCTCCGCGATATCTGCAAGTTTTACAGCCTTAACCATCGTTATCACCCCTCATCAATCTTATGCCTGTCTCAGTGAGATCAGCAGTGCCCTGAAATCCCCTCTCGGATTCGGCACAAGAAGCCCTGCCTTCATCAGCGTGTCACCGCTGTAGATTCTATCCTCGATCTCATCCTGATTCTCAAAAACCACCTGATAGGGTTTCTCAGCATCAAGCCCCTTTAACAGAATACGCCTTGACTTAAAGTTTGCCCTGTTCAATACCTGCACAAAGGTGACAAGAGACTCTTTTTTGTCCTCACTCACCACCTGCCAGCAGTCGTACTTATGATTCTGCGCATACGATGCAATGCGGTAGTAATCCCCCTCTCTGACCAGATCATTATACTTGTGATACATCGCAACCTGTGAGGGAATCGTCTCCCTGTCCTCCTTGGAAATCTTGGTCACATCAAGCTCATATCCAAAAGTTCCTGCAAGCGCCACGATGCCGCGCGTCTCAAAAGGCGTGATGCGCCCTACGGTATGGTTGGGACAGTCTGACACATGCGCCCCCATCGTGGAGAGCGGGTAGAGAAGCGCCGTTCCCTCCTGAATCTCAAGGCGCTCGATCGCATCCGCATCATCCGAGCACCAGATCTGCGGGCTGAAATACAGCATTCCCGGATCAAAGCGCGCGCCGCCGCCTGAACAGTTTTCTAACAGAAGATGCGGAAATTCCTTCGTCAGACGGTCCTGCATCTGATAGACTGCAAGCACATAGCGGTGGTACAATTCCCCCTGTCTGTCTGCGGGCAGCCCATAGCTGCCGATGTCCGTGAGCTGGCGGTTCATATCCCATTTCACATACTCAATGTTGGCACTCCGAAGCACAGATGCCACCTGCTCATAGATGCAGTCCACAACCTCCTGTCTCGACAAATCCAGCACAAACTGCTGTCTGGACTGAGTGCCGGGTCTGCCCGGAATCGCGATCGCCCAGTCTGGATGTGCTCTGTACAGGTCAGAATCCGGCGAGATCATCTCCGGCTCAAACCAGATACCAAACTTCATGCCAAGTTTGTTGACCTCATCCACCAGATATTTCAGACCCCCCTGAATTTTCTCCTCATTGACTGTCCAGTCGCCAAGCGCACAGTCATCAAAATTCCGTCTGCCAAACCAGCCATCATCCATGACAAGCATCTCGATGCCAAGCTTCGACGCCTCCCGCGCGATGGACAGCAGCTTCTCGGTATTAAAATCAAAGTACGTCGCCTCCCAGTTGTTGATGAGAATCGGACGCTTCTTGTCCTTATATTCCCCGCGTATCAGATGCTTTTTATATAATCTGTGGAACGTAGCTGTCATGGCATCAAAGCCCCTGTCCGTGTAGACCATGACCACCTCCGGCGCCTGAAAATGTGCCCCGGGCTCTAATTTCCAGCAGAAGTTCTCTGGATGAATCCCCATTGTCATGCGCACATAGTCAAACTGTGTCACCTCCGCCTGCGCGCGGAAATTGCCGGAATAGACGAAATTCATCGCGTAAATCTCACCGTTTTCCTGCGTCGTATGCTTGTCCACAAGCGCGAGAAACGGGTGGTCCTGATGGCTGGATTCCCCGCGGAATGAGCTGACATTCTGAATGCCATACCCCAATGTCTTTCGCTGGATATGACGCTCCCTTGCCCAGCTTCCGTGAAGGGATACCATGTCGTAGTCCCTGTTGTCCATGTCGATGCACGCAGAGTATACCTTTGTCAGATAAAAAGGTGCCTCACCGGTATTTGTCACCTTCACGCTTCTTGTGATGGCATCATTGTCATGAAATACCGTGTAGAGCAGCTCCACCTGCATTCCAACATAGGAATCGCAGCAGACGATTTTTAAGGTCGTGCATTCCTCCTCTGTCCCAAAAGTCGCCGGCAGCCCCTCCAGCGCGGGCTTCCCTGCAAAAATCTCATGGGACACATAAGACAGCATACTGCCCACATGGCCGCCTGCCGTTCGGATGCCCAGACAGCTCTCCCGGTAATCTCCCACGCCGCCTGTCGGATACTCGAAGGGGAAGCAGTCATAAAACGAGCATCTCTCCCGGTCATTCTGGCTCGGAACAAACGGCGGCTCCCCTGTCCGCATCAAATACGCTGCGTCTGCATCCCTCAACCGCCTGCCATAATAAATGTGTCCGACAAAATTTTCCTCGTCCACAATGCCAATCATATACGTGGTATTTGGCGTGTCTAATTTAAATACGCGTTCCTTTTCGTTATAAGTTATCATCCATGCGCTCCCTTCAATTTTACACAAATTAACTTCTTTGCATATCTAACATAACACTATTTTAGAAATTAATCAATTTTTAAAGTAATTTTAGTTATAATTTTTACCTATTGCACATATTTTTTGTGAAAATTTTGGCAATATCGGGTATTAATATGCGAATTGACTCGAATCAGATACGGGGGGATTATTCAAACTATCATAAAAAAAATCACAAAAAGCCACTTGCATTACACAAGTGGCCAGTGAATAATCTACGCGGTTATTGTCCTTATCCTATCTTAAAAAACGTCATATCCTGCTCAAGCTGTGAGGAGATGGTCAGAAGCTTCTGCGACTCCTGCAACAGTTCTGAGATGGTCGTATTGAGCTGCTGCATCGCGGTGGCAGTCTCTGTCGCGGATGCCGCATTTTGTTCCGAGATTGCAGACAGATTCAGCATGATCTCCGACACCGTATTGCGCACATGGTTGCACTCGCTGATTGCGCCCTTGATCACAGCCGTCTTATCTCTCGACTGCGCGATGCCTTCATTGACAATCTCAAACTGCTTCTGTGTGTCCGCAAGTTTCTGGTTCTGGTCATTGGTGGCAGTCTCAACCTCCGACATTGTGTCCAGTGTCTCTTTGAACTCGTTGATCAGATTTGTGATAATGCCAAAAATGCTGTGCGATGCGGTGAATCCCCTCTGTCATGTTGCCGTTTGACCGGCTCAGCGCGCTCAGGATGGTGACTGCCTCGTCGCTTGCCTGCTTCATATTGATGGAAGTCTCATCAAGCTCTGAGATATCCGCATCCATCGTGTCCATCAACTGGCCGAGATTCACAATCTCATTGGTGGAATTTTCGACATCCCGCGCCTGATTGGTGGCGCCAAGCGCAATTTCCGAAATTGCTGCATCAATGTGCTCTGAGGTCTGTTCTGAACCCCTTGACATTGTTTCTAACTCCGCACCGCTGTTTTTTAACTCAATACCATACTGCTTCACATTCGTGATCACATCAGACAATTTGTCTGTCATCCTGTTGAGCGAACGCCCAAAAGTGTCGAACTCATCCCCGCTTCCTGTCTCTGCTTTGACGGTGATCTCGCCCTCGGAAATGTGCGTGAGTGTGCCCTTAAACTTTTTGATGCTCTTTTGTACCGAGGTGATCACAAAGATTGTGAGAAGCACCACCAGCACTGCTCCCACAATAAACACTACGTAGATTAATGTGGACATGGTCAGCTTCTGTGTATTGGTCAGCTCCTCAATCTTGCTGCGCACCTCAGAGGTCTCATTGGTGAGCGCCGTGTTCAGGGTGTTGTTCTCTGCTTTCAATGCCAGAATATCCTTGTCGTACTCCACAATGTGCTCCACCGCTGAAAGCTTTGCTGCAAAATTTGATGTCAGCGTATCCGCGATCTCTGCATCTTTTGTGTACAGCGGTGCATTTGTGACCAATTCATTTAAGAGTGCAATGATATCTGTAGGATAACTGCCGGCATCACTGCCCTCCGCCACAAGCTTATTGTATGTATCAAACAGACTGTTTGCATTTTTGAGTTCTCCCTCAACGTCATACTTTCCGTCATAGGCCGTCGCAATGCTGATCTCCGGCATCTCTTTCTCCTCAAAGTACAAGTCAAAGGATACATTTTTATAATCCGCGATATTGATTCCCTTGACATCTATCCGCGATGTCACTTCCTGCCAGTTTCCGTTGACATTGGCAAACTTTGTCTGGATGTGCAGCGCATCCATCCCATCAAAATTCGATACCTCCACACCTGCCAGCCCGTCTCCATAGGAGGATGCCAGCACTTCCAGATCAATGTCCGCCAGCGCAAGCGCTGTACTGTCCAGTTTGATGTTCGTGACATACACATCGCCTGTGTACTCGATGCCATTTCCGCCCAGACGGACAAGCAGCATATCGCGCTTGCTGATTTCAGGTATCTTGTGAGCGTACGATGTTTTTTTGAAATTTTTGCCGCCAACCGCGCTCGCCAAGCAGCTTGTTCAACTCAGAAGTGTTGCCGCTCACTGTCGTGATCGTCGATGCCACGCTCTGTAAATCCGCGTCATACGGCTCGCCTTTGCTGTACGTGAGTGCGCCTGCTGCCGCTTCCTCCATAAAGGCGAGGTTCGTCTGAATCGTCTGGTAATGGCTCAAATCCAGATCATACAGAAACGATGTCTCCTGTGTGGTGTTCTCGTTCTGTTTGAGGTTGATGTTGTTGATGTCATTCAACACCTGATTGTTTGCGTTGTTGCTGTTCATGATATAGATGCCGACCAGACCGAGTATCACTGTACACACGATGGACACGGCACCTAACATGATGAGTTTTGCCTTAATGCTTCTCATTTTTCGCCCTCCTTATTCTCTCTCTCAATTCATATGGTTGTCATACGACATCTGTTATTCTACCATAATTTTTGTACTATACAGAATAAGGGATTTGATTTTCAGCATTTCGACGAAAAAATTTGGCAATCATGTGCATAAAAAACTTCAAGAACGTTATACAGTTACTGTATACTCCGCATAAAACACCTCTCCTGCCGCAAGCGTATTCCCCCACTCGCGCTCAGACAAATCGCCGTTAAACGCCTCCCGGTCGCATCTACCGTACCACGGCTCGATACAGATAAACGGCGCATTGGCCTTAGCGGGCGACCAGATGCCAAACAGCGGCGCATCAAAACGGACTGTCAGATAGGGATTGCCCTCGCTGTCACAGAGTGCTACGCTGTGTGCCTGATCGTGCTCAATAATCAACGCATCCTCATCAAATAAATCCGCGGTGATATCCATCCTGCCATCCTGCAAGGCAAACGCTTTGGTGCGCGCTGAGAGTGTGCCGCCGCTGCCGATAATACCAGTTGTTATCTTATCTTTCGCATCAAATAACAGCTTATATTCTGTCTGCACACCCCTGTTATTGATTGGACACAGAAATGCCGGATGTCCGCCAATGCTGAAATGCATCTCCTTCTCATTGCAGTTTGTCACCTTCCATGACAGGATGACATGATTTTCTTCCAGACGATAGCCAAGTTCAAGCTCAAAGTCAAACGGATATTTTTCCCTCGTCTCGTCCGTGGACTTCAGGATAAACACCAGTGTATCCTCTGTCTGGCGCAGAAGCGCAAATTCCATATCCCGCGCAAATCCGTGCTGAGACATTGAATACTCCTTTCCCTCATATCTATAACTACCGTTATTTAAGCTTCCTACAAAGGGGAACAGTACGGGTGAGGTACGCTTCCAATATTCGGGGTTTGCGTCCCACATATATTCTGTTCCAGTTGTTATTTTTTGAAGTGATTTTAACTCTGCTCCCAGCGAGTCCACCTCGATGCGGATCTGTGTGTTTTTCAGGCTGTATACTGCCATATGTGCTCTTCTCCTTTCTTGTTTTTAGAATATCATATGCTCTTTTTAATTACGCCAAATCCCAGCGGATACGGTCCTGTGTGAACGCTGATCGTCGCGCCGATCTGATACTTGGGCAGCTCTGCATCTGTGATTTCATAGCCTTTTGCGTTGAGATAGCTGACAGCTCCCCTGCGAAACTCCTCCGCCTCCTCAAGATCATAACCATAACCAACACAGATACTGTATTCTCCTGATACTGCATGAACCTCCTGAAGATACTGCCACAGCAGTTCATACACCTTCTCAAGGGACCTCTTGCGGCTGCGTGCCAGACCTGAGGGAAAGATTTCCCCCTCTTTTAGCGTGATCAGCGGCCGGATGCCCAGCATGGAGCCTGCGATTCCAGCCAGCTTGCCAATGCGCCCGCCATGTTTCAGGTAGTCAATATTGCCGACCGTGAAGAAAATCCGCCCGGTACGCTTGATTTCCTCAAGCCGCTCTATCACCTTATCATATGGAAGCGCCGCCTCGTACATTCTGACTGCCTCGATCACAAAGATTCCCTGCAATACCGTGTTGATTGTGGAGTCCATCACAGTAATTCTGGCATCAGGGAAGCTCTCAAGCACGATTTCCTTTGCATTCATCGCAGACTGATAAGAACCGCTGAATTTGGTGGTGATACAGATACAAAGGACTGCCTTTCCCTCCTTCACAACCGGCAGGAATACATCCACATAATCCTGCACAGAGGGCATGGAGGATTTGGGGAACGTTGCGGGGTCTGACACCATCTGCTCATAAAAGTCACGAATAGGCATTTCAGTGATTTCTTTTTTGTATGTCTCGCTGTCAAAAGATACATAAAAGGGAACTACGTCAACATCTTTTTCCTGACAGAAGGCTGGCGGCAAGTCACAGGAGCCGTCTGTAATGATTTTGTAATCCATTGCTTCAAACCTCTCTTATTCTCATATTTTATATAAATTTAACGCCGGAACTTTTCATCATACAAGCATGGCTGAATGACGTTTTTATTACCACGTTATGTAGATATTGGAATTATATCACGTATTTTCCCTATTGTCATCGTATATCTTCTATTTTAAAGGCAAAATTCTATCAGATTTTGGGATAGGTTGCTATGGTGGTGAAAGATCTGTCCATCGTCGGGGATTTCACCTTGTCAATCACGGACTTTACCAGCCGCCTGCCCATCTCCTCGATGCGCACATCCACGGTGAGGATGTCACTCTTAAAAAAGTCTGCCTCCAGCGTATTGTTAAACCCTGTGATCACCATTCTTTTCACCGCCTGCGAATCGCGCTGCAACAGGGCGAGCGACACATTCTTTGCCACATCGTCGTCCTCACAGATGATCGCATCGGGTATATAGGACATGTCCTTTACCACCTCCTCCACCATCGCATAGCTAAAACCAATGTTGTTCGCCGGCCGCGTGAACTGCATCCTTTCATCTAACTGGATATGGTTCTGCGTACACGCATTCAGAAATCCCAAATACCGCGCCTGTATCATGCGTGACCCTTCTGCAAATCCGATATAGGCAAATCTCGTACAGCCTTTTTGCTTGATTACATACTCTGTGAGCGCACTCATGGAATAAAATCCCTCGACGTTGATGACATCGCCAAGCTTGATGTACTCCTGTGCATTGACCGGGCTGTTGAAAAATGTCATGGGCAGTTTTTTCCGTCCAATTGCCCTGACAAATTTTACTGAGAACACGCTCAAAAAGATAATGCCCTTCACATCATCCGCAATGAGCCTCCCTGTAATCTCTCCATCCTTGTCCTTCTCGTCCACCACATGAAGCTGCATCCGATAGCCTTCATCGTTGACTGCATTGCTGATTCCTGCCAGCGCTCTTGTCCAGAAAGCAGACTCCATATGATTAAATAACACCAGTATTGTTCCTGTATTCGCCCTGCGGTAAGTTGATTTGACCTCCTCCACCAGCTTGTCATCGAGTTTGGTATACCCCATCTGCCATGCCTTCTGTACGACAGCATGTCTTGTCTGCGGAGAGACAAGCCCTCCATTGAGTGCTTTTGCCACGGTATTGCGGCTAAGCCCCATCTCAGCTGCAATATCTTGTATTGTTACCTTTTTCATCTGTTCCCCCTGCCCCTTTCTCCTCATCCTGACTCGATGAGACACAGTCTTGTATTTTTTATGCCGGCCGCATGCCGCCAAGCAGATAGATTCCTTATGCGGTCGTGTGCATCATATATAGTATTCACCCAATGATACAAAATTAGTATACGCCGCTTAATAAGATAACCGCTACGGAGAACTCCATCTCCATAACGGTTATTATTTTACAGCGCACTCTTTACTCAGCGTTCCTATCCTATTCGAATAATGGAATCTTCCCCTCATAAGAATTGTTAATCACATAATATGCCGTATAATCAGTGGGCTTTAAGTACACCTGAATCAACCCGATCTTGGATGCGTCATTTCCTCTTTTCACATAATCTTCCGTAACTCTCTTTGCAATATCTTTCATGTCTGTCTCCCGGTCACGGTATTGGAGTTCAAAATCAACCTCAACGCCGTCCATTTCTGAACGGTACCCACTATTCATTGGCTCCTCCTTGGCTGGCATCGGCTGAATCTCTGGTGCTGCCACGTCCTCCTTGGCTGGCATCGGCTGAATCTCTGGTGCTGCCAATACGGTTTTGACTTCGGCCTCTTCTGCCACACTACTTACAGCCACTTGTGATTTTAATTCTTCTTTATCCAACATTTTGTAAACCCATCCTTCCTAAAATCTGAAATAATTCTTTGTAATAAAGTAATGATTTTTCATATTTTCTTGAATCGCTGCATCTGAACAAATCTCTATCATTCTTCTTGTCCATCATATCACATTTTTTGTAAAATGAACACACTTTTTTAGAAAACTATAGTTATTTAATTATAGTTGCATATTTTAATAACAATCGCTTTTGATCATTTCAAAAAGCCAAACGGGTCATTATCTGCCATATGAACAAAGCTCATGAGCAGATACGCCGCCCTGATCGAAACCTTTTCTTCGCGGAGAATGCGGCGCACCTCCTCCTTGCCGGCTATCAGCACTTGGATAGACTCTGTGTCCTCCTGATCCCTGCGGCTGACTGTACCGCTGGCATAGCCAAAGACGGCATTGCAGCTCTCATCTGTAAAACCAGCCCCCATGTAAAATGGTCTGCGGTATGCAGCATCGCCGCCTGTATACACTTCAAATGAGAGTCCTGTCTCCTCCTTCATCTCCCGTATGGCTGCGCACTCGGGTGTCTCCCCCGCGTCGATCAAGCCGGCGGGAAGCTCGTACAGCACATCATCCAAGGGATACCTGTACTGGCGAATCAGCACGACTTTCTCTGGGTCCTCTTTTAACACTGGAAAAATAACAACGCCTTCCGCCGCACTGTCCTTCGTGAGCAGTTTGATCTGGTCTGCCTTTCTTCTGGAGACAAAAAAGTAGTCAAACGGGTGCCCGCTGTCCGTCAGTGCATCCAGATGAAACAGATTCAAAAACTTATTGTCAGATAATTTTTGTATACCAGTGTATTTTTTCATGTAATTTCCTCCTTTTGTTTGACATTTACATTCAAAAACGCTACAATGAGATTATGTTTTTGTACTACTATAACTTATTAGATAAAGAGAGGATTGGGCTTTATGAGAAAAATCCCCATCACAGCGCTTACACCTGGAATGGTAACGGCTGAAGATATATTGTCTTACGACCATAAACCCGTCGTTCCCAAAGGTATCATCCTCACTGAAAACATTATAGCACGATTAGAAGGATATTCCATCTATTATGCACATATTGAGGACAATCTTATCGTTGACATGTCCATGCCGATGACAAATGCTGTTGTTGATAAACAGCAGGATGCCGCAATCACTACTTTGTGTCAAGATACAGCATCGGCATCAGAATCTGACATGAGTGACAACACAGAAAACAGCAGGCAGTTTCAAATATTTTCGCATCACTTTGCACGGTGTGCGGAACACTACCAGAATAATCTCATGAATTCGCTGTACCGCAATGAACCTTTCCGCGCAAATGAACTGTTGAAAGAAACGTTGTCATTACTGTCGCAGGACAGACAGAGCATCAGCGTATTTGACATGCTGCTCAATATGCACAATACCGATGACTCGGTATACAATCACTGCATCGACGTAGCACTCATCTCCAATGTCCTTGCACGCTGGCTTCACTTTACGGAGGCGGATCAAATGATGGCAACCGCCTGCGGACTGTTTCACGATGTGGGCAAATTCATGCTTCCTGCCGGTATCCTGCGAAAACCCGGCAAACTCACCCCGGATGAGTTTGAGATTGTCAAGACACATACTACAGAAGGTTTTCATCTGCTGGGACGATATAACAGCATTCCTGAACCAGTCAAAAACACAGCGCTGATGCACCATGAGAAATGTGACGGAAGCGGTTATCCCTATGGACTTACAGGTGAAGAGATCGACAAGTTCTCCAAGATTGTCACCATCGCAGACATCTTTGATGCCATGACAAGTGAACGTGTATACCGCACAGCGATGTGTCCCTTCTCCGTCATCAAGTATTTCGAGGATGATGGAATCCAGAAATATGAGATAAAATATATCCTCACCTTCCTGGAAAATGTATCAAACTCTTACCTCAATCATCGTGTCACGCTGAGCAATGGCATGGAGGGAAATGTGATTTTTATTAATCCTGACAATTTCTCCAAACCTGTTATTCGCACAGGCAGTAACGAGATTATCGACCTTCAGGAAAACTATTATCAGAGCATTCTGAAACTCTCAAATATCAAAAATTTATCCATTGAGACGATCATTTAAATAGTCCCTTACAAAAGAACCCGAAGCATACTCTTCGGGTTCTGAATCTATATTTATTCAACATCTGCAAGCGCCGCCAGATCTTCCTCACCTGTACGAATCTTCACGACTTTATCCACATTGTATACAAAGATCTTGCCATCCCCAATATGCCCTGTGTAGAGCACTTTCTTTGCAGACTCAATCACCTTCTCAACAGGGATTGCCGACACGACAACCTCCACTTTCACCTTGGGAAGCAGGGTTGCATCAATCTCTGCGCCGCGGTATTTCTCCCCAGCGCCCTTCTGGATGCCGCACCCCATCACCTGTGTGACGGTCATACCTGTCACGCCGATTGCATTCATCGCCTTGCGCAGTACATCATATCTTGCAAGCTTTGCGATGATGACAACCTTGTAAATACCAGTCGCAGACGCTGCCGGAACCTGCGAAACCTTCACCGCAGCATTTTTCTGCGCCTCCGATGCCTCCTCATAGCTGTCTGAACCAAGCTGTGTATTTTCATTTTCCTCCATAATCATGCTGTTCGAGATATCCATCATAGCGAAGCCTGCATAGGCAGAAGGCAGTCCATGCTCTGTGGCATCCAGACCGATAATTTCCTCCTCCTCGCTGACGCGCAGTCCAAAGACGGCCTTGATGACCATAAATGTAATCGTAATCGTGACCACTGTCCACAAAATCACACATGCCATCCCGGCAAGCTGTAATCCCAGCAGCTTGAAGCCGCCCCCGTAAAACAGACCTGTGCCGCAAATCTGGTTGGCGCCAAATGTCACGCCGTCGCCATATCCTCTCGCATAGGCAGGCGCTGTGTCCGTCGCAAAGAACCCAACTGCAACCGTACCCCAGATCCCATTCAGACAGTGCACTGCAACTGCGCCCACCGGATCATCAATGTGAAGCTTATAGTCAAGAAACCAGACCCCGAACACAACCAGCAATCCAGCTACCGCGCCGATCACGATCGAGCCAAATGCATCTGTCACATCACATCCGGCGGTGATTGCCACCAGACCTGCAAGGGAGGCATTCAGACACATGGACACATCCGGCTTCTTGTATTTCACCCAAGTAAAGACCATGCAGACCACCGTTGCAATCGCAGGGGAGATGGTCGTCGTCACAAAGATAGAGCCAAGCTCTGAGAGACTCGCTGCCGCCGCACCGTTAAATCCATACCAGCCAAGCCACAGGATAAATACCCCCAGTGCGCCGATCGTGAGGTTATGTCCGGGAAAAGCGTTGACTTTTGTGATATTGCCCTGCTTATCCCTCGTAAATTTCCCGATGCGCGGCCCGAGGATTTTTGCGCCGATCAAGGCACTGATACCGCCTACCATATGTATCGCGCAAGAGCCTGCAAAATCGTGGAATCCCATCTGCGCAAGCCATCCGCCGCCCCAGATCCAATGTGCCTCCACTGGATAAATGAGTGCCGAGATCACCCCGGAATACACACAGTAGGACAAAAACTTGGTCCGCTCCGCCATCGCACCTGAAACAATCGTTGCTGTGGTCGCACAAAACACTAAGTTAAACACAAAGTTTGACCAGTCAAAATCCGCATAGTTCGTAAAAATATCAAAACCGGGCTTTCCGATCAGTCCCATCAAGTCCTCTCCAAGCAGCAGCCCAAACCCGATGAGTATAAATGTACATGTTCCGATACAGAAATCCATCAGATTTTTCATGATAATGTTTCCTGTATTTTTTGCTCTGGTAAAGCCTGCCTCCACCATCGCAAACCCTGCCTGCATCCAAAATACCAATGCAGCGCCGATCAAAAACCATACCCCATAGATCTCGCCGTTGACGGCATCGAGTAATTCCTGTAATTCTGTCATCATAATCTCCTCCTCTATTATTCCGGTATTCCTTATGCGCATAAAGGACGAAAAAAGGTGCTATGGGATTCTGTCCCGTAGCACCTTTGCTTCATGTGACTTATCATACCACCACATTTTTCCATTGTCAAGGCTTTTTTGCACAAAAAACATATTGAATCAGTTCCTTTTTGATCTCACTGCGCCAGACTTTTCCCTGCGCCTCAAATCCCAAACGCTCACACAGCCGTATCGACGCCAAGTTCTTTTCATGAATATAAGAACAGTACCTGCGCTGTCCCAGCTCCTCTATCCCGTAGGCCAAGACTGCACTGCACGCCTCATACGCATACCCTCTGTGCTGGTATGGCACCCCCAGCATAAATCCCAGCTCCAGACCGTCAAAGCCCTCATTGTATTCTAACCCAGCCCTTCCAATCACCTGTCCGCTATCCCTTTTCTCGATCACCCACATGCCATAACCATAAAAGCCATACACATTTTTAATATACTCTTCGGTATAGATCATCTCCTGCTGCGGATCTGCAAACAGCGGCTCCATAAACGCTGTAATGCTCTCATCCCGGTACAGCTCATACAGCTTTGGCACATCCTCCACCGTGATCTCCCGGATCCGCACTCTGGGCGTCTCCGTAATATCCCACGGAATATCATGAAACCGCCTGTAAACCCTGTCAAGGCAGCGCGCATCAATATCGCTCAAATGTTCTACGCAGTAGGAGCCGCTTGGAAAGCACTGCTCCTTATTCTGGTCATTTAACCAGACGATATACGGCGTCCGGCTGGCGGCAAAACAGGCTGCCTCCTCGGCGTCTTCTGTAATCTGAACCTCATTCACTGTCTTCATCTGCATTGATTCCCTCAAAATATGCCCACATCCTCATATCAAACTTCATGTTGCATGCCTCCCGCAAAATCCAGACCTGACTCTGCTTAGGAACAATCAGATCATCCACTGTCATGCTGAGAATCCTGCTGAGCATATACAGATTATCGACCGAGGGCAGTATCAGCCCCCGAATCCAGCGGTAGATGGGCTGCGGACAGGCCAGCCCCAGCTTCTTTTGAATCTCGCGGACGGTGAATCCGTGCTTTTTGATCTCCCTTTTCATGACTTGTCCTGTCATGACGAGATCGATGGTTGACTCTTTCGTCTTGATCTTTTCATTTGTCATGCTGCTGTTGCCCTCCTGTATCTTCCCACACCTTCCCGTACCATTCCAGACACTTCTTGAATGCCGTGGGCAGTGCGAACTCCTGTGCCAGCTGTTCTTCTGTAACCCATGTCAGTCCATTGTCTGCTCCCACGGTGCTGCAAACCGCAGCCCAGCAGACCATATGCCACTCCCTGTGTGTAAAAATATGTTTTAACGGCTTTTTGCCATGCGATACCGCCCACAATTCCCTAAGCGCTATGTTTTGCTGTGCAAGCTCTTGTCTGATCTGTTTGGCAGTCCGCACGCCGTCTATGTTTGGCAGCTCCCACATCCCTGCCAGAATGCCCTGTGCACCACGCTTTCGAAGTGCAATTTGGCCCTGATGGAGGAGGAGGAGAACTGTCTTGTTCTCTGTCTTCCGCTCCGGCTTCTTTTTCTTAACTGGATACTGCATCTGCGTGCCCTGCTTATACGCACCACAAAGTGCATTTAAAGGACACTCCCCGCACAGCGGCGCACCGTTTGGCACACAGACCACCGCCCCCAGCTCCATCAGGCTCTGCGTGAAATCTCCCCGCTGCTCAGGCGGATAGACATTCTCAAGCGCCTCGGTGACCTGCCTGCGGACTTTGTTCTCCATGATGTCGCTGCCATCCTGCGTGAGCCTTGTCACCACGCGAAGCACATTTCCGTCCACTGCTGCCCGCGCCTGCCCAAAGGCAATCGACGTTATGGCGCCCGCCGTGTAGTCCCCAATGCCCGGCAGTGCGCGGACTGCCTCATACGCTTCTGGAAACTTTCCGCCATACGACGCACAAATTACCTGCGCCGCTTTCTTGAGGTTTCTTGCGCGCGAATAATATCCCAGCCCCTCCCACAGCTTCAATAGTTCGCCGTCCTCACACGCAGCGAGCGCTGTAACGTCAGGGCAGCGCTCCATAAAGCGCTGGTAATATGGAATTACCGTCTCCACGCGCGTCTGCTGTAGCATAATCTCTGACACCCACACTTTGTAGGGGTCCTTGGTCTCACGCCACGGAAGCTGCCTGTGGCCTGCCCCATACCACGCTAACAGCGGCGCAACAATCTGTCCCAGCTGGCTGTACTCCATCGATTTGCCTCCTGATTCCTTATTTTCACTATCATTATACATTCATCAGACGCTGATAACAACTCCCAGTTTTTGATTCTGAACAGGAATTTTTTTCGTTCTGGGAAATATCTTTAAATAAGAATGTATCATAACAGGAAGCGAAATATGAAAAAACTGAATCTAAAAAAACCGAACCTGAAAAAACTGGCGCTGCTGGTTCTGCTCCTCTCCGCTGCCTTTCTGGCTGGAAGAGGCGCTGCCTATGTTAAATACGAAAAATTAGACACATGGATTGTCCCCGCAAGCGGAAGCGCCGGCGTTGAGAACTGGGGGCTTGGCTTTGGGCAGGAGGGCACCCAGCCCACCGGAAACGCCTCTGCCGAGGAGCTCCAAAAATACGACGCCCACTATGTAGGCAGCAGTGCAGAGAAAGTCATCTATCTGACCTTCGACGCCGGATTTGAGAACGGAAACACGCAGCCGATTCTTGATGCCCTGAAAAAACATCAGGTGCCAGCAACCTTTTTCGTGGTAGGGCACTATCTGGAATCCGCACCAGAGCTCGTAAAGCAGATGGTTGCAGACGGGCATTTTGTGGGCAACCACACATATCACCATCTGGATATGTCCTCGATCTCCTCCAAGGAATCCTTTGAGAAGGAAATGCGGGATGTCGAAAAAAAATTCAAGGAAATCACCGGAACAGAGCTCGCGCGGTTCTACCGTCCGCCACAGGGCAAATACAGCACCAAAAACCTCGCGATGGCAAAAGAACTGGGCTATGACACTTTTTTCTGGAGCCTCGCCTATGTGGACTGGTATCAAGACAAACAGCCCACCAAGGAGGAAGCTTTCAAAAAACTCCTAGGACGCATCCACCCCGGCGCGATTGTCCTTTTGCACAGCACGTCCAAGACCAACGGCGAAATCTTGGATGAACTGCTGACAAAGTGGGAGGAGATGGGCTATACCTTCCGCACTTTGGAGGATTTCTGACTGCCAAAAAGCAGTCAGGACTCCCCCTCAAGGAGCTCAAGATAATTACCCTTGTCAATGTGCATCATCGAAATGCGGTTCTGGCATCTCCTGAATCCATATACACAGTCCACATTCTGTATCAGGGACTGAAGGCGCTCATCTGGAACACAGACAATCAGCTGCAAGTCCATCTTCCGCGCGTACTTCAGACAGACGGCACTGCGCTCCTGATCCATCTTGGAAAACGCCTCATCGAGCAGCACGAGCTTGATCTTGGAGTCGCGGCTGCTCTGCGAATGATAGAGCATCGCAAATCCTGCAAGCAGCGCCACATACTTTGGATTCTGTCCCTCGCCGCCAGAGTCCCGCCCTGCCATCTCGTCCACATAGTTCTCCCGTATCACTGTCCCGTTCTCGTCTGTCACCTGCTCATACATGCTAAAGGACAGGTAATTTCTGTAATCGGCATACGCCTCCATATCCCGCAGGCGCTGTTCGCGGATTCTGCCGTCCTCCTCCCGCACCGGCATGAATTTATCTGTCAGAAGCTGAAGCTTCTGCTCATACTTCTGGTAAAATTCATCCTCCCCGAGGCTAAGCTGCCCCTCTGTCATATGCGGGCCTGTATTTTTGCTGTCAAGCTCGGGCGCTGTCAGCAGCTCATAAAACTGTCCCCGCTCGTCCTTGGCAGGCTCAAGCTTGATCTGATAGGTACTGTCTGCAAAATTCGTCTTGCGAAGAAGCCTGTTAATGTCACAGGTGTGGCGTTTGGCAGCGTTGATATCACCGTGGAGCGTCGCAATCACATTCTCACGCAGGCTCTTATAAATCAGCTTGCACTGTTTCTCAAACTCCTGTTCGTATTTTGGTTCGTAACCGCTCTGATACTCCTCTAACAGGCGGTCATAGCATGTATTGTCCTTCTCCATCCCGTTAAAGCCGACGGAAGGATATTCTCTGTTAAAACGGTTTCTCGCATTTTGGAGGGTCTCTGCCTCCGCCTGCTCCTTCTCCTCTAGTACACGGATCTGCGCAAAGAGGTGGCTGCGCACTGTCTGTGCAGAACGCGACTGCAACTGCTCTGCTGCCTCCGCCTCCATCTGCGTATCCGCATGAAAGCTGGCGCGCTTCTCGTCAAGCTCCGCCCTGATTCTCCCCGCCTCGCCCTCCTTCTGGCTCTTGATGCGGGTGTATTCATTGGTCAGTCTCTGGTTTTGCCTCTGCTGGGTCCGCTTCTCGTCGCGGCGCGCCATAAGCCGCTCTTTCTCCTCCTCAAGCGCCCTGTACTCGCCCTCCCGAAGCCGCGTGATCTCCTGTCTGAGCGATGCGATATTCCCTGTGACCTTCCCAAGCTCTTTTCCCGCCTTCGACAGGCGCACAAAATATTCTGTGTCATTGTCCAGCTTCTCAAATCCCGCGGATGCCTTCAGCCGCTCTATCGTATGTTGCAGCTCTCTGTGCGCCGCTTCCTGTTTTGCCAGCGTCTCCTGATAGGATGCTAGTTTTGCCTTGGACACCTTGGTTCCGATACAGGCATACTTTTCATAGTCATTGCGGCGCAGATGCCGGAAGCTGTAATTGCTGTAGGAATAACAGTCGGGCGTGACGCCGTCGCTGACCTGCTCTAACGCTTCAACAGAGTCGCATTTCTGGATGCGTCCCAGATACCGCCTCAGACATGCATCCACGTAAGGCGTATCGGTAAAAACCGCCTCATACAGCGAATTTTCATCGGCGGCGGCATTGGCTTTGACAAGGGCATCTGTGTCAATCAGCTCGACCTCCTCATATTTTTTCATCTCGCGAAACAATGCTGCTGCGTCGCGCGCATATTTTGGCTCTGTCACGAGCGAGCGTTTGAGCCTGCCCATTCTGCCCTCGACAGCGTTTTTCCAGACGTCGTCTTTTACATGAAACAAATCGGCAAGAATCTGTACTTTCACAGTGCGCCCATAGCGGTCTGTCAGTTTCCGCTCAAGTGCTGCCCGAGCCTCCCTGAGTGCCGCGGGATAGGGTTTTCTGTCATTCTGCATATCTTCAATTAAGTGCCCCAGTTCTTTCATCTCCCGCTCAAGCTCACGCCGCTGCCCGCTGTACTCCTCAAGCAGCTCATCGATGGCAGACTTGGTATCCTGTATATTTTTCCGCAGGCCTTCGCACAGCTCTTGGTCAATTTTTCCCTTGCAGAACGCTGAAATTTTATTGAGCATGGGATTGCTCACATAGTCTGTGACCGCCTCGTCCTCCTCCCAGCGCCTAAGCCCTGTCGTGACCTTGCGCCACTGTTCACTGTCCGCCGCATACATCTCCTGTAATTTCACAAGCTCCTCTAGCTGGGCTTCTTTTGTGCCAAGATCACCTGCCTTTAGGTCCGCAGACACCTGTATCAGCGCGGCATCCAGCTTTTCGAGTTCTGCATCCAGCTTGTTTTGGATCTCCTCAAGCCGGATCAGCTCCTCCGCCGCGTTCTGGCTGCCTTCCTCGTCCGCCGCAAGCTTCTCCTCTAGCTCCATCAGATCCACGCACTGTATCATGACCCTCGTGCGGAAAAGTTCTGCGCTGGCTGCCGCCTTGCGGCTTCCGGCTTCCTGAACCTCGGTTAAAAGTCCGATTCGGCGGCGGATATCCTTGATCTTTTCCTGAATATCGCGGTAGGAGCCTAATTGTTCGCTGATTTTTCCGATGATATCCCCGTCATTTTTGGGAAACATATAGTCTTTGATAAACTGCCCTGTCCCGTCTGTCATCTTGAGTGCGATCGCGCTCTTTTCCATCACATGAAAGCGTTTTCCATCGATGTAGCCAAGCAGGCTGTCATAGAGCGCATTGGTGTACGCCTCCTTGGACGGGTAAATGCGGCTGATCTCGCCGCGTTCCCTGTATGTACTGCTTGCAGCGCGCTCCTCCACCAGCCTGCGGATCTCCTGATTGGTATAAGGACAGCCTGCACTGGTAAGATACATCTGGTCGGGCATCTTGCCAGAATGGCTGAAATAGATCATTTTGCGGATCTCTGTATCATTTCTGCGGATTTCAAACGCCAGCCCCACACAGCATGAGGAATGGCTTCCCGTATCCTCAATCTCCAGCACAATCGTTGAGCAGAAATCACTGCCTGCGCGGTTTGCCGTGCCATCTTTTTGTTCCCCTCTCAGATAACTCAGCACACTCCGCTTATTCTTGGCATCATCTGCTGCCTTGTTGAGAAAGCTCGATGATACACTGCCGTACAGAATGACCTGTATCGCATCCATCACTGTCGATTTTCCCGAGCCGCTCATGCCGCTGAACAGATTGACATACTCGTGAAACTCTAGGATCTGGTGCGTGATTCCGCCCCAGTTGTTGAGACACATTCTCTTAAATATCTTCTTCGCGTTCTTCACCTGTAGACTCCTCATACATTTTTATCAGCTCATTGATCTCCACCGACGAACAGAAAATATTGATGGTACTGTAGATATAAATCGGTGTGTCATCCTCAAGATTTCCAATCGCTCCGGGAAGCTCTATGATCTGGTGCACCTTGAGCATGGACAGTGCGTCCTGCCATTCCTGCGCGGTGAGCTTGCGCGTCAGCAGGTTTGTATTGCTCCCGATCTCCCTGATTTCCCTGAGACTGGTCACTGTTGCATTCAGTCCCTCTCCCATAATCCTGTCCCGGTAGATAATCTTTAGAATCAGCAGAATCCGTGTCCCGGTAAGTGTCAGCCTGTCAACCGGCATGCTCTCCCCCTTGATGCGGAAAATATGCTCCTGCGGGTCATGCACCAGCTCACAGTCGAGCACCGAGAGATAATCCGCTATAAATTCCCTGTGGTTTGCGCAGATGCGGTATCTGGGATTGTCACGCTGTACCAGTGTCACAGGGTCACACTTCACCTGCAAGATACAGGTCTGGCGGAACAGATCCTGTATTGTCTTCTTGATTCCTGCCGCCTCACTCTGCGACAGTTCCTCTATGTACTTCATCGCCAAAGTCCTCCTCCATCGTCATGCTTAGCGCCGAATAGGTAAATCCCTCCTTGTTCTGGATCTCGCCTCCAAGCTGTACAAGATCCTGCTCTGGCTGCTTCCCTGTGACCTCCTGCCATAAGAACAGCAGTTTCTCCAAATCCTCCACTGACTGGACAGTCTCCGCTGTCGCCCGAAACACGCCGTCCCTCACATTGCGCCCGCAAAACGCCCGCAGCTCTTTTCTCGTGTAGCGCGGCTTGGGCACAAAATCTGTGATCTGCGCCTCGTCCTCCTCCTGTGCGCGCTCCACCGCCAGAGGCTCAAACTTTGTCTCACTGCTGTCGTGCCGTTTGTATACACTGTTGTCATCAAACCGCTTAAACGGCGCTGTCAGGCAGATCTTTGAGCCAAGGGTCTCCAGAACCGCCTCTGGATTGGGACTCTTTTCGATAAGATGCAGCAGGCGGAGCACACTGTCCTCCTCTGCTGCCCCCTCCTGAAAAATATAATGGATTCTTGCGAGGGCGCGCTTGGCAAAGACTGCCTTCTGCTCGATGAGTTTGTTGTACTTGCGTTCAATTAAGTCAAACTGCCGCTCAATCTTATAGACCAGCCCGACCGCCTCATCACTGTACCGCAGCGCTGTCTCAGCGCGTGTGTATTCGGGTGTATTGGCTGCACATTGGCGCATTGTGCGCAAAAGCTCTGTTTTCATAAGGTCATGCTGGCTCAAAATCTGGCTGACCAGCTCCTTTACAGACTCCTTATAGCGGTAAAAACTGTCTGTCGTTGTGAGAATCGCATATTTCTGGCTGTCGCTGTTGTTAATCTCCTCCACCAGCACCTGCTGGATCTCAATGAAATTCTTACTCGCAGAGAGCACATCAAAATACGTGCGCATCCCGTTCTGCATATTGGAGAGCAGCGTCTCGAGATTTTTCGAGGTTGCCAGCGCACTCCTTAATATTCCGTTGTTTTTCTCATGCTCCGCCTGATAGGTAAACAGTGCACTATAAATAGAAAGAATACTCTCCCGCTCCCTGCTGTCCTCCCCGCTTTGCAGCTTCTTAAACAGCTCTACATAGAGCTGGCTGTATTCTGGAAAGGATAAAATATAGGTATTTAACTGTTCATCGTAATCGCTCTTTATCCATCCCCACCGGATCAGGGTATTTAGGATCGCAGAGGGCGTGCCCGGCGCTGAATCCGGCAGCTCCTCGCTGTCCTCCATCCACTCAATCTGCATTTTGCTGCACAGTTCCCCGATGATTGCCTGCCCATCCTCGATGGTGAGGCCAAGCGCTGTATAAACCTCATTGTTTTCATCATAGATGGACACTAAAAACATCATATAGGCATCCATATTCCGCGTTCGGAACAATTTATAAAAATCTTTGGGTATCGTCTTTTTTAATATCATTTGTCCAAGTCACCTGTCTGCATTACTTTCATGTACGGCTCCGTCTTATCCCGCATGAGCAGCAGTCCCTGCTCTAACGCACCAAGCGCAAACTGGTGTGTGATACACTGCTGCGGCTGAATCCGCCCGCGCCGCAGCCTGTCAAGCACATACTGCCAGTCATCCTCTGCATGGTGTGTAAACGAAGAGTTCCAGCTCCCCTTCACCGTCAGCTGGCGGCGGAGGATTTTCCAGTATGTATTCTGGTCAAGCCCAATATCCGATGCCGGGTTTCCCACAAGCTGTACGATACCGTTTGGCGCCGTGCACAAAAGTGCATCGGAAATCGTCTCCGTTCTGCCGACACACTCAAAGAACACATCAAACCCTGCCCCCTTTGTCTGCGCCATCAGCCAGTCCGCTGCACACATGCCCTTGTCCTGCCAGACCTGCTCCTTGGGCACGCCGGCAGCAGCTGCCATACTGCGCTGAAACTCCTTATTGCCCATCACATAAATCCTGGTATAGCCGGCCTCCATCAAAAACAACACCAGCAGCATTCCGATGGTGCCAAGCCCACAGACCGCAATGGACTTTGACCTGTCTGCACCGCCAGCAAGCGCGCTGCGCATCGCATGGACCGCCACCGCCATAGGCTCCATCATCGCCGCCTGTATATAAGAAACCTCGTCGGGAAGCGCGACCAGATTCCACGCCGGCACTGCCACATACTCTGCAAATCCCCCGTCCCTGCGCGAGCCAAGATAACTGTAACTGCTGCACAGCTCATAGTGCTGCCTCTGGCATTCAGGACAGTTTTGGCACGGAATCAGCGGGAAAATCCCAACACGGCGGTGCAGCCAGTCCGCGCTGACATTCCTGCCGGTCTCGGCCACCTGCCCCGCAAACTCATGCCCCGGAACCAGCGGATGCACATGTGCGCCGGTCTGGTAAATGCGTGGAATATCCGAGCCGCAGATGCCTGCCGCCCTCACGGATACAACCACCTCATCCGCCGCCGGGCGCGGGCTGTCCACCTCCTCATAGCGAATGTCATTTGCGCCATGCAAAACCCATGCCTTCATTTCAATTCCTCCATTCCTGCCGTAGTCTCTCAGACTATTTTAGCATCATATCCGAAATCTGTAAACAAAGGATTTGTCACACGGCCAGCTGCCGCAGGTTTTCCCCCAGACGGTCAATCATCCAGACCATGAGCACCAGAACCATTCCCGGAAACACTGCCATCCACCACATTCCCGAAGAAAGATATGTCATGCTCTCTGCCAGTATGATGCCAACCGCAGGCTGTTCAGGCGGCAGCCCATAGCCCAGAAAGGAGACTGACGCCTCGTGCAGTATGGCATGGGGAAACATCAAAACCAGCCCCACTAGAAACTGCGGCGCAAGATGGGGCAGTAAATGATGGAGCATAATCCAGCACCCCGTTTTACCCATGCGGCGCGACACCGCAATATAGTGCTGGCTTCTAAGCTGCATGACTTCCCCGCGGACCAGCCGCGCAAGGCTTGTCCAGTGTGTCGCCGCAATCCCCGCAAGCAGCCCGCGCAGGCCCCTTCCCATCGCAAAAGAAATTAAGATAATAAGAACCATGTGCGGAATCCCCATCATCAGGTCAATCACCCAGTTTATCACACTGTCCACCATGCGGGAACCAGCTGCCGCCGCAATCCCAATCAAAATGCCAATCACTGCACTGATGCACGACGCCACTATACCGACCGTCACACTGACTGACATTCCCTTCAAGGTGCGCAGCAGAATATCGCGCCCCAGATTGTCCGTCCCAAACGGATGCTGCCATGACGGAGACTGTCTGGTATGGATAAAGTCTGTTGACACTGCCTCCTGCGGAACCAGCAGGCCAGCCCCATAGACAGCAAGAATCACAAGACATAGCGCCCCTGTCAGAAGAAGGCGGTTTTCTTTTAACTGTTTCATTCTATCCCCCTCTGCAACATCTTAGGGTCAATGATGCCGTACAGCAGATTCGCAATCATATTTCCCACACAGACAAACAAGGTTGAAAACAGCGTGATGCCAAGTAAAAGCGGCACATCTGAGCCAAGTCCCGCCGCCGACACTGCCGATCCAAGCCCCGGATACGAAAACACATTCTCTGCCAGCACAGAACCGCCAAAAAGCTCCGCGAACGAGGCAAACTGCAAGGTCAGTGCAGGCAGGATGGTATTGCGCAGCCCATGCCGCACAAACAGTGTCCAGCCGCTCTCTCCCCGCGCGCGCGCAAACAGGATATACGGGCTGTTCATTACATCCATCATTTTCTGTCTCGTGTGAAGGGCAATGTTGGAAAAAGACATCAGGCTCAGCGTGAGCGCTGGAAGCGCCAGATGATGCAGCCGCTGCCAGATTGTTACCTCGCTGTCCAGCATGCCGACAGGCGCCGAAAAGCCGACTGGAAACCAGCCCAGCTTCACCGAAAACACCAGAAGCAGAACAAGTCCCAGCCAAAACGCCGGCATGCTGCTTAGGAGATAACACAGCCTTCTAAGGACTTGGTCCTGCCATTTATCGCGGTATATGCCCATCAGACAGCCCAGTGAAAATCCTATGATTCCTGAAACCAGCCACGCGCACAGCATCAGGGCAAGCGAATTGCAAAAGCGCTCTCCAATAATTTCTATGACTGGCCTGCGGTACAAGAGCGAGATGCCAAAATCGCCGCGGAGCAGCGCGCACAGCCATCTCATATACTGGGCTTGCGGCGGCTGGCCAACACCCCAGTATGCCGCAATCTCAGCGCGCTGCTCCTCCGACACCGGCCCGATTCCCATAAGATACTGCTGCACCGGATCGACAGGCGAGGCACTCACCAGAGCAAACGAAAGAATGCTGACTGCCAAGAGCAGTGAAAGAATCCGTATGCAGTTTTTTAATAATAAGACAATCCGCCCTGCTGTATTTTTCATGCCAACTCCCATTTCTGACACAAGTGTCATGTCCACTGCCACCGATGCAGATTCTGCAAAAGCGGCATGGATGCGCCGTGCGGATGAAGCTGCTGGCTGCCAATATCAAGACCATCCCGCACATAATACAGATGGTCTACATTGACAATCCACACCCACGGACAGACCCCCTTCATGCAGGTGCCCGTCTCGCCGTCCCACTGTGCAAGCCGCCAGTTTTCATAGGCTTCCTCTGTTGTCAGCGCTTCCATCGCCGCAGACAGATACTTGTCTGTTCTCTCCGACTGATACCCCTCAGGATTATAAAAATCATCCCGGAATGCGCCTCCGCTGTGGTACAGACAGTAACTCTCATAAGGATTTGCCGCCCCCCAGCCCATCATAACCCCCTCTGAAAACATCCGCTTCGCCAAATCATCCCAGCTGGTTCCTTCTACAGTGATGTGGATGCCGGCTTGCCTGACCTGCTCTGCTGCCGCGAGCGCTACGGCCTGCCGCACAGAATCCCCGCTCGGATATAAGACGGTAAATGCCGCCGCAAGCCCGTCTTTTTCCACAATGCCATCCCCGTCGGTATCCGCCCAGCCAGCATCCGCGAGGAGTTTTCTGGCATACGCTACATCTGTCTTGATCCCCACCTCTGGATGATTCCACGGCATTTTGTCATTTTCGGAATAACAGGGTGTGGCAAATCCATTGAGTGCCACCTCCGCGATCCGTTCACGGTCGATCGCATAGGCAGCCGCCTGACGGATTTCCAAATTGCAGGTCACATTATTGCCAATGGGATATCCGCTCTCGGTCACAGCCCCCTCATTGGGCAGCAGCGGCAGCGTAAACCCGCGATTGTCCACGGAAGACGCACGCACCAGATGATAGCCGTCAACCGCCTTGTCTGCAAGCGTCGCTGCGGTCAATGCCACATCAGCCTGCCCTGCCTGCACTGCCGCAAAGGCGGCATCCTCAGACATAAAGACGATGGTCACCTTTTTAATAGAAGGAACAGTTCCATAATACTGCTCGTTTGCCTCCAGAATCAACTGTTCCTGCGGATTCCACTGGACAAACTTCCAAGGTCCCGACCCCACGGGATTTCTCCCGTAATCTGCGCCGTAAGCATGTTCTGGAATAATCCCCACCGACGCCATGGTATTTAGAAACACAGAGGTAGGTCTGGACAGCGAAAAAATGACAGTCGTGTCATCTGCCGCCTCCGCTTTATCCAGAAAAGTCAAATCTACTGACGCCTGCGCCGCCTTGGCAGTCTCAAAGGTGAACACCACATCCCGCGCTGTGACTGCCTTCCCGTCCGTAAACTTCGCATCCCCGCGCAGATGAAACGTCCAGATCCGCCCTGTTTCATCCAGACTGTAGTCCAGCGCCAGATCGTTTTCAAACTGCATTTCTTCATTGTATTTGATGAGCGTGCTCTGGATCAGAGGGGTATTGCCATGTCCCCAGCCCTGACAGGGGTCTAGGGTGGCAGGCTCTGTAGAAACCGCGACGATGACCTCATTCCGCACTGCCTTGCTGCCGGCAGCTTCCGTTTCCAGCGGGGCAGCGCCATACTGCGAGGCACAGCCAGAAAGCAGACTCATAGTCATCACACTGGCAAGCAGCAGGCAGAATACCACCTTTGCTTTGACTGCAACTTGAATTTTCTGCATTTTGAACTCCTCCTTTTTCTCTTTTGTGTTCCCGTGTGCATAAAAAATTTCAGCACAATATTTTGTCCAAATATCATACTGAAATCTATTATATCCCAATCATTTCTTTTTCGTAAGCGGGGGGAGGGGTTCTTTTTGTCAGTCACAGTCCCAGCAGTACATCACTTTGCTAAAATCCCGCTTTGCCAGCGCCTCACTGTTGATAAAAAAGTTGGCAATCCCGCCATCCGCCCAGCACATGTAACCTTCTTCCTCATCCAGTTCGGAATGAAGCTGCAACAATACAGTGTCATAGTACTTTGCGCTTTTCCGCGGGTCATGCTGCACAAAAGCCGGAAAACCCAGCATGGAATGCCCATTGTATGAGAGTTCGTCATCCAGATAACAGTAATCCTCCCATGTCAGAAGGTCAAACACAGACTGCCGCCCGATATTTTTTCCCGTGAGCGTCTTCACTGCATCGCGGAATACGGTGTGAAAACGCTTATCCGACATGCTGATATAGACCTCCCTTGGAGAAATGTCAACACGGTACGGCTTCCAGACAGGTGTAAAATCCTCTATTTCCGGGTCAGAGGAAACGGGAACATCCATTGCGAGAATCTGTTCCTGCGTGACAGTATAGTCCACCGTCTCATGGTACACCACGCGGAACATCTCCTGCCGGTCCGGCGCCTCATAATCATAACCGTATTCATAATCACCATCGTCCAGCGCGATAAAAAACTGTAAAATACCCTGCTGCGGCAGACGTTCATCCACCGACGCCCGGTCAAAATTAAGCTGTGCAAGCAGCATCATTTTCTGCCCTGTTCTGTCTACAGGATAGGGCATGTCCAGATTCCAGTAAGGCACACCGCCAAACTTGCTGTCAAACAAATCCGGCGCAGTCTCTTTTTGCAGCGTCAGTGCATACGCCATTTTACGAGACTTTTCCTTCATAAAGTTTACAATCTCCTCCATCGGATAATCATAGGTGGTCGTCTTGGCAAATTCAATCCTCGCGCGAAGCGTATCCAAAACCTGCGTGTTCACAAGACCGCTCTGTTCGGGCAGACGGACATACGTTAATGCTGGAAGCTGTGCCAAAAGTGCACAGTCGGTAAAATTCGTCTGCACCAGATCGAGCTTCTTTAGATTTTTGCACTTTTCCAGAAATGAAAAGTCCTCCACCGTCAGTGGATTTCGAGTGTTCATAATCAGTGTATGCAGTTTCTCCATCTCTCCAATCACGGAAAAATCATGTTCCCTGCACTCAAAAAAGGTGATGTTCCTGCCAGCCTTGGTCCGTTCATCCAGCTTGAGTGATTTGATTTTCTTCAAATCATAGGGAATCTCTGGAACGCCAAAGCTGGTAATTACAGCATTCAGTAAATAGGGGTCGATGGTTCTGATTTCCTTTTTCATAATTCGCTCCATTTCTTAGGAACTGTCCCGAAATAACTTGCAAATAGTCCGTAGGATTTTTCTTCGAGAATGCAAGTTACTACGTAACTGGCTCAAAATCAGGCGCATAGCGGGCTATGTAACTGATTTTGTGCTGGTGCTATCGGAGAAAAAGACAAGGAATATTGCAAGTTATTTTGGGATAGTTCCTTAGCTCTAAACGCCAAAATGTATCATATATTTGCCCTCGCTGACTGCCTTCTGGACCAGCTGTGCAAGCAGGACAAGCTGGGGGTCCTCCTTGAGCCTTGGCTCTGACAGGACAATCTCCTGAAAAGCGGGCAGCGACTCCGGCGGAATCAGCGTGACGCCGTAACGCGCCAGCCCAAACTCCGGGCGGCTGTAGCAATGAAAATAAGTTTTCATCAAGACAAGCCGCGCCCACCAATCGTCGATATACAGGTCATCATCAATATAGACACAGTGATACCGCTCTGGCTCATATACGCTGTAATCCTTGGTCTTGTCAAAATCGTCAATGATGCCAAATTCTGCTGCTATCAACTCAGCCCCACCTCTTTCTCTGGCTATCTCCGCCGTGATTGTACACTTTCATTGATTGCAAGCCCAAGCGTCACAAACGATGCGACCAGAAAAGCAAAATAGGCATAAAACAGTGGTGTTGATGACTCTACCCCCTCTACGTTCGCATACAGCTTACCATGGGCCAGATATGCCGTAACATCTTTTCCGATCGGATACTCATAGACACTATGTGCATTCTTGAGCTCATACTCCTCTCCCTCGTATTCTACTGTGATCTCGTTAAAGGTATATGTAGAATGGGTTTTCCGGTTTATAAGTTCCTTTTGCTCTGCATCCAGCACCGTGACTGTAACTTCCTCAAACTCCACATTCTGCCTGTCAAAAATATACCGCAGCCCCACAGTGGCAATCACACAGACTACAAAGAGAATCCACATCAGCATCGCTTTCTTTTTCATAGAAAAATACCTCCAAAAATTATATTTTCCAGTCTATTATACTACCTTTTACTGGATTTGTCCCAATATTTTTGGGTCTTTTATCTTTTCATCTTCGGCAAACAGCAATATTTTTGAGATGATTTCTGCCGTCTTGGGGTCTTCATCCACAAAGGGCAGGAAGATGCGCCCGCGCTGCTGCGCGTGAACAGGAACGACAAACAGCATGGCATTTCCAAGCTGGTGCACGACACCGCTTCCAAGGTGCACTGTATACTGGCCAAATTTGCCGTTAATGATTGCATGGCTGCCCTCGAGACGGACATTTTTCGTCTGAAACAGGGCTAGACTGCACTCGGCGATCGCGCGGCGCATCTCAATGGTCGAATGGCTTGTCTCTGGATCGACACCCCCTACATGGGCAATGCTGACAGCAAGATCGACATCCCGCATCACCTCGCTGTAAATAATGTCAGGAACATCCTTGATTTTCATCGTTTTGCCTGTCCTGCGGTCAAAAAACACGACATATTCCAGCGTCGGCGCCTCCGTGTCATTCGGTGAAAACCAGTTTGTCATCGCATAAATGCACGCAACAATATCTTCCTTATAATATATCTTTTGCAATCCCTCGTCATAGTCTGCCACCCAGCGCCTTCCCCGCAGTGCGCCGACTGTTTTCTGCGGCTGGATCTGGTTGCCGGAAAACAGCATAGACTGAAACTTGTCCAGCTCCTCGTCCAGCTTCACATAAAGCTCACGGAATACCTGTTTGAAAGGCTGTCTGATCTGCTTTTCAAACAATAGTTTCTGGTATGCGTGCCAGTGTCCTTCTGTATACAGATCAAACGGGTGTGCTATGTAAATCTCATCCTCCATCCGCACGGGAAAAACAGCACCAGTACAATCCACTATCCCATCCTTTTCCAGAAATCCAAGCTTCATCTCCTGCCCGCCCACAGTCCGCACCACAAGCGGCTGTACAATCGAACGCACAATCGGATTGCGGTGTAATTCCAGCATCTCCCAGACCTCAAACGCAGTTCTGTCCTCCATTGCCTGCTCCATCATCTGCCGTGCGCGGCTGTACTGCTCCTTTAAATTTTTGACAACTGCCTGATAATGCAGCACGGTCTTGTCCTTCTTGTATTTCGCAGGAACGGATTTTAGAAGTTTGCCGTCCTTTCTGCACAGCAGCGCACTCTTTCCCTCTTCATCCACCTGCACTCTGAGCTCGAGCCCGCCCACGCTCTGCCATTCAAAACATTTTTCTGACTGCTCTGCCAGCTTTGCCTCCATGCGAAGCGTCAGGCGTGTAACATCCGTAAATCCAGCATTTACACTCAGATTACACAAAGCAATCTCGGCAGCACGCCCCTCGCTGGCCCGCCGCTGCGCGCCAAACTGCCTGCTCTCTTTTTTATACTTCTGGATAAACTGGTAGCGGTCGAGAAGTTCCTGCTCCCGCGCCTTCAAGGTTTTGGGAAGCGGCAGCAGTCCAATGCTCATCAGCAAATCCTTGTTCCGTTTCGCGCTGATCTCTGACTTCAAAGCCTCCTTGTCCACCTTTCCAAGCGCAGCATCCGCATATTTCCGCGCACGCCCATGCGCCGTTCCAGTGGACGAGTATTTGGCAGCATCATACAACATCATGAAATTTTTCTCGCCAAGCTTCTCATAAGCCTCAAAAAACCAGTGAATGTCAAAGGCGCCGCTGTGCAGTTCCTGCGGCGAGAGCGGCGTGTACTTTGCAATCACTGATGTCACTTTATCGTCAAAACCCTCGCTGGTATGTGCGATAAAATAGTAACAGGCACTCGCAAAACCGGGCATTTCAAGATACTCTTCAATCATTGGAAGCCACTGCTGTGCATACATGGCAAGTTCCACAAGACGCTTCTGCGTGATGTCGGTTTCCTTCAATGCCAGCTTCAAATCCTGCGCCGTCTCCTCTGGCTTTGGCATGGAAACTTTCAGCAGATGACTGAGCACATGGCGTCTGTCCCCGTCAACAGGACTATAATAACTGCTGCGTGCCAGCGGGTCTTTGCCAAGCGCTGTCAAAATCTGTATCATATAGACAATGCCGTAGACCACGCGGATACGATGCATGTCTTCTGAAAATGGAGTTGGCTGTTCCCCGCGCTTTAGTTCTACTTTTAAGACGAGCGGAATCAATTCGTCATACAGTGTGCGGTCAAATGTCATTTCCGGCGTATCGTCCCCAGCCGCATCCGTCTCCTTCTGTACAGCCATACTAACTGATTCCAGCAAGGCTCCAATTCCACAGTATGTAAATATTGCTTTGTAAAATAAGTCCTTATCCCAAATGCCGCGTATATAGCACTGCTCATAGTCCCAAAGGGTGAGATACTGATGCTCGGAATACAAACTTGCAAACGGGTATGGCACCTCCCGTGCACACTGCTCATGATAGTACTGTTGCAATCGGAACCGCAGTGCAAAGACATATTCCCACCTCTCCTTTGGCTCATAGTACAATTCACGAAACAGATCCTCAAAGATCGGAAGCTCCAGTGCACGCTTAGTATAACGGTACTTCTGACCGTTCCAATGCTCCTCCTCCACGGTGAAAATATCATTGGAGTTGTCTAATACCGAGAGCAGCTTTGCCGTTACGCACAGCCCAAATTGCTGCCACATATGCCGTTTGTACAAATTAGAAACTACGCAAAAAACCTGTCTCTGATAGGTAAGCAAAACATCCAGTCTGGAAAAGGTACATCCCAGAACTTTTTGATACAACTCTGTATTCTGTTCATAATCACTTCTCTCCTCGATGCATCTGCAAAACATATGTGTTGCAAGCAGAAGCTGCGGTGTCCTGATCTCTGTCTCATAAAAGTGCTCCCAAAGTTCCCGAAACGGGTAATTATCCAGAGGGTTCTCCTCCTGCCATGCGATAATGTTCAGATTGTTGCCAAGCATCTCCTCCTCGCCCCACGCGTTTGTGTACACACGTTCGCGGTTTTCGCCAATCAGATGATCCAGCTTTTTCAATATACTGATATATGCTTCCTCTCCATCTGCAAAAAGCGTTTCTGCGATGCGTTCATCCACATCAACCTCTGGTATTATCCACTCCTTCTCCACATCATAAAGCCCATAACCGGGCAGCTTCAAAAGATCTTGTTCCCCGCCGCCTCCACCCAGCAGCTCCTCCAAAAGCACCTGCTCTTTTCCCGTCGGGTTTTTCAGTGCCTCAAGCGCCGGAATAACTGATTCAAAAGCCGTTTCATCCTCCCTTCTCAGCCACAGGGCAAGGTCGAGCGCCCCCATATGGTACTCCTCGGACTTCTGTGCAAGCAGCCGTCTGATACATTCTGACAGACTTTGCCTGTCCTGTCTGCACAGCAGTTTCAACATTCCTGCGCGCCCTTTTTTATAGTTCAGATTCTGCTCAATCTGCCTGTAATCCTCCGCAGAAAGCTCCATATCTGCCGCCAGCATGTACGCCGCCTTATTCGTGTACTCCTCCGCATTGTGCAGCAGTTCAAACAGAACTTTTTTGCGTTTTGCTGAAACAGGGCGGTAGAGCAGTACGCGCGGCGCCGCTGCTCTGGATGCATTGTATGACTGCCCCTGCGCGACAACTGGTATCAGCTGTGCCGCCTCGTCCAGCAAGTCCTCCTTTTGCAGCATCCACGCAATCACACAGATGCGCCCTGCAATGTCCGACGGGGTCATCTCTACCTCGTGCCATGGAAAAATGCAGGGCGAAAGCTTCAAGCCCTTTTTGGGAATACGCCCCAACATTTCCATTAAAATCCCATATAGGGTTTCTGCCTCCGCACTGTCCTGAAACATGGTCTCTGGTGCCAGACGCTTTGGTTTGCGCACTTCGCCGCTGTCAAAACCATACTGGTATTCGTTTTTCTCCCGAAGCAACTCATAAAATACGGTTGCCCCGGCGGGCATAAAAAATGGAAGAAAGCACGCGGCAAGCTCCAAATCGTCCGAACAGGAGAGAAATACCTCCTTCGAGACCTGCATCTGCTTCTTCTCATCCTGCAATGAATGGCAGAAATAAGACGCCACCATTTTCTGCTGTCTCGTGCCGCCTCGAATCAGTGCAATAACCGCTTCCACCGCTTCATCTGCATTGTAAAAACCAATTGCCCAGAGCGCACAACTGATGGCAATGGCATCTTCTGATGCGAGTTGTTCCTTTAAAAAATCCGCATCCCGCAGACACTGGCCCATCATCCGCAGCAGCTTCACACTGATGCGGTCAACGCTCTTTTCATTGAAAATGCCAATCCATGTGCTGACTGCCCGCCTGACAGAAGAATAGCGAATCAGGTCATGCTCCTCAATCAACGAAAACAAATAGAGGAATGCCTCTGGTCTGCCTGCATCCATCGTCTCGCAGACGATCTGGCGTGCCCCCTCCTGTAGCCGCGCCGCGAGCAAAAATTTTCCAAGATCCTGATAAAGCTCCTGACTTTCCGACATGACAATGCCAAGAACCAGTTCACGGCTCATCATCAGCGTATTGTTTTCACCAAAGAGAATCTCCCTGACTACCCGAATAACCGGCTCTTCACCCCGGTCAATCTGCGCCGCCAAAATCCACGAATACCCCAACTCATAGCGCGCATGGTCGTACAGCTCCTGTGAAATCTGTCCAGCCAGCACTGCCGCAAGGTCTCCCCCATAAAATTCAAGCAGTGCATATGCCCGCAGCAGCCGTATACTGTCCTCCACAAACGGAAGATAGCTGTCCGAGCGCAGGCTTCTGCGATACCACCCTGCTGTCATCTGATAACAGTTCATCGCGTCCAGCGCATGATAAAATTCCTCCTGACGCGCCTGTGCCACACAGACATCCACCACATTCTTATAAACACTGCGGTACAAACCACTCAGTTTCCCGCTCTTGCTCTGCCGCAAAAGCTGGCGCATATCCTCGCATACCTCCTGCGGTAAATCATTATAAAACGCATCTGGAAGCATCTTTTGCTCGCTTTCAGACAGCTTTGCAGCCTTTTTTACAAGCGCTGCGCGTATGGTCTTTGTCAGTTTCTCTCTGGACTCATAACTAAATCCTGCCATATGTATCCCCCATTTTTACCACCCCGCCAGCATCGTCAGGCGGATAAACGTAAACACAATATCTTCTGTCCACGGAATTTCATCACTCAGGGCTGTCATCTCCTGCGCTCCGGCAAACACCCGGTATATGCCATCCTCAAAACATTGCAGTGTGTTTTCAACTGCTTTGTCCTCCACCGCGTCCGCACCGCCGCGCAAACCTGATGAAATCTTACCGCGCGCCGCCTGCGCCGCTATCTCCTCCTGCGTCAGATACGCCAGAATCTGCCCCTCATCCTTCCGCGCGTTGTACTGTCTGACACCAAGTCTTGTCAGGCTGGCAAGAAGCTCTTGCACAGTCTGTGGTTTCCTGTCAAGCTCATACGGAACAGGCGCAATGTCTGTGCGGTTCAGCCTGCCGGGTTTTTTCATTTGCACCAAAACAGTAAACGGCATGCACACGCCTCCTTTCAAATTCAAGTGCATCGTTCATGATCCTTTTATAAAGCGCTCCCCTCAACACCTTCGCCAATTGACAGCCCCAGCGCATATGCCTCTTTCAGCGCATCATTTCCCCTGATGTCTCCCATCTCCCGCACGCCGCGCACCAGAACCCTGCCGATATCCTCCAGATGAAAATAATTAAGAATCAGCTGATACTGCATTAAAATGGCATCAAACAGCGCTGGCAGCTCAGCCGCACCCACCAGCAGCAGTCCAAGTTTTTTTATGGAAAATGTGTTTCGCATCGGCGTGTGCAGCCTGTCAACGACTGCCTTGAGCTGCGCGCTGATGCCATAAAAATAGACTGGCGACGCTGCCACTACGATGTCTGCTGTTTTCAGCTTCTCATAAATCTGCGCCATATCGTCCTGCTGAAAACACTGATTCTGCTCCCGCGCAAAACAGGAATTGCAGCCAATGCAGGGATTGACCTTATAATCCGCAACGGATACGATTTCCACTGTATTCTTCCTGCGGGCGCCCTCGGCTAATGCCTGTGCCAGCAAATCCGTATTGCCGCTTTTGCGCACGCTTCCCACTAAAATAATGACTTTGCTCATTTGCATTCCCTCCTCTTACAATAAATCCACATTGATATCCGCAGCAATATTTACAACTGCTTCATCCCACACATTAAAAATGATTGCATACTTGTTCTTTTCTTTCTCAGAACGATCAATATTTCTATTTTCTGCATACCTGTCAACTGCGAACGCCAAATGCTTCATAAATGGTTCATATAAGTCCTTTTTTATACTCAAACCATTGCCAAATCCCATATACACATATCGATATAGAGAATCTTCGTTTTCTTCTACTGTTCCAATAGATGAACTCCAATCAGGAAATTGATCTGCCATCTCTGAATAGGAAATAAAATTGGGTCCCGTTCTATCTCCAAAACACCAGCCATCAATTCGATATACTTTATACCCATCTGTCGTATTTATAATGAATGTTGAACCATCTTCATCCCCCATTCTTCCGGGATTGGTGATGAAAAGTAAATCCTGTTCCCTTATTTTCAGGAATTCATCTCTACTTATCTTGTTCACTCTAGGAAATTGATACTGTATTCCTTGATCCTCCTGTTTCGTTCCATAAAATCCGATTGTGATTTGATGATTTTTTAGGAATTGAAATTTATTCTGTTTCTTCCCAATTATCGGGAATACAATCAAAAGCGCCATACTTCCGCAAGAAAAAGTGATTCTCTTTGTATTCAAAAGTTACATCGAGCTGTGTGTTTTTTACGGTGCACCAATAATCAAAAACAATACAATCTGGCTCTTCTATGTAAATAATTTCCAGTTCAAAAGGAAACGCTTTTTCTTGTGGGGAAGGGTCATTTTCCATGCTCTGTGAATAATCAAACCGTAAAAGTCCAATGGGGCTGGGAAGGCACACATACCCACGCCCGCCGTTTTTCACCCTCTTTTTCTGGTTGAAGCGTTGAACGAGATTGTCCAGTTCACAAATATGCTTTGCCAAAAAAACAATAAAAGACTTTACTTCATCAAGTGTACCATAGCAGCTTTCCATATCTATTGCAATCCCGTAATCTTCCTCTTTTGAAATATATACATACCCATCTTCTGCAATGCACAGTTGCTCCATATCCATAATGAACTTTGATCGATCTTCATAGCGATTATACAAACCCATGCCTCCCCATAACAATTCTGATTTACTGAATAACTCAGCGCCTTTATTCTACCACAAACGCACACACAATGCCATTAATATTCTATTTGATTTTTGCTTTTGGTCATGTTATGCTGTAACAATAAGGAGGCGCATCAATGTCTATTTTAGAAAAAACCATCAGCATATTAGAAACCATGCCAAACGATAAAATCGAAACCGTCTATGCATTTGTTCGTTTTATTGATTCAGATACCTATGAGTCACCATCTGAATCTGTCCCTGAAAAAACTGAAACGATACAATCCATGCTTGGAATCGCTCACGAATACGCCAATCCAGACTTAATAAAACAGGAAGAGGGTGCTTTTTCCATTAAACAAAACTGTCACTTTAGCGATTGAAAAATCGTAAAGCGACAGTTTGTTAATCAACGCTTTCATTCACAGCTCATTTATCGTCTCCGTAATCTCCATCTCCCGAATCCGCTTTGCGGGCGCATACACTGCTGCGGCGCAGGACAGTGCAAAAATAATGGCGGCAGCCGCCAGCGGCGCGAAAGGGATTTCCCATTTACCGCCAAAATGTTCATAGACAAGCTTATTCATGAGCGCCCGGTGGACAAACAGCCCGCCCACGCTGCCGATTGCCAGACCGCATACTGCGTAGGATACCGCCTCCGCCGCAATCATCTTTGTCATCTGGCGCACGCTCATACCGACAGCACGCATCGCGCCGTACTGGCGAATCCGCGCCGACACGCTCATGGAAATGCTGTTCATAATATTAAACACGGTGATCAAGGCGATAATTGCCAGAAAACCATACGCCGCAGTCTGAAACACCCCAAACGAGGAAGCGTTCTCTTTGTTCTCCTCGCGCCGATCTATAAACACAAGATCGCCTGCGATCGCGCGAAGCGCGTCCACCGTTTCATCTGATGCATCTTTTGTAAGCTGCACATTCAGATTCATGTAATTTTTCTCGCCCGTGATGCGCTCAAAGGTTTCCTCCGTGCACACCAGCGCCGGACGGCTCTCCGTGCCTATTCCCGATGAAACGACGCACACAATATGAAGCTCTGTGTCCCCAATCGTGACCTGATCGCCAACATCCAGACGGCTGTCCCTATTAAAGACTGTCAGAATATCGTTCGTATCCCCGTCGATGGTTTTCATGCTGCCGCTGGCGACTGCTTTCTTGGTCCACTCAAACATATACGCATCATAAGAAATCAAATCGGCACTGCCCTCATTTCCGTTAATCAGCACAGGCAGATCAAATGCCATCGCGCACCCAAAAACCGCTTCCACGCCGGGGATCTGGCTCATTTCATCCTTCATGCTCTTTGGAATCGCATTGACATTCTCCAACGGAGCGACTGAAATGTCAGGATTTAATTCTCCATCCATTGGAAGGAGCCTGTCTGCAAAGTCAAGCAGCGCATAAAAAGCCAGAAACAAAACCACCGTAAAGGCAAAGGATAATGACATAAGTGTCATATTTTTCTTTGAGGAGACCGCATGAGACACGCCAAGCGTGCTCTCCACTTTAAGCAGACAGATATCTGCCGCATGAGACACGGTTTTTACCGTCTCTGCGCTGCCTGTCACCGCTGCCACCGGCGAGACATTTGCCGCGCGCCGCGCCGGAGCGTGCGCTGCCAGCAATACCGCAGTCACGCCGACCAAAATCCCGCTCACAATGCCGACCGCACTGAATCGAAATGTAAATTCACTGAACTCACCACCGATCATATTTTTGAATATCACACACAAAATCCAAGTCACTGCAAGGCTGAGCGCCAAGCCCACAGGAATTGCGGTTTTACACCAGTTCAGAGCTTCGAGACAGACAAACTGCATCACCTGTTTCCTGCTGGCGCCAATGCAGCGCATCATGCCAAAAAACTTGGTCCGCTGTGAGACACTGCTGTTGATACAGCTTGAAATCATCAGCACACCGGCGATGAATACCATGACAAACACCGCCGCAGCAAGCGGATAAAGACCATTGATCTGCTGGCTGCTGCTCGCACCCGCAAGCGCAACAGCCGCCAGATTCTCCTCTACAGCCCCGTCCGCCAAACCATATGTTTCCTTCATATCCGCAATCGCTTTTTTCAATTTTGTTCCCTGCGCGAAGCGGATAACATAAAAGGGCGCACTCGTCTCTCCATTTGCTTTCAGTATGTTATCGAACGCTTCCGGGCGAAGATAGACACAGACACCATCAAACTTATTGTTATATTGCGCCATTTCATCCAGACAAAATCCTGTCACCGTGAACGTAAATCCCCCTGACGGCGTTTGAACCGCAATCTGGTCTCCGGTCTGAACGCCAAGCTGTTCCTTAGCCAGCGTGTTCAGCATGACTTCGTTTTCATTCTGCGGGAACGCGCCCTCTATCTCATACTTTCGGATATCGTCCACATACGCCTGTTCCGTTCCATACAAAATTACCCGTCTGCCGTCAATCTGATATCCCTCGTAAATATCCTCCCCAAATGCCTGATACCATGCCGAGACGGACACCTCCCTGCTGGCGGCAATCTTCGCTGCCTCCTCCGCAGACAAACCGCTGACCGCAATGTGGTGGCTGCCATGCTTTTTGATCATTGCCTCATCCTCGCCCTTTGCCATGATCTCCGCCATCGAAAAGACAGATGTCACCAGAAACACCGCCAGCACAATGCAGACCAATGTCAACCGGTTCTGCTTCCTGCGCGTTTTCGCAGCAATCGGAATCAGATCAAGATAACTTTTCATGACCGTATTTTTCATTCCGAACACCTCCCCAAATCGCTCAGGACGCCGTCGGACACCTGCAAGACCCTGTCGGCAGTCTGCGCAATGCTGCGATTATGCGTAATCATGATAATCGTCTGCTCGTATTTTTTCGACGTTCCTTTCAGCAATGCGATGACCTCTCTGCTGTTTTGCGAGTCAAGATTTCCCGTCGGCTCGTCGGCGAGAATGAGCGAGGGCCGCGTAATCAGCGCCCGCCCGATTGCCACCCGCTGCTGCTGCCCGCCTGACAGCTGGCTTGGCAGGTGGCTGCGCCGCTCCCTGAGATTCAGAACCGCCAGAAGCTCCTCCAGATAATGCTGGTCTGGTTTCTGATAGTCCAGCAGCAGCGGAAAAATCATATTCTGCTCCACCGTCAATTCAGGAATCAGGTTAAACGCCTGAAAAATAAACCCGATATTGCGCCGCCGAAAAATCGTAAGCTTTTTCTCTTTCATGGCAAACGTGTCCCTGCCATCTATCAGCACCTTGCCCGATGTGGGCGTGTCGAGCGCTCCAATCATGTTTAAGAGCGTGCTCTTGCCAGAGCCTGACTCGCCCACAATCGCCACATACTCTCCTTTCCGCACCGAAAAACTGACATTTTTTAACGCCTGCACCGCCGCCTCACCGCTGCCGTAGGTCTTGCATAATTTCTGAATTTCCAATAAATTCATCTGTAAACACCTCTCTTATTGTAACAGCAAGCCAAAGGCTGTACTGTTACCGCTTATTCTATACTGTGCAGTCCGTTCTCCCCTGCACAGTATCAGCATAACATCCGAATCCTACAATCAGGCTTCATTACGGTTACAATTTTGTAGGAATTAAAAAATGAAGGGCGAACATCGTCCCTTTGCCAAGCCAGCTATCCACTTCGATCGTACCGTTATGCGCCTCCACCACAGACTTTGCCAGCGGCAGCCCCAATCCGACGCCCTGCGTGTCCTTCGAGTACCTGCTGCGGTAAAAACGCTTGAAAATATGGTGCAAATCCTCTGGACAAATCCCGCTCCCGTTGTCCTGAACTGTAATCTGCACTACCGATGCCGACTGTCCCCACGCAATCCGCACAAAATCCCCACTGTCTGTGTGGTCGAGTGCATTTTTCACGAGATTGCCGACTGCCTCCACCATCCAGTTCCGGTCACACAAAAAAGAGAGGGAGTCACTGCCCGCAAGGACAATCTCCTTCCCCTCCTGCCCGGCGCGGAACAAGAACCGCTTTTTCACATCCGCCATCATTTCCGAGAGATTTTCCATCTTTTTCTCTATCGCGATGGTTCCCGCATCAAACTTTGCGATATTCAATAAATTCTGCACCAGCGTCTCTATCCGATCAAGCTCCTGCTCGGACAGCGCAGAAAATTCCTGAATTTCTGCAAGCGCACCCATCTCCGCTTCCGCCTGAATAATGCCGTTGTAGATATTGAGCGCGGCGAGCGGTGTCTTTAACTGGTGCGAAATATCAGAGATCGTATTTTTCAGCGAGGCATTCGCCTGCCCCTCATTCTCCGCCTTCGCATTCAGTATGGCGGCGAGCGTGTTCACCTCATGAAACAGCCTGTACCATTCCCCTTCTTCGTTGCATTCGATGCGTGCTTCGCGGTTGCCGGAAATATATTCCCTGACCTTCGCGGCGGCATCCTCAATCATCTGTTCCTGTTTCCTGAAAAACTGGCAGCAGCAAAAGAGAATCACCACGCCCATCAAAACGGGCAGACACAGCAATAATGCAGCAAACTCGGGCTTCAGGACCAACAGCGCGACCGCGCCGAGTTCAAAGGACAAGATAACTGCCAAGAGTTGCAGAAACAGGGACTTTATATTTGGATTCGTCAATATTTTTCTCATGGATGAAATACCTCACTCCGCTCTCGTACTCCACTTATACCCCATACCGCGGACCGTCACGATCTTCTTGGGCGCGCCGGGGTCGTCCTCTATCTTCATGCGCAGCCTGCGGATATAAACACTCAGGGTCTTGTTGTCAATATACTTTTCGTCGCAGTCCCACAGGCTGCCCAAGATCTGCTCTTGGGAAAGCACGCAATCTGGATGCTCCATAAACAGGCACAGCAGACGGTACTCACTCGAAGTCAGCTCGAGCGGCTTTCCGTTCTTATAGCCCTCTCCCTTTGTCAACAGCAGTGTAATTCCGTTTGAAGTCCGCTCCGCATCTGGCTGGCTGAAATTGTCACCCCGACGCAGCAACGCATTCACCCGCGCCAGAAATACCGCCAGCTTAAAAGGCTTTGTGATATAGTCATCCGCACCAATGTCAAGCCCCATGATAATATCAGTCTCCTCGTCGGCGGCAGTCAGAAACATGACTGGCACCTTGGAAGTCTCGCGAATCTGTCTGCACAAATCCAGCCCGGAACCATCCGGCAGCGACACATCCAGAATCACCAAATCATACTGCCCACTGTGCCACAACGTCTGCGCCTCAAGGCAGGTGCGCGCAACATCTACTGTATACCCCTGCTTTCTGACCGCAAATGTCAGTCCGTTTATCAGACTCAAATCGTCCTCCACAAAAAATATTCGTTTCATTTCTCCATCCATTCTCTGTGCTTAAAATTCCTCGAAAAATTCCCGCTCCTTTGCAATGAGCACAAATCCGTTTTCGTTGTCCGCTGGTTGAAGCGTCAGCCGCACGATTCCGACATTCTGTTCTCCCTCAAAGTCCATGCTGTACTCCACAGCGATATAGGAACCGCCTTCCTCCTCATAGACCGAACAGTCCGCATAGTGAAACTGAAAAGCTGGAAAATCCGATGTGCCGATATAATAACAGCCATCTTCAAAAAAGAACGATGTCTGCCCCTCCTTCATCTCCTCGAAAGCAGGCTTCAAATCAGGAAGCTCCTCCCCAAAAACCAGTCTCGCATACGACTGCGCCTCCTCGAGAGACACTTTCACCACCGGCTCCTCAAATCCCAAATCTTCACGGGGCACTTTGACAATTTCCGCCTCGTCCTCCCACAAACCTGTATATGCCAGAAACAGAAAATCCCGCCAAAAAGCCGCATCCTTCTCATCGCCGCTGTCAAAATCATTGACCGTCTTGCAAATGTTTTCGAGAAATTGTTTTCCGTCATCCGTCAGCGCAAAATCCGCGGCATTGTCTTGCGACGCTGGCTGGATTCCCGCATCATGTTCTTTCAGGCGCGCCTCCTGCAACCAGCGAATATCCTCCTCAGACGGCGACTCATAGGCAGCGCAGACCTTAAAATACGACGGCGCTTCATCACAGACATAGACAAAACTGATCTTGAGCTTCCATTCTCCCGGCGTAACTGCAATCTGTTCCTGTATCGAAGCATCCTGCATGATCTCATCACCCAGTTTCTCAAAATGATAAGCACAGTCCCCATCCGGCGATATCACATCCACCATGACCTGCTCCCCAAAAGGGGAAAATGTCTTGCCATTTTTCGCAACCAGATTTGAATAAGAAACTTCCAGATTCACCACATTGTCCTCATGTGCATAAAAGGACCAGTTCCCCCCTGTCACAATCGGGCACATTGGCTTTTGAAATGCTGTATCCACGCGAAATATAATCCCCTGTTCGATATCTGCAAGCAGCTCCTCCTTCGTCAGATAATACTCATACAGCGCCTTCGAAGTGTCCACCGAGGTCTTTGGCGCTGATTCCGCAGAACTGCGATTTTGGGGCACTGTATTTTTCAGTTCTTCCTGCTGCGCTGTTTCCACCTCTTGTGTGTCTGTATGCTGTGTTTCTGTATTTTCCGTCTCTATATTCTGCATTTCTGTATGCTGCGCCTCTACATTCTGTATTATTGTCTCCTGCGCTGCGCTGTTCAGCGCGGCAGTGCTGCCACATCCCGCCAGTAAGACCATGCAGCCGCTTAACACCGCAAGCATATACTGTCTCTTCATATCTCTCTTCATATCTGTATCTCCCTTCTATATTTAGAACTCACTTCCTACCCTTCCTGATCTCGTCTCTTTCTAACAGTATCTGCGCCTTCCATCACTTCTTTATAGCGAAAACAGGTCTCCACATGGTCATTGATTATCCCGCACGCCTGTAGATGCGAATAGACCGTGACCGAGCCAAGATACTGAAACCCCCGCTTTTTCAAATCCTTGCTGACGAGATCAGACAAACCGTTCCTCGCTGGAAGGCTGCCTTTCTGGTGCCCCATGTACAGAATCGTCTTTCCCTCGGAAAACTGCCACAGATATGCGCTGAACGAGCCAAATTCCTCCTGCACCTTCACAAAGCACTGTGCATTATGGATTACCGCCTCAATTTTTCTGCGCGACCGAATCATGCCATCTGTGGCAAGAATCCGTTGAATATCTGTCTCTGTGTACGCTGCCACCTTCTGATAGTCAAATCCGTCAAAGCACACGTCAAAGATTTCCCGTTTCTGAATCATCATATTCCAGTTCAGACCGCACTGCATGACTTCCATCATCAGAAACGCAAACTGCTTCCTGTCATCATGCAGAGGAACACCCCACTCCTCATCATGGTAACGTATCATCTTCTCATTGCACATACACCATGCACACCGCTCCATATCCTGCACCTCCCCTGTTCTGTCTCTTCAAATTATAATGCAAATGACTGCATTGCACAAGCATTTTCCCTTTCCATGCCAGCTCAGGAACCACATGACTGATACTGTTTTACCCCAAACCGCCATACACCATAGCAAAGAATGACAAAAACAACAATGCCAAGCGGACAGAATGCCAAATACCAATGCTGTGATTTTCCCAGCAAAACCTGCAACGGATAATATTGAACCAATGTATACGGAATCACATAAGTGCCAAAGCGCACAACACCCTTTCCGTAGACATCCATTGGATACTTGCCGTGCTCCTTTGCGCCATAGGTAAGTGCATTCATAATCGACGTGTCCTCAATCGTAAAGAAACATAAACTTGCCTCCAGCATAAACAGTCCGATAAACAGCAGCGTGCCCCCTGTAATCATGGCAATGATTGTCCAGACTGCCAGCAGATTCCATGTCATTTGGCTATGCCTGATTCCCAGAACCAGCGTGACCAGCGCCGTCAATAAAGGGCCTGTTCTTCCGACCTCAAATCTGCTGCCTATGACTTGAAGAATCAAGCTGCGCGGCCGCAGCAGCATCTGGTCAAACGCTCCCCTGCGCACCATTCCAGAAAACACCTTGAACCCGTTGCCAAACAGCTCCGCAAAGGTAAAGGACATTTGAACGATCGAAAAACACAGCAAAACCTCTCCATAAGTGTAGCCTCTGATCTGTGTAAGACCCGAAAATAAGAACTTGATTGCGATCAGTTCGCAGAATGAAATCATAAACCGCGCAAAAACCATCAGCACAAAGGACAGTTTATACTGCATGATCCCCTGCGTACAGACTGCGGCATACCTCAGATACAATACGACATTTTCTTTGAGCTTCATCGCCTCATCCCCCCTGAATCACAACTCTTTTTTCCGCCGCTTTCCATGTGCATCTCCCCAAAAGAATCAATGCCGCGAGCCAGAAGAATTGTCCTGCAATACACCTGTATACTTCCCCGCCGCCAAGGTCACCGCTGTAAATCCGAAACGGCACATTCTGCATGTAGGCAAACGGCGTGCATTTTATCAACGCCACATATTTTTCAGGAAAAAACGGCAGCGGAATGATATTTCCTGACAAAAACTCCACAGCTCCTGTCAATACCATCCGCCACCCCTGCGGTGAGATCGTAAAAAAGCTCAGCATATAGACCAGCATACAGAAACTGACCGTAATTCCAAGCGCCAGAAACAAGGCCAGCAGAAACATCAGAAAAGAAACACCGTTTACCGGCAGCGTCATCCGACAGGCTCCCGGCATCAAAAACGCACAAAACAATACAGGAATGCTCCGCATCAAGGCTTCTGCCATCCTCGCGCCCGCCGTTCTTGAAAACCACATCGCATAGATGGATACCGGACGGCACAGCTCATAGGCGACGTCGCCATTGGTGATCATCGCAAATAAATCATTGTCCGCCGCCCATGTGTTAAAAAGGACAAACAGCGCCTCTTTCAGCCAGATATACGTCACAATCGAAGTGTACTCCATCGGCATCCTGCCGCCCATCGCCTCTGCGACCGCCTTGTAGGCAAGGCACTCCATCAATCCCCAGACAAGCTGTGTCGTCAAAGCTGTGACAGATGCCATGCGGTACTGCATCCCTGTGGCAAACCGAAGTGTAAAAAATGATCTGTATTTTTTCATGGCTTCCTCCTCTGTAAATAAAAATAACTGAATTATCCCAGCGCCACATCCAGAATCATCATCACGACAAATCCAATTGCGACACCAATTGTTCCAATATTGGTATGCTCGCCTGACTGTGACTCTGGTATCAGCTCCTCAACCACGACATAAATCATCGCACCCGCCGCAAATGCCAGAAAATATGGGAGCATTGGCACGATCAATCCCGCAAGGACAATCGTCAGCACCGCGCCAACAGGCTCCACAAGTCCCGATAACAAGCCGTACACAAACGCTCTTTTCTTAGAAGTCCCTTGGCTTTTGAGCGGCATCGAGATGATAGCCCCCTCTGGAAAATTCTGTATTGCAATGCCCAGCGCCAGTGTAAACGCGCCTGCCATCGTGATCTGTGTATCTCCAAGAAGTGCTCCCGCAAAGGTCACACCGACTGCCATTCCTTCTGGTATATTGTGCAGTGTGACTGCAAACACCATCATCGTTGTCTTCTTGACCTTAGTCTTAATGCCCTCTGGTTTGTCTGTGTCGAGATGCAGATGTGGTATCACACTGTCCAAGAGGAGCAAAAATGCCATTCCTAAAATAAATCCCACCGCTGCCGGTATCCATGCAACCTTTCCCTGTTCTGCTGCCATGTCAATTGCCGGAATCAGAAGTGACCAGACAGAAGCTGCCACCATCACTCCCGCCGCAAATCCCATCAGTAATTTTTCAATCTTCTTATTGATCTGGTTTCTCATAAAAAAAACCATAGCCGAGCCAAGCGTCGTGCCGATAAAAGGTATCATTACCCCTGCCGCTACGCTGATATCCATGCTATATTCCCCCTTTTTCTTCATTATAGTATATGATTCGAGTTTTTAAAGGTTATAAGTTAGCTATATCTAACTCCTCTACACTATAGCATATCACAGCAACTTTTGCAACTGCATCCTATTTCCATTTTGCGGCACGGATTCCTTGCTGGCTATTGTTCACTCCATTCCAGTAACAGGCAAAAATCCATTTGCAAAACGAACAAACTCGTTGCGCAGATGGATTTTCCTTGCAGGCCATATGATTTCTCACAGTTCCTAACAGTCTCTTAACTTTTGTTGCAGCTCCAATATGCGGGATTCTGACAGACTCGAATACAATACAATTTGGAGATTGGCATATTGTCCTTCAGCATACCAATTGCAACCTGCTCTCTGCCCTCTTCTCTGCCCTCTTCGCGTGCTTCCTCTTTCGACTCTTCAAGTTCTGATATCCATGCCATATACTCGCGCCTCCATTCCTTCCTCTATATGGCAAGCACTGGGCTCATGACTGATGCAGTCAAACACTTACAGCATCGACGCCCTCAGCTCCTGCGCACTCTTTGCACTCAGATACGCCGGCGCAATATCAAACACCGTCTTACACCCGCTCTGCCCCTCCTGTGACAGCCGGTACGCCGCCCGCGCATATGCCGCGAGCACACTCGCCGTAAATTCCGGGTTGGAATCAAGCTTGAGACGGTACTCCATCAAATGCTTATGCTCCTTCTCCCAGCCTGTCACGCCGCTTCTTAACACAAATCCGCCGTGTGGAATCCCGCTGTGATTTGCGAGCAGTTCCTCCTCGCTGATAAAATACACCGTCGTGTCATAGTCTGCAAAGTAGTTTGGCATTGTCTTGATCGCCGTCTCCACCTTTGCTGCATCTGCACCTTCCTCAAGGACAACAAAACACTCCCGTGTATGCTTCTGGCGCGTCGTCAGCTCAGGATTGCTGCCAGAGCGCGCTGCTTCCAGCGCAGATTCAACCGGAATCGTGTACTGCTTTGCGTTCTTCACACCCTCAATCCGGCGGATGGCATCCGAATGCCCCTGACTGACCCCCTTGCCCCAGAAAGTATAGTCCCTGCCCTCCGGCAGGATCGCATTGGCATACAGACGGTTCAGAGAAAACAGACCCGGGTCCCACCCCACAGAGATAATGCCGATGTGACCGCTCTCCTTTGCAGCGGCATCTACTTTTTCAAAGTGCTCTGGAATGCGCGCATGCGTGTCAAAACTGTCAATGATATGAAAATGCTTTACAAACGCCGGACTCTGTGAAGGAAGGTCTGTCGCGCTGCCGCCGCAGAGAATCATCACGTCAATCTTGTCCTTCCATGCCTCTGCATCCGCGATCTTACACACCTTTGCAGTGCTTGTCAAAATCGAGACATTTTCCGGGTCCCTGCGCGTAAAAACTGCCGCAAGCTCCAAATCGTCATTCTGCTGCACCGCGCACTCCACACCGCGCCCCAGATTGCCATACCCTAATATTCCTATCCGTATACTCATTTTTTCTCTCCCTATTTCCACTTTTTCTACAGTTCCTTACCATCTATTCTGTAATATATTCAAAACTTATATGCGTTTCACCTCTACAAATTTCACAGACCACTGCACGCTACCTCTGCGACTGTTCTATCTGCTGCATGAGCTCCGGCAGCTTCGCAAATTCCTCCAATACATAGTCTGGCGCCTTGGGTTCGCCAAATCCATACGCCGCATAGATAAACGGAATCCCTGCCACGCGTGCGGACTCCTCATCGCCCGCGGTGTCGCCCACGTACACCGCCTTTGTCACGCCGTTTCGTTCCATGATCAGCTTGTTGTTTTCCCCTTTGGGAAGCAGGTTATTTCCCCAGCATTCAATATCATCAAAGCACTGTTCGAGCCTGTGCGCCTTGATGAAGCTCTCGATGTACCCCTGCTGGCAGTTGCTCACCACAAAGAGCCGATAGGTTTTTTTGAGCTTTAACAGTGTCTCCTCCAATTTGGGATAAAGAATCCCGCCATGCTCTGCCAAATAGGCATTCTCCACCGCACAGCACTCATCCATCAATGCCTGCTGCTGTGCCATCTCTGTGCCCGGAAAAAGTTTTGCTGCAATGTCTGTCATCGGAAGACCAAGACATCCCTCCAGCTCTTCATACGAAATCGGCTCCGTTCTGTATTCCGGGTGATTTGATACGACTTGATTCCATGTCTTGTGAATCCCATCCAGCGCATTCCACATGGTTCCATCCAAGTCGAAGATGATTGCTTCTATATTATTTTGCATAATTCTCCTCATTTATGTGCATGTTATCCTTTTTGCTGCATCTTTTAGCGGCTTCGTTCCCATACCTCTTTACATGATCTCCGCCCCTGACGGCATTGCTTTCTCCGGTGCCATCAGCGCAAGATTGCCGTCTGCGTCCTCCGCGCACAAAAGCATGCCCTCCGACAACACCCCGGCAAGCTTCGCCGGCTTCAGATTCACAAGCACCATCACTTTCTTGCCAACCATCTCCTCAGGACTATAAAAAGCCTTGATGCCAGACACAATCTGCTTTACCTGAGAACCGATTTTGACTTGGCTGCACAGCAGCTTCTTGGACTTTGGCACTGCCTCGCAGGACAGAATCTCACCCACCTGAAACTGCATTTTGGCAAACTCCTCATAAGAGATCTCCGCCTTCGGTTCAATATCAATACAATTTGTGACATCTGTGTCATTTTCTGGTTCCTGTGGGATACCTGCCTCTGCCATCTGACGCTCTGCAAGCGCTGCCACCTTGGCATCCACCTCCTTGGGGTCAAGCCGCGCAAAGAGAATTTCCGGTGTCTGTGTCACCTTCGTGCCTGACGGATACATGCCAAACGTCTTTGTGGAGTCAAAATCGCGAACTGCACTGTTCAACTGATTCATAATCCGCTGCGTCGTCTCCGGCATAAACGGTTCGAGCAGCCCGGCACCAATCGAAATCCCCTCCACCAGATTATACAGGACAGTCGCAAGCCGGTCCTTCTTTGCCTCGTCCTTTGCCAGTGCCCACGGCTCTGTCTCATCAATATATTTGTTGCAGCGTTTGAACAGGTTAAAAATCTCTGTCAACGCATCTGCCACGCGAAGCTCTGCCATCTTCGCCTCAACCTTTTCATAAACGCCTGTGGCAGCTGCTTTCAAATCCGCATCCATTGCGTCCGCAACCCCTTTATTCTCAACAACGCCGCCAAAGTACTTATTGCTCATAGAAATGGTTCTGTTCACAAGATTTCCCAGCGTATTTGCGAGATCGGAGTTCAACCGCTCCACCATCAAATCCCATGTGATTGAGCCGTCATTTTCATACGGCATCTCATGCAGCACGAAATACCGGACGGCATCCACGCCAAACAGCGCCACAAGATCATCCGCATACATGATATTGCCCTTTGACTTGCTCATCTTATCATTGTTCTGCAATAGCCATGGATGTCCAAACACCTGATGCGGCAGCTCCTCGCCAAGCGCCATCAGGAAAATCGGCCAGTAAATCGTATGAAAACGGATAATGTCCTTTCCAATCAGATGCAGGTCCGCAGGCCATAGTTTTTTAAACTGTTCCGTGCTGCTGCCATCCGCATCATAGCCGATTCCTGTGATATAATTTGTGAGCGCGTCAAGCCACACATAGACGACATGACGGTCGTCAAAGTCTACAGGAATCCCCCATTTAAATGAAGTGCGCGACACGCACAAGTCCTGTAGTCCCGGCAGCAGGAAATTATTCATCATTTCATTTTTGCGGGAAACCGGCTGGATAAATTCCGGGTGCTGGTTGATGTGGTCAATCAGCCTGTCCGCATACTTGCTCATCTTGAAAAAGTATGCCTCCTCCTTCGCCGGTTTGACCTCGCGCCCACAGTCTGGGCACTTGCCGTCCTTTAGCTGGGACTCTGTCCAAAAAGACTCGCACGGTGTACAGTACAATCCTTCATAGGCGCCCTTGTAGATATCACCCTGCTCATACAGCCGCTTGAAAATCTTCTGCACCTGCTTCTCATGATATGTGTCCGTCGTGCGGATAAACTTGTCATAGGCAATGTTGAGCAGATCGCAAAGCCCCTGAATCGTGCCTGCCACCTTGTCCACAAATTCCTTGGGCGTCACCCCCGCCTCCGCCGCCTTTAACTCAATCTTCTGTCCATGCTCGTCCGTCCCTGTCTGGAAAAATACCTCATAGCCGTCCTTTCTCTTGTACCGCGCTATGCTGTCCGCCAGCACAATTTCATAATTATTTCCGATATGCGGCTTACCCGAAGTGTATGCAATCGCCGTCGTGATATAATATTTGCCTTTCTTCTGCATCGTTTGTCATCGCCTTTCTTCATATATTTCTTTGCTTTTAGTCGCGCCGACCACATGCCGCAAAGCGGCTAAATTCCTTTTGTGGTCGTGTGCATTAATTATCTATAATTTACCATACTCCGCAAGCTTTGTAAATGAAAAAGAAGCTGAAAAAAGAACCCCTTGACGGAGTTCTTTCCTGCTCTTAATCCCCAAAGCTGATGCCAAGCATCTTTGCTTCTTTGATGATCGTTGAATCCGGGTCTACCATCTTGAGCTTGCCTGCCACATCTTCAAGCGGCACCTTCACGACCTCTCTGTTCTGGTAGCCGACCATATAGCCATACTCGCCCTTTAAGATCAGCTTGGAAGCCTCAGCGCCAAGCCTGCTGGCAAATACCCTGTCATATGGATCGGGGCTTCCGCCTCGCTGCGTGTGTCCCGGAACGGTGACACGCACCTCCATACCGCTCTTTTCCTTGATCTTCTCTGCGATTTCATAGGAAACGCTTGGATACTTATACTCTGCCATGTACTTCTTAAACTCTTTCTTGGAAAGCGCCGCAACCTCCTTGGAAACTGCGCCCTCTGCAACCGCAAGTATCGTGAATTTGCTGCCTCTCTCAGAACGCTTCTGGATTGCCTTGATGATCTTGTTAATATCATATGGAATCTCTGGAATCAGGATAATATCAGCGCCGCCCGCGATTCCGGCATTCAATGTCAGATAGCCAACCTTATGCCCCATGACTTCCACGATAAATACACGTCCATGAGAAGCTGCTGTGGTATGAATCTGGTCAATACACTGTGTCGCAATATCCACCGCACTCTGAAAGCCGAAAGTCATATCGGTTCCCCAGAGGTCATTGTCAATTGTCTTTGGCAGGGTCACAACGTTCAAGCCCTCCTCCCGCAAAAGGTTTGCGGTCTTGTGCGTGCCATTTCCGCCTAAGATTACCAGACAGTCCAGTGAAAGCTTATAATAATTGTGCTTCATTGCCTCCACTTTGTCCAGACCATTTTCATCCGGGTCACGCATATTCTTGAACGGCATACGCGAGCTGCCAAGGATGGTGCCGCCCTTGGTCAAAATTCCTGAGAAATCTGACGGGGAGAGCATCTTGTACTTTCCATAAATCAATCCCTTATAGCCGTCAAGGAAACCAAAGAGCTCTACCTCTTTGCCTGCATTGAACAGCCCTTTTGCCACACCGCGCATTGCCGCGTTGAGCGCCTGGCAGTCACCGCCGCTTGTTAACATTCCGATTCTTATCATGGGAACCTCCTTCTTCGCAATTATTCTCTGCGCTTTATAGTTTCATTTTATATGCACTGCTGCATTGCTGCACCATACAATACTGCTGTATGGCTGCCTTATATACCATTATAAACCTTTTTGGGAATACGAACAACGTCATTCTGAAAAAAATATAAAAAACCTTGTGAGTTGTAAGTTATCAATAAAAAAATAACCCTTCCATATGGTTTTATGGTATCCTATAAGTTGCCAAACTAAAAAAGGATAAATCCACCAGAAGAGTTATTTCAAATATGAGTTTATCATACTTGCTGGCGGATGACCATACGACT
>ERZ808040.247-NODE-247-length-52788-cov-11.881941_pt1 | contig 52788 bp, 40 predicted proteins | sample MGYA00380191_ERZ808040 | MGnify/ENA primary metagenome ERZ808040 (study PRJEB31490, sample SAMN06133395) | mouse gut metagenome | isolation source: J6 | host: mice | place: China: Chengdu | collected 2015-05 ...
AAGAAGGGCACGTTGGCCTCGCCGGCCACGGCCTTGGCCAGCAGGGTTTTGCCGGTGCCCGGAGGGCCCACCAGCAGCGCGCCCTTGGGCAGCTTGGCGCCGATCTCGGTGTACTTGCCCGGGTTGTGGAGGAAGTCGATGATCTCCTCCAGGCTCTCCTTGGCCTCGTCCTGGCCCGCCACGTCCCGGAAGGTCACGCCGGTCTTTTTCTCCACGTACACCTTGGCGTTGGACTTGCCCACCCCGCCGATGCCGCCGAAGCCCCCGCTGGACCCCATCTTTTTGAACATATAGCGGTAGATGAACAGCATGGCCACCACCATCAGCACGATGGGCACCACGTAGCTCACCACGGCGGACACCATATACTGCTCCTGGGTCACCGGGTCGGAGGCAAACTTCACCCCGTGGTCCACCAGGCGCTGGGTGAGGTCCGGGTCGTTCACCGGGCCCACGTGGAATTTGATGGAACTGCTGGCGGCAGTCTCCAGGTCCTGGCGGTCAAACTGGCTGAACAGCCCGCCCAGCGCCCCGGAGCCGTAGGCGTCCTCCATCTGATCCAGCAGCTCCTTCAGAGGAGGGGCGTCCTCCTTCAGGGTGAAGGTGTACACGCTGGACTCCAGCTTCACCTCCGCCACATAGTCCTTCTCCACCCATTCCCAAAACGTGGAATAGGGCACCGTCTGTACCGCGGCGTTCTCCACGGTGCTGCGGCACATCTGGAGCAGAAATACCAGCAGCACCGCCCACAGCACGATGCTGAAAAAGCCCAATGGGCTGCGTTTTTTGTCGTCGCCGCCGTTCGGATCATCCCGGCGGTCAGGGTCGTTCGGCTTCAACGGGCCGGCCATAGGCGCAACCTCCTTACATGCAGCCGGGTTGTCCCGGGCTGTGATCAACCTTCCTCTGGAGACAGTTGTTAGAGAAGTATACCATATCTTTCCGACAAAAACAAGAAATGTTCTTGGCGGGGGTGTAAACTTTCTATGACGAAAAAAGGGGAGGAAAAAGATGCCCTCTCCCCCTTCCGCCCGCCGCGCAATTATGGTATACTTAAAAATCGCAGGAAATAAAGTTGACGTATAAAGGAGTTTTTCCCATGGGGGACAAAAATAACCGCACCAGACCTGTGGAGGCGGAGGCCGACGGCCTCATTGAGGGCCGCAACGCCGTCATCGAGGCCCTCCGGGCCGGGACGCCCATCGACAAAATCTACATCGCCCGGGGGGAGACCGACGCCACCCTGGGCCACATCGCCTCCACCGCCCGGAACAAGGGCGTCGTGGTGACGGAGGCGGACCGGCGGAAGCTGGACGGAATGAGCCGCACCAAAAGCCACCAGGGGGTCGTCGCCGTGGCCGCCGTCCGGGAGTACGCCGGCGTGGACGACATTCTGAACGCCGCCAGGGAAAAGGGGGAGCCTCCCCTCATCGTGGTGTGCGACGAGCTCAGCGACCCCCACAACCTGGGGGCGGTGATCCGCACGGCGGAGTGCGCCGGGGCCCACGGGGTCATCATCCCCAAGCGGCGGTCCGCCGGGCTCACCGCCATTGTGGCCAAGACCAGCGCCGGGGCGGTGAGCTATCTGCCCGTGGCCCGGGTGCCCAATCTCACCGCCGCCCTGAAGGACCTGAAGGAACAGGGCCTGTGGGTGTTCGGCGCCGCCGCCGACGGGGGGACAAGCCTGTACCAGTCCGACCTGAAGGGCCCCGCCGCCATTGTCATCGGCAGCGAGGGAGACGGCATGAGCCGTCTGGTCCGGGAGCAGTGCGACTTCCTGGTCTCCATCCCCATGAAGGGGCGTCTCAACTCGCTGAACGCCTCCGCGGCGGCGGCGGTGGTGCTCTATGAAGCCGTTCGGCAGCGCGGAAGCGCCGAGCCGTTGTGAGCAGCGCGGATGGAGCGAAACGAGGGGCGGTGCTTGCCAGCGGCAAGCGTCCACCGCACGACCGAGCCGAAGGCGAGACTCAAAAGCCCAGCCGCCGCAAAGCGGAGGCGGGTTTTGCCCAATTCGGAGCGAAGCCGCGCGTCGCGAACAGGCAAGGCGTGACAGCGCGGAAGCGCCGAGCCGTCGTGAGCGCGTCGGGGCCAGCTGTACTGGGCCGGATTCTGCTTGAGACGGAGCGCAGCCGCACACTGCGAACAGGCGCAGCGTGACAACAACCCGATAAGGAGAATACCATGTCCGATCTGAAAGACCAAAAAGGCCGGCCGGAGTACACCGTCGATGAGATCCTGGCGGAATACGGCTCCAAGGGCCGGCCGGCCCCAAAGCCCGAAAAACCAAAAAAAGTGGTGGACTTCCCGGAGGGAAAGACCGCCCCTCCGGAGCGGGAGCGGGGCGCCCCTCCCCAGCCCCCGGGCCCCGCGGCAAAACGGGCCCCGTCCAAGTCCGGCGAGCCCATCCCGGAGATCGTGCCGGAAAATATGGGCCGGACCATCGGGGCCCGCTTTCATACTCTGCTGCGCAGGGCGGACCACTTCGCCGACCACATGTACGACCAGGCCACCCCCGACCCGGAGGCCCTGCGGGCGGAGAAGTACACCCCCGGGGTGGACCGGGAGGAGGCCCCGCCGCCGGGCGCGGGTTCCCGCCGCCCCCGGCTCCGGGTGGTGAAGCCCCGCGAGCTGCCCCCGGACGTCCCCCCCGCCAAGCTGGCCGCCCAGTATCAGAAGGGGCTGAAGGGCCAGAACGTCCGGGTGCGGCTGGCCTTTCTGCTGTCCATCGCCGCCGCCCTGTGCTCGGTGGAGCTGCCCTTCCTGCCCTGGGCCGCCCTGGCCGGAGAGGCTCAGGCCCTGGGGCTGACGGCGTTCCAGCTGCGCTGCTGGGCCCTCTCCGCCCTGCTGCTGGCCACCGGCCTGCTGTGCTGGGAAATCCCCCTCCAGGGCGGAAAGCAGCTGTTCACCCTCCGCCCCCAGGGGGAGAGCGTACTGCTCTTCTCCTGGCTGTTCACCCTGGCCGACAGCCTGACCGCCCCCGGAATGGAGGGCCGGGAGAACTGCCTGCCCTATGCGGCGGTGTCCGGCCTGGGGCTGGCCTTCGCCCTGTGGGGGGAGCACGCCCGCCGCCGGGGAAACCGCATTTCCGCCAAGGCCGCGTCTCAGGCCCGGGCCCCCTACGTGGTGTCCATGGACGAGACGCTGTGGTCCGGCAAGCCCACCTACACCAAGATTTCCGGCTCTCCCCTGGGGTTCGGCAGCCAGCTCCAGGCGGAGGACGGCGGCCACGCCGCCTACCGGATCGCCGCCCCGCTGCTGCTGCTGGGCGCCCTGCTGTGCGCCGTGATGGCCTCCTTCGGCCAAAAGGCCCCGGAGCGGTTCCTCTGGGCCGCCTCCGCCTGCTTCACCGCCGCCGCCTCCTGGACCGCCCTGCTGGCCTTCGCCCTGCCCTACCACAGGCTGGCGGAGCGGCTGCACAAGGCGGGGGCGGCCCTGGCGGGCTGGCCGGGAGCCGCCCGGTGCCGCCACGGAGGCGTCATTGTCAGCGACCTGGACCTGTTCCCCACCGGCTCGGTGACCGTCACCCAGGTAAAGGTGTTCGGCGGCGCCGCCACGGAAAAGGTGGTGGGCTACACCGCCACCATGCTGCGCCTCATGGACTGCGGCCTCACCCGGCCCTTCCACGACCTGCTGCGCACCCACGGCGCCCTCTACCGGGAGGTGTCCGGTCTGGAGTGGCACGAGGGCGGAGCCTCCGGCGTCATCCGCAATCAGGAGGTGCTGGTGGGCACCGCCGCCTACATGCACCTGATGGAGGTGCCCCTTCCCCCCGGCCACAGCGTCAAAAACGCCGTCTACTGCGCCATCAACGGCCAGCTGGCCGGCCTGTTTCTGCTGGACTACGCCATGAGCGGCGCGGTGAACCCCAGCCTGTCCGCCCTGATGAAGGCCGGGGCGGCCCCGGTGCTGGCCACCCGGGACCCCAACCTCATCCCCGCCCTTCTGGAGCAGAAGTTCAAGCTGCCGGTGGACAAGATGGAGTTTCCCCCGGTGGAGCGGCGGCTGGAGCTGTCCAGGCCCGACCCGGAGGAGGTGGGCGGTCTGGTGGCCCTGCTCAGCCGGGAGGGGCTCGGCGTCTACTGCGACGCGGTGGTGGGCGGCCGGAGGCTTTTGCTGGCCACCCGCTGGGCCCTGATTTTCGCCCTGGCCGGGTCGGCCATCGGGCTGTGCCTCACCTTCTACCTCACCTCGGTGGGGGCCTTCGCCTCGCTGACCGCGGCCAACTTCCTGGTCTTTATGGCGGCATGGCTGGTGCCCCAGGCCCTGATCACCAACTGGATCAACCAGTACTGAAAAACTCCCCTGCCCGGCGGGCAGGGGAGTTTTCACATCCGTCTCAGAGGCGGCCCGTCCAGCGAAAGCATCCGGTCGCAGGCGGCCAGCACCTGGGTCTGGTGGCTCGTGAGGAGGATCGGGATTTCCAGCCCCCTCAGGCGCTCCAGAATCCGCGCCGCCCGCGTCCGGTCCACCCCGGAGAAGGGCTCGTCCAGCAGCAGCAGCTCCCCGCCCAGCGCCGCGCACCGGGCCAGAGCCAGACGCCGGGCCATGCCGCCGGACAGGGCGGCAGGGTACGCGCCCTCCTCCCCCTCCAGCTCCGCAAAGGCCAGCCAGTACCCCGCCTCTCCCCGGCGGGACCGGGGCAGCACGTCGGTGATGTGCTGGGACGCCGTCCGCCAGGGCAGCAGGCGGTCCTCCTGGAACAGGACGGCGGTTTTGGACGGGTCCGGCCCGGACACCGTTCCCCCTTCCGGCGCGGTCAGCCCAGCCAGCACCCGCAGAAGGGTGGTTTTCCCGCAGCCGGAGGGGCCGGACAGGGCGGTGAGGCCCCGGTCCGGAATGTCCAGGGAGAAGCGGTCCAGCACCAGCTTGTCCCCATAGCGCACTGTGACATCCCGCAGCTTGATCACACCCCGCGCCCCCTCTCCAGCCCCCGGCGGAGCAGCCCCTCCAGCGCCAGGGACAGCACCACAATCACCAGCGTCCAGGCAAACAGGTCGGGGGTCTCCAGCCCCAGCTTGGCCTGCTGGATGCGGGACCCGACGGCCCGTGCCGGGGGGCACAGCACCTCCGCCGCCGCCCCGGACTTCCAGGCCAGGCCGAAGGCGGTGAGCAGTCCGGCGGCAAACTGGGGCCGCAGGGCGGGCAGGTAGACCAGCCGCAGGGTCTTGAGCCGTGAGAAGCGGTAGGCCCGGGCGAACTCCAGCAGCGTTCCATCCATGCTGTCCAGTCCGGCGGACAGCGCTCCCCACACCACCGGCAGCACCATCAGCCCCGCGATGACCCAGGGGATGGCGCCCCGGGGCACCCACAGGTATACCAGCAGAATGAAGGACACCACCGGCGTGGCCCGCACCACCCGGATGGCCGGGGAGATGAGCCGGTCCGCCCAGGGGGAAAAATGGGTCAAGAAGGCCAGGGCCGTCCCCGCCAGCGCCCCCCAGAGCAGGCCCAGGCACACCCGGCCCAGGGTGGCTCCCACCGACAGCCAGAAATCGGCGGTCCCGGCCAGAGCCAGCAGCCGCCTTCCCACCGCCAGCGGGCCGGGGAGCAGCAGCTCCCGTCCCACGGCCCAGGACGCCGCCGCCCACACCCCCAGCCAGAAGGCCAGGGGCAGGACGAACCTGAAACTCCGCTTCAACGGGATTCCGGCACGTAGTAGATGCCGTCGTCGGGCAGGGAGCCGCCCACGGCGGCGGGGTCGATGGAGTACAGCACCGAGTAGTAGTCGGAGATGGCCGCCACCATGTCCATGCCGGACAGGAACGCCAGATGGCACTGGGGGATGGCCTGCCTGGCGATCCCCGCGCTGGGCGTGAGGCCGTAGCCCGCCACCAGCTCCGCCGCCTCGTCCACGTTGTTGTTCACAAAGTCGATGGACGCCTCATAGTCCGCGAGGAACGCGGCCACCAGATCGGAATAGGTTTCGGCGAACTGCGTCCGAACCACCACGGCGGTCATGATCAGCTGGCTGCCGCTGCGCAGGGCGTCCCACGCCTCGGTGAGGTCGATGGCCTGACGCACCTTGCCCTCGCCCTTGGCGATGGCGGCGGTGGCGGCGGGGACGGGCAGCATGGCGCACTCGATCTCGCCGGACAGCAGCTTGGCGCTGATCTCGGAGGCGTCGGCAAAGACCACCTCCACGTCGTCCAGGCCGTTCTCCTGGAGCAGATAGCGCAGAACGTACTCCGGGTTGGCTCCCTGCCCGGCGGCATAGATGGTCTTGCCCGCCAGGTCGGCCATGGAGTGGATGGATGTGCCGCCGTTTCCCTCCAGAATGTGGAGGACCCCCAGAGTGCCCACGGCGATGATCTTCACTCCGCCGTCCGTCTTGTTGTACAGGTTCACCGCCACGTTGGAGGCCACGGTGGCGATGTCAATGTCCCCGTTGGTCAGCCCCGCCACCAGCTCGCTGTTGTCGCTGGCGATGGTGTAGCTGTAGCCGCTGCGGTGGATGGCGGCGGGATTGTTGTCGATGTTGTCCAGCAGCTTGGCCGCCCCCACCCCCGTGGGACCGGACAGCACCGCAATGCGCATACCCGAGCCGGGCTCCACGTCGGTGATGTCCTGGGTGGGCTGGGCGGAGGGCTCCTGGGCCGGCCGGGCGGAGGGCTCCGCGCTGGGGGCCGCCGGCTCGGAGGCCGCCTCAGAGGGGGCCGCGGTGGGGTCCGCCGCCGCGGGCCTGCAGGCGGGCAGCGCAAACAGCAGCACAGCCGCCAGCAGGGCGGCCGAAAGCCTCTTGTATCTCATAGGTCACGTTCCTTTCTCGTCCGGGCGGGCATTTCCCACCCGCGCTGTATGAAATGGTCCGTTTAGATTGTACTGGGCAGAACGCCTAATGTCAAGGACGGAATTCCTGCAATTTATTTACTATTTCTTAATGATCGCCCCCTTGTATTTTCCAGCGGGGTCCGTTATACTAGGGAGCGCTGAATAGTTGACATAATGCGGGGGCCTTCGACCGCCCCCTTTGAAAGGATGCCGTTTTTATGAACAATTCACCCAAACACGCCGCGAAGCGGAAACCCTCCTTCCTCCGGCGGCTGGCCAAAGGGCTGTATATCGTGCTGTTTATCCTGTCCCTTCTCGTGGTGGCGGGATACGCCGCCCTGAATATTTTCGCCCCCGCGCCCGCGGTGAACGCCCAGGTCACCATCGCCCCCAACACCTCCGTCTCCGCTCCTCCCGCCGTCTCGGCGGACCCCGCCGCCTCCAGCGAGCCCGCTCCCCTGGTGCTCAACCGCCGGGAGGGCGTCTATACCTGCCTGCTGCTGGGGGTGGCCGACATCGGCGGCAGCGACACCATGATGCTGGGTGTGTTCGACACCAAGGCCAAGACCGCCTCCCTGATCTCCATCCCCCGGGACACGGTGGTCACCGGCTCCGACGGCAAATACCACAAGATCAACACCATGTACGCCTCCGGCGGCGCGGAGGCCGCGGTGGAGGCGGTCCATGACCTGCTGGGCGTACCTGTGGACTACTACGTGTCCGTGAACCTGAAGGCTTTTGAATCCATTGTGAACCAGATCGGCGGAGTATGGTTCGACGTGCCGGTGGATATGAATTACGACGACCCCCTTCAGGACCTGCATATCCACATCAGCGCGGGCTATCAGAAGCTCAACGGCAAGGACGCCGTGGGCGTGATGCGGTGCCGCAACTGCTACTATAACGCCGACATCGGCCGCACCGCCACCCAGCGGGCCTTTCTGGTGGCGCTGGTGAAGCAGACCATCACCCCGTCCAACGTGACCAACGTCACCTCCCTCATCAACACCTTCAGCCAGTACGTCCGCACCGACATGGAGCTGAGCGACATGGTTTGGTTCGCCACCCAGGCCATCGGCATGGATCTGGACAAGGCCCTGGCCACCGACTCCCTGGCGGGAGAGTGGATCAGCCCCTACTGGGAGCTGGACGACGGGGCGGTGCTGGAGCTGGTGAACAGCCTGGGCATCTACCAGGAGGAGGTCCCCGCCGGGGCGCTGCACATCGTCCACCCGTAAAAACCGAAAAGAGGGCTCCGGCCGCCGGCCGGAGCCCTTCTTTGCTTGTTCCGCTTATTTCGACGCCCACGCGCCGGTGGCGGCGGCGGTGAGGTAGGCGTTGATGAAGCCGTCCAGCTCATCGCCGTCCATCACTCCGTTGACGTTGGAAGTCTCATAGGCGGTGCGGTTGTCCTTCACCAACTGGTAGGGCATGAACACATAGGACCGGATCTGATTGCCCCACTCGATTTTCAGCTGCACGCCCTTGATGTCGGAGATCTTGTCCAGGTGCTCCTGCTCCTTGATCTGCATCAGCTTGGAGCGCAGCATCTTCATACAGGTTTCCTCGTTCTGGAACTGGGAGCGCTCCGTCTGGCAGGACACCACGATGCCGGTGGGCTTGTGGATGAGCCGGACGGCGGAGGAGGTCTTGTTGATGTGCTGGCCCCCCGCGCCGGAGGAGCGGTACACCTGGCGCTCAATGTCCTCGTCCCGGATGTCCACCTCCACGCTGTCGTCCAGCTCGGGCATGACCTCCACGGCGGCAAAGGAGGTCTGCCGCCGGGCGTTGGCGTCGAAGGGGGAGATGCGCACCAGCCGGTGGACACCGTGCTCGCTCTTCAGGTAGCCGTAGGCGTTCTCCCCCTCAATGCGGATGGCGGCGGACTTGATCCCCGCCTCATCCCCGTCCTGGTAGTCCAGCACGGAGTAGGTAAAGCCGTGGCGCTCCGCCCAGCGGGTGTACATCCGGTAGAGCATCTGGGCCCAGTCCTGGGCCTCGGTGCCCCCCGCCCCCGCCTGGAGGGAGACGATGGCGGTGGAGCCGTCGTACTCCCCGGACAGCAGGGTGGACAGCCGGGCGGTCTCCATCTCCTTCACCAGGGCGTCGAAGCCCGCCTCCACCTCCGGGATGAGGGACTCGTCCTCCTCCTCATTGCCCATCTCGCACAGGGTCATCAGGTCGTCCCAGGCGCTCTCCCGCCTGGTCTGGGCGTTCACCTTGTCCTCCAGGTTGCTGATGCGCTTCTGCACCTTCCGGGCCTTTTCCACGTTGTCCCAGAACCCGTCGGCGGCGGACTGGGCGTGGAGCTCGTCCAGCTCACGCTCCGCGGCCTCCAGGTCCAGCGCCTTGCCCAGCTTGTCCAGGTCCGGCTTCAGGTTGTTGAGCTTCACCCGGTATTCGTCAAATTGAAGCATTTCGTTTTCATCCTTCCAAAGCTTATACTGTTATTTTCTACCCTATTATATAGAATACCGGGGCAAATGTAAAGAGCATAAGCGGGAACTTCTACTGGTCCGGGGCGTCATAGTGCCGCTGAACGGCCTGGGGCAGCTCGTCATACTCCACCTCGCTCCAGGCGGTCACGCCCCGCAGAGGCATGACCGTCAGGCGCAGGAATGCGCCCTCCCGCAGCTCCCGCGACATGCCAAACGACACGTCCTCCGCCGCGCCGTTCTCCTTGTAGGCCGTCAGCGTATAGGAATACTCCAGCCCCCCGGTCAGGTCGATGACGCCTCCGTTGGAATGGACCCGCTTGATTCTGCTGTTGTCCACCTGGGTATAATAATAGGTTCCGGCAGAAAAAAGCTGGCTGGCCAGAATCAGGCCCGCCGCCAGCACCGCAGCCACCGCGGCGGCGATGGCAATCGTTTTTCTCTTCATAATGTTCCGCTCCTATCCATACAATGTCAAGCGGCCGCGCTGTGCCGCCTGCGGCATTATCATACGCCCGCTGCTTAAATAAAATGGATAGGAAAGGTTAAGAGATTGATAAGCAAGGCAGGACCGCCGCGGCCCCGCAACGCGGGGGCCGCGGCGGCCTAACGCTGGCTGATCTGGGGCCCGCTCTGCCCCAGGAAGATCAGGTCGTCCACGTCCTGGGGCTCAGGCGCGGCCCGCCGCGCAAATTCCCGTCTGTCTGTCATATGTCACCGCTCCTTTTATCTGGTCTGCCGGCCATCAAAATATTTGGCCCATACAAACCAGTATATGCACAAAGCGGTGCAACGATGACTAAAATTTTGGAGCTCCGGCCCTTACTGCGGCTTAAAGCTGTCCTTCAAACTCACCGCCCGGTTGAACACCAGATGCCCCGGCTGGGAATCCCTGCTGTCGGCGCAGAAGTAGCCCTGGCGCATGAACTGGAATCGTTGGTCCGGCCGGGCGTCCGCCAGCCCCGCCTCCACCTTGCAGCCGGTGAGCACCTCCAGGGAGTCGGGGTTCAGACACTGGAGGAAGTCCTTGCCCGCCGCGTCCGGGTCCGGGTCGGAGAACAGGTTGTCGTACAGCCGCACCTCCGCGTCCACGGCGGTGTCAGCATCCACCCAGTGGATGGTGGCTCCCTTCACCTTCCGGCCGTCGGCGGGGTTGCCTCCCCGGCTGTCCGGGTCGTACTCGGCAATGACCTCGGTGACGTTCCCCTGGCCGTCCGTCTCATAGCCCACGCACTTGATGAGGTACGCCCCCTTCAGGCGGCACTCCGGGCCGTCGGGATACAGGCGCTTGTACTTGGGCATCGGCTGGGGCAGGAAGTCCTCCGCCTCGATCCACAGGTTCCGGGAGAACGTGACGGTCCGCGTCCCGTCCTCGGGCCGGTTGGGGTTGTTCTCCACCTCAAAGGTCTCGGACCGCCCCTCCGGATAATTGGCGATGGTGAGCTTCACCGGCCGCAGCACCGCCATCACCCGGCGGGCGGACTCGTTCAGATCCTCCCGGAGGCAGTACTCCAAAAAGGCGTACTCAATGGTATTGGCGGCCTTGGCCACGCCGATGCGGTCGCAGAAGCTGCGGATGGCCCTGGGGGTGTAGCCCCGGCGGCGCAGGCCGCACAGGGTGGGCATGCGGGGGTCGTCCCAGCCGGACACCCGGCCCTCCTCCACCAGCTGGCGCAGCTTGCGCTTGCTCATGACGGTGTAGTTGATGCCCAGCCGGGCAAATTCGATCTGCCTGGGCTTGTGATAGGGGATGGACACGTGCTCCGCCACCCAGTCGTACAGGGGGCGGTGGTCCTCAAACTCCAGAGAGCACAGAGAGTGGGTGATGCCCTCCAGGGCGTCCTCAATGGGGTGGGCGAAGTCGTACATGGGATAGATGCACCACTTGTCCCCCTGCCGGTGGTGGTGGGTGTGGTTGATGCGGTAGATCACCGGGTCCCGCATATTGAAGTTGCCGCTGGCCAGGTCGATCCTGGCCCGCAGGGTGTACTTGCCGTTGGGGAACTCCCCGTTCTTCATCCGCTCAAACAGGTCCAGGGACTCCTCCACGGGCCGGTCCCGCCAGGGGGAGGTGGCGGGCACGCCGATGCTCCCCCGGTGCTCCTTAAACTCCTCCGGGGTGAGCTCGCACACGTAGGCCAGCCCCTTCTTGATGAGCTCCACCGCGAATTCGTACATCTGGGGGAAGTAGTCGGAGGCGTAGTAGAACCGGTCCCCCCAGTCAAAGCCCAGCCAGTGGATGTCCTCCTGGATGGCCTCCACGTACTCCACGTCCTCCTTGGCGGGGTTGGTGTCGTCCATGCGCAGGTTGCACATGCCGCCGTACTTCTCCGCCGTGCCGAAGTCGATGGTCAGCGCCTTGCAGTGGCCGATGTGGAGGTAGCCGTTGGGCTCGGGGGGGAAACGGGTGTGGACAGTCATGCCCTGGTACTGCCCGCCCTGAGCGATGTCCTCGTCGATAAAGTCGTGGATAAAGTTCTGGCTCATGGAAACGTTCAGCTCTTCTGCCATGTCTGTCACTCCTCGGTAAAAATGAGATTGGGCCCTGGAAGCTCCAGAGCCCAATCATTATATCCGTTTTTCGGGAGAAAAGCAACAGCTGTTTTCACCAGAATGCCGCCGCCCCGGAATCGGTCTCCGCCTCATGCAGGGGGGCGATGGATTTTGCCGCGTCAAACTCCTCGCAGGCGGGATGGAGCGCGGCGTTCCACTCCAGCCCCAGCCCGGTCAGCTCCTGGTCGGTGTACAGCCGGAGGGCCCGGGGCTCCTCCTCCGGCTCCTCCTCCCCCGCCCCGTCCGGGTACAGCTCCCGGGGCAGCAGATGGCGGTAGCCCTCCGGCGTGGACACAATGAGCCACAGCCCGTCCGAACCGTTTACCGGCTCGGACTCAATCCCGCACTGCTGGCACAGGTACTCCATGGCCATGAGCAGGCCGAAGTCGGAGGCAGGTTCTCCCGTCAGGGCGTACAGCGCCAGCGGAGTGCCCGCACGGTCAGGTCCGCCGCTGGAGGCGCGGACGATGGCGGCCAGCTCCTCCACCGTGTAGCCCTCCCCCGCCGGGGGGTTGGCCTCCAGCAGGGCCGCGGCGGCCGTCTCCAGCTGCTTGGCGTACTCCTGTTCCTCCGCCGCCACCGCCTCCACGCTCTGGCTCCAGGTCAGCCGCGCCTCAATCACCCGGCGGGTGCCCGTCTCCGGATAGAGGATGATCTCCCTGCTGCTCACATCATGGTGCCAGGACAGCTCCGGCGCGCTGTAGCAGGCCAGCAGCAGCAGCTCTTCCAGCAGCGCCCTGTCGCCGGAGAAGTAGGAGGCCAGGAAGGTGGCGGACTCCTCCTGTCCGGTCACCAGCCGTTTCAGCTCCTGCCGCACCCCGGCCAGACCGGTGACCTCACGGAGCGCGTCCATCTCCCGGGCGGTGCGGATGTACGTGATTTGCAGCTCAATCTCGTAGTACGTGAGGATGCGGGTCACGCCGCAGGTCAGGTCCCCGACGGAATAGGCCCCCAGCGGGTCGTCGTACATCACCTCGTCCCGGGCGTTGGCCAGGTCGGCCTCCACATCCCCGGTGTAATTGTACAGCCGGATGGTCCCCCCCGTGCGGTGGCCGCTGACAAAGTAGAGCATGGCGTTGACCAGCCCCTGATAGGTCTCCGCCCGGAGGATGGATTCGTCCTCTGTGACGGCGTAATCCACGTGGGTGCTGACCGTCTCCCGGCCCCGCTCCAGCATGGCGGCGCAGCCGGAGAGGGGCAGCAGAGACAGGGCCAGAAGCAGGGCCCATACACGTTTTTGCATCACGACACCTCCCGACGGCACTCCGCTCCATCCGCCCCTATGGGCCTATCCTCGCGCTTCGCGCTTCTTTACAGATCGTCCTTTTTATAATCCCGGAACCCCTCGCCCAGCACCTCGTGGGCGTCGCACACAATGACAAACGCCGCGGGGTCGATGCCCTTCACCGCCTCCTTGATGGCGGCGATCTCCCGCTGCTTGAACGCGCACATCAGCACATTCTTCTCCGCCCCGGTATACGCCCCCTGGCCGTGGAGAATGGTCACCCCCCGGTCCAGATCCTTCACCAGCACGTCGGAAATCTCCTGATTCCAATCGCTGATGATATAGGCCACCTTGGCGGTGTCCATGCCGTAGAGCACCCCGTCCATGACAATGGTGGAGATATACAGGGCCACCAGGCCGTACAGGGCGGCGTACAGCGTGCGGAACGTGACCGCCACCGCCAGAATCACCGCCAGGTCAATGCCCATCAGCAGCTTGCCCATGGGCAGCCAGGCCAGCTTCAGCTTCAGCAGCCGGGCCAGCAGGTCGGTGCCCCCGGTGGTGGCCCCCTGCTGAAACACCAGCCCCAGGGACAGCCCCATCAGCACCCCGCCGAAAATACAGGCCAGCATGGGGTCCATGGGCTCCCACTCCCGCAGGGGCGTGAGCACGTCGATGAACAGCGAGGAGATGAACATGGCGTACAGCGACGACACCAGCAGCCGCCCGCCGATGAGCCGCCAGCCCAGCACAAACAGGGGGATGTTCAGCACAATGACGGTGGCGCCCACGGGGAGCGCGGGGATCAGGTAGTTGATGAGCTGGCCCACGCCGGTGACGCCGCCGAAGGCGATGCCGTTGGGCGCGTAGCACCACACAAAGCCCAGGGCGTACACGGCGGAGGCCACGGTGATAATCAGGACAGGAAACAGGGTCTTTCTCAATCGGGACAAGGCGGACGGCCTCCTTCAAAATTACGGTTCATGTTGTCACGCCCCGCCTGTGCGCGGCGGCTCGGCGCTTATCATCATCTGCTCCTCCCCCCGGTCCTCCTCCTTGAGGAGGGCCCCGGCGGCGGGCAGGGACCGGGCCCGGTAGCGGGCGGCGTTGACTATGTGGGTGGACGCCAGCGGGCGGGCCCACTCCACCTTATGCCTGGCCTTTACCGCCATCACCCCCACCCCCTGGGTGTTCCGGGTGGTCTTGGGGGTCAGCGACGCGGTGTGGAACACCACGCACCGCCCGTCGCTGGACCCCACCGCCATCTCCTGGTCCTCCGCCAGCAGGCAGGCGGACACCAGCGGGAATTTGTCGCAGTAGGCCCCGGTGAGCTTGCGCCGCCGGGTCTGGGTCTGATAGGCGGACAGCTCCACCCGGGCGGCCTTGCCGTTGTCAAAGAAGAACAGCACATGGGCGGAGTAGTCCCCCGGCGCGCAGGCCCACACAACCCGCTCCTCCGGGTCCATGCCCAGCCTGGTGGGCAGATAGTCCCCCAGCAGGCTGGCCTTGCTGTCGTCAAAGTCGCTGAGACGGGTCTTGTAGCACTGCTGCTTGTCGGTGAACACCAGCAGCTCGTCCCCGTTGGTCCCCTCCCATTGGAGGAAGGGGCCGTCCCCCTCCTTGTATTTCTGTTCGCCGCTCATGCGGAGAGACTGGGGGGTGATCTTCTTAAAGTATCCCTCTTTTGAGAGAAACACATTCACCGGGTAAGCGGGAACCTCCTCCGCCGCGCCGGCCTGCACCTCCGCCTCCTGCCGGTACTCATAGACGATCTCGGTGCGCCGGGGCATGCCGTATTTCTTTTTGACATTCGCCAGCTCTTCCGCGATCAGCCCCTTGATGCGCTCCGGGGAGTTGATGATGTCCCGCAGGTCGGCGATCTCCTTCTCCAGGGCGGAGGTCTCCTCCGTCCGCTTGAGGATGTACTCCTTGTTGATGTTGCGCAGGCGAATGTCCGCCACGTACTCCGCCTGCACCTGGTCGATGCCGAAGCCGATGATCAGATTGGGCACCACCTCGGCCTCCTCCTCCGTCTCCCGGATGATGCGGATGGCCTTGTCGATGTCCAGCAGAATGCGCTTGAGGCCCTTGAGCAGGTGGAGCTTCTCCTCCTTCTTCTTGCACACGTGGTAGGTCCTCCGCCGGACCCCGTCCATCCGCCAGGCGGTCCACTCCTCCAGGATCTCCCCCACCCCCATCACCCGGGGCATCCCGGCGATGAGGATGTTGAAGTTGCAGGAGAAGGCGTCCTGGAGGGGGGTAAGCTGAAACAGCCGGGCCATCAGCTTCTCCGGGTCGGTCCCCCGCTTCAGGTCCATGGCCAGCTTCAGGCCGTTCAGGTCGGTCTCGTCCCGCATATCGGCGATCTCCCGGACCTTGCCCGCCTTTACCAGCTCGGCCACCTTGTCCAGAATGGCCTCCACGGTGGTGGAGTAGGGGATCTCATAGATCTCAATCACATTGTCCGCCTTGCTGTAGCGCCACTTGGCCCGCAGGCGGATGGACCCCCGGCCGGTGCGGTAGATGCCGGCCAGCGCCTCCCCGTCGTACAGCAGCTGCCCGCCGGTGGAGAAGTCCGGCCCCTTCAAAATGCCCATCAGATCCACATTGGGGTCCTTCAGATAGGCCATGGCGGCGTCGCATACCTCGCTCAGGTTGAACCCGCACAGGTTGGACGCCATGCCCACGGCGATGCCCTGGTTGGCGGACACCAGCACGTTGGGGAAGGTGGTGGGCAGCAGGGTGGGCTCCATCAGCTTCCCGTCGTAGTTGGGGGCAAAGTCCACCGCGTCCTGGTCGATGTCCCGGAACAGCTCCTGGCAGATGGGGTCCAGCCGCACCTCGGTGTACCGGGAGGCCGCCCAGGCCATGTCCCGGGAGTACACCTTGCCGAAGTTGCCCTTGGAGTCCACCAGGGGGTGGAGCAGCGCCCCGTAGCCCCGGGAGAGGCGCACCATGGTGTCGTAGATGGCGGCGTCCCCGTGGGGGTTGAGCTTCATGGTGGCCCCCACCACGTTGGCGGACTTGGTGCGGCTGCCCCCCAGCAGCTTCATCTGGTACATGGTGTACAGCAGCTTGCGGTGGGAGGGCTTGAAGCCGTCGATCTCCGGAATGGCCCGGGAGACGATGACGGACATGGCGTAGGGCATATAGTTGAGCTCCAGCGTCTGGGTGATGGGCTGCTCCAGCACCTGGGCCCGCAGGCCCATGACGTTGGGGTTGTTTACCTTTTTGGGGCCCTTCTGGTCAGGGGCCTTCTTCTTAGCCAAAAAAATCAATCCTTACTTTGGGATGGTGGGAAAGCTGCCCCAGCCCGCCGGAGCGGCGGGCTGGGGGAAAACTCAGGGAACTAGCAGCTCAGCGCCATTGTCCATATCCACGAGGGTGGCGCCCTCGGGGGGCTGGGTCATGGGCTTGTCGCTGGTGGCCTTCTGGGTCTGGGTGAGCGTCAGCTTCATCTCGCCCATGTTGGCGATGTGGTAGCTCATGGTCATGGACACGTTGCCGCCAGACTGGGTGACGTCCATGGTGATCTTCATGCCGGGCACACCGAACTGGGGGTTGGTCTCCATGGCGCAGGTCATGACGGCCCCGCCCTTGCTGTCAACCTTCATGACGATCTTGTACTCTTTAAAAGCGTCCTTGACTTCCTCCACCGCTTCTCCCATATCAATGCCCATATCCTCGTACAGTCCCATCAGGGTGTCCAGGTCGATGGTGAGGGTGGAGGTGCCGCCCGAGGTGGTGAACTTGTCGTCGCAGTAGATGCCGGCCAGCATCTCCGCCATCCCCAGCACGCTCTGATAGTAGGGGGCGGAGTCCTTGTCCGCCATGTAGGCCAGCACTGTGCCGATGGTGGCGTCCCCCACCTGGGTAAAGGCCAGCTCGCCCCACTCAGCGCCCAGGTCGGCGTCCAGCCACACGTTGTCCTCACCGGCCAGCTCGTCCAGAAGGGGGGTGCGGAACCAGGCGGAGCCCTCCCGAGTGAGGATGATCTCCACATCCTCCAGGGTGTCCAGCACCTTCTCCATCTGCTCGCGCACAGCGGCGATGTCCTCCTCGGGGGAGTTGGAGCTGATGAGGTATTTGATCAGCTCGTCCATCACGTTGTCGGACAGCTTCAGAGACAGGTTGGCGCTGGCGGCGTCGGTGTTAAAGAGCTGCTTGGCGGTGAGGTCGGCCTTGTAGGTCTTGTTGCCGTTGAGGGTGTCAAACAGGGTGAGGGAGATATTGCCCTTGGCATCGGCGCGGTAGTTCTTGCCCTCCTCCATGTACACGCCCTTGTTGGCCTGCACCTTGTTGAGAATGGTGAAGTCCTTGTCGATCTGGTTGGCCAGGGTCTCCCGGTCCAGCAGCACGGCGGTCTGGTAGGCGCTGTCCCAGCCCACCTCGTAGCCCAGGGCCTCAGAGATGAAGCGCACAGGGACGTAGGTGCGCCCGTCCTTGAGGTAGGGGGCGCAGTCCATCTCGATGTCCTCCGGCTTTGGGGTGTCCTTGTCGTTGTCCGCGGTGACGCTCACCTTCACCGTGGTGCTGCCGATGGCAAACTCATAGGCATAGCCGTCCATGGTGAATGTCACCACGTCGTCCTGATAGTCCACCTCACCGCCCAGGGCCTCCACCAGGGCGCGGACGGGGACCATGGTGCGGTCACTGGTCACCTCGGGGATGGCGTCGGGGAACTGGACGTAGGTCCCGTTGACGATGACGCCAATCTGACCCACCACGCCGCCCATAGCCTCCTTCTGCATGTCGGCGATCCACTGGGAGCCCTCGTCGAAGTATAACCGCAAGAGCTGTTCCTTCACCATATCCTCCAGGAACTCCTCCTCGGTTACCCCGAACTCCTCCATGTACTGTTCAGCCGTCCAGTATTCTCCATACTCCTGCTCGTAGAAGTTCTTGACGTTGGCGCGCAGCGCCTCCACCCGCTCCGGATGCTTTTCCTTGAACCACTCGATGGCGGTATCCGAGTTCATATAGGACTCGTTCAGCAGTACGCCCCAATCCACCGGAGAGGTGGTGAAGATGGCGGTGGGGCCGTCCGCGCCGCCGATGACGCCCAGGGCCGCGTCATTCGTTGCCTCCGGCAGGATCGCGCTGATGGGGATGGCCTCCCCTGGGGTGTAGGTGGGCACGGGTTCGCCATCCACCGTGTAAGCGCCGTCCACGGGGGCCGCGAAGGCTGGGACCGCCAGCGACAGTGCCAGGGTCAGGGACAGCAGCACCGCTGTCAGTTTCTTCATGGTAGGTTCCTCCTTTTCACACACATAAAAACTGCTTCTATTTTTACACCGCCCTGCGGTGCAGGGGACAGTTCAAAAATTTCTGTTTTCCCCTCCTCTTTTTATAAACTGACTGCTTTCCTTGCGTCCAGCATACACCTTCCAGCAGGTGGAAGGTCAAGGGGAAAGTTTAAAAGTTTCTTTTTTCGCCTCCTTTTTTCTTTTCAAAGGAAAAAGGAAGCCGCCGGAGGCAAAACTAGGAGATATCCGCCATGTCAAGGTACTTATACCCGCTGTCCGCGATGTGGTCCTTCCGGGCCTGGAGGTCGTTGCCCAAAAACATCTCGAAGATCTGGGCGGTGCGCTCCACGTCCTCGGGCATCACCTTGATGAGCCGCCGGGTGTCCGGGCTCATGGTGGTCAGCCACATCATGTCCGGCTCGTTCTCGCCCAGGCCCTTGGACCGCTGCACCTCGAACTTCTTCCCCTCCAGGGAGGCGGCGATCTCGTTGCGCTCCTTGTCCGAGTAGGCGAACCAGGTCTTTTCCTTGCAGGTGATCTCGTACAGGGGGGACTCGGCGATGTAGACATACCCTTTTTCAATAAGGGTGGGGGTGAGCCGGTACAGCATGGCCAGGATCAGGGTGCGGATCTGAAAGCCGTCCTCGTCGCCGTCGGTGCAGATGACGATCTTGCTCCACCGCAGACTGTCCAGGTCAAAGGCGTTCAGATCCTTCACGTGCTTATCCTTCACCTCCACGCCGCAGCCCATCACCTTCAGCAGGTCGGTGATGATCTCGCTCTTGAAGATGCGGGCATAGTCCGCCTTGAGGCAGTTCAGGATCTTGCCCCGCACCGGCATGATGCCCTGGAACTCCGCGTCCCGGCTGAGCTTCACCGCCCCCATGGCGGAATCGCCCTCCACAATGTACAGCTCCCGGCGGGACACGTCCTTGGTGCGGCAGTCCACAAACTTCTGCACCCGGTTGGAGATGTCCACCGACCCGGACAGCTTCTTTTTGATGCCCAGCCGGGTCTTTTCCGCCGTCTCCCGGGAGCGCTTGTTCACCAGCACCTGCCCGGCGATCTTCTCCGCGTCCATGGGGTTCTCGATGAAGTACACCTCCAGCTGGGAGCGGAGGAATTCCGTCATGGCGTCCTGGACGAATTTATTGGTGATGGACTTTTTCGTCTGGTTCTCATAGCTGGTCTGGGTGGAGAAGTTGCTGCTCACCAGCACCAGGCAGTCCTGAATGTCCGCCCAGGTCACCTTGGCCTCGTTTTTCTGATATTTGCCGTTCTGCTTCAGCCAGCCGTCGATGGCGGACACAAAGGCCAGCCGCATGGCCTTCTCCGGGGAGCCGCCGTGCTCCAGCCAGGAGGAGTTGTGGTAGTGCTCCACCATCTGCACCCGGTTGGAGAAGCAAAACGCCACCGACAGCTTCACCTTGTACGCGCCCTTGTCCGCCCGGTCCCGGCCCTTTCGCTCCGCCTGCCAGAATACCGGCGCGGTGAGGGGGTCCTCCCCCGCCAGCTCGGTGACGTAGTCCATCAGGCCGTTGTCGTAGCGGAAGTCGGTGGTCTCGAATTTGCCGCCCACCTGGTTGCGGAAGCGGAAGGTCACCCCGGCGTTGACCACCGCCTGGCGCTTCATCACGTCGGTGTAGTAGTCCGCCGGGATGTCGATGTCGGTAAACACGTCCAGGTCGGGCTTCCAGCGGAACCGGGAGCCGGTTTTTTTGCGGTCGGCGGGCTCCTTCTTCATCTCGCCCACGATCTCGCCCTTCTCGAAGTGAAGGGTGTAGCGGAAGCCGTCCCGGTGGATCTCCGCGTCGAAATACGCGCTGGCGTACTGGGTGGCGCAGGAGCCCAGGCCGTTGAGGCCCAGGGAGTACTCGTAGTTGTCCCCGTCGCCGTCTTTGTACTTGCCGCCGGCGTACAGCTCGCAGAACACCAGCTCCCAGTTGTAGCGGCCCTCCGCCTCGTTCCAGTCCACCGGGCAGCCCCGTCCGAAGTCCTCCACCTCAATGGACTTGTCCTCGTACCGCGTGACGGTAATCAGGCTGCCGTGGCCCTCCCGGGCCTCGTCGATGGCGTTGGAGAGAATTTCAAAGACGGCGTGTTCGCATCCCTCCAGCCCGTCGGAGCCGAAAATGACGCCGGGGCGCTTGCGCACCCGGTCCGCCCCCTTCAGGGCCGAGATGGAGTCGTTGCCGTATTGCTGTTTCGGGGTAGACTTTGCCATAGCTGCACCTCTCGCACTCATTGTACAACGGAACATTACCGCCTGTTCCGGTCCGTTTCCGTCGAAATCCGCCGGAGACAGAGAAAAACCCGGCTTTTATCCCTGATAGTATACCGCAAAAATGCCCGCACCGTCAAGGGGCGCGGGCAGACCTTTTCACCGGGCACGCGGCGGGCGGCGGAGGTCCCACACCTCCGCCGCCCGCGCCGCACGCCCCGCCGGGGCGCTCAGCCCGCCTGGCGTGCGAAAAAGTCGTTGATCTTCTTCTTGATGTCCTCCTGCTTCAGGTACTTCAGCAGATAGCCCGCCGGCTTCAGGGACAGCAGCTTCCGCACCACCTCCGGGTCCCCCTCGCCGGTGAGGAAAATCACCGGGATGCTGGCGAAAGCCTGCTCTGAGCGGAGCATCTCCAGCGTCATCTTTCCGTCGCACACCGGCATCTCGTAGTCCAGCAGCACCAGATCCGGACGGTTCAGCGTGATGGCCCGAATGGCGGCCACTCCCGACTCGGCCACGGCCACCTCGTACTCGCCGGACAGAAGATTCTTCATGGCCTGCCGGATGGTGGCGGAGTCGTCCACCACCAGAATTTTCTTCCTCAAGTCCGTCTCCGCCTGCCTCTCCCGGCGGCTCAGGTAGCGCTCCACCTCGATCAGGGCGTTGTCCGCTTCCAGCGGGGTCCCCACGCCCTTATCCAGCAGATGGGGCGCGATAACACAGTAAGAGAAATAACCCGCGCCCGTGTCGAACAGCAGGCTGATCTGGGGCTTTTCCCGCTGGAACACCCGCTGGAACTGCTCGTAGGACAGCAGGTTCTCCTCCTTCAGTTCATAATCGCAGGATTCCGGGAAGCTCTCCAGCACCCGGCCCACAAACTGCTGCCCGGTGTACCGGACCGCGTTCATCAGCATCGTGTCCAGCTTGTTGGACTGGAGGCCCATAATTCTGCCCACCGTCTCCACCAGCAGCTTCTCCTCAAAGGCCATCAGGATCTGCTGGCGCTTGGCGTCGCTCCGATTGCCGTAGACCAGGCGGCAGTACACCCCGTTGCCGAACTTCTCCCCCGCGTATGCGTCGCTGATCAGCTGGGACTCCAGGCGGAACATATCGAACATCAGCCGGACAATGACCTTCTCCATGGCCGCCATCTCTTCGCTGGACAGCAGGTCCTCCCACTGGCTTCCCTGTCTGCCGGTGATGGCCTGGTCCTCGGTCAGGGTGTGGCCGATCAGCCAGCCGGCACACACGCCCAGAAAATGATCCACCGCATTCGGGGCATACTGGGTCTGCCCCAGCTCTTTCTCCAGAGCCGGGAGGGTGTTGCTCCGAAAGCTCTGGTGGATCTTTCGGTGCCGTTCCAGCCCCATATAGCCGATGGAGGCCATGTACTCCTCCTCGTCGGAAAAGTGCTTCATCACATGGCCTTTGAAATATTTAATGCCCTCCTGGCAGAGCCACCGGCTGTCCTTCTTCTCTTCCCGATAGCGGTACAGCCTGTTGATAATCCGAAACAGGCGCTGATGCTCCTTGTCAATGGCCTCAACCCCGATATTGAAGTTATCCTGCCAGACTAATTCCTTGTACAATTAGAACCCCTCCCCTGACACAGTGAAGTGAGCCGCTCCCGCCCCCGCTTTCGTGGAAATATTATACCACTCCCCACAACCCGCGTCTACACCAAAGTATGTCGGAATTTGCGGAACTGTGCGGCGGTCATTCCTGTTCGGAACCGGAGGCCTCGTCCCGGCTCCGGGGCGCCGCATCCTCCTCAAAGGGCGGCTCGCCGGGCACGGCCGGCGTCATGTTCTGCCTGTACTGCATCTCCGCCCACTGCTCCTTGGTGATGAGCAGCTGCCGGGGCTTGGAGCCCTCGAAGGGTCCCACCACCCCTTTCTCCTCCATCTGGTCCACCAGCCGGGCGGCCCGGCCGTAGCCCAGCTTCAGCCGCCGCTGGAGCATGGACACCGACGCCTGCCCCACCTCCAGCACCACGTCGATGGCCGCGGGGAGCAGCTCGTCGTAGTCGTCTCCGCCGCCGGAGGCCGGGTCCGACCCGCCCACGCCCTTGGCGGCCTTTTCCTTGTCCTCGGCGTTCTTCTCGATCTCGTGCATCACCTGCTCGTCGTACTGGGCGGAGGCCCCCTCCTTGATGAACTCCACCACGTTGGCCACCTCCTCCTCGGTGATGAAGCAGCCCTGAACACGGAGCTTGTCCTGCCCCAGGGGGGCGTACAGCATGTCGCCCTTGCCCACCAGCTTTTCCGCGCCGGTGGTATCCAGGATGATGCGGGACTCCAGGCTGGAGGCCACCGCGAAGGCGATGCGGCTGGGGATGTTGGCCTTCATCAGGCCGGTGATCACGTCCGCCCGGGGGCTCTGGGTGGCGATGACCAGATGCATCCCGGAGGCCCGGCCCATCTGGGCCACCCGGCAGATGGACTCCTCCACCTCCTTGGCCGCCACCAGCATCAGGTCGGCCAGCTCGTCGATGACCACCACGATCTGGGGCATGGTCTCCAGGCCGTCCCGGCGGGCGTGGTTGTTATAGGATGCCAGGTCCTTGGCCCCCACCTCGGAGAACTTCTGATAGCGCTTCATCATCTCGCTCACCGCCCACTGCAGGGCTCCGGCGGCTTTTTTCGGGTCAGTGACCACCGGGATCAGCAGGTGGGGGATGCCGTTGTAGACGCTCAGCTCCACCATCTTGGGGTCCACCATGATGAGGCGGACCTCCTCCGGGGTGGCCTTGTACAGCAGGGAAATGATCAGGGAGTTGGTGCACACCGACTTGCCGGAGCCGGTGGTGCCGGCGATGAGCATATGGGGCAGCTTGGCGATATTGCCCACGACGGGGCTGCCGCTGATGTCCTTGCCCACGGCGAAGGACACCTTGGAGGGGCTGTCGGTGAATGCCTTGGACCCGATCACGTCCCGGATGCACACCGGGCTCACCTGCCGGTTGGGCACCTCGATGCCCACGGTGGAGATCTTGTCCGGGATGGGGGCCACCCGGACGGCGGACGCCCCCAGGGCCAGGGCAATGTCGCCGGACAGGTTGGTGATCTTGTTCAGCTTCACCCCCTGGTCCAGCTCCAGCTCGTACCGGGTGACGGCGGGGCCCCGGATGACGTTGGAAATGCGGGCGCTCACCCCGAAGGATTGGAGCGCTTCCTGAAGGCGCTGCTGGTTGGCGTGGAGCTCGCCCTCCGCGGCGGCGGCGTTCCCGCCCCCGCCCTCGTTGAGCAGGGAGACGGGGGGATAGCGGTAGGCGGGGCCATCCAGCTCCATGCCCGCCTCGATCTCCCGGGCCATCTCCTCCTGGACCTGGGCCCGCTCCTCCTCCTTGGACAGCTTGGGCGGCGCGGGCTCCCGGACCACCGGGGGGGGCAGCGGGTCCTCCCGGGCCGGGGCCCGGGTCCCGTCGTCCCGGAGGGGCGTGGGGGCGGGGGGCGGCAGCTCGTCCGCCGCCGGGGGAGGCGGAGCCGCGGGCCCGGGCTTGGGCGTGCGGGGCGGCTCCCGCATGGGGTGCAGCTCGGCCACGTCCTCATACTCCGGGGGCTCCTCCTCCATCGCGGGCCTGTCCCCCTGGCCGGGGGCCGCCACCCCCGCCACCTTGTCAAAAAAGGACTTCTTCCGCACGGTGGTCACGGGCGTGGTGGGCTTCTTCGCCAGCAGAGGGCCGTCGTCCACCGGAATGTCGATGGCGGCGGGTTTATTGCGCCGGGGGGACGCGGGCTCCGCCTCCCTGGCGGCGGGCCTGCGGGGCTCGGGCTGGGGATAGTCCTCCGGGTCATATTCCGCCCGGCTCTCCCGCCGCTCCCGGAGGTAGTCCAGGATGTCCGCCGGAGTGAGCCGCAGGGCGCACAGCGCCGCCGCCGCCGTGAGCAGCAGCAGGACCACCACGGCCCCCACCGTGGTGAAGGCAAAGCGGAACGCCATGGCGATGAGGCCGCTCACCGCGCCGCCGCAGGTCACCGTCCGGCCGTCCTTCCACAGCTGGGCAAACAGGGACCAGCCCCACTCGTACTCCGTCCTGCACAGCAGCAGGTGGAGCAGGGCTCCGGCCAGCACCGGCAGGGACAGCGCCCCCGCCGTCCGCAGCCGGACGGGGCGGCCCCGGTGGAGGAGCAGGATGGCCGCCGCCCCCAGCAGCATGGGCGGGGCCAGATAGAAGCCATAGCCGCACAGGCCCTTCAGCAGGTCGCAGAACAGGGCGATGAACGCCCCCTCCTCCGTCTTGAAGTAGCCGATGGAGCCGAACAGGGCCAGCAGCAGGCACAGCGCTCCGCCCAGCTCCCGGCGGAAGGGCTTCTGCCGGACGGCGGATTTCCGGGCGCGGCCCTTGGACCCGGAGGCCGTCCGGGCCTTGGACTGAGCCTGAGACGGAGCCCGCCTGCCCCCCTTGGAGGCGCCGGACCCGGAAGCGCGGCTCTTTCCGCCGCCGGCTGACGTTGCAGTTTTCTTCTGTGTGGAAGCCATTCAGGATATCCTCCCGTATCTATATCATCGGTTACACCCCGGCGGGGGTGTAGAAAAGGCCGGCGGCCAGAGCGGCGGCGCCCACAATCCAGCAGTAGTAGGCGAAGCTGCCGAACTTCCCCTTGTCCGCCAGCAGCTTCACCAGGGAGATGGAGAAGTAGCCCACCACCCCGGCGATGGCCATGCCCGTCAGGTACATGGGCAGCAGCTCCGTGTCGAATACGCCCGCCTTGACCACCTTGACCACCTTCAGCAGGGTGGCTCCCAGCACGGCGGGCAGCGACAGCAGGAAGGAAAAGCGCACGGCGAAGCCCCGGTCAAAGCCCAGAGCCATTCCGGCGGAGATGGTGGCGCCCGACCGGGACAGGCCCGGGATGGTGGCCAGGCCCTGGGCCAGCCCCACCAGCACCACGTCCTTCACCGTGGCGGTGCGGCCGTCCTTGCGCCCGCCGCCGTACCGGTCGGACAGAAACAGAATGCACCCCGTCACCAGCAGCATCAGGGACACAAACACCGGGCTGGAGCCAAGATCCTCCACAAAGCCCTCCAGCGGCAGCACCAGGAACAGGGGCAGCGTGCCCAGAATCAGCAGCAGGATCATCCGCCGGGCCTCCGGCGGATTGCCCCGCTCCCGCCGCCCCTGCCCGCTGAACAAAGACGCCAGCAGCCGGAAAAATTCCACAATCATGTCGGCGATGTCCCGCCGGTACACCACGCACACCGCCACCAGCGTGGCAAAGTGGAGCAGGATATTGTACAGGGCGTCGGGCTCCTCCATGCCGAAGAAATATTGCAGCAGGGACAAATGCCCCGAGCTGGAGATAGGCAGGAATTCCGCCACACCCTGAACGATCCCCAAAACAGCGGCCATCCAGAATTTCAACGCGTTCACCTCATTCAAAGCCGCCCAGGACAGGGCGGCGGTTTCGATTCTAATCATATTACCACACTCCGGCGGAAAATTCCAGCAGAAATCGAAAATTTGTTCTTTGACAAAAAGGCGGTCCTCCGGCGGACGCAATCTGCGGAATATTTTCTGCCCCGGCGGGGCGGGATTGGGCCGGAACGCCCGCCCTTCCCGCAGAAGATCACAGCGAAGCCGCGGCGGAAAATATCCGCCCTCCTCTTGACACCTTCCGGCGGGTATGATAGTATACTGAAACAGTATGAAAATCAGAGATCGCGATGAACGCGGGAAGTAGTCCGGCTGGGAACCGTCAGAGAGGGGCCGTCCAGGCTGAAAGCGGCCCTCGGGGAAGGTGCGGATGAAATGCGAGCGGGAGCGAGGGGGACCGGGGAGCCCTCCGTCCGGCCACGTTACGGCCATTGAGCGAGAAACGAGAGTGGAACCGCGGTACTGCCGCCTCTCATGCCATCGGGCATGGGAGGTTTTGTGTTTTTTAGAGGCGTGACAACTGCAAGGAGGTAACATCGTATCATGACCCGGTTGGGCGAAACCCTGCGGGCCTATCAGGCCCGGGACCCGGCGGCGCGGAGCAGGCTGGAGATCTTCCTGCTCTACCCCGGCGTCCACGCCACCCTTTACCACCGGCTGGCCCATTTTCTGTACTGCCACAGGCTGAAGTTCCTGGCCCGGTTCGTGTCCCAGTGGAGCCGGTTCTGGACGGGCATTGAAATCCACCCCGGCGCGAAGATCGGCCGCCGGCTGGTCATCGACCACGGCATGGGCATCGTCATCGGCGAGACCGCCGAGGTGGGGGACGACTGCCTGATCTACCACGGCGTCACCCTGGGGGGCACCGGCAAAGACCAGGGCAAGCGCCACCCCACCATCGGCAACAACGTGCTCATCTCCACCGGGGCCAAGGTGCTGGGCCCCTTCAAGGTGGGGGACAATTCCCGCATCGCCGCCAACGCGGTGGTGCTCAGCGAGGTGCCCCCGGACGCCACCGCCGTGGGCATCCCGGCCCAGATCGTGCGCATCGCGGGGCGGTCCACCCACTATGCCGACGAGGTGGACCAGACCAGCGTGAAGAGCCCCGCCCTGGAGCGGCTGGCCGCCCTGTCGGACCGGGTGGAGGCGCTGGAAAAGCTGCTGGACCAGTGCCACACGGAGGGGCGGCTGGGGCAGGACGCCTGCGCCGCCTGCACAAAGGAAAACGACACCTGAGAAGGAGGACAATACCATGTATCTTTACAATTCCGCCACCCACAGGAAGGAAGAATTCAAAACCCACACCCCCGGCCGGGTGGAGATGTACACCTGCGGCCCCACCGTCTACGGCTTCGCCCACATCGGCAACCTGCGCTCCTACATCACCGAGGACGTGCTGGAAAAATTTCTGCGGTACGAGGGCTACGACGTGAACCGGGTGATGAACATCACCGACGTGGGCCATCTGGCCTCCGACGCGGACACCGGCGAGGACAAAATGCTCACCGGGGCCCGCCGGGAGAACAAATCCGTGATGGACATCGCCCATTTCTACACCGACGCCTTTTTCAGCGACTGCGCCAAGCTGAACATCAAAACCCCCGACGTGGTCCAGCCCGCCACCGGCCTCATCGGCGAGTTCATCCGGGTGGTGTCCGCCCTCATCGACAAGGGCTACGCCTACGCGGCCGGGGGCAACGTGTACTTCGACACCTCCAGGCTGGACCGCTACTACGTGTTCAACGACCACGACCAGGAGGATCTGGCGGTGGGCGTCCGGGAGGGCGTGGAGGAGGACGCCAACAAGCGGAACAAAAACGACTTCGTCCTCTGGTTCACCAAGTCCAAATTTGAGGACCAGGCCCTGAAGTGGGACTCCCCCTGGGGGGTGGGCTACCCCGGCTGGCACATCGAGTGCTCCTGCATCTCCATGAAGTTCAACGGGGAGTGGCTGGACCTGCACTGCGGCGGGGTGGACAACGCCTTCCCCCACCACACCAACGAGATCGCCCAGTCGGAGGCGTACCTGGGCCATCCCTGGTGCAAGCAGTGGTTCCACGTCCACCACCTAAACACCAACAGCGGCAAGATGTCCAAGTCCAAGGGGGAGTTCCTCACCGTCTCCCTGTTGGAGGAAAAGGGCTACGACCCCCTGGCCTACCGCTTTTTCTGCCTGCAAAGCCACTACCGCAAGGGGCTGGTGTTCTCCTGGGAGAACCTGGACAACGCGGCGGGGGCCTATCAGAAGCTGATCAAGCGGATCTCCGCCCTCACCGATACCGAGGGTGGGGTGGACGAGGAGGCGGCAAAGCAGCTCAAGGAGAAGTTCCTCACCCAAGTAGGCAATGACCTGAACACCTCTATGGGAGTCACCTGCCTGTACGACGTGCTCAAGGCCCCGGTGAACGACGTGACCAAGCGCTCGGTGCTGGCCAGCTTCGACCAGGTGCTGTCCCTGTCCCTGCTGGAGAAGGCGGCGGCCCTCCGGGAGAAGGAGGCCGCCCAGGCCAAGACGGCGGCGGCTCCCGGAGGCTTCACCATCCAGGGGGAGGGCGACCCGGCCGTCGATGCCCTGGTCCTCCAGCGGATGGAGGCCAAAAAGGCCAAGAACTTCGCCGAGGCCGACCGCATCCGGGACGAGCTGAAGGCCCAGGGCATCGAGATCACCGACGTGCCCGGCGGCGCGGCGTGGCGGCGGGTATAATACCAAACCGGCAGATGAAAGGCAGGCGGCGCGCCACCCATGGGTGGCGCGCCGCCCTTCTGCGTTGGCCGGCCGTGCCGGTCAGCGCCGCTGAAAGCTGATGTACCCGTAGTGGGGCTGGGCGTAGTCGGCCAGGCCGAAGGCGTAGCCCGCGGATGTCATGCTCCTCACCTGGTCCGCCATGGTCCCCGAGCCGCTCCGGGCCGGGTCCACGATGAGGTAGTCCCCCCGGCTGTCCCGGCCCACTATCACCACCCAGTGGTGGGGGCTGGCGGCGGAGTTCACCGCCGCCACGATGGGCAGGCCGCCGGACAGCGCCGCGTCCACCGCGCCCTTCAGCTCGCTCAGGCTGCCCACGTAGCCGTCCGTCTTGTACGTGACCTGATAGGTGTTCCCGTCGGAGCCGGCGTACCGCTCCCCATCCATGTTCCGGCAGAGCACGCCGGTGTAGATCATGTCCCTGGTGGCGTACCGGCCCGCCCCCATCAGCAGGTTCACCGCCATGGCTGCCGAGGTGGCCTTGCAGGTGTTTTTGTCCTGCCGGAAGAAGGAGACCCGGCCCAGGTTGGCGGCGGTCAGCCCGCCGGACGGGGCGGGGGCGGCGGGGCCGGAGGGGCCCGGCTTGACCAGCGCCCCCCGGCGCAGCAGCTCCAGCAGGGCCGTGTTCTGCGCGGCGGTCCCGCGGTAGGCGGTAACGCCGTTGGCGGCGGCGATCTCAGCCCGGTAAGAGAAGCCGGATTCCGCCCCCACGGCGCTCAGCGCCGCCGCGATGGACGGCGAGCCGCCGGTATAGGCGGGAAAGTATGAGCGGTCCGGCGCGTCTGGGTTGATCAGCGCGCCCGCTCTCAGCAGCTCCAGCATCCGGCTGTTCTGCCCGGCGGTCCCGCGGTAGCCGCTGATGCCGTTGGCGGCGGCAATCCGGGCCCGGTTGGCGTAGGACGGGTCCGCCCCTAACGTCTCCAGAGCGACGGCGATGGACCCGCTGCCGCCGGCGTACCGGGGGAAATAGGCGGCCGCCCCGGCGGAGGCGGTCAGCGCGGTCAGCGTCAGGCAGAGCGCCGCGGCAAGCGCGGCAAATCGTTTCAGCATGGTTCAAGACCTTCCTTTCTATGCGCTGGGCAAATTCGGGGCGGCGGCGCTGCGCGCCGCAGGGCCTTCCGCCCCGTATTCTTTTATTTCGTCCAAAATATTGCCCTCTTTACCGTTTTTGCAAAACTTTTAGTATGTAAATTCTGGCGTATTCGCCGGCGCTTTCCAGGGCTGGAAGGCCCTGGCCGGGCATAAACCGCCCCCGGGGCGATCCCGGCGGGGCGGGCGGGATTTGGGCCCGGGCGGGCCAAAACATCTGGTTGCATTCTATTTTCCCCTATGATATCATCAGATCGCAGCCCTCAGGCCGCGCGGACTTCCTTGGAGAAAGGGGAAATTGACCCATGAATCTGTCCCAAGTGGAGATTATCGTGGAGATCGCAAAAGCCGGGTCCATCTCTCAGGCGGCGCAGAACCTGTTTGTCTCTCAGCCCAGCGTCTCCAAAGCCCTCCAGCGGTTCGAGGAGGAGGTGGGGACACAGATTTTCGAACGGGTGAGCACCGGCGTGCGCCTCACCCCCATCGGCCGGAAGTTTGTGGAGCAGGCCGCGGACGTTGTGGAGCTGGCCGACCGGCTGGACCGCATTTTTGATAAGAACAGCAGCCTGGTGTCCATGGAGCTGAACCTGGCCTCCATCTCCTACCACTTCATACAGCAGATGATTCCAGAGGTGTATAACAAGTACAGTCAAAACCCCATTGTAATCAATTACGTGGAGTGCGGCTTTGACGAGCAGCTGGAGATGCTGAAAAAGGGCGAGGTGGAGATCGGCGTGGTGTCCTTCTGGCACGAGGGGCTCAAGCGGGGCATCCGCCGCGCCGCGGCCAGCGGCGTGGAGTACCACCGGGTGGGCGACCTTCAGGCCTATATCGGCGTGAGCCGCCACAGCAAGGCCTACCCGGAGAGCGTAAAGGGGCTGGACCTGAGCCGCCTGGCCCAGATGCCGCTGGTGAGCCTGTCCCCCTCCGCCCCCATGCGCACCACGGGGTGGGCCTATCTGCGCCAGGTGTTTGGGAAAAGCCCCCTGGGCAACTCCAACCGGGAAATCCGCACCTCCAGCACCGGCACCATGCGGGAGGTGCTCAATAAAGTGGACGGCTTCTCCCTGGTGGTGCTCAACCCCGGCATTTACCGCCAGTACGGCTTTTTTGAGGATATGCGCCTGATCCCCATCCCCGGAGAGAATATGCGCTTTGAGCTGGGCTGGCTGCAGCGGGAGAACACCGTCCGCTCCCCCCTGGCCAACGAATTTGTGAATATGCTCCGGGAGTACTCCAGCTGATGGAAGCTTTTGCTTTTGCCCTTTTATATAACTTTTCACTATGGATATCCATAATAAATAATCCCAGTTTTTTTACCGCTTCTCTTTAAATTCCAAAGAGAAGCGGTTCTCTATTGTGCACTCTGACCAAAGAACTCCCGATAAAGGTATACCTCAGTGCAAACAATTCGTATTGGCAAAGTTAAAATATCTATGATAAACTGGAATCACTCAAAGGACACCGGTCAGCACATTTCCACAGGCAGCCGGCCCGCGGTGTCGGCAAATCGGTATAAGGAGGCAGCGCTTTCCCATGAACGAGCAAAACACCCCTTGCAGATACATTCAGCTCCCCACGCCCTGCGGAGAAATCCGGGGCTTGCAGCAGGACGGCTGTCTGCTGTTCGCTGGCGTGACATACGCCCGCGCGCAGCGGTGGGAGGACCCCCAGGTGGTGCGGGCGTGGACGGGCGTATACGACGCCACCCAGCAGGGCCCCGCCTGCTGCCAGCACGTTCAGTTCCACGGGCGGCAGCCTTCCGACTTCTATTACAACGAAAACGCGGAAAAGCCCACCTATCGGTACAGCGAGCAGGACGGGCTGAACCTGAACATCTGGACCCCCGAGGAGGGGGAAAACCTGCCCGTGGCCGTGTTCATCCACGGCGGCTCCTTTGTGGGGGGCTGCAACGCTTCGCCCAACATATTCCGGGGCGCGGACTACTGCCGGCGCGGCGTCGTCCTGGTGAGCATCAACTACCGGCTGAACGCCTTCGCCACCGGATACGATGCCACCCATAAGGGAAACTATGCTTTGAAGGACCAGGTGGCCGCCCTGACGTGGGTGCGGGAAAACATCGCGGCCTTCGGCGGCGACCCGGAGCGCGTCACCCTCATGGGGGAGAGCGCCGGCGCGCTCTCCGTGCAGCTTCTGCTGTACTGCCCCTACGCCAAGGGGCTGTTCCGGGGCGCGGTGATGATGAGCGGCGGCGGCGACTTCGGCCAGCTGGGCACCCCCGCCCGGCCGGCCATCGCCCAGGCCGTGTGGCGGATGGTGATGGACCGCTTCGGCGTGCAGTCGCTGGACGAGCTCAAGCACGCCCCCGCCCAGGAGGTCTACGACGCCTGGCTGGCCGCCGGGGCCACGGAGAGCAACCTGGCCAACAACTGCGCCAAGCCCATTGTGGACGGCGACTGGATTCCCGACCACTTCGCCCCGCTGGCCATGCGGGGGGCCGTCGCCGATGTGCCCTGCGTCATCGGAATGTCCAGCGACGATATGTGGCCCTTCTACCTCTACAGCTTTGCGGTGGAGTGGGGCGCGTACCACGCCAGGGCGGGGCGCGCGCCGGTATACGGCTACTACCTGGACCGGGCCCTCCCCGGAGGGGACGGAGAGGGGGCCTACCACGGCTGCGACCTGTGGTACGCCTTCGGCACCCTGGACCGGAACTGGCGCCCCTTCGAGGAGCTCGACCGCCGCATCTCCCAGGACATGATCGACTACCTCGCCGGCTTCATCAAAACCGGCCGGCCCCAGGCGGAGGGCCTGGCCCAGTGGGAGCCCCTCACGGACGCCAGCACCCGGTTTCTCCGCTTCGGCGGGCAGACGCCCGCCATGTGCCAGCCCCCGGCCGACAAGCTGGCCGCCAGCAGCCGCAACTCCCTCCGGCCATTCCCGGGTACGTAGCGGTTTTTCGGAAATTGACCTGTCCATCACCACAAAGGAGGTAATCCATTTTGATTAATCTATTGCAGAATTTATTTGCGGGCATCTCCATCGGCAGCATTTACGCGCTGATCGGGCTGGGGTTCATCTTCACGGTGAACGGCGTGGGCATCATCAATATGGCCCACGGCGAGGTGGTCATGCTGGGCGGCTTCTTCGCCGTGGCCTTCACCTCCACCCTGGGCCTGCCCCTTGTCTGGGGGTATCTGCTGGCGCTGCTGTGCACCGTGCTCTTTGGCTATCTCCTGAACCTGGTGGTGTTCCGGCCCATGATCAACAAGCCGATTTTCACCGTGATGATCGCCACCGTGGGCCTGAGCATGACGCTGCAATGCGTGGCCATGAACGTCTGGGGCGCTTACGCGGTGGAGCTGAAGGGCCCCTTCGGGTCCAGCGTGCTCAACCTGGGCGGCGTAATCATCCCCTACCAGTATCTGCTCCTCATCGGCGCGCTGGTGGTGGTGCTCATTCTCCTGTCCTTCTTCTTCAACCGCACCATCACGGGCAAGCAGCTGCGGGCCATGTCCGTCATGCCCGACGTGGCCCGGCTGCTGGGCGCCCCCACCAAGCGGCTCACCGCCATCACCATCATGATCAGCTGCGGCATCGCCGGCCTGACGGGCATTCTCATGGGCCCCATCTATTTCGTCACCTACGCCATGGGCAGCGTGGCCATCGGAAAGGGCTTCACCGCCATCGTCCTGGGCGGCTTCGGCAAGGTCGAGGGCGCCGTTCTGGGCGGGCTGCTCCTGGGCGTCATCGAGACCCTGCTGGCCGCTTACGTCTCGCCCATGTTCAAGGACGGCTTCGCCTTCCTGGTGCTGGTCGTGATCCTGATTTTCAAGCCCAAGGGCCTGCTGGGCGAAGCCGTTTCCCAGCGCGTATAAACAGGAGGAAGTATGCACATGAAAGATAAAAGGAACAAGCTGATCGGTTACGCCGTGCTCGTCGTTCCCCTCCTCCTTCTGCCGCTGGCCGTCAAGTCAAGGGCGGATATGGGCCTGATCAACAACGTACTGCTGCTTTATATCGTCTCTCTGGGCCTCAACATCTCCCTGGGCCTGACCGGTATGTCCAACATGTGCCAGGCGGCCTTTTGGGGCGTGGGCGCTTACACGGCGGCCATCCTGTCCACCCGGTTCGGGGCGCCGTTTTTGCTGGCGGTCCCTGCGGCCACGGTGGTCACCGCCCTTGCGGGGATGCTGCTGGGCGTCTTGTCCACGCGGATCAAGGGCATCTACTTCGCCATTCTCACCATCGGCTTCGCCCTGTTCTTCAGCCTCCTGCTGCAAAACTGGCCCAGCGTCACCGGCGGCGGAACCGGGCTGAGAAACATCGGCTCCCCCGACTTCATTTTCTTCACCGCGGAGACGCGCAAGCAGCTGTATTTCATGCTCCTCGCATTCGCCGCCCTCTCCACCTGGTTTTACACCAGCGTGGCCAACTCCAAATACGGCAAGTCCATGATCGCCATCAAGTTTAACGACACCGCCGCCGAGCTGCTGGGCGTGGACACCGTGATGCGCAAGGTGCTGGCCATGGCCCTGAGCAGCGGCCTGGCCGGACTCAGCGGCGCCCTGGTGGCGTACACCATCGGCGTCGTCACCCCCACGCAGTTCATCTACGGGGCGGGGCTCACCTTTATCCTCATCCTCATTCTGGGCGGCAGCGGAACGGTGCTGGGCGTGGCAATCGGCTCCGTGCTCATGGTGTTTCTGCCCGAGGTGCTGGCGCCGCTGAAGTTCTGGAACACCGCCATTTACGGCGTATTGGTGGCGGTTGTGATTATGGTGCTGCCGGGCGGCCTGGTGAGCATTCTGCTGCGCATCCCCTTCGTGTGGAAAATCTACGCCATTTTCCAGAAAAAGCGCGACGACAGCCGAATTGAGGACCTCCCCCAAGTCCCCGGCGGCCAGGCCCAGCGCCCCTCCGACCAGCCCGTGCTCACCGTCCGGAATGCCAGCATCAACTTCGGCGGCCTGGCGGCCATGAGCGATGTCTCACTGGAGCTGTACCCGGGACAGGTGCACGCCCTCATCGGCCCCAACGGCGCGGGCAAATCCACCCTCGTCAACTGCATTACCGGCGTATACAAGCCTAACAGCGGCGCCATCGAGCTGGACGGAAAAAGCCTGGCGGGGCTGACGCCCCACAAAATCTCCCGCCTGGGCATCTCCCGAACCTTCCAAAACCTGGCCGTCTGGATCGGGCTCACCTCCATCGACAACCTGCTCGTGGCCAGGGACGGAATCCAAACGGCGGGCTTCTGGGCCACCGTCTTCAACACCAAAAAGGCGAGGCAGGAGCAGGCGCAGTCCCTGGCCGCGGCCAAGCGGCTGCTGGTGAGCATGGACCTGTGGGAGCTGCGGGATTCCTATATCGGCACCCTCCCCTACGGGCACCAGAAGATGCTGGAAATCGCCCGGGCCCTCATGGCCAACCCCAAGGTCCTCCTCCTGGACGAGCCGGCGGCCGGCCTCACCGCGCCGGAGGTAGCCATCCTGGTCAAGCTGATCAAGGACATCCAGGCCAGCGGCGTCGCGGTGCTCCTCATCGACCACAACATGAAGTTCGTCATGGATATTGCGGATAAAATCACGGTCCTGAACTACGGCAAGATTCTCGTCTCCGACACTCCGGAGGTGGTGCGGGCCCATCCCGAGGTCATCGCGGCATACCTCGGCTCCGGCATCAAGAGGACGAAGGGAGTGAAAAAAGATGCTTGAAATCAAGGATTTGTCCGTGAAGTACGGCCCAATCGTGGCGGTGAACCAGCTGAACCTGAAGGTGGAGCGGGGGCAGATGGTAGCCCTCATCGGCACCAACGGCTCGGGAAAGACCTCCACGCTGAAGGCCATCACCAACTGCGTGCCAAGCCGGACGGGGGACGTCTATTTCGAGGGGCAGCTGATCAACAAAATCTCAACGGATAAGCTGCCCAAAATGGGGCTGGTCAGCGTGCCGGAGGGGCGGGGCATCTTCCCCAACCTGACGGTGGAGGAAAACCTGCTGGTGGCGGCGAAGGGCGCGGGCCAGGTGTTCGCCGACACGGAGGAGCGGGTTTACGAGACCTTCCCCCGCCTGAAGGAGCGCAGAAAGCAGGCGGGCTGGTCCCTCAGCGGCGGCGAGCAGCAGATGCTGGCCATCGCCCGGGCCATCGCGGCAAAGCCCAAGCTGCTGCTGCTGGACGAGCCCTCCCTGGGCCTGGCCCCCGCCATTGTGGAGACCATCTTCGACGTAATCAACAAGATCAAGGAGGATGGAACGGGCATCCTGCTCATTGAGCAAAACGCGGTGCTCGCCATCGAGGTTTCCGACTACGCCTATGTGATGCGCATGGGCGAGGTCATCCTGAGCGGCCCCTCCGAGGACGTGGCCTCCAACCAGGATATGCAGGACACCTATTTAGGCGCGATCTGACCGCCGCAGACTTTTCATGTGACGTATGTGCACCAGCACAGCGCAAATAACAAAAGGACACCGAAGGAGGACATTATGAAACTGTTCAAAGAGAGCAAACTGCGCCGTCTTTTCACGGCGGTGACGGCAGGAGCGCTGCTTCTGTCCCTGGCGGGCTGCGGCGGCCCCGCCGCCCAGTCCGACCCCCCCGCCCCCAGCGCCAACGGCGGCGGCCAGGGCAGCGAAAACAGCAAGCCCGTGGTCACGGAGGTAAACGTGGGCTATACATCCCTGCAAAGCGGGGCCATGGCCGTCATCGGCCCGCTCATCGACACCTGCGTCAACATCGCCAAGGAGGACTTTGAGGCCAGGACCGGCATAAAAATCAACCTCATTGTGGAGGACGCCGGCAGCACCGTGGAGTCGGCCATCGACGCCACCGTCCGCCTGATCGACGACGATGTCTCCTGCATCATCGGCATCGTGGGCAGCAACCAGTACGCCGGTATGCTTCAGGAGCTGGAGGACGCCCGCATCCCCCTGATGACCACCGTCGCCCCGGACGAAATCTTCACCCGCGGCTACGACTGGCTATTCTCCTCCTACGTCACCCGGCTCCAGGAGAACTCGCCCATGATTCCCTGGGCCCAGTCCCTCAACGCCAAGAGCGTGGCCTGCCTGCTGGGCACGGACGACGACAGCCGGGCCCTGATGGAGTACTTCATCGAGAAGGGCCAGGAGGTCGGCATTGAGATCTATCCCGAGTGGATCAACCCCCTGGACAACGATTTCACCGCCAACATCACCTCCGCCCGAAACAAGAATCCGGACGCCTACTTCTGCCTGGCCTCCGATGTCACCATGTCCAAAATCCTGCGCCAGATGAAGCAGATGGGCATTGACAAGCCCTTCAACACCGGCGGCGCCATGGGCGTTCAGAGCTTTGTGGACTTGATGGAGGCGGAGGAGCTGGAGGGGATGTACGGCCAGGCCTCCATCCTGCCCCCCTATATCATTGACGACCCCAGAGTGGTGGACTATATCGCCAAGTACACCGAGGCCACCGGCTTCCCCGCGGACATCACCACCCTGGTGTACTACGACTGCGCCATGCTGCTGTTTGAGGCGGCCGCCGCCACCGGCGGAGACAGCGAGGCCATCATCAAGTATCTCCGGGAGGATATGCAGGGCTACGAGGGCCTGACCGGCGTGTTCAACTACGACGAGCGCGGCCTGGGCCGCTGGGAGGCCTATCTGCTGAAGGCCGGCCCCGATAAGGAACTGATCCACTACGACACGGTTAAAATCTCCTGAGCAGCGCTGTGATGTCACCCGCCGGGCACATGGGTCGAAGCGGCCCGTGTGCCCGGAACTATCATCGGGAGCTCCTTCCCGCCGCGCGAGCATTTACAGAAAGGAATGCCATGCCAATGTCAAAGCTTTTCACGGCGTTTTGGGCCATTGTCATGCTGCTTTCCCTGTGTTCCTGCGCGCCCTCCGCCCAGGCCCCGGAGCAGTCCCCGCCCCCCGAGACCGCCGCCCAGCCCTCCGCCCCGGCCCCCACCCAGACGCCCGAGCCCACCCAGGAGCCCATGGAAATCCCGCTGGGTGAAACAGCCAAGGTGGGCGAGCTGGCCTGCGGCCGGGAGCTCTACCGCTACCGGGGGCAGGATGTGTCCCGGCTGTACTACTATTACATCCCGTCCACCTACCAGGCGGGGGAGCGGCTGCCGCTGATGCTCACCCTTCACGGCAGCGGCTCCAACGCCTCCATTCAGCTGCAATGGGGGGACTGGGTCAGCCTGGCCGAGCGGGAGGGCTTCATCGTCGTGGCGCCGGAGGCCGTCACCATTCACAGGGACGGCGCCCTGTCCAGCGAGGGCAAGAGCGTATTGGAGACGGGCCAGACCGACTTCAACTACATCCGCTGGAACGTCTCCTATACCGACCCCTGCGCCCAGTACCTGGTTGACGACGTGGCATACCTCACCGACCTTGTGGACCTGTTCGTGGACGCGGGATACGCCGACCCCCAACGGGCGTACTGCTGCGGGATGTCCCACGGCGGCTTCATGTCCCTGCGCCTGGCCGTCGAGGCCCCTGAGAAATTCGCCGGGGTCGCGTCCGTCGCCGGGCTGCTGTGCGCGGAATACGCCGCGCAGCTCCCCGCGCAGCCCGTCCGGGTGGTGTTTATCCAGGGGTCGCAGGACCCCGTGGTGCCCATCGGCGGGATGCACTACGACTTTGACAACGACGGGGAGCAGGAATACACCTGGGCGCTGTCCCTGGACGAGAGCGCCGCCTGGTTTGTCCAGCGCTCCGGCGCGTCCGACGAGGCGGAGTACTCCCAGCTGCCCGACGCCGCGCCCAACGACGGCACCCGAATTTCCCGCTACGCCTACTGCGCCGGCCAGACGCCCCAGGTCGTCAAATACGTGGTGGAGGGCGGCGGGCACACCTGGCCCGGGGGCACGGCCTACGCCGGCAGCGGCCCGGTCAGCCTGGACGCCCAGGCCTCCCAGCTGATCTGGGCGGAACTGAGGGACGCGGTGCGCCAGGACGATTCGTAAGCGTCCCAATATTCAATGCAGAAAAGAGGTAATGCGCTGTGAGAGCAGCTTTGATGGGCGCCGGGTCGCTGGGTACGATCATCGGCGCGCTGACGGCCAAAAACGGCGGAGATATGGTTTTGATCGACGCCTATCAGGAGCATGTGGACGCCCTGAACGAAAAGGGCGCCACCGTCATCGGAAAGCTGGAACTGACCGGGGTGCCGGTGAAGGCCATCATCCCCCAGCAGATGGAGGGCATCTACGACGTGGTCATCCTGCTGGCCAAGCAGACCTACAACGACGTGGCCCTGGCGCAGCTTCTGCCCCACCTGGGACCGGACAGCGTGGTGTGCACCCTCCAGAACGGCGTGCCGGAGGAGGCGGTGGCCAAAATCATCGGCCGCGAGCGGGTGGTGGGCGGCATCGTGGGCTGGGGAGCCTCCTTCCGGGGGCCCGGCGTGTCCGAGCTCACCTCCGACGTGTCCGCCATGCGGTACGAAATCGGCGAGCTGGACGGGCGCAATACCCAGCGCATCCAGGCCGTGGCCGGCCTGCTCAGCCTCTCCGGCGCCTGCGCCGTGATGGACAACCTGATGGGCACCCGCTGGTCCAAGGTCATCCAAAACGCCACGCTGAGCGGGATGTCCGCCGCCCTGGGCTGCACCTACGCCCAGATTCTGGACGACGACAAGGCCGTCTCCTGCGCGGCGTGGGTGGGCAACGAGATTGTCCAGCTGGTGCGCAGGCGGGGCATCCAGCTGGAGGACCTGGTCCCCGGCTGGAGTTACTACAGCCTGGCCTTTGACGACGAGGCCGGGCTGCGGCGGGCCAACCAGTGGCTGCGGGACTACTTCAAGCCCCACCGCCCGCTGAAGGCCAGTATGCTCCAGGACATGGAGAAGGGCCGCCCCTGCGAGATCGACCACATCGTGGGCATTTGCAGCGACTGGGGCCGCCGCCTGGGCGTGGCCACCCCAGTCTGCGACACCATCATCCAAATCGTCAAGGATTACGAGCGCGGGGCCATCCCCCTGCCCACCTTCGCCTGTCTGGACCGCTTCGCGCTCCCGTCGCTTTCGTAAACGGAGGGAACCGTCATGATACATACCATTGCGGTGATCGGCGCGGGCACCATGGGCCACGGCATCGCCACCGTGTTCGCCCTGCACGGCTACCCGGTCCGCCTGTACGAGTCCTTTGAGCAGGTGCGGGCCACGGTGCTGGACACCATCCGCGGCGAGCTGGACTTCATGGTCCAGGAGGGCGCCCTCCCCCCGTGCCGCGTGGAGCAGGCCCTGGAGCACATCACCGTGTGCAGCCGGCTGGAGCCCGCGGTGGAGCGGGCGGATTTTGTCATCGAGGCCATCCCCGAGCGGCTGGAGCTGAAGCGGGAGCTGTTCGCCCAGCTGGACCGCCTCTGCCCGGCGGAGACGGTCTTTGCCAGCAACACCTCCAGCCTCCGGCTGGACGACATGACCGCCGGCCTGCCTGACGCTCGGAAGGCCCGGACCATGGTGTGCCACTGGTACAACCCCGCCCACCTCATCCCCATCGCGGAGCTGTCCTGCTTCGGCAACATGGACGAGGCCGTGTTTCAGGAGGTGTACGACCTCCACCGGAAGGTGGGGAAGCAGCCCATCCGGGTGCTGAAGGACATCCCCGGCCTCATCGCCAACCGCATCCTGCACGCCATGGCCCGGGAGGTCTTCCACCTCATGGAGACCGGCGCCGCCTCCGCCCAGGACATTGACAGGGCGCTGAAGTACGGCCCCGGCTTCCGCAGCGCCACCGCAGGGATTCTGGAGACGGCGGACATGGGCGGGCTGGACGTGTGGTGCGCCTGTGAGGACAACCTGTTCGCCAGCCTGAACCGCTCCACAGCGGCCTGCGGCGACCTGCGCCGGCGGGTGGAGCAGGGCAGGCTGGGCCTGAAAACCGGGGCGGGATTTTTCGACTATCCCCCGGAGGTTCGGGACGCGGCGCGCCAGGCCTTCAACCGCCGCCTGCTCACCCAGCTCCAGGCCAGCGAAACATTTGAATAAGCACAGGAGGAAATTTTTCATGGGAAATAAAGTGATTTTGACCGCCGCCGTCACCGGCGCGGTCCACATACCCAGTATGTCCCCATACCTGCCCGTCACCCCCGACCGCATCATCGAGGAGGCGGTGGCCGCCAACCGAGCCGGGGCCGCCGTGGTCCACCTCCACGCCCGGGACCCCAAGGACGGCCGCCCCAGCAGCGATACGGCCCTGATGAAGTACATCACCGACGGGGTGCGCGCCCAGTGCGGCGTAGTCGTGGGCATCACAACCGGCGGCGCCATCGGCATGGGCATACAGGAGCGGCTGGCCTCGGTGCCGGTGTGCCGGGCCGAGCTGGCCTCCTGCAACGCCGGGTCTGTGAACTTCTGCTTTTCCGGCATTGCGGATAAAATCAGCCAGCCCCTGTACGACTGGGAGCTCCCCTTCGTCAAAAACACCTATACCGTCCCCTTCGCCAACACCTTCAAGGACATCGAGGACTACATCCGCGTCATGGCGGACCACGGCACCAAGCCGGAGTTCGAGGTGTACGAGGTGGGCATGATCAGCAACATCGCCTACTTCATGAAAAAGGGGCTGCTGAAGGCCCCGGTATACCTTCAGTTTGTCACCGGGGTCATGGGGGGCATCCCCGCCACGGTGGACAACCTGCTCTTTTTGGTGAACACGGCCCGGCAGGTGCTGGGCGAGGGGAATTTCGTGTGGTCCTGCGCCGCCGCCGGCAGGAACCAGTTCGACATCGCCGCCACCGCCATCGTCCTGGGGGGCAACGTCCGCGTGGGGCTGGAGGACAACCTCTACATCTCCAAGGGCCAGCTGGCCCAGTCCAACGCCGAGCCCGTGGCCAAGATGGCCCGGATTGCCCATGAGCTGGGCCGGGAGGTGGCCACGCCCGAGGAGGCCCGCCAGATGCTGGGGTTGAAATGACATGGAAATGGTGCAGAAAACGAGGCAGGCGCGGGGCTTTTTTACCGCATCGGACGGGGTGGAAATCTCCTACACAGACGTGGGAGAGGGCGTTCCCTTTCTGTGGATTCACGGCTGGGGCGGGGACGCGGAGACACAGCGGCCCATCCTGGAGCTGCTGAGCCGGTTTGGCTTTCGCTGCCTGTGCTATGACCAGCGCTGCTGCGGCAGGTCTGCGTTTACGGACAACCTGGGCGTCCCCCAGTCGGCCCGGGACGCGCTGGAGCTGCTGGAGCAGCTGGAAATCGACGACGCCGTGGTGCTGGGCTACTCCATGGGGGCCGCGGTGCTGTTCTCCTATCTGGAGCAGTTCGGAACGGCCCGCATCTCCCGGCTGATCGTCGGCGATATGTCCCCCAAGCCCATCAACGACGAGGAGTGGAAGCTGGGCATCTATCAGGGCTGGTATACCCAGGCCCAGTTTGAGCGGGACCTCTACAACATGGACCACCACTACGAGGCCTTTTCCGCCTTTTTCGCGGAGCAGACCATGTTCCCCCACACGCCGGACGAGCGCCGGGACTTTGACGAGAGCGGGGAGTTCGCGCTGCGCGCCCGGGAGCGGGCCCGGGCCGCCGGAAAGGAGGAGCTCTTTCACCGGCTGATGGCGCCCCCGCCGGAGCAAAACCGCAGGGCCAACCGCATTTACTGGGAATCCTGCGACAGCCGGGACTACCGTCCCTGCCTGGCGCGCATCGACGTGCCCACCGCCCTGTTTTTCGCCAGCCCCGGCTCCCTCTACCGCCCGGAGACCGCCTCCTGGATGGCCGCGCGCATTCCCAACGCCACCATCCGCATTTTTGACGGCTGCACCCACCTGGCCAGCGGGGAAAAGCCCCTGGAATTTGTCTCCGCCATTGTGGATTTCGTGGAAAAGACCTGAACATGAAACCAGCCTTGATTTTGCGCGAAATCAAGGCTGGTTTTCCCTTGTCCCGCCGGGACCGGCGCTTTGGGCGCCGGCCCTCAGGCGCAAAAAAAGCCGTCACAATTCCTTCACGCCCTCCTCTTGAAAATCTATTGACATCCCACACATTTGACTGTATAATGCGGATTTGGTAATTCTGTCCGGCTTTTTGTCCGGCTGGACGGGCGGAGCGTCCCCGCATTCAAGGCCAGCAAGGGCTTGAAGGACAGCATTCCCAGCCAAAGCGAAAACCGACCGTTAAATCCTTGATATGCGGCGGATAAATGCGTAAAAGAGTATTGTCAAACGGGGCAGAGTACGATATAATTCCTCTGTAAATGGGTGGCAGGAGAAGCAGATACTTCAGGGGGGAAGTGGTTACTCTGGATGATACCAAGACACGAATCATTCTTGCGGCAATCAAGGCCGTGCGGCAGTATGGCCTTGAGGGGGTACGCATCCAGAACGTCAGTGAACTGGCGGGAGTTTCGTCCGGGGCGATTTACCGTCACTTCGACAGCAAGGATCAGCTGCTGGTAGAGTGCTTCACCTATGTGGACAGACAGGCGGCAGCGATTTTTGAGCATTTGAAGTTCAATCCTCTGACCATGCTCACTGATTCTATGGGCGCGATAAAGGGACTGTGGCTGCCCTACTTTCGCTTTTGGACCTCCCACCCCGATGAAACCGTTTTTTATCATCGCTTCCGGGACAGTGCATTTTTCCCAAAGTACGACAAGAGCCGGGATGTGACCTATTTCAAGACCTTTATTGGGATGGTTGATGCATTCAAGCGGGTATTCCCCAGCCTGAACCGGATCAATCAGGATTTGCTGTGGCTCCATGTGCTCACGTCTACCGTTATGTACGCAAAATATGTGGTGGAGGGAGCACTGCCAAACAACCAGGAAACCGAGGACACCGTGTTCCAGCTGTTGACCACCGGGCTGAGCGGATACTTGAAACCGGATAAACCCCAAAAGGGGAAAAAGTAGAAATCCACCGCTGGAAAGCGGTTCATTTTTAGGCGCACGATAATAAACGTTCACTATCTCTCCCAATTTCAACTTAGCCGTGAAAAAAACTGACGGGATGCCCGCTGTCTTTATCTCGCCTGCCTTTTTTGCGCCTTTTTTCAGATTCCCCGCGCTCTTTGCCCGAAATCAGGGCATTGGGCTTTGAGAACAAAATTATGCTGTTAACACCGTTTTAGTAAACATAGTGAGGGATGCAGTATGGAAAAAATATTGATCGTAGACGACAGCATTGTGCAAGCAACCCAGCTAAAAGCAATTCTGGAGGACGAGTACGATGTTACCGTCGCTCAGAGGGCGGAGGATGGGCTGCGTTGGGCAAGCGATGAAAATTTTTCGCTCATTTTGCTGGATGTCGTGATGCCGGAGATGGATGGGTTTACGCTGCTGAAAACATTGCAGGAGAAGCTTGTCACCCAAAATGTCCCGGTCATTTTGATCACCAGCCTCGCGGACGCGGTGAATGAGCAGCGCGGACTTGTTTTAGGGGCCGTGGATTATATTACCAAGCCATATATTCCCCTGATCGTTAAGGCGAGGGTCAACACGCACGTCAAGCTGTACCGCTATCGCAGGCAGATCGAGCAGCAATCCATGACCGACCAGCTCACAGGAATCGCCAACCGGCGCAGGTATGAACAGTACAGCGCCACAAAGTGGAGCGAGGCAATCCGCCTGCACGTTCCGATCTCCATCTGTATGTTTGACATCGACCGCTTCAAGGTGTACAACGACACCTTTGGCCATCCCGCCGGAGATAAAGTGATTGCCGCCGTCGCGCGGACAGCCGCGGCCCACCTACAGCGCAGCACGGATTTTCTGGCCCGCTACGGCGGCGAGGAATTTGTGGCGCTGGTTATGGGCGACCCCTCCGAGCAGATATTCCGGCATTTGCAAAAAATCCGTCACGAGGTGGAAGGCCTGCATATCCCCCACGACCCATCCGTGGCTCAGTGGGTCACAGTCAGCATCGGAGGCGTCACCGTGATCCCCGAGCCGGACAGCGACTACGGCTTCTTCTTAAAAGTCGCGGACACCATGCTGTATGACGCAAAGAAAAATGGCCGAAACAGGGTCGTTTGGGCCGACGAAAAGCTGAAGCAGCTGTGGGAGAAAAAATAATCCCAGCAACGCCGCGAGCTCAGAATAGCAGGGAGGTATATTGTGAGTTTACTTGATCTTTTCCATAAGAAGGCGAAGGCGCCGCCGCCTCAAGAGAGCAGCGAGGCAAACGAGGAGCTTGATATTTACTCCGGTATGCGGGTGGAGGTAACGACGGATACAGGCCAGATACTTTTTGTGGCAAAGCTGCTTGGCCTGCATGGAGACAAAGCGGAGCTGCACCAGTATTCTGAATCCGAGATTGCCGAAGACGCTGAATCCATCCACGCCAGGATTCGAGGCTACAGCGACCATGAGAGAAAAGCGGTCTATATGGAGGGCGTCATTACCCCCGGCCCCAAGCATATCTGGCAGGTGGAGGAATTGACCGTCGCCCGCGTGGGCAACGACCGCGCCTTCTTCCGGTTGGAAACAAACCTTGAGGCCACCGCCACAATGTTCAGCGGCTTGGCGATGGGCGAAAAGCCCTGCAAGCTGCTGAACATCAGCGTGGGCGGGGCCAGCGTCGGCTCGGAGTACAGATACCACGAGGGAGATAAATTCCTGCTGAAAGTCCGGCTGTTAAAGGAGAGGCCCGAGTCGGCCATCTTCAGCCAAGTCGTTCGCGTCATAGAGAAAGACGATGGCAGATTTGAATACGGGTGCCGATTCATAGAACTGACCGAGGCCGACCAGGAGCAGATAACGCAGAACATTTTTGCGGTCCAGCGCCAAAAAAGAGCCCGTTCCTAACCCCCGCAAAGCATAAAAAAGCCGCCCCCAGGGCGGCCCCAGCCGCGAGCCCGGCGAAGCGGGCCGCGGCTGGAAGCAAAAATTCCCGCCAGCGTGCAGCTTTCGGCAAAGCCGGAAGCGGAGCGCTGACGGGAATTCTTTTCACTGTCCTTCGTTGACAAAAAAGATACAGCCCCAGTCCGTACCTCCCGTCTCCCCTCGGCCACGAATCCAGCGAAGCGAATCGTGGCCGAGAGCGAAGAAATTCCCACCATAGCGCAGCTTTCGGCAAAGCCGGAAACGGAGCGGTGGTGGGAATTTCTGAGCTGGCGCAGCGGGTGGGATTCGAACCCACGTGTGATTGCTCACAAACTGATTTCGAGTCAGCCCCGTTATGACCACTTCGATACCGCTGCGTATCTCCGATGGGACCTGACGGCTGCACATCATCTTATAGAATACCTCATCCCCGGCGGAATGTCAATCCCCAGTCTGCCGCGCCCGGTTTCCCCCCGCCGCCTGATTCTGCGGCTAAGCTTGAACTGACTGCGAACCGGCTGTATAATCAAACGCGGCAAGCAATCATTTATGGAGGGATGCGCTGTGAACACGCCTACGCTGGAAACCGAACGCCTGATTTTAAGAAGGCTCACGCGACAAGATATGGACGCTCTTTTCCTGATTTTGTAAGGATGAGGAGGCCGTGTCATGGAAAAGGTGGGCATGACATATTGTTATTCCTATGAAGAACAATGGCAGCCCAAGGATATCCCCGTCATATTCAGAATGTACCAGCTCAATTTTGACGGCAGCGGCGATTTTGTCTATCAGAAGTATTGGAATCTCTATCCCAACCACTTCATTGAGGATTTGACGAAGCCCTCCGTCCCCCCGTTTTCCCCGGGGCCGGCCTGAACGGAAGGCCTACCGCAGCACCTGGTGCTGCGCCCACTTTCCGCTGCGGAAGCGCAGGATATACACCGTCCCCCGGCACAGCCAGTCGCACAGCCAGGCGATCCACACGCCGAACAGCCCCACGCCGAAGCCCCGGCACAGCAGCAGGCACAGGCCCACCCGGAAAATCCACATGGACGCGGCGGACACCCCCGCGGCAAAACGCACGTCTCCCGCCGCCCGCATCCCGTTGGGCAGGGTAAACGCCGCCACCCACAGCACCATCCGCCCCACGCTGATGAGCACCATCAGCTGGAAGGTGAGCCCCGCGCTCTCCGGCGTCATCTGGGACACCCGCGTCACCAGCGGCGTGGCCGCCAGCACCGTCAGGCACGTCACCGCCATCACGCACTCCGCGATCAGGCAGAACCGCTTGGTGTAGGTCTTGGCCTCCTCCACCCGGCCCGCGCCCATGCACTGCCCCGCCACAGTGAGCAGCCCCACCCCCAGGGCCATGGGGGGCATCCCCTGCACCATGTCCAGGGTCTGGGTCATGGCGTGGGCGGCGATGGCGGCGGTGGAGAAGGTGGACACCGTGGACTGCACCATCAGCTTGCCCAGCTGGAACATGGCGTTCTCCACCCCCGTGGGCACGCCCACCCGCAGCACCGTGCCAATCACCCGCCTGTCCGGGCGGATGCTCCGGTAATTGCGGATGGACACCGGCAGCCTTCTGCTGCGCAGCAAAATCAGCAGCACCACCGCGCTCACAATCCGGGAGGCCAGGGTGGCCAGCGCCGCCCCCGTCACGCCCTGGTGAAAGACAAAAATCATCACCGCGTTGCCGGCGATGTTGATGCCGTTGGCCACCGCCGCCACCGCCATGGGCGGCGCGGAGCGCTGCTGGGCCCGGAACACCGCCGCCGCCGTCTGCTGGGCGGCCAGGAAGGGGTAGGACAGGGCCGTGATGAAGAAATAGTCCAGCGCCTGGTCCATCACCGCCTGCTCCACCGAGCCGAAAATCAGCCCCAGCAGCACGCGGCGCAGCACCAGGCAGGCCGCCGCCACCGCCGCGCCCAGCCCCACGCTCACCAGCAGCACCTGCCGGGCGGCGTTGTTGGCCTGCTCCGTCTCCTCCCGGCCCAGGTACTGGGCGCACACAATCACGCCCCCCGCCGCCAGGGCGCTGAGCAGGTTCAGCATGAGCATATTCACCGAGTCCACCAGCGCCACCGCGGAGATGGCGCTCTCCCCCACGGTCGTCACCATCATGGTGTCCGCGATGCCCATCAGCCCGGACAAAACCTGCTCCAGCATCAGGGGGATGAGCAGGGCGATGATTTGACGGCGGGTAAACATCATCATGATTCCAGCTTCTTTCCTGCGATAGTATGGGGGCTATTATATCTCGAACGTCCTGAAATGGCAAGCCTACCCGGCGCTTCTCCCCAATTTTCCGAATATTTACCGCTTATTTCGCATACAATGACATAAAGCCGCTGTTTTTTCATTTGCTTTTTGTGCATCTTGACTTTGCGCCCCAGGCGGTCTATAATGTATTTGTTATCATACATACTGTACTGCGCATCCGTAATTTACAGTATTTTCCGCCCGCCGCCGGCGGAAGTTTGGAGGCACGAAATGTTCAAGAAAACTGACCACCTCAGCGACGCCATCGCCCGGTTCAACGCCGGGACAAGCACCGACGCATACCAGTTCCTGGGCTGCCACAGGCAGACGGTTGACGGACAGGAGGGCTACGTCTTCCGCGTCTGGGCGCCCCACGCCAAGAGCGTGCGGGTGCTGGGCCGCTTCAACGACTGGGACAAAGCGTCCCCCGCCATGGAGCGCATCGCCCCCGCCATCTGGGAGCGCTTCATCCCCGGCGTTCAGACCTACGACGAGTACAAGTTCTACATCGAGCGGCCCGACGGAACCTTTGTCTTCCGCGCCGACCCCTACGCCACCCACTCCGCCACCCGGCCGGACAACGCCAGCAAGGTCTTCGACCTGGACGGCTTCGCCTGGACGGACGCCGCCTACCGCCGGGCCCGCGCCCGCCGGGAGGTGCTGAAAAGCCCCATGAACATCTACGAGATGCACATGGGCTCCTGGCGGCGGCATGAGGACGGCAACTTCCTCTCCTATGAGGAGTGCGCCCGGCAGCTGGTGCCCTACCTGAAGGAGCTGGGCTACACCCACGTGGAGCTGCTCCCCGTGAGCGAGTACCCTTACGACCCCTCCTGGGGCTATCAGGTCACCGGCTACTACGCCCCCACCTCCCGCTACGGCACCCCCCACGACTTCATGAAGTTTGTGGACCTGTGCCACGAGGCGGGCATCGGCGTCATCATCGACTGGGTGGGCGCCCACTTCCCCCGGGACGAGTGCGGCCTGTTCGAGTTCGACGGCGGCTACTGCTACGAGCCCGCCGACCCCCTGCGCCGGGAGCACCCCGACTGGGGCACCCGCATCTTCGACTACGGCCGGTATGAGGTGCGCTCCTTCCTCATCTCCAACGTGGTGTACTGGCTGGACAAGTTCCACATCGACGGCATCCGGGTGGACGCCGTGGCCTCCATGCTCTATCTGGACTATGGCCGCCAGGGCGGCGAGTGGCGGCCCAACAAGGACGGGGGCAACATCAACCTGGAGGCGGTGCAGTTCCTCCGGGACATGAACTCCGCCGCCCTCACCTTCGACCCCTGCGCCATCATGGCCGCCGAGGAGTCCACCGCCTTCCCCATGGTCACCAAGCCGGGGTATGACGGCGGGCTGGGCTTCAACTTCAAGTGGAATATGGGCTGGATGCACGACATGGTGGACTATATGTCCACCGACCCCCTGTTCCGCAAGGGCCGGCACAACAACCTCACCTTCTCCCTCACCTACGCCTTCTCGGAGAACTTCGTGCTCCCCCTGTCCCACGACGAGGTGGTCCACGGCAAGTGCTCCCTCATCAATAAAATGCCCGGGGAGTACGACGACAAATTCCAGGGCCTGCGGGCGTTCTACGGCTACATGATGACCCACCCCGGCAAGAAGCTGCTGTTCATGGGCGGCGAGTTCGGCCAGTTCATCGAGTGGGACGAGAAGAAGCAGCTGGACTGGTTCCTGCTGGACTACGAAAAGCACCACCAGCTCCAGGAGTACGTAAAGGACCTGAACCACTACTATCTGGACCACCCCGCCCTGTGGCGCAACGACACCGACTGGCAGGGCTTCCAGTGGATCTCCTGCGACGACTACCAGCAGAGCGTCATCGCCTTCCGCCGCATCGACGAGAAGGGCAAGGAGGTCATCGTGGTGTGCAACTTCTGCCCCGTCACCCGCACGGGCTACCGCATCGGCGTGCCCAAGGCCGGAAGCTATGTCCCCGTGCTGTCCAGCGACGACGCCAAGTACGGCGGCTCCGGCACCGAGCTCTCCCCCGCCAAGGCCAAAAAGGAGGAGATGCACGGCCTGCCCTACAGCGTGGAGCTCACTCTCCCGCCCCTGTCCGCCGTGTTCTATGAGCACAAGGCCGTCCGCCGCGCCAAGGCCGAGGACACCGCGCCCGCCGCCGAGGTCAAGCCCAAGGCCGTCCCCAAGTCCCGCGCCAAAAAGGCGGACGCCCAGGCCGAAGCCGCGGCTCCCAAGCCCCTGAAAAAAACCGCCTCCAAGGCCAAAGCCAAGGCTGAGGCCGCCGTGGAGAGCAAGCCCAAGGCCCCGCGCAAGCCCCGCGCCAAAAAAACAGCGCCCAAAACCGATTCTGAATCCAAGTAATTCATAGGGGGAGATCATTTTGTTCGAGCGCAAAAAAGAGTGTATTGCCATGCTTCTGGCCGGCGGCCAGGGCAGCCGCCTGTACTGCCTGACACAGGACACCGCCAAGCCCGCGGTGCCCTTCGGCGGCAAGTACCGCATCATCGACTTTCCGCTGTCCAACTGCGTCAACTCCGGCATCGACACCGTGGGCGTGCTCACCCAGTACCAGCCCCTGGAGCTGAACGACTACATCGGCAACGGCCAGCCCTGGGACCTGAACCGCAACTGGGGCGGCGCGCACATCCTCCCGCCCTACACCCAGTCTAAAACCGAGTCCTGGTACAAGGGCACCGCCAACGCAATCTATCAGAACATCCCCTTTGTGGACCGCTATAACCCCGAGTACGTGGTCATCCTCTCCGGCGACCACATCTATAAGATGGACTATAACAAGATGCTCAAGTTCCACAAGGAGAAGGGCGCGGAGTGCACCATCGCCGTGATGAGCGTCAGCATGGACGAGGCCAGCCGCATGGGCATCATGAGCACCGACGAGAACATGGCCATCACCGACTTTGAGGAGAAGCCCAAGCAGCCCAAGAGCAACCTGGCCTCCATGGGCGTGTACATCTTCACCTGGGCCGCCCTGAAGCAGTACCTCATCGACGACGAGGCCAACCCCGAGTCGGAAAACGACTTCGGCAAAAACATCATCCCCGCCTTCCTGAAGGACGGCCGGCCCATGTACGCCTACTCCTTCGAGGGCTACTGGAAGGACGTGGGCACCCTGGACAGCCTGTGGGACGCCAATATGGACCTGCTGGACCCCACCGATCCCATCAATATGCGGGACACCTCCTTCCGCATCTACGCCCGGAACTACGCCTCCCCCGCCACCCGCATCGACGCCGGCGCCAAGGTGTCCAACTCCTTCGTGGCCGAGGGCTGCATCGTCCGGGGCACCGTGGAGCACTCCGTGCTGTACACCGGCTGCGAGGTGGAGGAGGGCGCCATCGTCACCGGGGCGGTGGTCATGCCCAACACCAGGGTGCGCAAGGGCGCCAACATCAGCTACGCCATCGTGGGCGAGGGCTGCGTGATTGAGGAAGGCGTGAAGATCGGCGAGCGGCCGGAGAACTGCCCCAAGGAGAACTGGGGCATCACTGTGGTGGGCCATAAGAAGACCCTGCCCGCAGGCTCCGTCATCAAGCCCAAGGAAATCGTTTAAGGGGGTGTCCACCATGAATATGACTGGTATTATTTTCTCCGAGATGTACTCCGACGAGCTCAGCTCCTTTACTTATGACCGCAACATGGCCGCCATCCCCTTTGGCGGGCGCTACCGCCTGGTGGATTTCGTGCTGTCCAACATGGTCAACTCCGGCATCACCAACGTGGGCGTGCTGGCCACCCAGCACTATCACTCCCTGATGGACCACCTGAACAACGCCCAGCAGTACGACCTGAACCGGAAAAACGGCGGCCTGCAGCTTCTGCCCCCCTTCGCCACGGAGAACGTGGGCGCCAACAACCGGGGCAAGCTGGACGACCTGCGCAACGCCCTGGACTACCTGGAGACCATCACCACCACCCCCTACGTCCTGCTGGCGGACGCCTACGTGGTGTGCAACATCGACTACCGCCCCGCCCTGGAGAGCCATATCGCCAGCGGCTGCGACATCACCATGTTCGCCACCAAGGCGGAGGAGCCCTCCCAGATCAACTCCGTCTCCGTCATGCGGGCGGACACCGGTCACCGGGTGACCTCCTACGCCCTGGACTGCCCCGTCAAGCCCGGCGAGTATTCCAGCATGGGCCACATGATCATCTCCCGCGAGCTGCTCATCAGCGTCATCCGGGACTACACCTCCCGGGGCATCTACGACTTCCTGCGGGACTTCATTCAGCACGAGTTCAACCGGGGCCGCCTGTCCATCAATCTCTATGAGGTGAACGACGTGGTGCTGCGGATGCGCAACGTGAACGAGTACTTCCACAACAGCCTGTCCACCATCGACAGCGCGGTGAGCGCCCCCCTGTTCCGGGGCGACCGGCCCATCTTCACCCGCGTCACCGACGAGGTCCCCTGCTACTACGGCATGGACTGCGAGGTGAGCGGCTGCGTCATCGCCGACGGCTGCATGATTGAGGGCAAGGTGGAAAACTGCGTGCTCTCCCGCAGCGTGAAAATCGGCAAGGGCGCCGTGGTGAAGAACTGCGTCATCATGCAGGGCAGCGTGGTGGGCGAGGGCGCCTGCCTGGAAAACGTGGTGGTGGACAAATGGGTCACCATCACGGGCGGCGCCCAGCTCAAGGGTCTCGTCTCCAACCCCGTGGTCATTCGTAAAGGAGTAACCGTATGAAAATCTTATTAGCCTCCAGCGAGGCCGCGCCCTTTATCAAAACCGGCGGCCTGGGCGACGTGGCCGCCGCCCTCCCCAAAGCCCTGGCCGAGTCCCCCAACACCGAGGTGTGCGTCTTCCTGCCCTACTACAAGGCCATCAAGAACAACCCCGAGTTCGAGATTGAGTACCTCACCAACTTCACCGTCCCCCTGTCCTGGCGCAACGTGTACGCCGGCCTGTTCCGGGCGGTGAGCAAGCGCAAAAAGCTCCAGTACTACTTCATCGACAACGAGTACTACTTCTACCGTGACGGCTGCTACGGCCACTATGACGACGGCGAGCGCTTCGCCTTCTACTCCAAGGCCATTTTGGAGGCCCTCCAGTACCTGGACTGGTATCCCGACGTGATCCACGCCAACGACTGGCAGACCGCCCTGGTGCCGGTGTTCCTGCGGGCGT
>ERZ808040.248-NODE-248-length-52650-cov-5.439693_pt1 | contig 52650 bp, 51 predicted proteins | sample MGYA00380191_ERZ808040 | MGnify/ENA primary metagenome ERZ808040 (study PRJEB31490, sample SAMN06133395) | mouse gut metagenome | isolation source: J6 | host: mice | place: China: Chengdu | collected 2015-05 ...
TCGGGAATCCCTTATTTGGAGGCTGACATTGACCCCAATAAGTTTTATGTCACGGGGGTCGATGTCTCAAAGGAACCGCATGAACCAATCACCGGGGAAAGGGAAAACTTATACCAGGGGATGGGGGAGGTCGAGACGGGAGAACCAGAAAAACAGGGGGACAGGGAGGAAGCCGCAAAGGGCGTGGATAACGATGGGGCTTTTGCGCAACTCCTGTTAAACCAGGCAAAAATCATGGCTATGCTGCTGCAGGGGGATGCCGGACAGGGGGAGGGAAAAAATGTTCCAGCTGATAATGAAATATTTTGACAAGGGGCTCTATTCGCTGGCGGATATGTATTATTTTGTGTTGTCAGGGCAGATAACACAGGGGGAGTACAATATAATTGCCGATCTGACAGGTGACCCGGAAATCGATGAAATATTGACCGCGGATGACAGCGAGAGTGAGTTGTACTGAGGGGAAGGGGTGAGGAAAATGAACGCAAGGGTATCCGTCATAATCCCGGCGTACAATGCGCACGACACAATATATGGGGCAATACAGTCCGTGCTCAGGACGGGGTATGATAACCTAGAGATTATTGTGTCCGACGACTGCTCCGATTCACCGTACTATTTTGACGAGGGGTGGGGCGTAAACATTGTCACGGGGAAGACAAACCGGGGCGCAGGGGTGGCCCGGAACAGGGGGTTAAGGAAGGCCACCGGGAAATGGGTGCTTTTCCTCGACGCGGACGACATCGTCATGGAGAACATTTTTGATGTCCTGTACCGCGGGGATGGGATAAAGCAGGATATCATATCGTGCGCGGGGAGGCAGTCGGACGGGTTTTTTACCGGGGAGGAAATACTGCCGTGCAGCCTTGACTGGATGGTGCACGGTAAGATTTACCGGAAGGCATTCCTGGACAGGAACCGGATATGGTTCCACCCAAAGGTCAGGATATACGAGGATTCCTTCTTCAACATGGTTGCTTTTTACTATGCGAGGAAACAGAATGGGATACTGGACGTGGCGGACATATGTTTCTGCCTTATGTGCAACGAGAATTCCACAACACGGAAGGTTGCGAATTTTTTTGAGAGGACAAATTATGAGCGGATTGAGATGATAACGGAACTGGTGATGCAGTATTATGAGGTCTTCCCAGTGGAATGTTCCCAGAAACTGAAAAGCGACAGGGAATACCTGAAGGAAACCGAAGGGGACGATGGGACATGGTTCCTCTTTTTTGACTGTGTCAAGAAGGTTGCGGGCATTGAGGATTATGGGGAATACTGTGGTTTTTTCGGCACGGGGCCAAGGGGGAGGGAGGAAGCCCTTTACAGCAAGTGGCTTGGCCGCTTCGGGGAAATAAAGCTTACGGTCTGTATCCCGCTGCGGGAATCCCATGAGTACATTGAGACAACCATGTCCCTGCTGCGCGGGGCAATCGGGGACAGGAAAAACCAGGTGGAAATCATACTGACCGACGACGCGTCCAGCCACCCGGATTATGAATACATACGGGGGGATGACACAAGGATACTTTATAACGCGGACATCCTGCGGATGGGCGGCAACCGGAACCGGGCGCTGCGGATGGCTAGGGGGGAGTGGGTGACATTCCTTGACCATGATGACGAGGTCACCCCCAGGTTGATTGAGGAGGCATTCCGGGAACATGGCGAAAAGCTGTGCGTGGTAACGGGTGCCTCAATAAACTGTGACATGGTAAAGGACAGCCCAGCCTCCCCGTACCACTGCATAGAGGTATGCCATGGGGTGCTGTACCGGAGGGGGTTCCTCATGGAAAACAGGATATATTTCAATGAGGACATTGTGACAAGTGAGGATGTCTATTTCAACAGGCGGGCAAACATGGTTGCGCGGGTGAAGTATGGGGAAGATGCCGTGGAAGAAAAAACAGTGGTATTCTACCGGTGGGTCTGGAGGAAAAACAGTGCTTTTTCCAGGACATACAACGGCAGGGTGTATGAGGAGGAGTTTTATCGGGAGTATGCCGTGGCGTTCCTGGCGGCGTATGATTTTGACTTCGACAAAAACCTGAAGGCGGGGCAGCACCTGAAGCTGCTGTACTGGGCATGCCACCAGCTGAAAGCCTTTGAGGAAAACAGCCGGAACTTCAAGAAGGCAAACGCCAAATATTTCATGGGAATCCTCCTTGTGCTGGGGGAGGAATGGGGCTTTGACCAGAAGAGCTTCTATGGCTTCCTCGATAAATACGACGCATATTTTGAGAGGGAGAACCCAGGGGAGTATGTCCTGAAACATTGTTTTGACCGGGACAGGGGGTATGCAATGAAGTACCTGAAAATGGCGGAGTCCCTGCCGGATGCGTGGAAGGAAAAGCTGAAGGGCTTCCTAGTCGGGTAGGCGGGTGGAAAGGAGGAGTATGGAAGATTTTCTGATGCAGACCTATGCCATTGTGCTCCCTGTGCTTTTGGGCTATATCGTATGGCTGTTAAAGCGGCAGAAAAAGGACCGGGATGCAAATGGGCGGGGGACGATGCTGCTCCTGCGTGTGCAGCTCATTGATTACCATGACCGATACATAAGGCAGGGGGAAATCCCATCCTACGCCTACGAAAATTTCGTGGAAATGTACGAGGCATACCACGACCTGGGCGGGAATGGGATGGTCACGAAAATGTACGAGGAAATTTCCGAGTTAAACTTGAAAAAGAAGGAGGCAGGGAAATGAAGAAAAAGACAAAGGAATGGTTAAAAGCGGCGGGTATCCGCGCGGTAAGGACGGTCGCACAGACGGCGGCTGCGACAATCGGGACAGCGGTAGTGCTTGCCGAAGTGGATTGGCTGACTGTGGCGAGCACCGCGGCACTGGCGGGAATCCTGTCCATCCTGACTTCGATAGGCTTTGGGATGCCGGAAACGGACAGCACAGTTGGGGAATAGTTTTTGTTTTGGGGATGCCAAGCAGGGCATCCCTGTTTGTTTAAGGGGGCAGAACAAATGGAGAATAATAATGCGGGGCTGGCAAAATTCTGTATTGAAAAAGTGGGTGTGCCCTATGTGATGGGGACGAACGGAAAAGTATTTACACAGTCAATGTACAATGACTTGACAAAGCGTAACCCTGGAAATTGGTTTACGGCAGCGCGCCTGCCAAAAGTCCGCGCGCTCATCGGGAAGCAGACAACAGATTGTCATGGTTTAGTAGAGTGGTTTGTCCGGGAGCAGTCCGGGGCAGCCTATGACACAACCGCAGATGCAGCTTACAACGCCGCGGCGGTCAAAGGCGCAATTGGCACTATTCCAGAACTGCCCGGCGTGTGCGTGCGGTATGCAGGCCATGTTGGGGTGTATATTGGCGGCGGGTATGTTGTGGAGGCGCGTGGCTTTGACTATGGTGTATGCCTGACAAAGCTTAGTGCCCGCCCGTGGACGCACTGGTACAAGCATCCGCGGATTGAGTATACAAAGACAGCGCTGCCTGCGCCGGAGCCAGCGAAGGTTGGCAAGACGACAAGCCGCTATTCGGTTGTCTGGCTACAGCTCGCGCTTAACCGTCAGATCGAGCGGGGTTACATCAAGGGTGCAGCGCTTACCATAGATGGCATGTACGGTAATAAGTCAGCGCAGGCGGTTGGGGCGTACTGGCAGCGCAAGGGCTGGACAGAAAAGTCAGAGGTTTGGAGCGTTGGGAAAAATACGGTGACAGCGATGCAGAAGGTATAATGAAGAATATAGTTATGTGGATTTTTAGGAGAGGGAAAATTCCCTCTCCTAATGCTTCAAATGTTTGAAAAAAATAAAAAGTGCAATTTAATTGCAGTATATACTGAAATAATTTAATATATTATATAGTTGAAAAAATTTTCATTCTTGAGTAGAATATAAGACGATTTCTTTTGGATGTTATAGGGATGTAAAAGTTACTCGTGACATTCAATAAAACCATTTTGTAATCTTGCAGATTACGCGGCAGTATATTCTAGTAGTAAAGTGGTATTCGCCTTTCACAACAACATGTATAAGATATGAAGGGAATGATCTACATACTGTGTTAAAAGATTATAAAACAATGTATTATAAAGTCGCTTTATAATTGAAAATGTTTTGTTGAATATGCACAAATATTGAATTTAATTTTTGTAAAAAATGCCTATTTACTAAAAATATTTTAAAACATTATAATATAACTATAGTTAAGAAAGCAGTTCTATTTTGCTTTCTGTCTTGTTACATTGGTAAAATTGACGAATAATTTTATTTGTCAGTTTTACAATAGATAAGGAGAATATATGAGTTCGGAAATTACTGAACAAATTAATAAAACAGGGAAAGACAGTGGTAATATAAATATTGAAGAATATAATATTGAAGGTTCTAAAGAAGAGAGTGTTTCAGTAATAAAAAAAGAAAGGATCGTTTGGATCGTAGGTGGATGTCTTTCGTTAGCACCAGTATTTTTTGTTGGATTAATACGGTTCTTCTTTTTGGATACATCATTTTCAACTATTTTGAGCATAATAACTGATACTTCATTGATGTATACAGGTGTAACTTTGATAATATCTGCAATTAATGATTTAGAGTTTTCTTCAAAAAATGGAGAGATAAGAAACAATTCACAAATTTTATTGATAGTTTATTTTTTAATAGCAATAGTGTGTGTGTTGCTTTATGGTGGTATAGAAATTGCATATTTATTTTTGGGCGAAATTCAAGCGGTAGAAGCATTTTACGCGGGCGCAGGAATAGCTTCTAAAAACAATGTGCAATCGCATTATAGTAATGGCTTTTTAATATTTTTAAATTTATTTTTTGTATTTATACCTGCTATGTTAGGCTGGAAACAATATCACAATCGAATAGAGAGGGCTAAAAAAAATGTTGGGAAATAATTTGGTAAAATTTACTTTTATATTGTTGTACCTTTTTCTTGCGGGGTTAATTATTCTCTCTATATATGCTTTTAAATTATTAAAGCGTAATAAAACGATTGAATGTGTAAAAAGCACTGATATGGATTCTATGTCATCAGATTTGGATTTACAATCACTTATAGAGAATATGGAAAAAGAAAAAACTGGGCATGCTAAATCGATTATTTTTGTGACTCTCATGACAAAGGGATATGTCCTGTTGCACAAGTTATTAAATGAGGGTGAAAAATATGATGATAAAAGACAGACGAAACGTTTTAGCCTTTCGTTGTCTGATGAAGTGATTATAAAAATAAATAAAATGGAGTGATAAAAAATAAATAGAAGGTGAAGAAATATGCAAAATATATATTCAAAGTTTGAATTCCCCGTAGAATTAATTGATACAGAAGAGAAGCGTGAAAAATTTATACAGCGTTATGATTCACTATATACTCAAATGCAAGATTACATTGATAAATCGGGATTTTCAGAGGATGTTGTTATTAATGAACTAATATTAGGATATGCATTAGTTGATTATTTTGAAGATATTGAGCGCTTAAAAGATTTTCATAAGGTTGAACATATAAATTCTATTAAATTGACCGCATATACAGTTTACTGGTTGCTTCGAAGAAAGCCAATACAACTAAAAAAAAGTAAAAAAGAGTTACTTTATGTGAATGAGCGTTTTGCACTTGCTTTTGTGCTTGGATTTTTGAGTAGCAGAGAGAAAAAACATATTATTGTGAGAGATGAGCGGGGTTTAGAATCGTTTAGTGAGTCTCTTTTTTATTTTTTTAAATTCAGAAATTTTAATGCTCAAAATATAGAATTGGCGCTTACTGCTTTTTTTGCAGGGCAAATATATCAAGAAACCGACAAAGATATTTCTCGAACTTTACCTGCTTCTGATTATGAAAGCGAACCATGGAGTTAATATAAATAGTTCATGTATTTGGTATGAGTCATGGTGTTGTATCATAATACTCGTCTCTTTTATTTTATGGATTTATAAAAAGTGTAGGTCAGGAAATGGCACAGAAAAAAGTTTACGGCAAGGAATTCAATTCAGGTAGTAAAGCTAGGTGGAAAATTTGGAACTTAGGTTCCGAAAAGAAAAATACCAGTTTAAAAGAGGAAAATGGGTTCTTGGCGTAGGCAAGGTTTCGTTAGAAGATTTTGTGCTTCTTTTACAGTGAGCCGTCGAAATTCCGTAAAAATCTGAGGACGGTTGATAAAAAATTTAGAGTTGTATGACTGTAAAAACAATGATAGTCCCTCTAAAAAGATGGGTTATCATCAAAATTTTACATATTGAGATAGCGAAAATGCCGTAAATTTAAACAAATAAAACGATTGTTACCTGTATATGGGTGTATCTACCGTTCTGAAAAGGGTTTATTTTAAGGTATTTCAATCAAATGTAAAAATAAATGATAGCCCCCAAGAAGTATTCGTATTAATTAATCATGTAATATGATGTAAGAGGTTGGTAGGCAAAATAACAGCTTACCAACCCTGAAACATTACCTTTTGCTCATCTTTCTTTTAGCTTCAATTAAGTGTAAATCATGTCTTTCCCTTAGTATAATCTTATAATCATTATACCACTCTTCAAATGTATCCTCAGATATCACTTCATTAGCCTTTCGTAAAATCAATTCTGCTTCTTGAAATGTGTCGTATGCTCCGAGAGAGTATCGTTTTTTCTGAATAACTTTCACGATATGCCATCGCCCACATTTATAATGTATATAGCCGTATCGTTTTTTAGGTATATTGACATATGTTACACCATCAATATGCATAGAAATCATGACAAGTTTCTATATATGGATAAAACCATTGACTTAAGTGTCACTATGTATAGCCCCACTCATACGTCATCAACAACACATAATCCGCTGCCTGCCCAAGCAGTGCGTAATCTTTCCCCTCGTACAAAACCCCTTTCTGGTCATCGGAGGTCTTTGGTGCGAGCGCGACGGAAACGGGAAAACCAAGCGCGTTGACCGAGCGGCGCACCGCGGCGACAAATTCGGCGAAAGCAACGCGGTCGCTTGGAAGAATGTACTCGAAATCAATGTCGACCCCCTCGAAACCGCGTGAAGTGATCTGGACACCGAGCGCCTCGATCAGACGCGCGATGGCATCCGGGTTGTGGACAAGCGCGGTGATCAGATTGTTATTGAAGGTGCCGGAAGCGTCGATCGGGGTGAGTGTGAGCACCGGCCGGGTTCCATAGCTTTGCGCGAGGTTGATAAGGAAAGTATCATCAATGCGTGGGGGGATGAGCACGCCGTCCGGGGTAAAGCCGTAAGAAAAGACGGAAAGGGCGCTCATGTAGGGAAGTGCCTGCCGCAGGGTGTCCTGATCAATGTGCGGGTAAGCATAGCCGTTGGTGTCAATGGCCTGGCGTTCGGCATCCCCTTCATAAGAGATCAGCAGGGCTTCCCCTACGGCAAGGCGGTAAGGATAAAACAGCTGGTTGTTAAAAATAATGGAGGAAAGTGCCGCGCCCGTCGCAGCGGCTATCGAGTCAACCGTATCCCCCGGCTTCACAACGTAAATTTCCATAGTATCCTCTTTTCTGCGCTATATCACGAATATCCCATTTTCTGAGAGAAAACAATGCTGTTTTGATGCGCCAGGAACTGTGCCGTACCTGTAAGACGGCACGGTTTTTATAGTATCTTATGCGCGGATGGCAGAAATGTTCCTGCCGTCAGGCTGTGGTCTACGGAACAGGAGGGGATTGATTTTTGGACATATCCTGACAATATGAGTAAAAAAATATGGTCAGGAAAGTATATTGAGAAAGCGCATCAGATATGTTATACTGTGAACGGTAAATATCCGCAGGTGGCGGATGGCGGGCATCCGCAGGGGAGGAAGTTTTGGATCGGCCTGCGGGATGCATGGGGATAAGAACCGTAAGATTGAAAGCCATAGGAGGGGGATTGTATGATAAAAACCAGATTTCCTGCCATTTTGCTGGCAGGTGTTGTGACGGTCTGCGGGTTGTGCGGATGCGGTGACGGCCGCGCAAAGCAGCCGCAGGGGAAGCCGGAAGTTTCCGGGAAAGGGACGGTTTCGCTTACCCTGTGGGGGGCGGAGGAGGACGCGGCACTTTTGGATGAACTGGTTGCGGGATTTACTGCCCGTTATGCCGGGGAGGCGGAGTTTGACATTACGGTGGAGTATCAGGGCGAGTCCAACTGTAAGAACGCGCTGTTTGGGGTCATAGACGACGGACCGGATGTGTTTACATTTGCGGATGACCAGCTGCGTGTCATGGTGGCGGCGGGGGTTCTTGCCCCGGTCGAGGACCAGGCAAAAGTCCTTGCGGATAATATCGAAGCAGCCTGTGAGGCAGCATCGGTAAATGGTGTGATGTACGCCTATCCGATGACGGCGGACAATGGATATTTCCTTTATTATAATAAAGCTTATCTGAGCGATGAGGATGTGAAGACGCTGGACGGCATCCTGCGCGTTGCTGCGGCGAACGGCAAATATTTTATGATGGACTGGAGCTCTGGCTGGTATTTGTACAGCTTTTTTGGCGAGACCGGCCTTACGGTCGGACTAAACCCTGACGGTGTATCGAATGCCTGCAACTGGAATGCGGCGGATACGGAAATCACGGGTGTGGATGTCGCGAAGGGGATGCTCGCGGTCGCGCAGAGCGGGGCGCTGGATGCGGCAGGGCTGTTTGCGGATAAGGTGAAGGACGGCACGGCAATCGCGGGTGTTTCCGGTGTGTGGGATTCGAACCTGGTCGCGGAGATTTGGGGGGAGAATTACGGTGCGGCGAAGCTGCCGACCTACACTTGCGGTGGAAAGCAGGTGCAGATGTCATCGTTCGCCGGTTATAAGATGGTGGGTGTAAACGCTTACTCCGAACAGGGAAAATGGGCACAGAAACTGGCGGCTTATATAACGAGCGAGGAAAACCAGACACTTCGCTTTGAGCGCAGGGGACAAGGACCTTCCAATATCCGGGCATCGGCCAGTGAGGAGATCGCGGCGGCTCCGGCGATCAAAGCCATCCTTGCACAGTCCGAGTTTTCAAGCCTGCAGTCGATCGCAGGAAGTTACTGGACACCGACGCAGAATTTTGGGGAGCTTATGGCGGCAGGGAATCCGGATGGCAGGAGCTTGCAGGATATTTTGGACGAGATGGTCAAAGGGATCACCTCGCTGTACTGACGGAGGGGACTTAAAACAGAAGGGTCCTTCCGGGAGGGATCCTGCACGGGATTAAAGTTAGGAGGAAGCAGCATGGAAAAAAGACACAGCAGCATTAAAGTCATGATTGTGATCCCGATGCTCATTCTTGGGATTGTGTCCGTCATTTCCAATCTATTGGCAATTCGGAATATTAAGAATGTAAATGCAAATGCATCCAATATTGTGGATAATTACATGACCGGGATCGAAAGGCTTTCCGAGATTGAGGAGGCGGTGCAGAGTATACATAAATTGGCTTTGACGCACATCATCGCAGTTGATTTTGACACGATGATCCGGGTGGTGGAGGAAATCAAAGTGCGGGAGCAGGCGCTTGACAAAATGCTTGATGATTTTAATACAATGAGCGGGATGCCGATGGCAGAACTCAAGGAAAATTACGGGCAGTTCAAGCGGGCGATCCTTTTTCTTGTCGCGAAGAGTGCCGACCGGAAAACGGCCGAAGCGTATGCCATCGCGAACGGGGATCTGGAAAATTATGGGAACGCGATGCGGAATGGGCTGGAGGGCATGATGGATAAACTGACGACGCAGTCGGCGCAGGCGCGCGCGACACTGAATGACGTGTATCAGGCATCCCTGACCGAAAATATCTGCACGATCGCTGTTAGCCTTCTTGCGCTGGTCGCGGCGGTGGGCATTGTCTTCGTGCGTGTTGTGAGGCCAATCTCCACGGCACAGAATGAACTGAACGAGATCACGTCGGGTATTGGGCGCGGGGAAGGCGACCTGACCCGGAGGCTGACGCTTTTGTACAACGATGAGATTGCGGCGCTTTCCGGCGGCATCAACACCTTTATGGATAAGCTTCAGCAGATCCTAAAAACCATCTCGGGAAATTCGGAGCGCATGGATGTGGTGGTAAGCGAAGTGCTGTCCAGCGTCCACGATTCCAATAACAGTGTTACGGATCTTTCGGCGGTGACGCAGGAGCTTTCCGCAACCATGCAGGAGGTTTCAAGCTCAACCGGAACCATCAACCGCAACGCTTCCGTGGTGCAGGAGAATGTGAACCGTATTGCGGGCAAATCGGTGGAAATCAATGATTATGCGAGGAAGATGCGCGCCGATGCCGATGCTATGGCAGCGGATGCGAAAAGCAGCATGGAGGAGACGGATAGGCGTGTGCGTGAGATTGGGGAAGTACTGCGGCAGGCGATCCTTGACTCTAAGAGCGTGGATCAGGTCAACAGCCTGACCAATGATATTTTAAATATTTCCTCCCAGACAAATCTGTTGGCCTTAAATGCGTCGATCGAGGCAGCGCGGGCAGGGGAGGCAGGCCGCGGTTTCTCCGTGGTCGCGGAGGAAATCCGGCAGCTGGCAGATTTAAGCCGTGAGACGGCAAACAATATCCAACAGATCAACAATATTGTGATCCAGGCGGTACACAACCTTTCGGACAGTGCTTCCGGCATGATCGGTTATGTGAACGAATCAATTCTTGTGGAATTTGGGAAGTTTGTGGAGCGGGGAAAACGCTACGAAGAAGCGGCGACCCATATCGAAGGTACAATGAACGAATTTACGGATAAGACGGACCATCTGCGCGATGAGATGGAGCAGATTGCAGATTCCATCCGAAAGATCACGGTTGCGATCGAGGGGGGTGTCCAGGGAGTTTCCGGCGCGGCGGACAGTACACAGGCGCTGGTGGCGGATGTGGAACAAATCAACTGCCGTATGGACGAGAACCGCGCGATCGCGGAGGACTTAAAGAAAGAGACAGCGATTTTTGTAAGGCTTTAGACGGGGCGGGCTGATGCAGGCAGACTGGCCGGAATGAGGGAGACCGTAAGATCAATGGCGGGAAGAAAGGCAAGCGGACATTGATCTTACGGCATTTTTGTGTATGGAAAGCAGCCTGTGGCTATTGGAAGAAAATGGCTGGCCTGCTTTTAGGGAATCGCGGATGGAAATGTTTCCGCCACCGGATGCGGTGCTCCGCCAAAGGCTCCTAGATGTTCAGATTCGCTTTCTGCCCTTTTGCGCCGCGTTTGCGGTTCTTTACTTTCTTCGCTGAATAAAATTTCCCGTCGTGCTCAAAGGTTTCCGCAATCTGCGGCACGGCGGCGGCACAGACTACAGCATCCGTATTTTCCAGTGTGATGCCCTTGACTCCGCGCCCTGTCTTTTTGAACTCCGGGACTTCGGAGAGCTCAAAGCCGAGAGAGAGCCCGCCGTGTGTGAGCAGGATGACTTTCATGCCGCCCTCGACGGTCTGTGCGGCGGACAGGGGCGTGACGCAGACGACCTCATCGCCCTCCTCCAGTTTTGTTGAGGCGATCACGGAGCGGTTCGTCTCATACTCGATGCCAGATACGAGCTTGACGTATCCGTGCTTTGTAGCGAAGAATAACTGCGACTCAAAAAGCTCCTCAAAAGAGAGGTAGGTCAGTACGGTCTCCTTGTCCAGCTTGCAGAGATTGTGGATGAGTGTGCCCTTGTCGCGGATGCGGCAGCGCGGGATGGCAGAAGCCTTTACCTGGTACATATTGCCCTCGCGCGTGAACAGGCAGAGCCTGTCATTGTTCTTCATGCGTATGATATGGACAAATTCTTTGAGGCTTTCCTCCGTCGTGCGGGAGTAGGTCGCGGCATCGACACATTTGGTGTAACCGAAGCGGTCGACCAATACATAAATATCTTCGATGCGGACTTCCTCCACATAGCTCGCGGTCTCCGCGTGGGTGATTTTGGTGCGCCGCCCTGTGTTAAACTGCTTTTTATAATTTTTCAGGTTGTTTTTAATGACTTTGTACAGCGATTTTTTATTTCCGAGGATGTCGTTATATTCTCCGATCTGTTTTGACAGTTCCTAATTCTCCTCATGTAATTTCAAAAGTTCCAGGCCGATGAGTTTTGACAGCTGCATGGCGAGGATTGCGTCAGCCTGACGTTCGGTAAAGTTGAGGGTTGCGGCGGTTTTTGCCGAGGTCTTGGATTTAAAGTTGATGTCTGTCGTATCCCCGCGCATCAGGCAGGCTTTTGCCTGGGAGACCGATGTGGAGCCGCGCAGGATCTCGATGATCAGGTCAATGAGATCGACCGCGCGGATCAGTCCGTTTACGATTTCCTGCCGTTTCTCTGCTTTGTCAAGGAGATGCTCGTACTGACGGGTATATAGCTCTTCCTGGAAGAGGACGAACTCGGCAATCAGTGTCTTTAAAGTAAACAGGACGGGCTGGTTGTCCTTGATGGCGAGCATATTTACGCCGTAGGTATCTTCCATCGGACTTTTTTTGTACAGCCCGTTTAAAAGATTTCTGATGTCGCGGTCTTTTTTGACTTCGATCACGATGCGAACATCAGCGGAGGACTCGTCGCGCACATCGTAAATCTCATCAAACACCTTGTCCTTCATCAGGGTGACGAGGCTCTCGACAAGTTTTGTTTTATTCCCGGCGGAAGAAAACGGGATTTCGGTGATTACAATGTTTTTACGCCCGCCGTCGGACGGCTCGATTTCGGTGTTGGAGCGGATCTTAATTTTACCCTCCCCGGTCTCATAGATACCGGACAGCTCATTGCCGTTGACGATCGTGCCTCCTGTCGGGAAATCCGGTCCCGGCACATGCTCCATCAACTCGGCGACCGTGATATCCGGGTTGTCCATATAGGCAATGACGGCGTTGATGACTTCGGAAGGATTGTGCGGCGGCATGTTGGTTGCCATGCCGACTGCGATGCCCGTCGTCCCGTTGATCAAAAGGTTTGGCAGCATCGCCGGCAGGACTTTTGGCTCTTTCTCACTGTCGTCGAAGTTTGGCATGAACGCGACTAGGTTTTTGTCGAGGTTATCAAGCAGCGCCATTGCGCCCTCCGACAGGCGCGCCTCCGTGTAACGCATTGCCGCGGGCGGGTCTCCGTCGATAGAGCCGAAATTGCCGTGCCCGTCCACAAGCGGGATCTGCATGGAAAACTCTTCCGCCATATGCACCAGTGCCTCGTAGATCGAAGAATCGCCGTGCGGGTGGTATTTACCCATCGTGTCGCCGACGATGCGGGCGCTTTTCCGGTGGGGCTTTTTCGGGTCAAGCCCAAGTTCGGTCATGGAGTAGAGGATGCGGCGCTGCACCGGTTTCAAGCCATCCCTCACGTCTGGCAGCGCGCGGTCGATGATGACATTCATCGCATAGTTGCGGTAGGATGTTTTCATCTCCTCCGAAAAATCAAGCTGGATGATATTATCTGTTTTCATGGTTTCCCCCATTCTGCCGCATGGGCGGCATATGATATTGCGTTAAGCGGGATATACTTTCTCGCATTTTTCAAACTCTGCGGTTTCGGCAGAGGAAATGTAGATTTCCGCGGTCTCGGAAAGGTCGTTTTGACAAAATTCCTCTTTTTTCAGGAGCTTAAGGATAAGGTCTAAGCTGCCTTTTGCGTCCTGTGTTTCGAGCCAGATGCCGATCTCCGTGTCGCTAATGTAATCATAGCCGTTGTCGCAGACTTTGTTGTCCGTATATTTTTCTATCGCATCCGGCAAAAGATACCGGATGTCCAAATCGGGGTTTTTCATTTTTCTGGAGTCCAGTTTTATGATGATGGTTTCCATATGATCCTCCTGTTTCATTTCATAATTTCAGATAGGCTTGCCTGCCCGTGCAAAGCTTTCTTCCATCTCCGGCACAAATTTCCCATAAACCGTGCATTTGCAGGTTCGTTCCCGTTTGGATGAAAGCGGTTTTCGATAAGCCCTGGTTTTATAGATCTAACTTTGCGTACTTTGCTTCCTCGACGATAAACGCACGTCTCGGCGGTACATTGCTGCCCATCAGAAGTGTTGTAACCTCGTCCGCCTCCACGGTGTCCGAGAGAGAGACTTGTGCCAAAATCCGGGTTTCCGGGTTCAAGGTTGTCTCCCAGAGCTGGCTCGCGTCCATCTCTCCGAGGCCTTTGTACCGCTGCAGTGAGAGGATTTTCTTTCCCTCCTTGCGGAATTTTTCCAGCTCAAAATCATCGAAAAGATAGCGGGACTGCTTCTTTTTTTTGCCTTTTTCGCTGCCCTCGAACTCTACTTTATAAAGCGGCGGCATACCGCGGTACACCTTGCCGTTTGTGATCAGTTCCGGCATGAAGCGGTAGAAGAAGGTGAGCAGCAGCGTGCTGATATGTGCGCCGTCCACATCGGCATCGGTGAGGATGATGATCTTGTCGTAGCGCAGTTTTGTGATGTCGAAATCGTCGCCGATCCCGCAGCCGAACGAGGCGATCATCGTTTTGATTTCATTGTTGACTAAAATTTTGTCGAGCGTCGCCTTCTCGACATTTAAAATCTTGCCGCGCAGTGGGAGCACCGCCTGGGTCTTGCGGTTGCGTGCGGTCTTTACCGTGCCGCCCGCCGAGTCGCCCTCGACGATGTATACCTCGCATTCCTCCGGCTTTTTGGAGGAACAGGAGGCGAGTTTGCTGCGGGTGTCGACATCGTTTAACTGTTTTAACACTGCGTTGCGCGCCTTGTCCCCCGCCTTCCTCGCGCTGTAGGAGCGCATGGAATTGTCGAGGATGGCTTTTAAGGTTTCTATATTTTTGTCAAGGCAGCGCGTCACCTCGGTCGCAAACACATCGTCCACGGCGGCTTTCGCGTCCGTGTTGCCGAGCTTTGTCTTTGTCTGCCCCTCAAACTGCGGGTCAGGGTGTTTGATGGAGATGATGGCGACGATGCCGTTGCGGATATCGCGCCCGTCTAAGTTCTCGTCCTTCTCTTTCAGGTAGCCAAGTTCCCTCGCGTACTGGTTCATCACGCGCGTGAGCGCTGTCTTAAAGCCGGTTACGAGCGTGCCGCCGTCCACGACATTGATACGGTTGCAGTAGGAATTGATTTGTTCGGTGAAATTGTCCGTGTACTGGAAGGCGACCTCCACCTCAATGTCCCCGCTGGTTCCCTCGATGTAGATTGGTTCCGGGTGAAGCACGGATGCTTCACGGTTTAAATATGAGACAAAGCTTTTGATGCCGAGTGCTTCCTCATAGGTTTTTTGCATGCCGGTGTGTTCGTTCGTAAATACAAGTTTTAAACCCTTGTTCAGGTAGGCGACTTCTTTCAGGCGCTTGCAGATCGTCTCCTCCTTGAACTCCACGGTCTCAAAGATCGTGTCGTCCGGGTAGAAGGTGACGCGCGTCCCGGTGTCGGATTTGCTGCATTTTCCGACCACGGGCAGCAGCCCGTCCGCAAGCTCGGTCACCGGGCAGCCGCCGTCTTTATATTCATCGCGATAGATTTTTCCCTCGCGTTTGATCTCGACGATCATGTGGGAGGAGAGGGCGTTGACGACCGAAGCCCCCACGCCGTGCAGGCCGCCGGATACTTTATAGACGGAATTGCTGAATTTGCCGCCCGCGTGCAGGATTGTGTAGACGACACGCGCCGTCGGGATATGCTTGGTCGGATGGATGTCGGTCGGCACACCGCGCCCGTGGTCGGTGATGGAAATGCCGCCGTCTTTTTTCATCACAATGTCAATCTGTTTGCAGAAGCCTGCCAAATGCTCGTCGATACCGTTATCTAAAATCTCCCAGATCAGATGGTGCAGCCCCCTTGTGCCGGTGCTCCCGATGTACATGCCCGGGCGTTTGCGCACCGCCTCAAGCCCCTCTAAGACCACGATCTGGCTGCCGTTATACTGTTCCATAGCGCTCCTCACTTTTTAAGAATATCTTGGTTGCTTTTCTGTTTTCGCCGTCCGTGCGGTAATGCCAATCCGGCAGATGTGTGCTGGCTCGGCTGACGGATGCGGGGTTCCAAAAACCGGACAGGTAGTAGTATAGCACATCACCCTGCGGTTTCGCAATCAAAAAACATAAAAATCGAAAATTTGTTCGTTTGCAAAGGAAAATCTTGCTTGTGGAAAGAAAGTGGGGTATAATTAACAAAATTAAGGTTAAATTCCAATCATAGGAAAGTATTTTTGCTTTTGTAAGACCGGGAGGTAAGGGTTGTGTCGGATATAAAGGTCAGTATTGTCATACCGATATATAATGTAGAAAATTATTTGCGCCAGTGCCTTGACAGTGTCTGTACCCAGACGCTAAAAGAAATCGAGGTCATCGCGGTCGATGACGGGAGCACGGACGGGTCGGTGCAGATTTTAAAAGAATATGAGGAGCGGTATCCGGAGATACTGCATGTTTACCATATAGAGAACCAAGGAGTAAGCCACGCGAGGAATTTCGGGGTGTCAAAGGCCGCCGGGGAGTATATCCTTTTTGTGGACAGTGATGATTTTATCGCCTCCGCCTCTGCCTGTGAGCTTTTGTACGGGAAAGCCGTCGAGGGCGGGGATGATATCGTGGTGTGCAAGTATTATGATGTGCGGGAGAAGACGCTGACGAAAAAGTTGATCCGCACGAAGAGCAAATCGTACAACATCAGCTACGAGAGCGATTTTAACGTGCACGAGAACAAATTCGAGCTGATCCATATTTCGCCCTTCCCGTGGGACAAGCTTTACCGGCGGGAGCTGATCGCGAAATACCCGTTCCCGCAGGGACTGCGCTTTGAGGATCTCGCGATCATGTACCCTGTCATCTGCGATGCCGAGCGCATCGGGGTGGTCAAAAAGCGCCTTTATAACTACCGCAGGGCATCGACGACAAGCTTTTTAAATTCCTTAAACGAGCATACGCTCGATATCATCCCGGCACTCTCGATGATGGTGGACAGCCTAAAGGCGAACGGGCATTTCACGGAATTTTACGAGGAGGTCGAGTATATCTGCGTGCGCCATCTGCTCGTGCGCCTGAATCTGATTTTTGACAACAACCGCAGGCAGGCGCTTGAAAACCGAGGGATGCTTGATTTGAAGAGAAAGCTTGTCATCGCGGCGATGGATTATCTGGAGAAGAATTTTCCGGGCTGGCAGCAGAACCGCTACCTAAAATACTCCGCCTCCGACCGCAGCAAAAAAATGCTCCCGCTCTACCGCAGTAAGGGGAAGATGCTGCGCCTTCTCTGGATCCGGGAAAAAATGCCGTTAAAGATATTGCGTGCAAGCATCCGCATACGGCGTTATTTTACAAAAAAGAAGAAAAACTGGGATATTTTCTTAAAGCGGAAGCACAAACTGCGCTATTTAAAGGAGCGCAGCAGTCTGCTAAAGCTTTTTTCGATGCCGCGCGACGTGGAGTACACAAAATATTACCGGAAGCTTCCGGTTTCGGTGAACCAGGTGTTTTTTGAGTCGAAGCACGGCGATGATGTGGCTGGAAATATTTTCCGCATGCTGCTGGCAATGCGTGGGGAGGATTTCCGCAAATTCGAGGTTTACCTTACACTCCGTGAGGATCTGATTGATGTCTGGCAGGAGAGGCTTCTTACTTATGGGGTTGATTTTGTCCGTTTCATCGTATATAATTCGACGGATTATTTAAAGCTGCTCGCAACGGCAAAATATCTGGTCACGGATACAAGCCTTGCAAGTTATTATATCAAGCGGGAGGGACAGGTTTATTTAAATACATGGCACGGCACGCCGCTCAAGGCGATGGGGCGCATTGTCCCGCAGCGGGAGTACGCCCTCGGCAATGTCCAGCGCAATTTTATGATCGCGGACTACCTGCTCTACCAGAATGAATTTTCAAGGGACATTTTCCTGGATGACTATATGATCCGGCAGCTATATCAGGGAAAGATCCTGCTGTCGGGCTATCCGCGCAATTCTGCGTTCTTTGAGGAAGGGCGCAGGGAGTTCATCCGCGAGAAACTTTCGCTTTCGGGCATGCAGGTGATGGCGTACATGCCGACTTGGCGCGGGCTCTTAAGCAAAAAGGAGAACAAAAAACAGATTGAGGAGATCGGGAATTATCTCTACGACATTGACGCGGCATTGGAGGACAACCAGGTGCTTTTCGTCAAGCTCCACCCATATGTGAAGGAAGGCCTGAATTATGACGATTTTGAGCATATCCGCCCGTTCCCGGAGGAGTACGAGACTTATGACTTCCTGAACGCGACCGATCTTTTGGTGACGGATTACTCCAGTATTATGTTTGATTACGCGGTCTCCGGCAGGAAGATCATCCTCTTTACGTACGACCGCGCGGAATATTTGAGTGACCGCGGTATGTACATTGACCTTGACAAGGTTGAATTTCCGCAGGCGGACACCGTGGAAGCGCTGATTGAGAAGATGAATGACGAGGAGCCGGCATCGTACGAAAATTTCCGGAAGACCTACTGCCCGTATGATAACAGGGATACGGCGCTCTCGGTTTGCGAATTTTTGTTTTTGGGAAAGACACCGGATTTTGCGGTTGAGGATGCGGGGGACAACGGCAAAAAGAATGTGCTTGTTATGATCAACGCCCTCGCGAAGGACGCTGCCACGACGAAGCGCATCAAGCGCATGAATGCGTTCGGCAGGGAACATTTTAATTATTTTTACTGCGTAAAAGCGAAAAATGTTAAGGCGGCGACGAAAAAGCTCTCCCTGTTGGAGCGAGAGATCGGTTACCTGCCTTTGATGTTCGACGTGAACTATACAGTACCAAGCCGTATTGCCTGCATATTCGCGTTCCGCTTCAATCTTTTTGGCCGGTGGACGGACCGCCAGATCAACCGTCTGGCGCAGATTGAGAAGGAGAAGTATTTCGGGAATATCCGCGTGGATTATCTCGTCAACCTGAGCAACCGTGACCGTCTGATACATCATATCTGCGGGTGCTTTGATGTACCAAAGATTTACAATTTCCTGTCGTATCAGGATATTTTGTACCGGAAAAAGCGAAATTACCGGAAAAATGTCAGCTATGTGGTCAGGCATCTGGAACTGTATGATTATGTGGTCGGCAGTGATGAAATAAAGAAACTTACCTGTCCGGCCTTGGAGGAAGGAAAGGTAAAGCGGATCATCACATCGGCGAAGGTGCTTGAAGTTGATAAGATTTTGGAAGATTTGGAAGGGGTGGCAGAATGAGAGCAGGAGTGGTTACATTTCATAACGCCCACAATTACGGCGCGACCTTGCAGGCATGGGCGCTGCAAAAGGCGCTGCAAAAGCTTGGTGTACAGCCCTGCATCGTCAATTACCATCCTTGGGTGATCGACAGGCTCTACGTCGTGCCCCGCCTTGACACCGCCGCGAAGCGCATGCAGTATTTAAAGAAAAAAGAGGTGCGCCGGCGCAGGCGGAAACTGAAAACGAAATTCTCGAAATATCAGAAGTTTTTAAAAGAACATTTTGAATTTGCGGGAGATTATACCGATTACGGCGAGCTTGCGAAAAATCCGCCGGGGCTTGACTGCTATATCACCGGGAGCGACCAGGTGTGGAATCCCGACCATACGGGCGGGTATGACCCCGCGTACCTGCTGGAATTTGCGGAGAAAGGCAGCAGGCGTATTTCCTACGCCGCAAGCATCGGCAGGGAGCGCTTCCCGGCGCAGTTCAGGGATGCTTACGCGGGTGCCTTAAAGCATTTTTCCGCAATTTCCGTGCGGGAGCAGTCCGCGGCGGGGGCGGTGAAAGAGGCCGTCGGAAAACCGCCTGCCATCGTGCTTGACCCGACGCTTTTGCTGGAGCGGGAGGAATACGATCCGATCAAGGCGGAGTCAAAGCGGCAGGAGCGCTATATCCTCGTCTATATGATTGAGACGAACCGCAAGCTTATCCAGCTGGCGGACAGCCTTTCCGTGGTGACCGGGCTGCCCGTGATCCAGCGCAAGCCCGGAAAGATTTTCCGCAATGAGCTGGAATCCTTCTACACGCATACGCCGGGAGAGTTTTTGGGGGAGATGGAACGGGCGGAATATGTGCTCACGAATTCCTTCCACGGCACAGTATTTTCAATCATTTACGAGCGTCCGTTTGTCTCCATGCTGCATTCACAGACAGGAAGCCGGACGGTGGATCTTTTGAAGACCCTCGGCCTTGAGAACCATATTTTGTACGAGGCGCGCGATTTTAAGGATATGAAACAATTTGTGATTGAAAACCCGAAGGAATTAAAGAGCCGGATCGAGGAACTGCGCGCCGAATCCGTTGCTTTTCTGACAAAGGCGCTCGGCGTGAAGAAATAGGGATTGCGCCGGATGGCATGGAATCAATACGAAAATAAGCGGACGGTGTGGAGGTGCAGCGTGGATAAAAAGAAAAAAATTACGGCGGTTGTCCCGTGCTTCAACGAGGAGGATGTCATCGGGCTTTTTTATGAGGAGATGTGCCGCGTCGCAAAGCAGATGGAGGAGGTTACGGAGTTTGAGATCATGTTCGTCAACGACGGTTCGTCGGACGGCACTCTCGAGAAGATGAGGCAGCTGCGGGAGGTGGATCCGCGGGTGTGCTTTGTCTCGTTCTCGCGCAATTTCGGCAAGGAGGCGGCGATGTATGCGGGGCTCGAGCACGCCAGCGGGGATTTTGTGGCGGTGATCGACGCGGATCTGCAGCACCCGCCGGAACTGCTTGTGCAGATGTTTGAGGCGGTGACAAAAGAAGGTTATGACAGCGCGGCGGCAAGGAGGGTGTCGCGCACCGGGGAACCAAAGGTGCGCTCCTTTGTATCCCGCAGTTTTTACCGGGTGCTCGCGAAGCTCAGCCAGATCGAGGTCGTGGAGGGAGAGGTGGATTATCGGCTGATGAGCCGCGCGATGGTGGACGCAGTTTTACAGATGAGCGAGCGCAACCGCTTTACGAAAGGGATTTTCAGCTGGGTCGGTTTTAAAACAAAATGGATTCCGTACGAGAACGTGGAGCGCGCAGCGGGGCAGACGAAATGGTCGATGTGGAAACTGCTCAAATATTCGATGGAAGGGATCATCGGCTATTCGACGGCACCGCTTGCCCTCGTATCGCTGATTGGTATCCTGTTCTGTATCGGCGCGTTTTTTGCCATCCTTTATATTGTGGTGAAGACAATAATTTGGGGCGATCCGATCGGAGGCTGGCCGTCGCTCGCCTGCATGATCTTAGGTGTCAGCGGGATACAGTTATTTTGCATGGGTATATTGGGGCAGTATTTGGGGAAGACTTATCTTGAAGTGAAAAACCGTCCGATCTATGTGGCATCCGATGTAAAGACGAACCGGAGTGCGGGGGACGGGAAACCGGATGGAAAGAACGGGGTGTGATCCCCGGATAAAATCAGGTTTGTGCCGGCGCGCTGCCCGGCACGAACGACCGTGCCGGCAAGGCGGCGGGCAGGGGTGATCTGCACTGTCAGGAAAAGATCAGCGCAGAAATGAGGACATTATGAAGAAGGTAATTACATACGGGACCTTCGACCTTTTGCACGCGGGGCATATCAATATCCTGCGCCGTGCGAGGGAACTTGGGGATTATCTGATCGTTGTGCTGTCGACGGACGAATTTAATGCGGTAAAAAACAAGAAGGCATACTACAGCTATGAGGACCGCAAGCTGATCCTTGAGGCGATCCGCTATGTGGATGAGGTAATCCCGGAGTATAACTGGGAGCAGAAGACCGACGATGTAGTGAACAACCAAGTAGATGTTTTTGTAATGGGCGATGACTGGGCGGGGAAATTTGATTTCCTTAAGGATTACTGCGAGGTGGTCTATCTGCCGCGTACGGAGGGCATCTCCACGACGAAGATCAAAAACGACCTGCACGATAAGAATTTGGCAAAAAAGGCAGGGGAGGGAGCCGGGGCGTGATTGCGGCAAAGCAGATTGCAAAGGGACTTGTGCTTGCCTGCTACCGTTTACTCGCGCGCATGCTCCCGGCAAGCCGCCGCACCGTTGTTTTTATGAGCAGCCTCGGGCGCAGTTATACGGGAAGCCCGCGCGCGGTCTGTGAGAAGATGGCGGAGCTTAACATGACGGGCGATTTCCGCTGCTATTATATATTTGATGAGCCGGCACGCTTCGCTGGCAGGCTGCCGGAGGGGGTGTGCGCCCTGAAAAATGCAAGGCTCCGCTATTATCTGGTGATGGCGCGCGCCGGCGTGTGGGTTGCGGACACGAGATTCCAAAATTACATGGTAAAAAAGAAAGGAGCCCTCTATATCCAGACATGGCACGGCACACCCCTGAAAAAACTGGGGCTTGACCTGACTTCACTGCATATGGCAGGTGGGGAGACGCTTTCCCGGTATAAGGAGGCGTTTTGTAAAAATGCCGGGACATGGGATTATTTGCTTTCCCAGAATCCCTACTCAACCGCGATTTTCCGGCGGGCGTTTGGTTTTAGGGGAACGGTGCTCCCGATCGGTTATCCGCGCAACGATGTGCTTGTGGAAACAGTGAGGGAGGAAGCGGGTGCGGACGGGTGCGCTGTTTTTGCGCCGCGGGAAGCGGAGGGCAGCAAAGAAGAACGGACGGACGGAGGCGGCAGCACAAAAAAAGCAATCCTCTCTGCAGCCCTGCGCCGTCTTAGGGAACGGCTTTTTATCCCGGACGGAAAAAAAGTCATGCTCTACGCACCGACATGGCGGGATGATGCTTTTTACGACGAGAAGGATTACCGCTTTGAGACGGAACTTGATTTTGGCAAGTTTGCAGCAGCTTTTGGGGAGGAGTACGTCCTTGTGGTAAAATACCACTATATGGTGCGTGAGCGCACGGCATGGAACCGCTGCCCGGATTTCGTCCGGGTAGTGGATGATGACGTGGACATTGCAGAACTCTATCGGCTCGCGGATCTGCTGATCACGGATTATTCTTCGGTGATGTTTGATTACAGCCTGTTAAAGCGCCCGATGTATTTCTTCGCGTACGATCTGGAAAATTACCGGGATACGCTGCGGGGCTTTTATTTTGATTTTGAGGCGGAGGTGCCAGGCCCGGTCGTGACGACAACGGAGGAACTGATTGAGGCGATAAGACGCGGCACGGGGCAGGAGGAGGCAGAGCGCTACCGGCGTTTTGCAGGGAAATATAATCCGTACGATGATGGGCATGCATCGGAAAAGGTGCTTGGGATCATAAAAAATTACAGGGAAGGAAAAGACAGGAAATGAGTGAAAAAATACCGTTTGTTACAAAGGAACTGGTGGAGGAGATCGCGAAAACTTACCCGACACCGTTCCACATTTATGATGAGAGGGCAATCCGTGAGAATGCGAGAAGGTTAAAAGCGGCGTTTGCGTGGAACGCAGGTTACAAGGAATTTTTCGCGGTGAAAGCGACCCCCAACCCTTATATCCTGCAGATCCTGAAGGAGGAGGGCTGCGGCACGGACTGCTCTTCCATGACGGAACTGATGATGTCGGAGGCGGTCGGCATTACGGGGGAGGATATCATGTTTTCCTCCAACGATACGCCGGAGGGGGAGTTCACAAAAGCATCGCAGCTTGGTGCATACATCAACCTTGACGATTATACGATGATCGATTTCCTGAAGGAGGAATGCGGGATTCCCGAGACGGTCTTTTGCCGCTATAATCCGGGCGGCGTGTACGAGGTGAGCAACGGGATCATGGATAATCCGGGCGATTCGAAGTACGGCATGACGAAGGAACAGATGGTGGACGCGTACCGCCGCCTGCAAAAACTCGGCGCGAAAAAATTCGGCATCCATTCTTTCCTCGTCAGCAATACGGTGACGAACGATTATTACCCAATGCTTGCGAGGACACTTTTTGAGCTGGCGGTCGAGTTAAAAGAGCGCACGGGCGCGCATATCGCATACATCAACCTTTCCGGCGGGATCGGGATCCCGTACCGCCCGGACCAGCAGGAAAATGACATTGCACTCATCGGAGAGGGCGTAAGGAAAGCGTTCGAGGAAATCTTAGTACCTGCAGGTATGGGGGATGTCGCGGTATTTACGGAGCTTGGGCGCTTCATGCTTGCCCCGTACGGGCATCTTGTCACGCGCGCAATACACGAGAAACATACCTATAAAGAGTATATCGGTGTGGACGCGTGCGCGGCGAACCTGATGCGCCCGGCAATGTATGGCGCGTACCACCATATCACGGTGCTCGGCAAGGAGAATGCCCCGTGCGACCACAAGTACGATGTGGCAGGGGCTCTCTGCGAGAACAATGACAAATTCGCGATCGACCGCATGCTGCCGGAGATTGAGAGGGGAGATTATCTCGTGATCCATGATACGGGTGCCCACGGCTTTGCGATGGGCTATAATTACAACGGGAAGCTGAGGTCGGCGGAGCTTTTGCTGTGCGAGGACGGTTCGGTCAAACAGATCCGGCGCGCCGAAACACCGGAGGATTATTTCGCAACGTTTGATTTCTCGGGATTTTTTGGCAGGTAGGCTGTTTGTGGAAAGAGGGGGACACTGCATTTTGCGGTTGTTCCCCTCTTTGTTTTTCCGGTTTGTTTTTGTGGAGGGATGCCCAAGGGGCACAGTATTAGAGAAATTTGGCCCAGGCCATCGTGTCCGGCAAGAACGGACATATGGCCGCATTGGAGATATGCGGAGGAGAAAAAGAATAAAAAAATTGCCGTGATGCCTAAAGTTATCCGGAAAACAGCCGATAAATAAATCAGAACAGAAAAAAAGAGCAGCAGGAAGGCTGTACATCAGAGATCAGGTGGTGATATGTATGCGTATTGATGCGTTTAACCGTGTGAGCCAGCTCTATCAGGCGAACAGTACAAAGAAAACTTTAAATACAGGGAAAAAGGGAAATCCGGACCGCGTTGAGATCTCGCAGATGGGACAGGATGTCCAGGCGGCGAGGGCTGCCGTAGCGAAAGCACCGGATATCCGGGAAGACCGGGTTGCGGCGATACGGGAGAGGATGGATGCCGGAACGTACACGCTCGACATGGACGCATTGGCGGATAAGTTGTTGACAGGCTACATCTTTTAGCTGGTATGTTTTCCGGCAGTGGCCGGTGGTTCCTGCGGGACGGGGGGATCCTGTGATCCGTTTTTTGCGCAGGGCGGACATCGTCGGAACTTTGGATAGGAGGATGGGCGTTGGCAAGCTTGATTGAAGAACTGATCACGGTGCTAAAGCAGGAGGAAGCCATATACAGGGAACTCCTTCCCGTGGTGGAACAAAAAACACAGATCATAATCCGTAATGACCTCACCGCTCTCCAGAAGATCACCGAGCAGGAACAGCTTGCGATCGAGAAGGTAACCTCCCTGGAGCATAAAAGAGATGAGGTCATTGTAAATATGGGGGTTGTGCTGAGCAGGGATCCGAGGACTCTGACGCTAAAAAAGCTCATAGGGCTGCTTGACCGTCAGCCGAAGGAACAGAAGGAACTGACGCTGCTGCACGATTCACTTACGGCGATTCTTAAAAATTTATCAAATGCGAATCTTCGCAATCAGTCATTGATAGAACAATCCCTAGAGATGATAGAATTCAATATGAATTTGATTCAGAGCACAAGGATGTCACCGGGGAGTGGAAATTACACAAAAAACGCATATGAAAATGATGCGCCTGTCGGGCAGACAGGGATGTTTGATGCCAGACAGTAAAAAAGAACCGGAGGATATTTGTTATGGGCTTGATAAGTGATTTGTCCATTGGCAAGTCAGGTCTGAGCATGAGCCGATATGCTCTCAATACGACCGCGCACAACCTTGCCAATGTTGACACAAAGGGATATGTCAGACAGCAGACAATTTTAGGTACGACACAGTACCTTACCGTAGGGCAGAACGCAATTTCAAAAATGCAGACCGGTCTCGGTGTGGATACCGAGGAGGTGAAGCAGGTCAGGGACATTTTCCTCGACAAGGCTTACCGCAGGGAGATCGGGCGGCAGAGTTTTTACAGCACGCAGTATGAGGCGATCTCGGAGATGGAGGATGTGTTCGGTGAGCTGCAGGGCGTGGCATTCCAGGATTCGATGGAAGATTTCTGGGTGTCGCTGCAGGAGGTGGCAAAGGAACCGGACAGCATCGTGACGAGGGCATCGCTCGTTCAGCGCGCTGTTACTTTTGTGGAGCGCGCGGAGAATATATACAAACAGGTTTCGGAATACCAAGTAAACTTAAATATCAAGATCCAGGAGCAGGTGGACCGCATCAATGAGATCGGGGATGAGATCGTAGCCCTGAACCAGCAGATAAGTAAGTATGAGAGCAACGGCGTTGAGAACGCGAACGACCTGAGGGATAAGCGGAATATGCTGCTGGATGAACTCGGTGAGTATATCAACATCACCTACCGCGAGGGCGGGGATAAGCAGGTTTCCGTAATGGCGGAGGGTGTGCCGTTCGTGACGGACCGGACCGTGTTTCATATGTCGACGATGTCGCAGGTCGAAGTCATGAAGCGCGAGCTCACAAAACTGTACGGCGGGGACGAGGAAGCAATAGAGAGGGCGAACAAGGAGGCGGAGAGGCGCTGCGGCAGTTCCGTGATGCTTGTCCCGATCTGGCCGGCCTATGGGGAAAAGCAGGTGTTCCATTATGACCCGCTCCCGGCGAACAAGGCAAACACCGATGTCGGGGGCTTAAAGGGACTGATCCTCGCAAGGGGCACGAGAACCGGGAAGTTTACGGATATCCCGGTGCGCCCGAAGGAGGAGGACTTTACGGACGAGGACGGCTATTTTGACGAGGATGCCTACACTACGGCGCTGGTTGAGTTTGAGAGGGAAGCGGACCGCTACACGGCGGAGATCGAGCCATCCGCCATCATGACGGTGCAGGCGCAGTTTGACCAGCTTGTCCACGGTATCGTCAAAACCATCAATGATATCCTCTGCCCGAATACGGAGTATACCCTGCCGGAGGATGTGACGGTCGAGAACGCACATGGGGAGCTGATCACCTATAAAGCGGGCAGCACGATACATATCCTTGACCGGGAGAATGCACCGATCGGCATGGATGCGAGCAAGGAGCCCGGCAATGAGCTTTTTTCCAGGAAATCCGTATCACGCTATGAGAAGACGACCCTTTCGGACGGCACGGAGATCTGGATCTACAACGAGGAGGATCCGGCCGATAATTACTCCATGTACACGCTTGGGGAGATCGAGGTGAATAAGGATGTCCTGGCGGACAAATCAAAGCTTCCGTTCAGCACGAACGGCGGAACCGGTGATTTCGACATCAAGACCGCGGAAAAGCTGATCGAGGCGTGGGGATCAAAATTTGCGACCCTTTCACCGAATACTTTGACGGTCAATACGTTTACCGAATATTACACGGCATTTATCGGGGACATTGCAAACAGGGGGGATACCTTGAAGACGATAGCGGAGGAGCAGGACGCGATGGTGCAGGGGATCGAGCAGGAGCGCCTTTCTAAGACTGCCGTATCCTCGGATGAGGAATTGACAAACCTGATCAAATTTCAGCACGCCTACAACGCGGCGGCGCGCTATATCAATGTCGTGGACGAAATGCTTGAGCATATCGTTACCCGCTTGTAGAGGAGGAAGCTATGCCAAATACATTTTTTGGGTTATCCATTTCAAAATCCGGTCTGTATGCTTCGATGGGGGGCATCAATACGACCGCGCACAATATTTCAAACACGGAGACAAAAGGCTATACAAGGCAGATTGTCAATCAGGAGGCGAGCAGTGCACTGCGCGTGAACCACTCTTACGGCATGGCAGGCAGCGGTGTTGATGTGACCGGCGTTGTGCAGATGCGCGAGGAATATTTTGATGTGAAGTTCCGCGACAACAGCACGATGGCGGGGGAGTACCTCTCAAAGCAGCACTATATGTCGGAGATTGAAAATTATTTCAATGAGGTGAAGATCGAGGGCTTTACAACGACATTCAATTCCATGTTTGACAGTCTGCAGGAGCTCGCGAAGAATCCGTCTGACCTTACCTGCCGCACGCAGGTGACAAATTTCGGGCAGAGCATGTGCGAATATTTCAACTCGCTCGCCACGAGCATGACTGCCATCCAGAAGGAGGCAAACTTTGAGATCAAAAACCAGGCAGACCGTGTGAATTCCTACGCGCAGCAGATTGCCACGCTGACAAAGCAGATCAACATGCTTGAGGTCAACGGGGGTACGGCGAATGACCTGCGCGACCAGAGGAATGTCCTTGTGGATGAGCTCTCCACGATCTGCAATATATCCGTGACGGAGAATGTTGTCGGCCAGGGGGTCGGCATCAACAGCTATGTGATCCGGATCGACGGGCAGACACTGGTGGACACATACGAGTTCAACCAGCTGATCGCCGTGCCGCAGGAAAACAAGATCAACCAGATGGACACGGACGGGCTTTACAAATTGATGTGGAGCACGGGGCAGGAGTTCAACAGTGCGAGCGCGAAGCTCGGCGGCACAATGGCGGCGCTGTTTGAGGTGCGTGACGGCAACAATAACGAGGCCTTTAAAGGGAAGGCATCGACGAGCTACGGCGACGAGACGTTGACCGTGACCATGACGAATGTGAATGATGTCACAAAGTTAAACATCGCGCCGGAGGGCAAGATCACCGTGGGACACCGCGAGTATTCGTACACGGGCTTTACGGTGACGGAGGACGATGAAGGCAATTTTGTATATGAATTTGAACTTGAGGAGGGAACTTTCGTAACGAAAGATTACGACGAGGCGGATGTCATCATCGGTCGTGATGTAAACTATAAAGGGATCCCGTATTACATGGCACAGCTCAACGAGTTTGTGCGTACCTTCTCGAGGGAGTTCAATAAAGTGCACACGCAGGGAGAGGATCTGCGGGGCGCGAAGGGGCTTGATTTCTTTAACGGTGCGGATATCGTAACCGGGAAGGATTATGTTTTCGCACAGTCGGAGGACGATGAGGCAAACGGTATCGTGATCCGCTCTGCGGCGGAGGAGCTTGAGGATGAGAATTCGATCAATTACGGTTCCTACTATCTGGTCACGGCAGCAAATTTTAAGGTTACGACCGAGGTTTATGCGAACCCGTCCAAAGTGGCGGCATCTTCCGCCATCGTGGACGGCATCGAGAATTCGGATATTGCACAGCAGCTCATCCGCCTGAAAACGGATAGTTCGATGTTCCATCAGGGGGCACCGGGAGCGTTTTTCCAGACACTTGTAGCAGAGATCGGCATTGACTCGGCAAAAGCACAGCAGTTTGCGAAAAACCAGGAAAACATTTGCGCGAGTATCACGAACCAGAGACTGTCGGTCAGCGGTGTTGATACGGAGGAGGAGTCGATGAACCTGATCCGCTACCGTTTCGCGTACAACCTTTCCTCGCAGGCAATCTCGGTCATGAACCAGATGTATGATAAACTGATCAATTATATGGGAGCATAAGGGGGCAGCGTATGAGAATCACAAACAGAATGATGACAAACAACATGCTCTATAATATCAACGGCAACAAAAACTCGTTGGCATATCTTGAGCAGCAGTACACGACGGGCATGAAGATCCAGAAGCCGTCCGAAGATCCGATTATTGCGGTGCGCGCTTTGAAACTGCGGACGAACTTGTCGGAGCTGAACCAATACTATAAAAAGAACATCCCGGACGCGAAAGCGTGGATGGACGTGACGGAGAGCGCGCTCACCGTGGTCAATGACATCCTTACGCAGGTGCATACTTACTGCGTGCAGGGGGCGACCGGGACAATCAAGGAGGGCGACCGCAACGATATCATCAAGACATTGGCTCAGTTAAAGCAGCAGGTCTATCAGGAGGGTGATACAAATTATGCGGGGCGGTATGTGTTTACGGGCTATAAGACGGACACGAGCCTGGTATTCAGCGAACCGCAGGAAGATGAAAAGTACGCGATCACGGAGAATTTTACCCCCGACAGCATCGACACGATCAAAAAGACTTTAAACGACTGTGACCTTGACCAGTATGACCCGGATGACCCGGAGTCGGTAGAATTTCCCGATAAACCAAACATGATTACCGCTTACCGCATCCGCCTGTCCTACGGCAATCTGGATTCGCCGGATGAGGACGGCAACATTGCCATCCGAACCGCACAGCTGGACGAGAACGGCGAGGTGGAGCGCGATGAGGACGGCAACATCGTTTATGAGGACAGCCCGGAGACGGTTGAGTGCATGCTTTCAACCGATCCGAACGCGTACCAGGTGGAGGACGGCATCCGCTACCTCACGGATACAGGGGAACTTATCCTCTCGCCGGACGTATACGAGGAGTGGAGGAATCTCGGCGGCTTCCAGGTCGATTATGAGAAGACGAAATTTGAGAAGAATGATCTGCGGCCGGAGCATTATTTTAACTGTACGGTGACGGACCTGACCGACGAGGATAAGGAGCCGGTTGTCTACACGAAACAGGATCAGCAGATCGGTTATGAGGTAAACTTTAACCAGCGGCTTACAATCAACACGCAGGGAAGCGATGCGATCCAGCACGATATCGGCAGGACGATCGACGAGATGGTCAATGCGGTTAACGCGGTGATCACGGCGCAGACAAAGCTGGATGAGCTTGACAAGATGATCAAGGACGAGAATACGACACCGGAGCAGAGAAAGAAGCTTGAAGAGATGCGGGAGCTTGTCAACACCGAGTATGTTCTGAAGACGGAGGCATTGCAGAGCGCATTTTCCACGTCTTTAACAAAGATCGAGAAACAGCAGAACGTGGTGAGTGTCGCCGTTTCGGATCTCGGTTCACGCTATGTTCGCTTGCAGCTGACGGAGAGCAGGCTTGGGGATGAGCAGACGGATTTTGAGGATCTGCTTTCATCCAACGAGGATGTCGATATGGTGGATACCGTTATCCGTTACCGTGCCATGCAGTCAATTTACAACGCGTCACTTTCGGCGGCGGCACAGTCCGTCCAGACAACGCTGCTCGACTTTTTATAAAAACTTTGCGGGGGGTTTCCCCGCATGTGTTTTCCCTTTGGGCCTACGACGGCAGAATGTGAGGAAAAGATGGTCGTAAAAACAAAACATTTCGGTGAGATTGACCTTGCCGAGGATAAGGTTTTGACATTTGAGAACGGTATTTTGGGATTTGAGAACTGCACGCGGTACACGATCCTGTATAATAACGAGTCCGGGGAGCGCCCGGTGATCTCCTGGCTGCAGAGCCTTGATGAGCCGGAGCTGGCATTGCCTGTCATCAGCCCGCTGTTTGTGAAGGAAGACTACAATCCGGTCGTTGAGGATGAACTGCTTGCCGGGATCGGGGAGCTTAACGAGGAGAACCAAGTGATCTTTGTCACGCTCACAGTGCCGAAAGACCTGACAAAGATGACCGCAAACCTAAAGGCACCGATCGTGATCAACGCGGATACGAGAAAGGGGTGCCAGGTGGTCGCGGAAAACCATGACTACAGTGTAAGATACTCGGTCTATGAGCGTTTTGCCAAGGCGAAGCAGGAAAAGGAGGGGAAAACATGTTAGCCCTTTCAAGAAAAGTAAACGAGTCCATCATGCTTGGGAACGATATTGAGATCACGGTTTTGGAGATCAAGGGAGATCAGGTAAAGATCGGTGTGAACGCGCCGAAGAGTGTCCCGATCTACCGCAGGGAGCTGTACCTTCAGATACAGCAGTCAAACCGGGAAGCGGCGGGCGAGGGAATCTCGGCGCAGGTGTTGGAGCAGTTGTTTTAAGCAGAAAGAGAGCCGCGCACCCGCGGCTTTCTTTCTGGCGGAATTTGAAAAACATTCGAAAAAAATATGAAAAACCCTAAATAAATCAGCGGAAAACGCCGATAAATAAGCAGAAAATAAAATGCCAGACGGGAAAAAGGCAGAGAAGTTGGAATGATAAAAACAGAATCACAGGGAGGTGCAGTTATGGCAATTTCAGCAATCAGTTCCGTTGCCACTTATGAGGCAGCAAAACAGCCTGTAGAAAGAACGGCGAAGGCAGAGCCGGTAAAGACAAATGTAGATAGGGCACCGGTGGTCGAGACCCAGCCGGTTCCGGTGACGAATGGAAGCGAAACCGGAAATGGCACATCGGAGCAGGGGAAGGATTCGGAAAAGAATGCGAACCGTGTGAAAGATGCCGTCAATCAGGCAAATAACCGTCTTAAGCAGAAACATGCGAGCACGAAGTGCGAGTTTTCCTACCATGAGGCGACGGGGCGTATTTCCATCAAAGTCATGGATAAGGAGACGGATGAGGTAATCCGGGAAATCCCGCCGGAGGAGACGCTTGAAATGGTCGAGAAGATGTGGGAGTTGGCAGGCATCATTGTTGACGAGCACAGATAAGACCGCAGGGGAGGCCGCGTGAAGCGGCAGAATGAGAGGGAATTATGCCAATTAGAATGTCAGGTATGGTATCCGGTCTTGATACCGAAAGCATCATCAAGGAATTGATGGCGGCACAGAGCCAGAAGAAGACCAAGATTGAAAATAAGATCACGAAACATGAGTGGAAGACGGAAAAGTGGCAGGCATTGAACAAAAAGCTTTATGACTTTTATACTGGCTCGCTCTCCAAGACGAGGCTGCAGGGAAGCTTCCAGACAAAGAAGGTTTCCTCGGCAGACGAGACGAAAGTGAAGGCGACGGCAAATGGTGACGCGGTGATCGGCACGCATCAGGTGCGTGTGGACCGTCTGGCGAGTTCGCAGGTTGTGACGGGAAGCAAGCTTGGGTCGGTGAAGAACGACGCGGGTGAGACGGTGGCGGTTTCCGGCTCCACGAAGTTGTCGCAGCTTGGTGTCGGGAAAGGTACAACGATCAAGATCGGGTCCGGCAGCAAGAACATCAGCCTCGACGTGACCGACGAGACAACCGTGAATGATTTTCTTACGGCGTGCAAGGATGCGGGTCTGAATGCAAATTATGACACGGCGCAGAAGCGTTTCTTCCTGACGGCGGAGGACAGCGGTGCGGACTATGCGTTCAGCCTCACTGCCACATCGGGTGACGCGCTCCAAAAGCTTGGTCTCGGCGAAGTGACCTACAAGAAGAACGATGACGGCACGGTGACCTACAATGACGGCAAAGAAGTCAGCGGTTTTTCGTTGAAGGCGGCGAGCGACAGTGTCGTTGAGTTAGACGGGGCGATGCTGACGAGCAATGACAATACCGTTGTCGCGAACGGCCTGACCTTGGAGCTGAATGCGGTGACCAAGGGGACAGCCAATGAGTATATCGCGATCAATGTGACAAAGGACAATCAGGCAGTTTATGATATGGTAAAGTCCTTTATCAAAGATTACAACGATCTTTTAAAAGAATTGAACGATTCTTATTATGCAGATTCGTCTTACGGTTATGAGCCGCTCACGAGCGAGCAGCGTGAGGCGATGAACGATGAGGATATCGAGAAGTGGGAAAAGAAGATCAAGGATTCCCTGCTCCGCCGTGACAGCACGGTGAATTCCCTGATGAGCGCCATGAAGATGACGATGGCGGGCACGGTGGACTATAACGGCCAGAAGTATTCCCTTTCCTCCCTCGGGATCACGACGACGGACTATAAGGAAAAGGGCAAGCTCCATATCAGCGGGGATGCCGAAGACGATACGATGGCCGGCAAGGAAGATAAGCTTATGGCGGCGATCGAGGAAGATCCGGATATGGTCATGACGATCATCACCGATCTGGCCAGCAAGCTGTACACAACTTTCGGGGATAAGATGAAGTCCACGACGAACAGCAGTGCGCTCACGGTCTATGAAGACAAGAAGATGAAGACAGACCTTACCAAATACAAGAAAGAGTTAACCACGATGGAAGATAAGCTCTCCGCGATGGAAGACCGCTACTACAAGCAGTTCACCGCGATGGAGAAAGCTCTTTCCAAGCTGAATTCACAGTCGGGTTCCATAACTTCTTTGTTTGGTGGTTCCATGTGATTTGGTCGGATGCAGTGATAACAAGGACAAGGAGGTTATGTTATGACACCAAATACAAACGTTGCGGCAGCTTATCAGGGGATTAAGGTGAACACTGCTTCACCTGCGGAATTGACACTGATGCTGTATGAAGGAGCCATCAAGTTTTGCAATAAGGCAATCTACGCGATTGAGGACCACGATATCAGCAAGGCAAATGAGAACCTTTTAAAAGCACAGAAGATTATCATGGAGTTCCGGGGGACTTTGGATTTCAAATATCCGGTTGCAAAGGATTTCGAGCTCATCTATGATTACATATACCGAAGACTGGTGGAAGCGAATATCAAGAAGGACAAGGATATTGTCGAGGATGCCCTGAACTATATCCGCGATATGCGCGACACTTGGAAAGAGGTTATGCGTGCCAATAAAATGTATGTAAAATAATAAAATAGTAAAAACAGAAAAAGGCTTTTAACAAAGGCCTTTTTCTGCTATAATCAACCCGAAGATTTGTGCCCGTGATTGTTGTGCAAGATATGTGCGGGCAGGAGAAAGGTTTGATACCATAAAGGAAGGGAGGGCAAGATAATGGAAGCAGGAGATCCGGTTTTGACGCAGCTTGAGATGCTGCGGAAATGCCTTGTATGCAAGGATGAGGTTCTGACGGAAATCTATAAAGAAACGAGGGAGCAGGAAGCGATTCTTGATACCGATCCGTTTTCGGAGGAAGCGTTTGACGGAACCTTGGAGCGGAAGGGGGGGCTAATTGAGAAAATTTCCCAGTATGACCAGGGGTTTGAGCAGATCTTTGCTCGGATTAAAGACGAGGTGATCGCGAACAAGGGGCGTTACCGCGCACAGGTGGAGGATATGCAGCACCTGATCGGGGAAGTTACACAGAAAGCGATGCGCATCCAGGCAGTGGAACAAAAAAATAAAGTCAAACTGGAAGTGTATTTCAATAACAGAAGACAGCAGATCAAGAATTTCAATGTCAGCAACCGAACCGTATCCAACTACTATAAAGCAATGTCTTCCGGTGGGAAGGCGGATGCCTATTTTATGGATAAGAAGAGCTGATATGGAAAGCAAGGAGCGATCCGCAGGTTTTATATGCTGATTTCAGGCAGAATGAGAGGAAAAAATGAAAGTTTACCAAAAGGTTATAACATCGTTTTTTATTTTTTGGGCTGTATGCGCGGGAGGTGCCGCAGCGTTTTCCGCTATGGCGGCGGAAAACGCCGTGGCACAGGATGCCGGTATGGAGGGGATGGTCATCCCGCAGCCGTGTGCGGCACCGGGAATGTCATCGGCGGATTTGGATATTGTACAGGCGGAGGCAGGGAGTGCGCCGCAGGCAGGCACAACGACCCCCACACCGAGCCCATATCCAAGTGTTTCCGCAGGAAACCCGATCGTCCTCATGGACTATGCGGATTATTCCGCGTGGCTGGCAGTGGGGGCGAAAGATAAATATATCGTGCTTGAAGTTTTGAAGGTAAAGAAGGACAAAACAGGAAAGGTTACTTCCACTTCCGTGGGAAACCAATATGTGTACGATCTGGTAGAGCTTACAAAGTCATCCGTGCAGAAAGGTATCCGGGTTGACCTGTCCTTCCTAAAAGCTACAAGCGAGCAGAACATCCGGATTTACGGGGACTCGAACCCTGCAAACACGACGCAGCTCCAGATCAACCCACAGCCGAAAAAGCCGAGCATCAAGTATGCCGGCGGAGTATTTACGGCAAAAATTGATAAGAAGGACACAGTCTTAACCCCGGTACAGCTTGACAAATATGAATACAAGACACTTTACGGCTCAAAATGGAACAGTCTGAAAAACTACAACGGCACGACATCGGCAATCGCCGGGACGACATTGCTTGTCCGCGAGAGAGCGACGGCGACGACACCTGCCGGCGTGGAAGCAAAGATAAAAATTCCGGCGGCGGCAAAAGCGCCGAAGGTGACGATTGATTATGTCAAGGGGATTGTCAGCATTCCAAAAGGGGTTGAATTCAAGGTCTTTGCCCAGGGTAAGGAAGGGAATTGGGCATCCGTTGATTCGGCGGCAAAACTGACCCCAACCGAGATTCTTGACAAGTTTGTGCCGTATATCGGCGGTGTTTTGACAGCCGAAGATAAAAAGGCGGCACTTGAGGTGAAGGGTTTTTCGATTATCGCGCGCACGGCGGCAGTGACAAAGAACAATGTTGTGACTAAGGCAGCATCCCAGCCGATCTTTGTGGACATCCCGGCGGCAACAAAGGTGACAAAGGTTCAGAACGAAGACAAGATTCTCGGCTCTGTGCCGGCCACGATCTACCTGACTTACCGGAATGTCGAAAAAGGGATCGAGATGACAGCGGTGGGCGGGAACTTTGACTATTCCGCCGATGACGGGAAATCGTGGAAGACGGTAAAGCCGGATGCGAAGAAACCGACCGTGGCAGCACCGAAGGGGGATGCCAAGGGGATATTGATCCGTGAGTCCGGTATGAAAGCTTCCAAGACAAAGGAAGGTGTGGAGATACCGGCAAGGCTTCCGTCGGCAAATTCCGTCTCCACCGCATGGCTGCCACCGCTTGAGATTGACATGGCTGGCCAGGGGCTTGGTGCCGGTGGGGCGCTGCTCGTGGTAGCCGGAAGCAATGCCGAGTTAAATTTCGGAGTTTCACAGGGGAAGGATTCGGTCACGGATGCGGTGATCAAACATACAACGACCCTGCCGACGACATCGAACCTGTCGGTGGCAGGAGGAAGAGTCACGTTTATGGCACCTGCCTACAACGAGACCGGCGCGAATACTTATGTCATCGAGATCACGGCATCGAAAACAAATTTTACTGCCGCGGTATATAAGATAACGATCACGGTTGTAAAACAATAGTAACAAACAATGGTAACATAGAAAACTGTTGCAAAATGAAATTTCCTGAAAGAGCGGTCTGCCGCGGTACTTTGTTGGTGCTGTCAGGGATGAAACTTTTGCAACAGTTTTTTTATGCATATTTTCGGGTTTTCCGAAAAAACTAACCATGTGATAAAGTATAAAAAACGATGAACCGCAGGCGAGTCTGCGGCAGGAAGAAAAGAGGTGTAAAATGAAAAAAGTAATATGGCTTACAGGAATTTTTGTCATTGTATTTATGTTGATTACCGGCTGTTATCTGCTCTTTTTCCGGGACAAAAGCAGCAAGATGCCGGAGGGGACTTTTGTGAGGGTGGAACTGCCGAAGAAGGTATGTGGAAAAAATGGTGGATATCCTTCCTGTAAAGGCATGGAAGGGACGTGGAATGCATGGCAGCGGAGCACGTGATCTATATCAAGGCGGAGCAGGATGTGATCGTTACCAACACGAAAGTTTATCTGGAGGACGCGGTTACGATGACAGGACCGGACAAGAAACTGATCAATGAACTTGGCAGGGAGGTTTTGTTTGTCGTGCCGGACAAGCAGACAAAGGAAAAATATATTTTTTCGGTTCTGAAGGTAATCGAACTGATCCAGAAACGGCACCCGGATGCACTTATCGTAAATGCGGGGGAGACGGATTTCATCATCGAATACCAGCCGCCCGGAAAAAAGCAGAAATGGCTCGGATACGTAAAGATTGTGTTCGTGTGTTTTGCCGTGGCCATCGGATCCGCTTTCACAATCATGACATTCAATCAGGATGCCAGTGTAAGTGATATTTTCGCGAAGCTTTACCGCATTGTCACAGGGAATGAAGCGGATGGTCCCGGGTTGTTGGAGATTGGGTACTGTGTCGGCCTGCCGAGCGGAATCATCATATTCTTTAACCATTTTTCCCATTTGAAAATGAGTTCCGACCCGACACCGCTGCAGGTGCAGCTGCGCATTTATGAACAGGAAGTTAATGATGCGATCATCCGGGAAGCATCAAGGGAGGGAAAGACAATCGATGTTTAGGGAATGGTGTACGCAAGCCTTTCTGTTTATTGCCGGGATATTCAGCGGGGCGTTGGTGGCGGCGGGAATGTTTGCGTTCGTCACCATGATCGGGGTAGTCAGCCGTATGGCGGCGCGCACGAAAAGTGCCCGCATGGTGCTGCTGTACGAGGATTTGGTGGTCATTGGGGCAACGGTTGGAAATATATTGTTTCTATTTGAGCCGTCCCTTATCATGCCTGCCACCGGGGCACTCTGGAGAATTGTGTTCGGCTTTTTTGCCGGGGTTTATGTTGGGTGTCTCTCGATCGCGCTCGCGGAACTCCTGAATGTTGTGCCAATCTTTTCAAGGCGTATCAAGTTGAACCGCGGCCTGACAGCATTTGTACTCACCTTTGCATTTGGTAAGCTGTGCGGTGCGGTTATCGACTTATTTTTAAACGGATGACGGCATGTCGCGGCGCGGATAAAGAACTTTGCGTTGGAGCGGCTGGCGGTGGCAGGTGGTATGGAAAACCAAGACCGGCATGCCGCCGGACAGTGCCTGAAGGGATTTTGGGAGGGATGCGGACAAAAATCCCCCGTGGGAAAAGCTGGTGGCAGATATGCGGAACACTAATAATAGAAGGGAGATGGTATCATTTTATGGCAGATCCGGAACAAAAAGTAAAAGAGATACAACAAAATATGAAGCCGGAAGACAGGGCGCTCGCCGGGGAAACCATGCGGGAGCAGGATCCGAAGGAACGGGAAAAACTTTATAACCAATATGTCAAAAAAATCACGCCGAAGCGCAGCATGATCGGAAATATATGCAAGGCATATCTGATCGGCGGCCTGATCTGTGTACTCGGACAGGGGCTGCTCCAGATGTATGGGTCCTTCGGGATAGAAAAGGAAGTCGCAGCATCCTACACAACGCTCAGCCTGATTTTTCTCTCGGTGCTGACGACGGGGCTGAATTGGTATCAGAGACTTGCCTGCTTTGCCGGGGCGGGGACGGTCGTGCCGATCACCGGCTTTGCCAATTCTGTCGCAGCCCCGGCAATCGAATTCAAGCAGGAAGGCTGGGTATATGGTGTTGGCTGCAAAATATTTACGATTGCGGGTCCCGTGATTCTATACGGAATTATCAGCAGCTGGGTATTCGGGTTCATTTACTGGATCGGGAAATGCCTTGGTGCTTGGTGAGACAGAAGAATACGAGGCGGCTTTCGCGGGAATCGTGTTGAATAGAAACGTGCATCCGGCACTTTCACAGCCGGATGCACGTCCACTTTCCTCCGGAAAACCGGTAAAATCCTGCCACAAAGCGGAATGCCTGGTCAACGATTAGAGAGATCCACGCCCCGGAAAGCCCCAGTCCCAACGGATAACAGAGTACATAGGTCAGAACCGGGCGGATGAGGGCAATGCTTACCATTGAGGTTGCGGCGACGAAAGCGGAATCCCCGGCTCCGCGCAGGCAGCCGTTTAAGACAACCTGAGAAGTCTGGAAGTGGGTGGAAAACGCCATAATTACCATGATCGTCCCGCCGAGCGCGATGCTTTCCGCTTCCTTGGAAAACAGCCAGACCAGGCCGTGCCTTCCGCCGACAAAGAGCAGGAAGAGGAAGGTGGAGCATAGAAAAGCGATCCGCTGGCCAACCTTACCGTAAACAATGGAGAGATCCGGACGGTGTGAGCCGAGGTTCTGCCCCACAAGGGCAGAAGCGGCGATTCCGAGCCCGTCGCCGAAGCAGAAGGAAAGGTTCAATATATTCATACAGATCAAGTGTACTGCGTACGGTGTCGGGCCGAGCCCTGCGACAATCTTTGCGTAGGCAAAAAAGCCGATGCGCATGAACACCTGCTCGACGAACGCGCTGCTGCTGACTTTTAAGACCGGTGTGAGCACCGAGGAGGAGATATTCCAACATCCGCGGCGCATCAGGGAGAGATAGCCGTTTCTGGAAAGCAGGGTTGCGAAAGAAATCGCGCAGGCAGAAAACGCACCCAGTGCCGTCGCCACCGCGGCACCTGCCACGCCCCATTTTGGGAAGATCCAAATCCCGTTGATCAGCAGATAATTGAAGACGACGTTCACGATATTTGCCACAATATTGGTGCGCATCGAAATCTTTGTGTTGCCGCACCCGCGCTGTGCTGCGTTGATGGTCAGGTTCAGTGCGGTAAATACAATGCTCACGCAGAGGATACGGAAATATGTCACTGCGTCGCCCAGATAAACCGGATCCGCACCGGCAAATTTTAAGATGGGTTCCGCAAAAAGAAAACCCAGCGCCGAAGTCAAGAGGGAGAGCAGCCCGGAAAGAAGGATGGCAACGCGCATCGTGTGGTTGGCCCCTTTTTGGTCCTCCGCCCCTTTGCGCCTTGCCACGACGGCAACCACGCCTACGTTGAGGGAAAAAATCACCGCGAGCAGGATAAATTTTGGCTGGTTTGTGATGCCGACGGCATTGATCGCATTTTCCCCCATTGTGCCGACCATCATAGTGTCAATGGAGCCAACCAGACCGACAAGGAGCGATTCAAGTGCCGAGGGCCACGCCATTTTAATAAAGCTGCGGTATGCCTGTTTCGTGGACGGCAGCGTGCCGAGCGGCCCGGATTTTTTTAGCATCGGTTCGATCCCGAAGAAACGGGAAAATACGGATTTTGTACTGGCGGATATGCTGCTCATGCGAACCTCCCATAGAACAATGAAATAGTCTTGGATATGTAGGTTTTCGGCGGAAATCCTTTTGGGCTTGATAGCCTTTTACGCGAAAAAATGTTTCTACGACAAAATCTTACTCCCTTTTGCGAAAAAAATAAATGTTCTTTCTTATCCTTTGCGCTAAAAATCCGGAAAATGCGCATGCTAAGCTCGACTATATTTTGGCGGGATTTTTGCGTTTTGGCGGTATCCGTGTGCAGGGTGCTCCAGGCTGCCGGAGAAGTTTTCCCGGCAGTTTTCCGTCGGATGGACAAAAAAGTTCCGGAAAGAGGTTCGTGCCCCTGCCGGATATGGGGATATTTGGGACGTTGATACGCGCATCCGTGGAAATGCGGGGAACCCCGCCGCAGACCATAGAAGGAAGGAGAAAACAGAACATGGGTGAACAGGAAAAACAGGGGACGGCGCAAAACGGCGCACAAGGTGAACAGATAAAGAATGTGCAGCAATGGCAGGGTGTCCCGCTTGACGCGGCACTGGAAAATAATATGAAGCGCTTTGACGACATTTTGCAGGTAAAGAAAAATTATGATATCTTAAAGCGCGTCTTTTTGATCGGGAAAAAAGAAGCATGCTTTTATTTTATCGACGGTTTCCACAAGGATATGACGATGCAGAAGCTCCTGCAGTATTTCGGGAGCATCACGGAACAGGACACGCCCCAGACGATGGAGGCACTGCTCCAAAAATACATGCCGTACGGGGAGCTTGAGAAAGTGAAGGACGTGGATGAACTGCTCGGTGCGATTCTTTCGGGGAAGCCGGCTCTTTTTATCGACGGGTTTGCCGAAGCGCTCACGATCGACTTCCGCGATTATCCTGCGCGGGGCGTGACCGAGCCGGACAAGGATAAGGCCATGCGCGGTTCAAAGGACGGTTTTGTGGAGACGCTGGCATTCAATACTGCCCTGATCCGCCGCCGCATCCGCACACCGCAGTTCACGATCGAGATGATGTCGGCGGGAAAGAGTTCCCGGACAGATATCGCGGTCTGCTACATGGAGAACCGCGTGGACAAAGAATTTTTGAGGAAGGTGACCGACCGCATCAAAAGCATCTCGGTGGACGCGCTGACCATGAACCAGCAGAGCCTCGCGGAGAGCATGTTCCACACAAGATGGTTCGATCCGTTCCCGAAATTTAAGTATACAGAGAGGCCGGACAGTGCGGCAGCATGCATCCTCGAGGGCAGTATCGTGCTTTTGGTGGACAATTCGCCGTCGGCGATGGTGCTCCCGGCAAGCATTTTTGATATCGTTGAGGAGGCGGACGATTACTATTTCCCGCCGGTAACGGGGACTTACCTGCGCCTGTCGCGCATCCTCATTGATTTTCTGGCAATCATTTTAACCCCGTTGTTCCTGCTGCTGACGGAATACCCGGAGTATGTGCCGAACGGCTTTGAATTTATCGCGATCAAGGAGACGATGAACATTCCTCTGATCTGGCAGTTTTTGATCCTGGAATTTACGATCGACGGCCTGCGGCTTGCCTCGATCAACACGCCGAATATGCTGAGCACACCGCTAAGCGTTGTGTCCGGCCTTGTGATCGGTGAGTTTACGGTCAGCTCCGGCTGGTTTAACGCTGAGGCCATGATGTATATGGCGTTCGTGGCGATCGCAAATTACACGCAGGTCAATTTTGAGCTCGGTTACGCACTGAAATTTATGCGCATCATCACGCTGCTCCTTACGGCATGGTTCGGTATCTGGGGCTTTGCGGCGGGGCTTCTGTTCGCTTTGGTCTGCATCTGCTTTAACAAGACGATTGCCGGGAAGAGCTATATTTATCCGCTGATCCCGTTCAGCTTCCGCGAGCTGGCGCGCCGTATTTTCCGCGTTTCCCTCCCGGCGAGCGAGAAGCGGAGAAAGAATTAAGGAGTGGCAGTTGGAATCACGGTTTTCCTGATGTGACGAAAATGCGGGCTGGCATCCCTTTACCTTTCCGGGAGAATGTGGTATACTTTCAGGTAAGTAAAATGGAAAAGATATCATGGAAAGGGGGATTTTTATGGCAGCTTTGACACCAACACCGCACAATGGGGCAAAGGAGGGAGCGATTGCAAAGACCGTGCTGATGCCGGGCGACCCGCTGCGGGCAAAGTATATTGCGGATCATTATCTGTCGGATGTTACCTGTTTTAACGAGGTGCGCAACATGCTTGGTTTTACCGGGACGTATCAGGGAAAGCGGGTTTCCGTGATGGGCGGGGGTATGGGTATGCCGTCCGTTGGGATTTACAGCTATGAGCTCTACCATTTTTATGGGGTCGAGAGTATCATCCGCATCGGCTCGGCGGGAGGTTTTTCGGATGACGTGAAGGTGCGCGATATCGTGGTGGGAATTTCCGCTTCGACGAACTCCAACTATGCCGCGCAGTATAAACTCCCGGGGACGATCGCGCCGACGGCGGATTTTTCCCTGGTGGAGCGCGCGGTAGCGGAGGCAAGAAAGAAGGATATCCCGGTGAAGGTGGGGAATATCCTATCCTCGGACACCTTCTATTCGGCGGATGCCGCTGCAAACGACGCATGGAAAGCAATGGGGGTACTCTGCGTGGAGATGGAGGCTGCCGCCCTGTACTTAAATGCCGCGTACGCGAAAAAGAAAGCGCTCTGCCTGCTCACCATCTCGGACCATCTCTACACCGGGGAGGCACTTTCGGCACAGGAGCGCCAGACCTCCTTCCATGAGATGATGGAGATCGCGCTTAAGATTGCATGAGGTTTGGAGGTAAAATATGGAGAAAGCACAAAAAGACATTGTATCGCGGGTGGATCATACGCTGCTTTCACAGACGGCTACCTGGGAGGAAATCCGCAGTCTCTGCGACGAGGCAGTGGAGTATCGGACTGCTTCGGTCTGTATCCCGCCCTCGTATGTGGCGCGGGCAAAGGAATATGTCGGCGGGCGCATGCCGGTCTGTACGGTGATCGGGTTTCCAAACGGCTACCACACGACGGCGGCCAAGGTTTTTGAGACGAGGGATGCGGTCGAAAACGGCGCGGACGAGGTGGATATGGTGATCAATCTCGGTTGGGTTAAGGAGAAGCGTTTTGATCTGGTCGAGGAGGAGATCCGCAAAGTAAAAGAAGCGGCGGGCGATAAGATTTTGAAAGTAATCATCGAGACCTGCCTGCTTGACGAGGAAGAGAAAATATGCCTGTGCAAAACCGTGACCGCGGCAGGGGCGGATTTTATCAAGACCTCGACCGGATTTAGCACATCCGGCGCGGCCTTTGACGATATCGCCCTGTTCAAAAAGCATGTTGGCGCAAATGTGAAGATCAAAGCGGCGGGCGGAATCGCGAGCCTTGAAGACGCGGAGCGTTTTGCTGTACTTGGGGCGGACCGCCTTGGTACGAGCCGGATTGTCAAGCTGCTGAAAAATAGTTGAAGGCCGTATATCCGCGGAAAAGGGAAGGAGGAGCATTATGGGGGATGAAGCTCAAAAAAATGTACCGGTATGCCGGAAAAAAGGGGAACTGGCACCGTTTGCCGGGGCTCTGCCCCCGTCGAGGGATACGATCAGCGACCTGCTGTGCAGGGAATTGATCGCCGCGGCGGAAAAAATGATGGAGCGTGCCTATGCCCCGTATTCGGGTTTTCAGGTTGGGGCGGCGCTGCTCGCATCCGGGAAAAAGGTATATACCGGCTGCAATATTGAAAATGCGGCGTTTTCGCCGGGCATCTGCGCGGAGCGCACGGCGTTTGCGAAAGCGGTGAGCGAGGGAGAGCGCGAATTTACGGCGATCGCGGTGATCGGGGGAAAGAACGGTATCCCGGTGGACTATACCGCGCCGTGCGGCGTGTGCCGTCAGGTGATGGCGGAGTTTTGTGATCCGCGCAAATTTTATATAATCTTGGCGCGCTCACAGGAGGATTACTGGCTTTACCGCCTGGATGAGCTGTTCCCGATGGGATTTTCGCCGAAGAATCTGGCTTAAAGGGGACGGCTGGCCGTTTGCCAAAGAGGCGGGAATATGCGGGGAGAACCGCAGACGGCGGCCGCAGAGCTGCCTGTTTTTTACCGCGGCAGGCAGGGAGAGGCGGCATGGCCGGAAATTGAAAAGGAAAGGTACAAAAAGGTATGGGAAAATCAATTTTTACGATGAGTGCAGCACAGCGCCTGAAGGCGCAACAAAAGCAGTCAAAAAGGTTTGACCACGCCGTGAATAAAAAATTCAAGGCGATGAAAAAGGCATGGAAAAAGAAGATCGCGGGCAAGGTCTTTAAGGGTGTGGCCTTTGTGGCGACCGCGGCGGCGGCGGGAGCCGTGATCGGCAAGGTGAGGGAAGTCGTCAGGACAAAGAGCGGTGATGAACTGCGGGAGATGGCTTCCAAGCTCAAGGTGAAGTTTGAAGAGAAAAAGGAAGCAGTAAAAAAGCAGGCAGAGCAGGCTGTGCGGGACGGCATGGCAAGGAGGAATGTTGCCGGGGCAGCGCAGGCAGGCTCCGAGCTGGGCAATGCCTGTAAAGCTGCATCTGACGGGATGGTGCAGGAAGGGATGGGGGTGCAGGATGTCTCCGGTGCGGCGGATGCCGTAAAACCGCAGCAGGGCATAAAGCTGCAGAGTGCTTCCGGCAGTGTGATGCCGGAGGTGACACCGGAGAAAGCGGCGCAGGAAATTAACCGGACCGTGGAATAAGCGAAAAACCCTGTCGGGGCATTGTGGGCGGCTCCGACGGGGTTTTTGTGAGAGGGAAAGGATGGGCGGAGGAATGTATGGGGATATTGAATTCCTGAGTGTGGGGCTGCCGGAAGATATCACAAAGAAAAAATGGTGCGGTGATTTTTCCGGGGCGGACCGCCTGATTGCGCGTTACTTGGCGGGTTCCATACCGACCGCGCTGCGCAGGAGGCTGGAGCTTGAAAAACAGATCATGCATATGTTAAGGGCGGAATATCCGCATACATACCGGCAGGCGCTTGCCATGCTGCAGGGGAGGATACCGGATTTTACAGAGGCGGAATTTCACAGGCTTGAGGAGTGCGGGGAACTAGACTGGATCTATGTGGACGGGAGCAAACACTATTTTCAGGGCTTTTTGGATACCCTGCTCTCGGTGGACGCAGATTTCGCTGCGCGCGCCGGTGTGCATAAGCAAAACAGGAGAAAGCAGGCACTCGGAAAGATGGATCCACAGAGGCGGCAACAGGCGCGGCAGGCGGATGATGCTGCCGCGGCGCGGGAAGCAAAAAAGACGGCGCTGTTGACGGACACGATCCATTATCTCAAGGAAAAGAAAAGTCTTTCCCTCCATTACCATATGCGCGCAAGCCTCCGGATCCACGAGGATAAATTCGTTCCGGGCAGGGTGCTCGTCCACCTGCCGATCCCGAAAAATTGTGAACAGTTTTCGGGTATCCGCATTGTGCGGGCGGAGCCGGAAACCTGTGCGGTGGACGGGGAGGACGCGCCGCAGCGCACGGTCAGTTTTTGTGCGGAATTAAAGGAAAACCGTACGTTTCTGGTGGAGTATGAATTTGACACGCGTGTCTGCTATGTTGAGCCGCGGGCGGAGATTGTGGCGAGGGCATTACAGCCTGCGCTCGTCCATAACACGCAGGGGAGATTGGCACTTACTTTCCGCAAGATTCCGGGATGTCCGGGCGCAATGTCTGAAAAGGAGGCGCGGACATACCTTGTTTATGGCAACAGCGCGCCGCTTGTGGTGCAGGATCTGACCGAGCAGTTACCGCACATCCGCTTTACCCCGTTCTTGCGGTCGGTTGCGGCGGAGGCAGCAGGGGACGAAATAAATCCTTATTTGCTGGCGAAGCGCGTCTATGATTATGTGACCTCAAAGGTTGCTTACGCGTATGTCCGCTCTTATCTTACGATCGAAAGTATCCCGGAGTACGCGGCGCTTTGCGGCAGGGGGGACTGCGGCGTGCAGGCGCTGCTGTTTATCACGCTCTGCCGTATCCTGGGTATCCCGGCGCGCTGGCAGTCCGGCCTGAACGCGACACCGTACCGCGTCAGCAGCCATGACTGGGCGCAATTCTATGTCGCGCCGTACGGCTGGCTTTTTGCGGACTGTTCGTTCGGCGGTTCCGGCTACCGGAACGGCGACATTGAAAAGCATGAATTTTATTTCGGCAACCTGGACCCGTTTCGTATGGTTGCCAATTCTGAGTTCCAAAAGGATTTTTATCCGCCCAAAAAGCATTTGCGCTATGATCCGTTCGATAACCAGAGCGGGGAGGCGGAGTATGAGGACCGTGGACTTTCGATGGACGATTTTGACAGAGGGCGCGAGGTGCTTGCAATAAGGGAGGTGGAAGGATGAAAAAAAGAGGGCGGGGAGTGAGGATGAGGAAAAGACAATGGGGAAAAAGGCTGCTCTTTGCTGCTGTTTCCGCGTTTTTGGCAGGCAGCCGGCTGACTGGTAACTTGGGGGAGGGCACGGAATGCGGTGTGATGTTGGCTGCCGAAAGCCCGGAAAAGGACGTATTTTTTGCGCTGGCACAGGACGAGGAGAGCTGCCTTGCAAGCCTGCGCGGCCAGACCTTGTTTGTCGGCGTGTCTGACGCGGGGACATGGGAAATCCACGGTCAGGTGGAGTGCGGGCCAGCTGCACCGCTTTTGGATGTGTTGCGGCATGAATTTGGTCTGGAATTGAAAATCGTGGAGGGAAGCTGGGAGGAAAACCGCAAGGCAATGGAGGACGGGGGGCTTGATTTTCTTCTCGGTGTGCCTGCTGCCTGTCCGGGCAGCCAGGGGGATGCGGGAGATGGATCTGTTATGTCGGAGGACGGACTGTATTTAAGCGCGTGGCTGTATGAGAACCCTTACGTGCTGGTGGAGTATGCGCAGGCGCGGGAGGACAGGGAAAAAGAGAGTGCCGGGGCACGGGAAGAGGAAGGGCGGAAAGATGGCAGGGGCATCGCTTATGTCGCGGGCGATTTAAAAGCCGAGATGCTGCTTTCCCGGATTACCTTTTCGCCGGGCTTGTACTTTGGCGGGGCAGGTTTTGATGACATGGGGTGGATCCCTTGCCAGAATGGGGAAGCGGTGCTTGCGGCATTGCGGACAGGGCAGGCGGATGCCGCGCTTTTGCCGGAGGATATTTTATTTTTTCAATATCCGGCGGCAGACCTGCGCGTTTCTTCCGATTTTTCCCAGTATGGCAGCAAGGTTGCAGCCGGAACTGCCAACCCAAAATTAGCCCCTGTGCTTAGGATTTTGGATCGTTACCTTGAGACAACGCAGGAGGGGGATGCGCTGCGGGCAGCAATGTGCCAGCAGCGGGAAAGTATGAGGGCGGGGGCAGTCAGGGAACAGGAGAATGATATCTTGGAGAATCTGCTGTCGCGCGGTGAAAACCTGCCGTATGCCCAGGCGGGGCTTGACCGTGTGCCGTATCTCTGGCATGACGCGGCAGGAACCCACGGCGAACTGCCTGGCTTCCTCGCATTTGTGCAGTCTTATACCGGGCTTGTTTTTTTCGGAAGCCCTTTTTCCGGGGAGGATGCGCTACAGGCGCTTGAGGATGGGGAAATTTTGTTCGCGGCAGGGGTGCCGCTTGTCGGGGGCAGCCAGGCATACTGCTTTGCAGGAACTTGCCGAACCGACCGTCTGGTTCCTGCCGTTCCTGCTTTTGAGGCGGGACAATTTAGCGGGGAAGCAGGGCAGGGCAAAGTCGTGCAGCGGTATTGGGGCGTGGTGCAGGAACTTCTGCCGCTCCTGGCCGGAACGGTCTTTGACGGGCATGTGGTAGGATTTCCGGACGAGGAAACGCTTCTTGGTGCGATGGGGGCGGGGGAGATTGGCGGCATGCTTTTTTTACAGGGCAGTCTAGACGCGATGGCATTGTCAGGGGAAAGGAAGTATGCCGCGTTGGAAGGGATTGCGTTCCCGGTACAGACAGGGCTGGCTTTTTCGGTGAAGGACGCAGAGGCGGCAGGGCTTTTCGGGCGGCTGTGGCAGTTTTACCAATCCCTTGGAATTAACGAGGGCGATGCCCTGGCACAGTTCCGGGCAGCGTATGCCGCGGCGCAGGCAAAAAGCGGGGAGTCAATCCGCACGGTGTGGATTTACCGGGGGGCAGTGTTATTGCTCGCGGCAGCTCTCATTCTTGCACTGCGCCGCAGGAGGGGAAAAAGCGCGGCAGCACCCCGTAGTAAAAATGGCGGGGACGGGCGGGGATAAAAGACTTAAAAAAACTGTTGACAAACAGACAAGCTCCTGATATAATAAAGTCCGTGGTCGCTGAAAGGATGGAAGAAAAAACCTTGGCGGCGCATGAGAATGGGGTCTTAGCTCAGCTGGGAGAGCATCTGCCTTACAAGCAGAGGGTCATAGGTTCGAACCCTATAGGCCCCATTTTTACAGCTTATAGCTGTAATGTGGCGAAGTAGCTCAGCTGGCTAGAGCACACGGTTCATACCCGTGGTGTCGAGGGTTCAAGTCCCCCCTTCGCTACTTTTGGAGAGATAAGGTGACTTATCTCTTTTTTTGTATGCACCGTGATTTTTTCACCGGGTTTTCGCAGTCCTTACAGATGGTGTGTGGATTTCCGTCTGGCATGTGGTCTGAAATGAAACCGGCGTGTATGGAGCTGCTTTTAAATGAGAAAACTGTTGGATGGAACGCGCGGAATTTAAAACAGCCTTCCTGTAAGGTTAAAAGCAAATTTCCGGAATCTTTGCGGATGGAAGACTGTCTCCCCCGATGTTGCGTTTGGGCGGGGGTGTTCCGGGCTTAAAACCGTATGCCGCCGGATCGCACCGGGAGGGATTTTTGCAACGGCAGAAATCCCTCCCGGGGTCATTGGTGCGGGGAGGCGGTATTCGGAACTTAAAAACGGCAGAACTTCGCATAAGCCCGGAAGCCATACGGAAGGAAGATTGCTTCCCCTAGTTTTTGGTTTGGGTGCGGTTCTGCGGAATCTGAATTTAGGAGGTTGGCCATGAGGATTGGAACCGGTTATGACGTGCACCGTCTGGCGGAAGGCAGGGATCTGGTGCTTGGCGGTGTACGGATCGCGTATGAGAAGGGGCTGCTCGGCCATTCGGACGCGGACGTTTTGGTGCATGCGGTGATGGATGCCCTGCTCGGCGCGGCGGCGCTCGGGGATATCGGGCGGCATTTTCCGGATACCGATGAGCGCTACTGTGGTATCAGCAGTTTGAAATTGCTATCGCAGGTGGGCGAGATGCTTTTGGAGGAGCATTATCTGGTTGGCAACATTGATGCCACGGTCATCGCGCAGCGCCCGAAGCTTGCGGAGTACCTGCCGATGATGGAGGAGAACATTGCATCGGTGCTCAAGATAGAAAAAAATCAGGTCAATATCAAGGCGACGACCGAGGAAGGGCTTGGTTTTACCGGTGCGGGGGAGGGCATTGCCGCGCAGGCGGCGGCACTTTTGTTATCTGCGGGGGACTATATTGACAGCGGCAATGCGGGGCTGGTGTACACCAGTGACGAGAATTCGCGTCCACAGGGCTGTGCGGGCGGAAAATGTGGTTATTGCGGGAAACATGATACAGAATGATATATTTGGAGCGTGGCATGGGGGAAGAAAATCGGACAATTACAGAGATGGTGCGGGCAGTGTACGGTTTGACGGCACAGGATATCCGCACATATTCACCGCTGACGCTCGCCTACATCGGGGATGCGATTTATGATCTGGTAATCCGCACGATGTTAGTCGAGAAGGGAAACAGCCAAGTGAACAAACTTCACCACCGGGCAAGCAGTTTTGTGAAGGCCGGGGCGCAAAAGCGGATATTGGAGATTATCGAGCCGCTTCTGACACCGGAGGAGCACGGATATTACAAGCGGGGGCGCAATGCGAAATCGTTTACGACCGCAAAGAATGCCTCCGTCGTGGAGTACCGTATGGCGACAGGGTTTGAAGCGCTGCTTGGCTTTTTGTACCTGACCGGGCAGACAGACCGCCTTCTGGAACTGGTGAAAGCCGGTACGGATGCGCTGTCGGCAGAGAGTGGGCAGGAAGGATGCGCAGGAAATGCAAGGCCGGGGAAAAACGAAAGAGGATTCCGGAAAACCGGGTCGGAAGATGCGGGCGTGGAATGCCGGGAGGCTGAGCAGGAAGATGCGGGTGTGGGATGCCAGGAAGCCGGACGGCAGGAAGATGCGGGCGCGGAATGACAGAGCGGCGGATGACCAAGCAGGAAGCGCATGGAGAGGACATCCGGGGAATGTGCCGGAATAAGGAGGGGAAAAGAAATGAGATATGAGGAATTGACCATAGAGGGGCGGAATCCGGTACTTGAGGCGTTCCGCGCGGGGAAAACAATCGACAAGCTTTTTGTGCTCGAAGGATGTCAGGACGGACCAGTGCGCACAATTTTGCGGGAGGCAAAAAAAGGGGATACCGTCGTTTCTTTCGTGCCGAAAGAGCGGCTTGACCAGATGTCCGGAACGGGCAAGCACCAGGGTGTGGTCGCGTTCGCTGCGGCTTATGAATACGCGGAGGTCGAGGATATTTTAAAAAATGCACAGGAAAAGGGCGAGCCGCCGTTTGTGCTGATTTTGGACGGCATTGAGGATCCCCACAATCTGGGGGCGATCATCCGCACGGCAAACCAGGCGGGCGCACACGGCATCATCATTCCGAAACGGCGTGCGGCGGGACTGACGGCGACTGCCGCGAAGTCCAGCGCGGGGGCAATCCATTATACGCCGGTGGCCAAGGTGACAAATCTGGTGCAGACGATGGAGGAACTAAAGGAGCAGGGGCTTTGGTTTGTATGTGCGGATATGGGCGGTGAACTGATGTACCGCCAGAACCTGACGGGGCCGATCGGGCTGGTGATCGGCAGTGAGGGTGAGGGCGTGAGCCGTCTTGTGCGGGAAAAATGCGATTTTATAACAAAAATCCCGATGTTCGGGGACATCGATTCACTGAATGCGTCCGTGGCAGCAGGGGTATTGGCGTATGAGATCGTGCGGCAGCGCAGGTTTGCAAAGCCACAGTAAGTTTGCCGGAAGCCTGCGGGGAAGGGATGGCTCCATGCCCCACAGAATTTGGAAGGAGGATACCGGGAGGCATGCATGGAATACAGGGAATATGAGGCTTTGTCCGATGAGCAGTTGTTGGAGCGGGACGCGTCGGGGGATGTGTATGCGACGGAGACGCTGATTACACGCTATAAAAATCTGGTGCGGAAAAATGCGTATGCGCTGTATCTGGTCGGCGGTGACCGCGAGGATCTGCTTCAGGAGGGGATGATTGGACTTTACAAGGCCATCCGTGATTATGATAAGGAAAAAAGCGCGGGATTTGCGACGTTTGCGAAGCTTTGTATCTCAAGGCAGATGTACACGGCGATCCAGGCTTCGAACACGCGAAAAAACCAGCCGCTCAATGATTACCTTTCCTTCGATGCCGCCCTGCCTGCCGAGGGCGCGGATCATGCATGGGATATGACGGGAGAAGATTTTTTGCCGCTGCGCTGGTATTTGCAGAACGCTGCGGGCGACCCGGAGGAACTTATGATCGACCGGGAGAGTGAGCGGCAGATGGAGGAGCGGCTCAAAAACCGTTTAAGCCATTTTGAGCTTGAGGTACTGAAAGCGTATCTGGAGGAGGAAAGCTATACCCGCGTGGCAAAGAGGCTCGGTAAGAGCCCGAAAATGGTGGACAACGCATTGCAGAGGATCCGAAAAAAACTGGCGTTTACAGCGTAAAGCTGTACGCCTTTTTTCTTGCCTTATTCTGTTAGGTGACCTATAAAAAGTAGTATTCTAAGCGGAAGAAGTGCTGTGAAATAAGGCATTATGCGCTGTGTTCGGCATTATTTGTGGGGGGGCTGCCGCAGCTTTATTGCGGAGGGGGTATCTGTCTTTTTTGCGTTGGGGGTCAGTGCAGAATCCATTCCGGAATGGAAGAATGCGGGTTTACACCGGATGATAATATATTCTTGCAAGTGGCAAGTGGAGTGTGAGGATGACGGGAACGATGAGGGGGGCGAGGCGGGATCTGCATCCGAGCAGATACGGGCTGTTAAAGAATGGCAGGCTGAGTTTTCCCACAGGGCAGGGAAGCCCCAAGGTGTGCGGCGACGGTTATTGTACAGTTATCAACGGGAATTATGATCTTGTGTATGGCCGGGACGAAATAGGGTTCTGCGGGTGATGAATCGTTCGCTTTGGGCGGGTTAAGATTGTAAAAAGGCCTAGGAGCCGCAAAACCTACGGTTCCCAGGCCTTTTTTAAGGCAATAAAAAAAGCTGATGACGGGAATCGAACCCGTGACCTCCGCCTTA
>ERZ808040.249-NODE-249-length-52596-cov-7.620594_pt1 | contig 52596 bp, 55 predicted proteins | sample MGYA00380191_ERZ808040 | MGnify/ENA primary metagenome ERZ808040 (study PRJEB31490, sample SAMN06133395) | mouse gut metagenome | isolation source: J6 | host: mice | place: China: Chengdu | collected 2015-05 ...
GTTGGGGTGAGCCCCTGCAAGAGTAGGACGTTGCTAAGCACGAGGAAAGTCATTACCGTTTAGGTGATGGCTTTTTTTGTGGTTTATTCTATAAAATGCAATTTGGTCATTTTGTGATATAAAAGTATGAATAACCTTCGATTTCTGTAGTGTTTAGCAATGAGTCGCCATAAGGTAGTTAAATACGATAAAATAGAATCAACGAATGATTATAAAGGATTGTGAAAAAATATGTATACCAATCGACCGCTCGTTCAACAATTAATGCAATTCATTCACCAGCAGCCGACATCATTTCATGTACCGGGACATAAATACGGGCAATTATCAGGATTGCCACCACAGTTAAAACAAGCATTAGCCTATGACGTAACAGAATTGACTGGTCTAGATGACTTACATGAACCAGAAGAGGTACTTAAAGAAGCACAGCAATTATTAGCACAAACATATCGAACAAATGAAAGCTTTTTTTTAGTCAATGGTTCAACTGTCGGTAATTTAGCGATGATTTATGCTACATGTAAAAAAGGTGATACCATTATTGTTCAAAGAAACGCCCATAAATCAATCTTTCATGCAATTGAGCTTGTAGAAGCAAAGCCCGTTTTTGTTGCGCCAACATGGAATGAGCAGATGAAAGCTGCAGGAAATGTTTCACGTGAAACAATTGAACAAGCGTTACAACAATATCCTCAATGTAAAGCAGTCGTGTTAACATCTCCAACCTATTATGGCATTGTAGGTGATACACTTAAGCAAATCATTACAGTATGTCATCGCAAGAAAATCCCTGTATTAGTTGATGAAGCACATGGAGCACATTTTATCGCAGGGGAACCTTTTCCTAAATCAGCATTGACATTAGGAGCGGACGTTGTTGTTCATTCTGCACATAAAACATTACCTGCGATGACAATGGCATCATTTCTTCACGTGAACTCAACGCTTGTATGTAGTCGGAGTGTAAAGAAATATTTAACCATGTTACAATCAAGTAGTCCGTCTTATGTATTAATGGCTTCTTTGGATGATGCACGTGCATTTATTGAAACATACGATGAAATAGATAAACAATACTTTTTGCAAATGCGAAAGAAGTTTATCAAGCGTTTGGCCAATTTGGCGCACCTTGAAATTGTTCCTTCAGAGGATCCGTTAAAATTATTAATTCGCATGAAAAATTATACAGGTTTTCAACTATTAGAAGCACTTGAAATGCATAATGTTTATGGTGAATTGGCAGATCCTTACCAAGTGTTATTTATATTGCCATTACTAAAAAAAGGACAGCCTTTTGAAATCGAGCAAATTTGTGAAAGAATTGAACAAGCCGTTTGGGCGTTAAGTATGCAAGAAAAGAATGTACCTATACCGACAATGCCTTTATATCGTCATCAAATGACAGAACTTTGCTATAGTTCACAAGAGCTTGCGTCATATCAACCGATCTGGTGTACATTTGATGATGCGGTTGGAAAAGTGAGTGCAGAGATGATTACGCCATACCCTCCAGGAATTCCTTTACTAATGGCTGGGGAACGTATTACGGCAGCAACCATTGAGACGATTGAACAGTTAGTGTCGATGAATGCAAGATTTCATGGGAAAATTCATTTGAAAAAACGAGAGATTTTAGTCATAAATGATGAGATTGGAGAATAGAATGAAACAACAAGGGTTATTTATTACATTTGAAGGTCCAGAAGGGGCAGGGAAGACAACCGCTATTGAATATGTATACGAGCGTCTAGTCCAAGAAGGGAAGCGTGTATTATGTACACGTGAACCAGGTGGTATTCGCATTTCAGAAGCGATTAGGGAAGTCATTTTACATGTGGATCATACTGAGATGGATGCCAAAACAGAAGCACTTCTGTATGCTGCAGCAAGACGCCAGCATTTAGTAGAAAAGGTTATTCCTGCGTTGGAAGAAGGGGTCATTGTTTTATGTGATCGTTTTATTGATAGCTCATTAGCTTATCAAGGCTATGCAAGAGGGATTGGGATTGATGAAGTATTAAAAATTAATGAGTTTGCAATTGGGACAACAATGCCTGACGTAACAATCTTTTTTGATATTTCACCAGAAAAAGGGCTGGAACGCGTTTTAAGTAATGTAGATAGGGAAAAAAATAGATTAGATAAAGAGCAGCTGTCATTTCATAAAAAAGTGTATGAAGGCTATGAATACGTGATGGAGCAATACAAAGATCGTATTGTAAAAACAGACGCATCACTCAGTCAACATCAAGTATGTGAAAATGTTTACAAGATTATCAAATCTACATTCATGTAGGATGACCATTCATGTTATAATAAATAGACAGCGTGCAAAAAGGAGAGATGACCGTGAAGTTAATCGTAGCAGTTGTACAAGATCAAGATAGTAATCGTTTATCTTCGGCATTAACGAAAAATGACTTTAGAGCGACTAAATTAGCCAGTACGGGAGGTTTTCTCAGATCTGGAAATACAACATTTTTAATTGGTACAGATGATGAGCGAGTAGATAGCCTTCTTGAACTTATTAAAGATAATTGTCGTTCCAGAGATCAGATGGTAGCACCTGTTTCGCCGATGGGTGGAAATGCGGATTCGTATATTCCATACCCAGTAGAAGTAGAGGTTGGAGGCGCGACTGTTTTCGTGTTGCCAATTGAACACTTCCACCATTTTTAAATAAAAGTCGATGATGTGATATCGAACAAGTATATGAAAAGAAGTATACAATTTCGTATACTTCTTTTACCACGTAAAGTTGTAAAGAGTAGAGGTGAGCTAACGTGAAAGTTCAAGGTGATTTTCGGACGCCAGTCGATCGTTTGAAAAATGATCAACAATTAAAAAGGCAATCTAATATACGTTTTTCTGCAATGGTTGCAAAACAAGGTGAGAAAATGCATAGTGAACAAATTACACGTTTACTAGGCGATATTTCAGCAGCTGGTGAAAGATTGGCACGCTCACGGAATTTACGGGATATGGCAAAATTTAAAATGCTCGTACGCAAATTTATGCAAGAATCCGTAGAAACAGGCTTAACGTTAAGTGCTTCACATACTTGGAACCGATATGGAGAAGGTCGTCAATTGAAAATCGTGAAAGTCATCGATGAAAAATTGATTGAGCTATCTAAAGACCTTCTTGATGAAGAACAAGAAGCTGTACATTTATTAGAAAAAATCGGTGAAATTAAAGGATTATTAATTAATTTATATACGTAATTTCCGTGTATTCTATTACAAGAAGCACGGATTTTTTAAAATACGGGAGAAGGAATATGATGGAAAATTTACAGCAAAAGGCCGTACTCAATGATCAAAAGCTTGTCGTCGAAAGACTAAAAGCATCTTATATGAATCATCGTATTGGACATGCATATATATTTGACGGTGAGCGTGGGACTGGGAAAGAAGACATAGCGCTGTTTTTTTCAAAATTATTGCTTTGTCAGCAAGTTGTTGAAAATGTTCCATGTGAAACATGTCATTCTTGTATACGTATTCATTCTAACAATCATCCGAACGTGACGATGATTTATCCAGATGGACAAACGATTAAAAAAGGTCAAATGGATGCATTTTTAGCAGAAATGACGAAAAAAGGTTTTGAAAGTGGTCGAAAAATTTATATCATTTCACAAGCAGAGCGGATGAATCAAGCATCTGCGAATGCGTTGTTAAAATATTTAGAGGAACCAGATGGTCCGGTTACAGCCATTTTATTAACGGAGTCTTATGCATCGCTGTTACCGACGATTCAATCGAGGTGTCAAAGAATTTCATTGCAGCCAGTTACACGTGAGAAAAGGATCACATTGCTTGAAGAGAAGGGAATTACAACCTCTATGGCTGCAACCGTTACAATGTTAAGTGCAAATGTTGAAGAAGCTTTTGCACTTGCGCAAGATGAGGAGTTTGCACAGAAGCGAAAAACAGTGTTAAAATTAGTTGAAGCATTAGATCAGAATGTATATGAGGCATTATTATATATTCAATCGACTTGGCTACAAGTTTTTAAAGAAAAAGACGACGTAGATCAAGGATTAGATTTATTATTATATGCGTATCGTGACATTGTTGCATTAAAAGCAGATTTAACATCGGCATTAACGTATCCAGACGAACGTTCGTCGTTTGAATCCATGTCGATGAAAATGACATATAACCAATTAACAAGTATAATAGAAGCAATTTTACAATCAAAAGTAAAGTTAAAAGGAAATATGAATCGACAGCTTTTAATGGAGCAGCTAATGCTTACGATGCAGGAGGGGTTTCTTGTTGTATAAGGTAATAGGCGTCCGCTTTAAAAAAGCCGGAAAAATATATTATTTTGATCCACTCGATTATGAGTTACAAATAGATGATTATGTCATTGTTGAAACGGCCCGTGGTGTTGAATACGGGAAAGTTGCGATTGCAATGCAAGAAGTCGATGAAAACGATGTCGTTTTACCGTTAAAGAAAATTATTCGACCAGCAAGAGAAGAAGATGTTGAAAAGGTCGAAGAGAATCATATCGAAGCAGAACGTGCATTTGCGGTAGGTGTTGAAAAAATTCGAGAACATCGACTAGATATGAAATTAGTAGACGTTGAATATACGTTTGATAAAAATAAAGTCATCTTTTACTTCACCGCTGAAGGTCGTGTGGACTTTAGAGATTTAGTAAAAGACTTGGCTGCAATATTCAGAACGCGTATCGAGTTAAGACAGATTGGTGTGCGTGATGAAGCGAAAATGTTAGGTGGAATTGGTCCGTGTGGCAGAATGCTCTGTTGCTCAACGTTTTTAGGTGATTTTGAACCTGTTTCGATTAAAATGGCGAAAGATCAAAACTTATCATTGAACCCATCTAAAATATCAGGCTTATGTGGTAGGCTCATGTGCTGCTTAAAGTATGAAAATGATGCGTATGAAGAAGCTAAAAAGAAAATGCCAGATATCGGAACACGTGTGGAAACGGCTGAGGGACCAGGAAAAGTTGTTGGTTTAAACTTACTTGAACAACTCTTACAAATTCACCTGTCAGAGAATGATCAAGTTTTAGAGTATACATTAGATGAAATTATGGACCCAAATAATAATATGTTGCATTTGATAAAATGACGGGGTGAAAAAGTTGGAAGAAAAAAACTTTTTAGATAGCATAATGGAATTTGAACAACAGCTTGAATCTATGCATCAACAATTTCGTGAATTGATGGTTTTCGTTGCTGAAATGAAAGAAAAAAATCATTCGCTAGAATTAGAAAATCATCATCTACGAAAGCGATTAGATGATATGGATGCGCAGCAAAATAAAAAATCTTCACATATCGAGCGTCCAGAGAAAAAATCGAGTACGGTTGACGTTGGTGAAGGGGTCGATAACTTAGCTAGACTCTATAATGAAGGATTTCACGTCTGCAATATTCATTATGGAAGTATGCGCAAAGGCGAAGACTGCTTGTTTTGCTTATCATTTTTAAATAAACAACATGCATGACATTAGCCGGTCCTATCTTTGTAGGCATCGGCTTTTTTTATCGAATAAAATGCCGAGTAATGCTGGGGAATGAACTTAAACTCACAAATCGTTATATGCAAATTTAAAGGTGAGCGCCAACGTTTTATTGAATCATCACTGTAAAGCTATCGTAAATTAACGGTGTTGCATTCATTACATCCCCCCAATAATTTGGCATTGAATGCGTAAAAAAAGAGTCAAGATAAAGTAAGGAGATTATAGATTGTGGAAATTTTAAAAGATGACGAGAGATTGGATTATTTATTGGCAGAAAACTTGCGTATTATTCAAAGTCCATCTGTATTTTCATTTTCACTTGATGCCGTATTATTAGCACGATTTGCTCATATTCCATTACGAGCGTCTGGGAAGATCGTTGATTTATGCGCCGGAAATGGTGTAATTCCACTTTTTTTAAGTGCCAGAACTAAAAGTGACATAACGGCAGTCGAACTACAACCAAGGCTTGCAAGTATGGCAGAAAGAAGTATAGCGTATAATGATTTATCAAATCGCATTACTGTATTAAATGATAATGTGATTAATATTGCTGAGAAAATTGGCTATGAGACATATGATGCAGTTACCTGTAATCCGCCTTATTTTCCTGCGCATGAAGCGACAGAAAGAAATATAGGTGAACATTTTGCCATTGCACGCCATGAGATTCATTTAACATTAGAAGAAGCAGTGAAATCAGCAAGTCAATTATTAAAACAAGGTGGCAAAGCAGCGTTCGTCCATCGTCCTGGAAGATTATTAGATATTGTGTCAGCAATGCGGGCAAATCGTCTAGAGCCGAAACGGATGCGCTTTGTTTATCCGAAAGAAGGTAAAGAAGCGAATACATTATTAATTGAGGGAACAAAAGACGGTAAACCAGACTTAAAAATATTACCTCCTTTATATGTGTATGACGCACAGGGTGAATATACAGAAGAAGTAAAGGAACTGTTATATGGGACAGCGGACTAATCATTATTTTTATGTGTTGGAATGTAAAGATTGTTCTTTTTATGCAGGTTATACGAATGATTTAACAAAACGTTTGGAAGCCCATAATAGTGGAAAAGGTGCGAAGTATACGAGAGCAAGACGCCCCGTACAGTACATTCATCATGAGCAATACGAAACGAAGCGTGAAGCAATGCAAGCGGAATATCGTTTTAAACAATTAACAAGAAAACAAAAAGAGCAGTATTTGTTTGATAGAAAGAAGTGAATGAGATGAAGGCTCAAAATAGTTATCAAGCAACAGAGAAGCGTGGGAAATTATATTTAGTCGGTACGCCTATTGGAAATTTAGAAGATATGACGTACCGAGCAATTCGGATTTTACAAGAAGTAGATATCATTGCAGCAGAGGATACGCGAAACACGATAAAACTATGCAATCATTTTGATATTTCAACGCCATTAATCAGTTATCATGAGCATAATCAAATTGTCGGCGGAGAAAAAATCTTAACGTTGTTAAATGAAGGAAAATCAATAGCGCTTGTCAGTGATGCTGGCATGCCTTGTATTTCAGATCCAGGTGTGGATATTGCTAAAAAGGCGATCGAAGAAGGAATCGATGTTGTGCCGATTCCTGGAGCGAATGCAGCTATCACAGCACTGATTGCCTCGGGACTCCCGAGCCAACCGTTTACATTTTACGGCTTTTTATCAAGGAATAAAAAAGAACGAATGCTTGAATTGACGCAACTAAGAAAAAAAGAAGAAACGGTTATTTTGTATGAGGCACCTCACCGATTAAAAGAAACGTTGAAGGCGATGTATGCACAGTACGAGCCGACACGTCGCATTGTGTTAGCAAGAGAGTTAACGAAGAAGTTCGAAGAGTTTTTACGCGGAACATTGGAAGAAGCGGTTAATTGGGTGCAACACCATCAAATTCGTGGTGAATTTTGTATTGTTATTGAAGGTGGAGAAGTGACCGAAGAAGAAGAAGACAACTGGTGGCAAGATTTAACGATTCAAGCGCATGTTGAAGCAATTATGAAGGAAAAAGGCGTACGCTCAAAAGAAGCGATTAAAGAAGTTGCTACGGCACGTCAAATGAGTAAACGTGATGTATACCAAGCTTATCATGTGGATTAAATGAAAAAAACGTAACAACCCGGGTAAATGGATTGTTACGTTTTTTTATTTTTTAAAATGTTTTTCAATTTCACCTACAAGTTGTTTTGCACCTTCAGGACTTAATACAAGATCTCCATCCAGTAAACTTAAATTATGATCTGAAACTGTACCTGTAATGGAACATGTCATATTCGGCATATATTTTTTCAGTACAATTTTATCTTCATCTACATAAATTTCTAATGAATCTTTTTGTTCAATACCGAGTGTGCGTCGTAACTCAATCGGTATCACTACTCGTCCTAGTTCATCTACTTTTCTTACAATCCCCGTTGATTTCACATAAATCCCCCTTTCCCATCCGTTTCAGGAAGTCACTAAAATATGTATCGGTGACCATTTTATAGTACTCATCATAGCAATTTTTCCAATTATCGTCAATAAGAGAATTTTTAGAATCTACAATCAATAAAAAGACGCACTCCTTCTAAAAACGGACTATTATATAGAAGGAATTTTTTTATTATGATAAAATGAAAGAGCTTTTTAAATAATGTTGAGTATATTTATGAAAACGATTTATCGATGAAAGAAGCATTTACTCATAAAAAAATGATTTAATTGTATCGTTTTCATTATTTAGATAGAATGAAGAGTATACACTTTTACTGGAGGCAAAAACATGGACCATTCAAAAACATTTTATTTGACAACTCCTATTTACTATCCAAGCGGAAATTTACATGTTGGACACGCATATACGACGATTGCTGGAGATGCGATGGCACGGTATAAACGATTACGTGGTTATGACGTGATGTATTTAACAGGTACAGACGAGCATGGACTTAAAATTCAACAAGCTGCGGAAAGTAAAGGGTTAACGCCTAAACAATATTTAGACGATATGATTGCGGGCATCAAAGATTTATGGGGTGCATTAGACATTTCGTACGATGATTTTATTCGTACAACTGAAGATCGTCATAAGGAAGTTGTACAAAAAATCTTTCAACGTTTAATCGAGCAAGATGATATTTATTTGGACATTTACGAAGGGTGGTATTGTACCCCTTGTGAATCCTTTTTCACAGAACGCCAATTAGAGGATGGAAAATGTCCTGATTGTCATCGTCCCGTTGAAAAGGTGAAAGAGGAATCATATTTCTTTAGAATGAGTAAATATGCAGATCGACTTTTAGCATATTATGAAGAACACCCTCATTTCATTCAACCAGAATCACGTAAAAATGAAATGATTAATAACTTCATTAAGCCAGGTCTAGAAGACTTAGCGGTTTCACGTACGACGTTTGATTGGGGAATTCAAGTGCCAGAAAATCCAAAACATGTTGTTTATGTATGGATTGATGCGTTAACGAACTATATTACGGCATTAGGATACGGTTCTGACAATGACGAGAAATTCCAAAAATATTGGCCGGCAAATGTGCATTTAGTCGGTAAGGAAATCGTTCGTTTCCATACGATTTATTGGCCAATTATGTTAATGGCGTTAGATTTACCATTGCCAAAGCAAGTATTTGCGCACGGTTGGTTATTAATGAAAGACGGCAAAATGTCGAAATCTAAAGGGAATGTTGTGTACCCAGAAGTGTTAATCAACCGTTACGGTTTAGATGCGACGCGCTACTTCCTATTAAGAGAGTTACCATTTGGTCAAGATGGCGTATTTTCTCCAGAAGCATTTGTAGAACGTACAAACTTTGATTTAGCGAATGACTTAGGAAACTTATTAAATCGTTCAGTATCGATGATTAATCAATATTTCGATGGTGAAATCCCAACGGAGTCGTTAGAAGCAACAGAGTTCGATGAAACATTACAATCATATATCACAAATACTGTCGAAAAATATGAAGCGGCGATGGAAAAAATGCAGTTTAGTGTCGCATTAACGGAGTTATGGTCGCTCGTTTCAAGAACGAATAAATATGTAGATGAGACATCACCATGGGTACTTGCGAAAGATGAAGGCGCACGTGCAAAACTGCGTTCAGTGATGCTCCATCTTGTTCATTCACTTCGTCATATTGCCGTATTATTACAACCATTTATGACACAATCACCGAAGAAAATTGTTGAACAATTAGGGTTAGGTGAAGAACTGCTAGCATGGGATACGTTAGGGGATATTCAAGCGATTCCAACAGGAACGAAAGTTGTCGCGAAAGGCACACCGATTTTCCCACGTTTAGATGTGGAGCAAGAAGTGTCTTATATTCAAACGGAAATGGAAAAGACGGCACCAAAAGAAGCAGCGCAACCAGAGGACGCATTTGAACCTGTACGTGATGAAATTACATTCGATCAATTTATGAATGTTGACTTACGTGTAGCAACGGTTATTGCATGTGAACAAGTGCCGAAAACAGATAAATTATTAAAATTACAAGTTGACTTAGGCTTCGAACAACGTCAAGTTGTCTCGGGCATTGCAGAGCATTACGAGCCAGAAGCGTTAGTTGGCCAAAAAGTGATTGTTGTTGCGAACTTAAAACCTGTTAAACTGCGCGGGGAACTATCGCAAGGGATGATTTTAGCAGGAGAGTCAAATGGCATATTAAAATTAGCAACAGTAGATCCAGCATTAGAAAATGGTGCTATTGTTAAATAAAGAGCAAAAAAAGGTAAAAAAGTGATGTATTTCAATGCGTCACTTTTTTATTTTGAAAGCGTATTGTTTAATTGTGACAAAGCACATAGGAAGAATAGCAGTCGTGTAACATAACTGTAATATTGTTGTGACAAATGAAATGATTAAATTGACTACAATTAGAAAAGTATGAGGAGAGACATATACTATGTTGATAGATACACATGTACATTTAAATGCAGATCAGTATGAAGAAGACGTAGAAGAAGTGATCGAACGTGCACGTGAAGCAGGCGTAACGAAAATGGTCGTTGTTGGATTTGATCGAAAAACGATTACGAAAGCAATGGAATTGGTAGAGCAGTATCCATTTCTTTACGCGGTTGTTGGTTGGCATCCAGTTGATGCGATTGATTGTACAGAGGAAGACTTAGCTTGGATTGAATCTCTTGCTGAGCATCCAAAAGTTGTGGCAATCGGAGAAATGGGCTTAGATTATCATTGGGATAAATCACCAAAAGATATTCAGCAACAATTATTCCGTAAGCAGATTCAATTGGCGAAAAGAGTAAAGCTTCCAATTGTTATCCATAATCGTGATGCAACTGCAGATGTCGTTCGAATTTTAGAAGAGGAAGACGCGAAAGAAGTGGGTGGTATTATGCACGCCTTTGGTGGAAGTGTCGAAACAGCTCAGCAATGTATTGATATGAATTTTTATATATCATTAGGCGGGACTGTCACGTTCAAAAATGCGAAAGCTCCGAAGAAAATAGCGGCTGAAATTCCACTGGAAAAGCTGTTAGTTGAAACAGATGCGCCGTATTTAACACCACATCCTTATCGAGGAAAAAGAAATGAGCCTTTTTACGTAACATTGGTGGCAGAAGAAATTGCCCGTATAAAGGAGATTTCGGTTGAAGAAGTAGCATCCGTCACGACAAAAAATGCATTGAACTTATTTCAGATTCAAGCATAAAATAACAAGTTTATTCGTCTAAAATCGATCTAATGACCTATTTAAATGTGCATAAATAAAATTCTCTTAGGTTGACATCCCAAAATGTACCCTATATAATCACTCAAGTGATAAAGGAGGAATTTTTTCATGCAAAATCAAACCATGAAAAACGGGTTCTTTAAGTCAAAAAAAGGAAAACGCATCTCACTTGCGGTCCTTATTACAACATTATGTATAACAGTATTATCGTTTGCTATATATGAAGGGACAAAGAAAAATGTTACGCTACACGCAAATGGTGAAGCGGAACAAGTGAAGACACATGCGGCGACTGTTGCTGATTTATTAGCAGAACAAGAAGTCGACGTTGCAGAGCATGATGTCGTAACACCAGCTCTAGATGCAGATCTAGAAGATGGATTAGCAATTGAACTAGAAAAAGCACAAGAAATTGAAATTGTTGTAAATGATGAAAAGTCATCTATATGGACGACTGAAAGAACAGTTGAAAAGGTATTAGACGAAGCGGGAATCGAAATTGCCAAACATGACCAAGTAGAACCAGCTTTAGTAGATGAGTTAGACGAATCAAATACAATTAACGTTGATAAAGCTTATCAATTTACATTAGTAGATGGTGGCAAAAAGAAAAAGTACTGGTCAACATCAACAACTGTTGGTGAGTTTTTAAAGAAAGAAAATATTAAAGTCGGTAAACTTGATAAATTAAGCAAGAAGAAAAAATCGACAATTAAACCTGATTCAACAGTGAAAATTGTACGTGTTGAAAAAGATACAGAAAAAGTTGAAGAAGAAGAGAATTTCATTATTCAAACAAAAAGTGATGATTCTTTACTAAAAGGACAAGAAAAAGTTGTTCAAGAAGGTAAAAACGGAATCATTGAGAAAGAATATGAGATTGTAATAGAGGACGGTAAAGAAGTTTCACGCTCATTAGTTGCTGAAAAAACAATTCAAAAACCAGAGAAGAAAATCGTCTCAATTGGTACAAAAGAAGTTGTAGCAAGTGCAGAAACAGCTTCAAATAAACGAACAACAGAAACTAAATCGGTGAAAACTTCATCACCAAAGCAATCTCAACCGAAAAAGCAAGCAACATCTGCGCCTGAAAAGAAACAGGCAACACCTTCAAATGAAACAGTGTCACGTGGTGATAGCGCACCATCTAATGGCAAAGAGTTTTACGTAGAAGCAACAGCTTATACTGCAGAATGTGCGGGTTGTACAGGTATTACAGCAACAGGTATTAACTTGAAGGCAAATAAAAACCTAAAAGTGATTGCGGTAGACCCGAGCGTCATCCCATTAGGTTCAAAAGTTTGGGTTGAAGGATACGGAAATGCAATCGCTGGAGACACTGGCGGTGCGATTAAAGGCAATATTATCGACCTTCACATGCCATCAAAAGAGAAAGCTTATTCTTGGGGTCGTAAGAAAGTAAAAATTAAAGTATTAAATTAATACATGATCCGCAAGTTATGTTTTACGACATAACTTGCGTTTTTTTATGCGTGTGTATGTGGCTCACTAACGACCCAAAAAGCATCGCTGCATCTACATTCTTTACTCCACTGTAGAAGAAGCGTAAAATAAAGAACAACATATGAAGGAAAGAGGAGCAACGATTGAATATAAAGGAAGTTATTGTTGTCGAAGGAAAATCGGATACAATCGCCGTAAAACGTGCAACGAATGCGGATACGATTGAAACAAACGGTTCAGCAGTTGATAATGAAACATTACAGCGTATTGCGCATGCAGAAAGAACACGTGGGGTCATCGTATTTACAGATCCGGATTATCCAGGCAGACGTATTCGTGCAATTATTGAAGAGCGCATTCCAACGGTGAAACATGCTTTTTTAGATAAAAAGAAAACCATTGCTAAAAACGGTAAAGGCTTAGGAATTGAGCATGCTAAGGATGAAGATATTCGTGCAGCTTTACAACAAGTCTATACGGCCGAAGAGCGTGCACCGATGATTTTTACACTTGATCAGCTAATGAATGCAAAATTAATAGGGCATCCGTCAGCTAAAAAAAGAAGAGATCGACTAGGTGAATTATTGCAAATCGGGCAAGTGAATAGTAAAGGGCTTAAAAAGAGGTTGGAAATGTTTAGGATTACACCAGAACAGTTTGACGAGGCAATCGCAACGCTTGACCAGGAGGAACAGGAAAAATGATGAAGGATATTGCAACACCAAAAAGAACGAAAGAAATATTAGAGAAGTACGGTTTTTCATTTAAAAAAAGCTTAGGGCAAAACTTTTTAATCGAGCCCAATATTTTACATAATATTGTTGCTCATGCAGAATTAACGGAAAAAGTAGGCGTTATTGAAATTGGTCCTGGGATTGGTGCATTAACGGAGCATTTGGCAAGACATGCAGGGAAAGTTGTTGCATACGAAATTGATGGTCGTTTGTTGCCAGTTTTAGCAGATACGCTGTCCCCGTATGACCATGTAAAGGTGATTCATCAAGATATCTTAGAAGCAGATGTAGCAGCGATGATGAAGGAAGAGTTTGCGGACTTTGATAAAGTAGTTGTAGTTGCGAACTTGCCTTATTATGTGACGACACCTATTATTATGAAGTTTTTACTAGAGCGTATTCCGATTCACGCAATGATTATTATGATGCAAAAAGAAGTTGCTGATCGTATTACAGCACAACCTGGAACGAAAGCGTATGGTTCCTTATCGATTGCAATTCAATATTATATGGATGCAGAAGTATCGATGATCGTTCCTAAAACGGTGTTTATGCCACAACCAAATGTTGAATCGGCTGTTTTAAAGTTAACGAAAAAAGAACAAATGCCTGCAGTAGTGAAAAGCGAGGATTTTCTTTTTACAGTATCAAAAGGTTCATTCGTTCAACGAAGAAAGACGATTTTAAACAATTTACAAACGGCATTACCGAATGGTAAAGAGAAGAAAGAATTGTTGCTGAATGGATTAGAAGCGGCGGGTATTGATCCAAAACGTCGCGGAGAAACGTTGACGATAGAGGAATTTGCACATTTATCGAATGCATTGTATGAAGATTTTATTGGAGAATAAAAAGAGAATTTGTCAAAAAAAGAACTTTTTACATAAAGTTCTTTTTTTGAAGAAAAATAGATTGACAAGAAGGCGCTATTCTTGTTAAGATATTTTATTTGGTTGACATTTCAGAAGCTTTGTGTTAAGATAAAGTTTAGTGAGGTGTTAGCGAATTGCCAAAAACATTAGCGGATATTAAGAAGTTATTGGATTCTCATTTGGGGAAACGTTTACTACTCAAAGTAAATGGTGGCAGAAGAAGAACGATTGAACGATCTGGAGTATTAAGTGAAACATATCGTGCAGTGTTCGTCGTTGAACTCGATCAAGATGAAAATGCGTTTGAAAGAGTCTCTTACAGCTATGCAGACGTATTAACGGATGCAGTTGAATTGTCAATTATTGATGATGCAGGAGCGACAGACGTAATTGTAAAGTAGTATTGGATTTTTAAGATTTAATATTTTTATTTCATAAAACGCCTATTGGAAAGAGGATTCTTTTCAATAGGTGTTTTTTTCTGTCTTTTGCACATTCTATAATTGTCAGCTTTAAAAGAGGAGGAACGATATGTCGAAACGAAAAAGTACGATGTCGCCTCAATTGAAAGAGGAAATTGCAAAAGAGTTGGGGTTTTATGATGTTGTAAAGCGTGAAGGATGGGGTGGTATTCGTGCACGTGATGCCGGAAATATGGTGAAACGTGCAATTGAAATCGCCAATGAACAACTGGAGAAAAAGTGACGGTGAATGCCGTACAAGTTGAGCAAAGCATATTGCACATCAAAACGCATCAGAAGTCGTGCAGACATGGAAAAAGCGTTCATAAATAGCTGACACAGATAGCCACTAAGAAGAAGATGCTAACAGACGACTAGCAAGTCAAACATTGACGAATGTCGTCGGGCTCTTCCTTAGTGGCTATTTAAGTATAAGATCATCAAGTGCGGAAACATTCTAACTATGACAAATGAGGTAGATTTTAGTAACAAATAATTATGCTTATGTTAAAATAGAGTACAAAGAACGGGGGTTGGGAAATGCCAATATTGTATGAAAAAGCACCAGCGAAAATTAATTTGACGTTGGATGTATTATATAAACGTCCCGACCATTTTCACGAAGTCGAAATGGTTATGACAACAGTTGATTTAGCTGATTATGTAGGCTTACGATTACTTAATCAACAAAAAATTTTAATTAAAACAACGGATTCCTTTATTCCAAATGACCAACGAAATTTAGCTTATCAGGCAGCTAAATTATTAATGGATCGTTTTGATATTAAAACAGGTGTAGAAATTGACATTCATAAGCAAATTCCTGTAGCGGCAGGATTGGCTGGTGGAAGTACGGACGCGGCGGCTACTTTACGAGGATTAAATCGTTTGTGGAAGTTAAACCTTTCTGTAGAAGAGCTAGCGGAACTTGGTGCAGAGATTGGTTCTGACATTCCGTTTTGCGTTCATGGCGGTACTGCATTAGCAACGGGGCGTGGGGAAGTGCTAAAACCGCTTTCTGCACCGCCAAATTGTTGGGTTATTTTGGCAAAGCCGGCAATATCCGTATCAACAGGAAATATTTATGGCAGTCTAACTTTAGATGAAATGGAACATCCGAATACGCAAGCGATGATTGAAGCACTTGAAGCGGCAAATTATGTGCAAATGTGCGATACGTTGGACAATGTACTAGAAACGGTTACGTTACCGCTACATCCTGAAGTAGATTCATTAAAACGCCAAATGAAAAAGTTTGGTGCAGATGCTGTTTTAATGAGTGGCAGTGGTCCAACTGTGTTCGGTTTAGTGAAAACAGAAGAAAAAGCACGGAAAGTTTGTAATGGGTTAAAAGGATTTTGTCCGGAAGTATATGCAGTGCGCATGCTAGGTTAGATAGCAAATCTTGTTAAAGACGTATGATTGTGTTAATCTACGAGTAAACATTCGTAATTTAGGAGTTGGTGAAATGAAGTGGAAACGAAGTGAGCGTTTGGTCGATATTACGCTCCATTTATTAGAACATCCACATGAACTTATTCCTTTAACATTTTTCTCAGAAAGATATAAAGCGGCAAAGTCCTCCATTAGTGAAGATATGTCTATCGTGAAAGAAACATTCGAAGAGAATGGTGCAGGAAGTCTTGTCACGGTAACAGGAGCTGCAGGCGGCATTAGATATATTCCTAAAATGGCTGATGAAGATGTTAAAGTTGTAATTCATGAATTAATACAAAAGTTAAGCGAGGAAGACCGACTACTTCCTGGTGGTTATTTATTTATGTCTGATTTACTCGGTAATCCGCAGTTAATGGACCGGATTGGGAAAGTGTTTGCTTCTAAATTAGCAGATCGTAATATCGATGTCGTAATGACAGTAGAAACAAAAGGAATTCCGATCGCTCACGCAATTGCAAGGCATTTAAATATTCCTGTTGTCATCGTTCGCCGAGATAGCAAAGTAACTGACGGGTCAACAGTGAGCATTAACTATGTTTCTGGTTCTACGCGCCGTATTCAAAAGATGGTTTTATCGAAACGGATTATGTCTAGTGGTCAACGTGTGTTACTCACTGATGACTTTATGAAAGCGGGCGGTACAATGCTCGGCATGAAAAATTTATTAGATGAGTTTGAATGTGAATTAGTAGGCATTGCAGTCCTTGTGGAAGCAGATCATCATGAAGAAGTGCTCGTCGAAGACTATATTTCATTAGCAAAACTTTGCAAAGTGAATGAGAAAAGTCGTACAATTGAGATTAGTGAAGGAAATTATTTCGAGAAGGGTGGACAACAATGATGAATTACGTATCTACAGATCAAGCACCAGCAGCGATTGGACCATATGCACAAGCCGTAACAGTTAATGGTTTTGTATATACATCAGGTCAATTAGCGTTAACAGCAGAAGGCTCGTTTATCGATGGTACAATCGAAGAGCAAACAGAACAAACATTTAAAAATTTAAAAGCTGTATTAGCAGAAGCAAATTCATCTTTAGCACAAGTTGTAAAAGCAACTGTATTTATTAAAGACATGAATGATTTTGCGGCGATGAACGAAGTCTATTCAAAACATTTTGGTGACCACACACCAGCACGCTCTTGTGTAGAAGTAGCTCGTTTACCGAAAGATGCAAAAGTAGAAATTGAAGTAATCGCACTTGTAACGGAATAATCAGTAGAAAACAAAACTTGTATCTCTATTTCTATAGAGGTGCAAGTTTTTTTATTTTAACGGTTGGGAATGATCAATCATTTAGCATTCAATTGTATAGATTCCCTAGGATGTGACATTGGGCTTTATATCATGATGATTTTAGCGGAGCATAAAGAATGGCATGCGGATTCCAGATGGTAGTTAATCGATGCCTAATTACAGCGGTGCTATGTCTAAAAAATGAGATCTATAGCTAAACGAGAAGATTCTTTCAGAACCATTTCCTCCGCTATGTCCAGACTGATTTCAAGCGGAAGATGTGAGCGGGATGAGTCGATGAACGATAGGTTGCGTACATCATTGTTAACGATGACATAAGCGAAATAACCGCCAAATGTTGATCGTTAGTGATAAAAGGAATAGTTGGTACTGGAGCTATTTAAAAATTATGTTAAAATAAAAAGGGAAAGTTTGAAATATATAGAATATAAGAAATAGTACGATTTAGAAGGGTAGGGGAAAAAGGGGAATGGAAGTAACAAATGTAAGATTAAAAAAAGTAATAACGACTGGGAAAATGAAAGCGATTGCATCGGTGACGTTTGACGAGGAATTTGTCGTACACGATGTTCGCGTTATTGAAGGAAACGAGGGGTTATTTGTTGCAATGCCTAGTAAGAAAACGCCTGATGGGGAATTTAAGGACGTTGCGCATCCGACTAATCAAAAGACCCGCCAAAAGGTTTTAGATGCTGTACTCGAAGCTTACCATTTGGCAAAAGAAGACGAAGTATTAGATATTGTAACTGCTTAAGGGCATCGGCATCATTTCTAGCATGAGGCGATCTATGATAGATAGACGCCTCTTTTTTATTGAAAGAGATATATGATCAAAGTTTTATTGAACGATTAATTTAAAGAGATTGTGAAGCTATTGGTGGCCTGAACAAGACCAAACTCTTTTTGATTTTGAATACTAGTAATAATTCTATAGAATCATAGAAATTATACTGTTTTCTTATAGTACCAACATATTTGTTAGACAGTCTGACGTAGGGTAGTGTCAGAGAATCGAACGAATCAAATTACGATTCGTTCAGTCTGCTCGATTCAAGAACAAAACTACTATAAATATCACAATAAAAATTAACTGAAATTAATCAATTAATAAACTTCAAACATTAATAAGTTCATCTCATTCAAAAAGTTATGTCCCAGCTTTCTGTATTGTGACAAGTCGCTTCGCTTAATCATCATAATGAAAAGGATCTGCGACGCAAAAACACCTTCCAGTTGCACGCTGGATCAAGTGAAAAAGTCATCACTTGAAAAAGAAACAAAAACCCTGACCTCTGCGATCTAAGCAAAAGGAATTCTTTCTCGGTCTGTTTAATTATCTGTTTCCAATAATCAAACGCCATATTCGTCTAAACAAATAAACTACTGCTATTAGGGCAGTTAATGTGATAATACTACCTACTATACCAAAGTTAATTATCATAAAGCATTCTCCTTAATTTATAGTAAACGTACCACCGTTATAATTTACTGTAACCGTAGCCCATGTTGAAGCATATGCAACAACAGCTGTGTATCTTTTTCAGCTATCTATTGTATTATTTTTACCGATTAACTTTACTTGCATCTGCAGTTGTACTCGTTTTTAAATTAGTTGCTCCGAAACTCTGATTAATAATGTTTTGACTATCATCATAAATGGTACCGCTAACTTTTACTGTAATGCCATTAACAGTTTTTGAACGGTTAAATTTTGAAGACTTAAAGAGTTCAAAAACTGTTTTGATCAACAGCTTTAGCATACATTTCTACAAATGTTTGATCTTTTAATGAAAACGCTTCTCCAATTTCATATTCCTCATCAATTCTTTTAAAATTTTCTGCCACTTCTGTGTCATTAAGGTTCGATCGTTCTTCTTGCTATTTTTATTTTTTAATCTGTTCCATAGAGCTAGAATCTGCAAACACATTACCTGTAAAACCTAAAACCAATGCAAATGAAACAATTAAAGCCATAAATCTTTTCAACAAAAAATCTCTCTATTTACTTATTTGAATCCGTTGATATTTTCGATTATTTCCATATAAATGTATAAACATTCTTCTTAAGCCCAACAAAATAAAAAACAAGAGATGGGTTTTGTCCAAGGGCACTGAAAAACATCCTATAAAATTGATCTCAACTCTTTCTCATCAATAAACTTACTACTAATTTTCTCCAATACTTTATGTCCCCAAACTTTTGACATCCACCATTTTCATAAAAACAACATAAGTTTCTGATTCTACATAATGAAAATCATGGGAGAAGCGATTGATCGCAATGGGATGTTAAGAAATTGTAAAGGAATGTTAGTTGAAAAAACGCTTCGTTTCAGCTATCATTTATAATGAAAAAGATTGCCAAGGGATGTCTTTTTAATCCCTCATTTAATGGAGGAAAAAACATGACGAACACTTACGCTATCGTCTTAGCAGCGGGGCAAGGTACACGTATGAAGTCATCTTTATATAAAGTACTGCATCCTGTTTGTGGGAAGCCGATGGTCGCACACGTTATAGATCATATTCAACAACTTGGTACCGATCGAATTGTGACAATAGTCGGTCACGGTGCAGAGAAAGTTGAACAGACATTAGGAAATGTAAGCGAATACGCATTACAAGCAGAACAATTAGGAACAGCACATGCTGTTATGCAAGCTGAGTCAGTGTTAGGAGATTTAGATGGCACGACGATTGTAATTTGTGGAGATACACCGTTAATTCGCACGTCTACGATTGAAGAACTTATTGAGCATCATCGCAATACGAATGCAAAAGCAACGATTTTAACAGCATTTGCTAACGATCCAACAGGATATGGAAGAATTATTCGTGGAGATCAAGGTGAAGTTCTTCGCAATGTTGAACAGAAAGATGCGACAGTAGAAGAACAAGCCATTCAAGAAATTAATACAGGCACATATTGCTTTGACAACCGTGCGCTATTTGAAGCATTACATAAAGTGAATAATGATAATGCGCAAGGTGAATATTATTTACCTGATGTATTAAGTATTTTACGTGAAGAAGGCGCGTTTGTTGGTGCGTACGCAACGGACGACTTTTCTGAAACATTAGGTGTAAATGATCGAGTGGCACTATCTCAAGCAGAAGAAACAATGCGTCTTCGGATTGCTGAAAAGCATATGAGAAATGGTGTAACAATCATTAACCCACAAAATACGTATATTAGTGCAGATGCAGAAATTGGTCGCGATACAGTACTGCAACCTGGAGTGATGATTGAAGGAAAAACAATTATCGGTTCAGAATGTATTATTGGTCCAAATAGCCAGATTTCAAACAGTACGATTGGAGACGATGTGACGATTAATGCATCAGTTGTACTTGATAGTACGATAGGCAACCATACGACTGTAGGTCCGTTTGCACATATTCGCCCAGAATCTCAATTAGGAGAAGATGTGCGCATTGGAAACTTTGTTGAAGTGAAAAAGTCAACATTTGGAAATGGTAGTAAAGCGGCACATTTAAGCTATATTGGTGATGCACAAGTCGGTTCTAAAGTGAATTTTGGTTGCGGTTCGATTGTTGTAAATTATGATGGCAAAAACAAACATACGACAACAGTTGGCGATGGCGCATTTGTCGGTTGTAACTCAAACCTCGTTGCACCAGTTCAAGTTGGTGACGGCGCATATGTTGCAGCTGGCTCAACAGTAACCAAAAATGTACCGGAAGATGCTTTAGCGATTGGCCGTGCGCGTCAAGAAAATAAAGAAGGCTATGTATCAAAATTAAAACTCAAATAAAAAGGAGATCCACAATGACTAATCATTATCCAGACAGCAAACTAAGAATCTTTTCTTTAAACTCAAATGAAGCACTAGCCCAAGAAGTTGCAAACGAAGTAGGCGTACCTTTAGGTAAATGTTCTGTTACACGTTTTAGCGATGGCGAAGTACAAATTAATATCGAAGAAAGTATTCGTGGCTGTGATGTATATGTCATCCAATCAACGTCAAACCCTGTGAATGAAAACTTAATGGAGTTACTCATTATGATCGATGCATTGAAGCGTGCTTCAGCGCGTTCAATCAATGTTGTAAATCCTTACTATGGATATGCACGTCAAGATCGTAAAGCACGTTCTCGTGAACCGATTACTGCGAAACTAGTAGCAAACTTACTAGAAACAGCAGGTGCGGACCGTGTCATTGCAATTGATCTTCATGCACCACAAATTCAAGGGTTCTTCGATATTCCAATCGACCATTTAGTAGCAGAACCTTTATTAACGGAATACTTCCAAGGAAAAGGCTTATCAGGAGATGATTTAGTAATTGTTTCACCTGACCATGGTGGCGTTACACGTGCACGTAAAATGGCCGACCGTATGAAAGCACCGATTGCAATCATTGATAAACGTCGTCCACGTCCGAACGTAGCAGAAGTGATGAGCATTGTTGGACAAGTTGAAGGCAAAACAGCTATTTTAATCGATGATATCATTGATACTGCTGGAACGATTACAATTGCGGCAAGTGCCTTAATTGAAAACGGTGCAACAGAAGTATTTGCGTGTTGTACACACCCAGTATTATCAGGACCGGCGATTCAAAGAATTAATGACTCTGAGATCTCAGAACTTGTTGTGACAAACTCAATTGCATTAGAAGAAGAAAAGAAAGCGCCAAAAATTAAGCAATTATCGATTGCGAAATTATTAGCTGATGCAATCGTTCGTGTATTCGAGAAGAAATCTGTCAGCACGCTCTTTGATTGACAGCTAACCTTTCATCCTGTATCGTAGAAAGTAGCCCGAAAAGTTACACAATTTACTTAATATCTTAAATATAGAAAGGTGATTATGTAAAATGAGTACTACAACTACGATTCAATCAGAGGAAAGGGTTGCCAATAGTAAGTCAACCTTAAAAGAGTTAAGAGAGAATGATCGCATTCCAGCTGTTGTATATGGATACGAGACTGAAACAACTTCAATTTCAATTAACGAACGAGATTTAATCAACGCATTACGCGAAGTTGGGCGAAATGGTGTGATTCAACTTCAAGTGGACGGTAAAAAGCGAAACGTCGTCTTAAATGACTATCAAACGGATGTTTTAGTTGGGAATATTACCCACGCGGATTTCCTTGTCGTTGATATGTCAGAAGAGTTAGAGGTCAGCGTTACTGTTCAATTAGTTGGAGAAGCACCGGGAGAAAAAGAAGGCGGAACAGTTCAACAACCGAACTGGGAACTAGATATTTTAGTAAAACCGTCCGAAATTCCTGAAACATTTGAAGTTGATGTATCGAAGCTGGTAATCGGTGATACATTGACAGTTGCGGACATTCGTAAGGATTCAAAATTTGAGATTTTAAACGATGATGAATATGCGCTTGTCACGATTTCAGCGCCACGTACTGAAGCGGAGTTAGAAGCTTTAGAAGAAGGTGCGGAAGCGTCTGACGTTGAGCCAGAAGTTATCGGAGAAGATGAAGAATAATAAGTATGATGGCGTGCGGAGTTTCCCGTGCGCCTCTTTTCTGTTTACAAAATGATTAAAATGGTCATTGTATATACATAATGTTTACGAAAAATTGGTAATATCATCATAAAAAGAAAAGGATGCATAGGCATATGAAAATGATTGTAGGATTAGGAAATCCGGGAAAAAAATATGAGCAAACTCGGCATAATGTTGGCTTTTTGGCTGTTGATGAAATCGCAAAAAAGTTAGATGCGCCAGCGATGCAGTCAAAATTCAATGGGATGTATACGATTATTCATCGCCCGGAAGGAAAAGTGATGTTAGTGAAACCACTAACGTATATGAACTTATCTGGTGAATGCGTACGTCCTTTAATGGACTATTATGATGTTGACCCAGAAGATGTTGTCGTCTTGTATGACGATTTAGACTTTGCACCTGGCGATATGAAAATTCGTCAAAAAGGAAGTGCAGGGGGCCATAATGGGATGAAGTCCTTAATTGCACATTTAGGCACATCGGATTTCAAACGGATTCGCTTAGGCATAGGTCGTCCGACAAATGGTATGAAAATTACAGATTATGTTTTAGGCAATTTTTCGAAAGAAGAAATGCCAGCAATCCAACAGATGATTGAAAAAAGTGCAGACGCTTGTATCGATTGGTTACAACGTCCCTTTAATGAAGTGATGAATCAATTTAATTAATTGTTTCATGTTAGCGTTAGATGAGCAGTGAGGCTATAGGTGTTCGTCATAGGCAATTGACGTGAAGATTGCGGTTTCAGTATAGGTTGTAAGTGTACTTGACGATAATGCGTATAGATTGCTAGCGCGTGCAACTCGTACCTTATATGAGAAAAAGTAGCACTTGTCTATTCTCACGTGCAAAATAATGATGAAATGAACTCGAATTAATGAATAAAAGGATCGCATATTACCTATACTAACTTAACAGATTAAGTGAGGTAGGTGATTGGATGATCCGCTATGCATGTAGACATTGTCATCATAAAATAGGGACTGTACCGGTTGAGAAGATGTCAGAAGTGCTAAATGTATTACGACAATTGCAATTGACAACGCAGCATATGCAAATGACAGCAGATGGTCATTGGGTCGTCTATTGTATATGTGAGCAATGCGAACAATGTTTAGGAGAAAATCCACACTATTATACGGTAGAAAAGTGGTTACAGTAGTATCGACTTTGACGCAATATGGCGTTCAAAGTCTTTTTCTACTTCATATTTTGATTCATCATTAAAAAGAGATATGATGGATGGAATAGACATCGTTAAATCATTTTACGATAAGGGAAGATTGATAGAGATGAAAGTTGGGTGTTTATATTGGAAGATTTAATTCAAAATTTTTTACAAAAAACAGAGTTAGAAACACTCGTTCAAGAAGTGTTGGCAGGTGAAGATGAGCAATTATTATCGGGGTTATCGGGCAGTGCAAAATCGGTATTTTTACAAGCGTTTCAACAAACAGCAGAAAAACCGTTACTTGTCGTTTCACCAAATTTATATCAAGCTCAAAAGATGTACGAAGATTTAATAGGATTAGTAGGCGAAGAGCTTGTTCATTTATATCCAGCAGAAGAATTAGTAGCTGCAGAATTTTCTGTTTCAAGTTTTGAGTTACGTGCACAGCGAATTGAAACAATCGATCATATGGTACGTAAGCGGAAAGGGATTTATATTACACCAATTGCAGGATTAAGGAAGCTGCTACCAACAAAAGAGAAGTGGTTGGAAAATCATTTAACGATTGAAGTAGACGGAGAGCTTGATACGACGGAAGTGTTAGAGAAGCTCGTTGCAATGCATTATACGCGAAATGAGCTGGTGACAACGCCAGGAGAGTTTGCGTTACGCGGAGGGATTTTAGATGTCTATCCACCTCATTTAGAACATCCAATTCGAATCGAATTATTTGATACGGATGTCGATTCAATCCGAACATTTTCAGCAGATGATCAACGTTCAATTGATAAATTGCAATCTATCGATATTTTACCAGCAGCGGAATATGTATGGAGTGCAGAAGATTTACAAGCGATTGCGACGAAATTGGAAGCACATTTGGCAGCAAGTTTAAAACGTGTGAAACGTGAAGAGACAAAGGAATTATTAACGATGAATATGACGCATGATATTCAATTGTTACAAGAAGGAACGATGCCAGAAGGGATTTTAAAGTATGCATCATTCGCTAAACAACCCCCAGTGTCACTTGGGACGTATTTTGCCGAAGAGGGGATTGTATTTTGGGATGAAATTGGTCGTATTAAGGAAGTGCTTGCTTCATTAGAAAAAGAAGAGAAAGAGTGGTTCCTTTCATTACTTGAAGAGGGAAAAATTGTGCATGATGCAAAATTATCGTTTACGTATGAAGAAATATTGCAAATGCAGCCGCAACGAACAGTATATTTATCATTATTTGTTCGTACAGTTCCAGGCATCACGATTCAGAAAACACGCTCGATTTCTTGTAAGCCGATGCAACAATTTCATGGACAAATGGATTTATTGAAAAGCGAGATGGAAAGATGGCAACAAGGGAAATTTAATGTCTTTATTTTGGTAGATAGTAAAGAGCGTGTGCATAAAGTGCAATCGATTTTGGAAGACTATGATATGAACGTTACGATCGGTAGTTCTGCTTCAGACCAAGGGGGCGTCTTTGTTATTGAAGGTGCGCTGTCTGATGGGTTTGAGCTGCCGCTACAACAGATGGCGGTCATTACAGATGCCGAACTATTTAAAGGAAAACCGAAACGACGTACGCGTTCTCAAAAAGTGTCCAATGCAGAACGAATTAAAAGCTATTCCGAGATAAAACCTGGTGATTATGTTGTTCATGCACATCATGGAATTGGTAAATATATGGGCATTGAACATATGACACAAGGTGGAATTGAAAAAGATTATTTAGAAATTCGTTTCCGTGAAGGGGATAAATTATACGTTCCGACTGATAAAATTGATTTAATTCAAAAGTATATTGGTTCTGGCGAAAAAGAACCCGCGTTGCATAAACTGGGTGGGACGTCTTGGAAACGAACGAAAAATAAAGTATCAAAAGCAGTTCAAGATATTGCGGATGATTTAATCAAGTTATATGCAAAACGTGAAGCGGAAAGAGGTTACGCATTTTCAAAAGATGATGATATGCAACGGTCATTTGAAGATGCTTTCCCATATAAGCCGACGGAAGACCAATTACGTTCTTTAGAAGAAGTGAAGCAAGATATGGAAAGTGTCCGTCCAATGGATCGTTTGCTTTGTGGTGACGTAGGATATGGGAAGACGGAAGTGGCTATTCGGGCAGCGTTTAAAGCTGTAAATGATGGGAAGCAAGTGGCGTTTTTAGTGCCAACAACCATTTTAGCGCAACAACATTATGAAACGATGAAAGAACGTTTTGAGGGGTTCCCAATTGAAGTTGCTTTATTAAACCGTTTTAAAACGAAAAAAGAACAAAAAGAAACGTTAAAAGGGTTAAAAGCAGGCACGGTAGATGTGATTGTTGGTACGCATCGTCTATTGTCCAAAGATGTGGAATATCAAGATTTAGGCTTGCTCATCGTCGACGAAGAGCAACGTTTTGGTGTGACACATAAAGAGCGCTTGAAACAATTGAAAACGAATGTGGACGTGTTAACGTTAACGGCAACGCCAATTCCAAGAACATTGCATATGTCGATGTTAGGTGTGCGAGATTTATCGGTGATTGAAACGCCGCCTGCTGATCGTTTCCCAGTCCAAACGTATGTGATGGAACACAATTTTTCTTTAATTCGAGAAGCGATTGAGCGTGAGATGGGACGTGGTGGGCAAGTATTCTATTTATACAATCGTGTAGAAGATATGGCGAAGCGTGTAGAAGAAATTAAACAGCTTGTACCAGAAGCACGTGTCGGCTTTGCGCATGGTCAAATGAGTGAAGCCACATTAGAAGCGACGATATTAAATTTCCTTGAAGGCGAGTTTGATGTCCTCGTGACGACGACAATCATTGAAACGGGGATTGATATTCCGAATGTGAATACACTCATTGTGCATGATGCCGATCGAATGGGCTTGTCGCAGCTATATCAATTACGTGGTCGTGTCGGGCGTTCGAATCGTGTAGCGTATGGGTATTTCTTATATAAGCGCGATAAAGTCTTAACGGAAGTGGCTGAGAATCGTTTGCAAGCGATTAAAGAGTTTACAGAACTTGGTTCAGGATTTAAAATTGCGATGCGTGATTTATCGATTCGAGGTGCGGGAAATTTACTCGGTTCACAACAGCACGGGTTTATTGACTCAGTTGGATTTGATTTATACTCACAAATGTTACAAGAAGCGATTGAGGAAAGACAAACGGGTGTCGTTAAAGAAGATCTTCATGAAGTTGAAATTTCATATCCAATTAATGCGTTTATTCCAGACACTTATATTGGAGATGGCTTCCAAAAAATCCAAATGTATAAGCGTGTGAAAGCGATCGCAAGTGAAGAAGATTACAATGAGTTATTTGATGAAATGATTGATCGTTTCGGAGATTTACCACTGGAAGCGGAATTATTATTGCGCATTGCACGGATTAAAGTATGGGCAAATCAAGTAAAAGTGGATCAAATTAAGAAAGTGAAGACGAAAACGACAATTGCCATTTCTGAAGAAGGCACAGCACAGCTTGATGGAGCGAAATTGATGGCGGAGTCGATGAAATATGGACGCGCAGTTGGTTTTACAATGGAGGGGAATCAATTAATTTTATCTGTAGATGCAAAACATACAGGAAAACTAACAGATTTCGATGTGTTGGAAGAAATAATGGCGTTATTGCCGAAGTCTTTAAAAGAACAAGCGAATACGGCATCGATATAAAGGAAGAAATTGCATAAATCGTCGAGAGTTGTTTCATACTAAGAAAAGAACGTGTTTAATTTCTTAGAAAGTGAGGCAACGTCAATGAAGGCAACGGGTATCGTCCGCAGAATAGATGACTTAGGAAGGGTTGTTGTTCCAAAAGAAATTCGCCGTACGCTACGCATTAGAGAAGGCGATCCATTGGAAATTTTTACTGGGCGTGAAGGAGAAGTGATTTTGAAAAAATATTCTCCTATCGCAGAGCTTGGTCAATTCGCACAAGCGTATGCAGAGGCGTTATATGAAACATTAGGGACACCGATTTTAATCAGCGACCGAGATGAAGTGATTGCAGTGTCAGGGATTTCTAAAAAGGAATATCTTCATAAGTCGTTGTCATCTTATGCGGAAACAATTATTGCAGAGCGTAAAATGATTAATGAGCAATTTGAAAAGGAAATTGAATTTGTCATAGGACAAGTGGAAATGGTCAAATCTTATTGTATTTCTCCAATCATTGCAGCTGGTGATACAATCGGAGCGGTGTATGCCATTTCTAAAATTCATTTCATCGGTGAAGTTGAGGAGAAAACGATTGAAACAGCAGCACATTTTTTAGCAAAACAAATGGAATAAAAGGAAGGATAAAGCGTTTCGTAACGTTTTATCCTTCCTTTTTTACATGCGAATTGTTAGGAAATGTTTTGATAGCGATTTAATAACATATCAATTCTTTGGCTATACGATACGACAGATGGATGTGTATAGCCGTGCTTTTTTGCCTTTATATACATACATTTGCGCATAACATTTATTTTTTGAAGTAAAATGAATTTTTCCATGATAAAGATTGTCCTCCGTATAATGTTTTATTTTTAACAAGCAACGTTAATCGTATATGATTGAATGTGCATATGTTGTCGAATGTTGTTCTAAAACGATTTATACACAAATTCGTCAAGAACCTGATAATACCGAACAATTTGATAATTTAAAATAATTAAATATAACATTGTGTATTTACTAAAAAATCTTTCATATCGATATGTTTATATTTTCTACCCGTTAAAGAGAAAAAGCAAACCTTTTTATTTAAAAAATAGTCTATATAAAATGTTGTGTACACATTCGCGACATCACAGCTTATTTTTTAGTGATAAAGGAATGCGTTTGAAAAGCGTCCTCTTCTTATATGGAGAAGTATGGGGACGCTGACTGAAGAAGAGAACCTGTATGAAAAAAAGAATGGTTCGTGTAGTCTAATTTAGTCAATGGTATACTAATAAAACAGTTAGATAGAAAAGAGGAACATGTATGGCCCAGCGTTGGGATATGAAAACATTTATGAAAGGTGCTTCTATTTTAACGATTTCGGCGATCATAGTTAAAATATTAAGTGCCGTTTATCGTGTTCCATATCAAAATATGGTTGGCGATAAAGGATTTTATATATATCAGCAAGTATACCCTTTTATAGGGATTTTTATTGTTTGGACGTCTTACGGTTTTGCTGTTGCCGTTTCAAAGCTTCTGGCAGGTTATGAACGTGTCACACAAAGGCGTGCGATGATGCGGATTGCATTTGTTTACTTATTCATATTGTCAGCATTATTTTTTGTGTTTTTAACCGTTTTTGCGCCGTCTCTTGCTCGTGCAATGGGAGATCCTCAGCTAGTTGGGCTCATTCGAGCAGGTGCTTATATCGTGGTGATTATGCCGTTTTTAGCTGTTTTAAAAGGGCAATTTCAATCGACTGGTGAGATGATTCCAGTTGCGGTATCCGGTGTTGGAGAGCAAGCCGTTCGTGTGGCGATTGTCCTTGTTGGTACATGGATTGCGATGCAAACGGGCGCCTCTTTATATGATGCTGGTGAAGTCGCAATGTGGGGAGCGGTTATCGGTGAATTATCAGGCGTCATCATTTTAGCCCTTTATATGCGACGTGCTTTCATAGGACCGGTTGAACATGTCCGCATATGGCCAGTCGTGAAAGAACTAACAATTGTTAGCATTAGTGTAAGTGCAAGTTCACTCATATTATTATTTTTCCAGCTCATTGATTCTTTCACCATTTTAAATACGCTACTTGAAATGGGAACTGAAACAGAAGAGGCAATGGCTGTGAAAGGTGTGTATGACCGCGGTCAACCGCTCGTTCAAATGGGGATCTTAATTGCCACAACATTAGCGTTAGCAATCGTTCCGCTCATATCTCATCAAGCAACGAGAAAAAATGGCCGAGGGGAAAAGCCTTTTATCCAAACGACGTATCGCGTTGCCTTATTATTTGGTGTAGCAGCCTCAGTGGGTTTAATGCTCGTTTTACCATATGTGAATGAAATGCTGTTTGAAACGAGAGACGGTTCGCTTACATTAATCATATTTGTGTTCCAAATTTTATGGTTATCGTTATTATTACCATTAACCGCCATTTTACAAGGTGCAGGCAGAATAGCAGTTCCAACGCTATTATTATGTAGCGGTGTTGTATTGAAATGGTTGATGAATGAAATGCTCATTCCGATATTTGGTGTGGCAGGTGCAGCGATTGCAGGGAATGGTAGTTTAATCATTGTTGTTATTGGTGTGTTATGCTATTTCAAACGTATTTATTCATTCGCACTCGCAACGATGCATTTTTACAAATGGTTAGCAATCGCAACAGTAGCAATGATAATAGCTGTGTTACCATGGTTACATATGATGGACCATCTTCTGTTTCATGATGCCGCTACAAGATCACAGTCTGCCTTCATTGCTTTATCAGCAGTTGGCATCGGAGCATTTGTATTTTTATTAATCGTCTTACAAGCACGATTGTTAAAAGAAAAAGAGTGGTATTTACTACCATTCGGGAAACGATTTGCACGTATTCAATTAAGTTTGTTAAAAAGAAAAGGTGAATAACATGTATCCAATTACAATAATCGGTCTCGGGGCAAGCGATATAGATCAATTGTCAGTAGGGATTTATCGAAAAATGAAAGAAGCATCTTATATTATTGCAAGAACGAAAGAGCATCCAGTTGTGGCACAATTAAAAGAAGAACAAATCGATATGGATAGCTTTGATGCCATTTATGAACAACATGATGCATTTGATGCTGTGTATGAAACCATTGTAGAGCGTTTAATCGCATTGAGCGAAGAACGTCACGTCACGTACGCGGTGCCTGGACACCCATTAGTTGCGGAGCGTACAGTTCAATTACTCATTGAAAAAGAGCGAGAAGGTCTCATCCAATTAAATATTATTGGAGGAAATAGTTTTTTAGATCCCATTTTTGCGGCATTGAAAATAGACCCTATTGACGGTTTTCAATTATTAGACGGCACAGATTTATCGAAAGATGATGTAAATATGACGCAGCATATTTTAATTGGGCAAGTGTATGATGCATTTATTGCATCGGAAGTGAAATTAGCTCTTATGGAGAAATATGCTTATGACCATCCTGTAACGATTGTGACGGCAGCAGGTTCTTCGGCAGAACAATTAGCGGTCGTTCCATTATATGAATTAGATCGTGAAACAGAAGTGAATAATTTAACGACGGTGTATGTACCGCCTGTGAAAGCACGTGAAGAGCGACTGAAAGATTGGACGACATTTAGAGAGATTATTGAGACATTACGTTCACCAGAAGGTTGCCCATGGGATCGCGAACAAACTCATAACTCATTAAAGAAATACATTGTTGAAGAAGCGCATGAACTCATCGAAGCGATTGACGAAGAAGATGATGAGGGAATGATTGAAGAGCTTGGCGATGTATTGTTACAAGTGTTTTTACATGCGCAAATTGGAGAAGATGACGGTTATTTTGCATTGGAAGATGTGTTGCAATCAATTGGTGAGAAGATGATTCGTCGCCATCCACATGTATTTAACAATACCACTGTTGAAAATGCAGAAGAGGTTGCTCAAAATTGGCAAGCGATTAAAGAAGCGGAAGCAGATCGTGAAGTATCTTTATTGGCCGGGGAAGAACGTGTGCATTCGTCTTTATTAACCTCATTTAATTTCCAGAAGAAAGCAGCAACAGTTGGATTTGATTGGCCGCACGTAGAGGGGGCTTTTGAAAAGTTTCATGAAGAATGGACAGAGTTCCAAGAGGCAATTCAATCAGAAGAGGAAGCTGCAATAATCGATGAGTTTGGCGATGTACTATTTACGCTTGTGAATATTGCAAGATTTTTAAAAGTCTCACCTGAAGAAGCAATGATTCATGCGAATCAAAAATTTAAAAAACGTTTTAATTATATTGAGCAGCGCGTACAAGAGGATCGAAAATCATTTGACGCTTATACATTAGATGAATTAGAAAAATTTTGGCAAGAAGCAAAACGAAAGGGTGATTGAGATGAGAATTGATAAGTTTTTAAAAGTCTCTCGTATTATTCGAAGAAGAACATTGGCAAAGGAAGTAGCGGAGCAAGGTCGTGTAGAAATTAACGGACAAACTGCAAAAGCGTCATCTGTTGTAAGTGTTGGGGATGAATTAACGATTCGCTTCGGTCAGAAAATCGTTACGTTTCACGTCGATCAAATCAAAGATACGACGAAAAAAGATGAAGCAGCTTCAATGTATACGATTGTAAAAGAAGAACAAATTTCAGAAGCCTAACAATAAGAATCCGTGAAACGTCTTAACGTTTTGCGGATTTTTATCATTTTCCAATAGAAGGCGCCTTCCTCAATTGTGTGCAAGGCAAATCTTAACGAGTGGGCGTAGTTCAACATTTTTGGAAGTATTGAGGCTGAGATAAAAATCAATCAGTTCACCAAAAATGATGTGATCGATACGGAGATGCATCATTTTTGGATGAACAATCATTAGATGGTCTTTCCTGCTGAGCGTGACGCCAGCAAGAACAGCGCGCGTCTGAAAAGCGGCCGTACCTGCGAAAAGCATCGATCAAAACGGAAGGCAACGGGTGTTAACATGTTGTTGATGATATTGTACTTAAAAAGTTATATTCCTGCTCGAATAGCAATTCATCATTTTCGAGGCATATGTCCCAAAGCTCGTGCATACGATAAGTTGAACGGACAAGTAGAGGAGGTAATGAATATGCAAGTACAAACAGATCATTCCACGTATACCATTCCATCAGGTGATCATGTCGTCACCTTACGAAATCGCAAAAGAATGGACTTAACATCTGTGAAGTCGATTGACCGTTTTGACCAAGAAGAGTTCCTCGTCAAAACTGCGCAAGGTATATTGCAAATTCAAGGAGAGGGATTGAAAATTGTTCATTTGGACGTCGATAAAGGGCTGTTGACGTTAGAAGGCGAAGTTGAATCGATTCGATATGACGAAGAAACGCAGCATGGCAAAAGTATTCTTCATAAGTTATTTGGATGAGTTTATCTGTACAATTTATTAGTCTACTCGTCATGATCGGCACCGGTATTATTGCCGGGGCGATCATTGACCACTTTCAAATGCTTAACATCGCACGTCATACAAAACGATCGGCTCGTCTGCTATATGTAAGTATTGAAGTAATGGTTTGGATTCTTGTAGGTTGCTGGACATTTTACGTACTGTACAAAGTGCGCGATGGTGCTTGGCGGATATATGACCCGCTAGCACAATTAAGTGGCTTATTCCTATATATGAGTTTTTTTTATAAGCCTATTCGATTGATGAGTAGTATCGTGTATATGATGCTCATTCGGCCTATTCTATTATGTATGCGAATTGTATGGAAAGTGATAAAAGTGTTTTTAAATATGATTAAACGCCCTTTTATCTTTCTATATAGATTAATTAACAGAATATTCAGCCGTATAATAAGAAATCCCTTTTAAATGGAAGAGAATTAGTATATACTAGAAGTTATCATGAAAAATGGGTAGGTTAAAGGAGTGCAGACATGATGAAACAACAACCTAACAATCGTAGACGAAATGTAACAAAGATTAAAAATGAATATGTCCGCACAAAACAACAACAAGATGCGGTAAAGCGTGCGAGAAAAGTTCGCTTATATCGTCGACTTGCCGTTTTCGCCGCGATTGTCCTCGTTTCATTTGGCATTTTAGCAAATATTTATGTCAAACAACATAAAGTATTGGCTGAGAAGAAAACGGAGAAGGAAATGTTAATTGAAGAACTGGCTCTACATGAAAAAGAACGAGATCAGTTAGCAAAACAATTAGAGAAGTTAAATGACGATGAATATATAGCGAAGCTTGCACGCCAAGAATATTTTTTATCAGATAAAAATGAAATTATTTTTTCTTTACCTAAAAAAGAAGAAAAAGAAGAAAAAGAAGAAAAAGAAGAAAAAGAAGAAAAAGAAGAAAAAAAGCAAAAGAAAGACAAGGAAAAAGAGTAGTCATGTTGACACTCTTTTTTTGTTCGCTATAATAGAAACTAGAACTTAGTCTACTGTCAAGACTTGTGAATATAGTTAGAAGATTTCTAATCTTAAAGAAATCTGTTTAAATTTTAAGGAGGAGCATTTTTTTTATGTCGATTGAAGTAAATAGCAAGTTACAAGGAAAAGTAACAGGAATTACAAACTTCGGAGCGTTTATTGAGCTGCCGAACGGAGCGACAGGTCTTGTGCACATTAGTGAAGTCGCTGATAGTTATGTAAAGGATATTAACGAGCATTTAAAGGTTGGCGACGCTGTAGAAGTAAAAGTAATGAATGTTGAATCTGATGGGAAAATCGGATTATCAATCAGAAGAGCAAAACCAGAAGCAGAGCGTCCACAACGCCCTAAGTCAAGTGGGGGCGGCGGTCGTCAAGGAAACCGTCCAAGTCAAAATCGTCCTGAAAGTTTCGAGCAAAAAATGGCGCGCTTTATGAAAGACAGTGAAGAACGTCTATCTACATTAAAAAGAGCGACTGAATCGAAACGTGGTGGCCGTGGCGCAAGACGTGGTTAAGTACTTGCTAGTGTATTCAATGTAAGAAAAATGTTTTATATACGTAAAGGGGCTGTCGAGAAAGCGACTAAGTAAAAGCTTTCCTCGACGGCTCTTTTTATTGGTTCTTAGTCAAATGACACTGGTAAAGAAAAAACAGTCCGGAGATTCAAGTTATATTGAATTTCCGGACTGTTTTTGTTTGTAAGTTAAAGCTAACGTAACAACATGGTATGACCCCTACGGGATTCGAACCCGTGTTACCGCCGTGAAAGGGCGGTGTCTTAACCGCTTGACCAAGGGGCCAAAATAATGAAGTTAAATATGGTAGCGGCGGAGGGAGTCGAACCCACGACCTTACGGGTATGAACCGGACGCTCTAGCCAGCTGAGCTACGCCGCCATATTGAAACAACATTTCATATAATACACACGTTTCAAATGAAAGTCAATCATTCTTGAAAAGAAAAAAAGTTCGGAATGCGTCGAAAAGTTTTACAATTTCTACGTCATGAACAGACAAAAATTTTTAATGTCCCGTTGTATACTCAGTAGTACGCAAATTAAAGGGGGAAATTGAACGTGAAAATGATGACTAATGTGGAACGTCCGAGTATTCAACCATTCCGACTATTTGTAGAGCAAATGAAAGAAAAAAGGCAAGAAATCATTCGGGCCGTATTATTCTTGATCAGTTCGTTCTTCTTAGCGCAATCTATTTTATTTGAAGCGGCAATTCCATTTTTCTTACCGATGTGGGCATTTGTGTATTTGTATGATCGACGATATAGCTTGTATGTATTAATTGGTGGAGTTGCAGGGAGTCTCTTTTTAGGCGTTGGACAAGTTGTCATTCATGCGCTGCAATTATTGCTATTGCATGGGTTGATGCACTTTAGAATTACACGCAATATGATGCCATTTGCAGTATCTAGTAGTATTTTACTCGTTCAACTAGCTTGGCAGTTTATGATGCACGGCTTGACGATTCCGATTGAAGTGCTCTTTTTTATTAGTTTTGAGGTCATTTTATCGCTGTTTATGACGTTCTTTTTGTTATACGCTTTTGATCGTCCAACGGCCACGCCTTGGACGCTTGAACGGTTAAGTGCTGCCTCTGTTGTGATTGTAATGGCGGTGACAGGGTTAAGCGGTTTAATCATTGGCTATGTTGATATCGCGGTTGTGCTGATTTACTTGTTTTTATTATGTGTTGCTTTCATCGGTGGCGTGTCAGCGGCAACAATTGTTGGAATGGTCATTTCGATTGTTATTGGCCTTTCACAATTATCATTTACAGGGATGATTGCATTGTATAGTGTGACGGGGTTTGTTGCGGGAATGTTTAAAGGTTTAGGGAGATTAGGCATTGCGATTGGAACGATTGGGATTACATGTTTCTTTTTTTTATATGATGCGACACTACCATTAGATCATATTTACTTTATCTCGATTGCCGTAGCCATCAGTTGCTTTTTATTGCTACCGCGGCATCGTTTAGAAAAAATTCAACGTATACTGAAACGAGAACCAATCGAACCAATTGAACGGAAACGACAGCAATGGATTGAAAATCGATTGACCGAGAAGCTAGGAAGTTTTCAACAATTTTCACAATTTTTATCGGCAATGATGCTCGGTCGATATGAGGATAAGCATGAAAAAATTCCACATTTCGTCCCTTCAGCTTGCGAAGGGTGTTTTAAATATGAAAAATGTTGGGCGGACCCTGAAGGGGAGATGGAAACGTTGACGCAAGAGTGGATGCAAGCATTTGTAGGGAAGCAATTGAGTGCGCAACAAAGTGCTGAAGAACGACTAAAGTATAAATGTATTCGTTCCACACGTTTAATGAACACATTGGAAACAGAAGGGGTAGAACGAATGCTGTATCAACAAGTACAACATGGTCGCCAAATTCTTGCCTTGCAATTACGTGATATGAGTCAGCATTTGGATGAAGTAATGGATGACATTCAAGGAAATCTATCAACGAGTCATCCATCTGAAGAAGAATTAATGAAGTTGTTTCATCGTCAAGGAATTGAGTGTTATCAAATCGATATTTTAAAAGAAGAAGTTGGCAATAAACAAATTGTTTGTTGTTTAGCCGAGAAAAAAGCGGGTTTTGAACGTGATGAAACAGTTGCAGAAAAGCTCATTATCCCTGTACTAGAATCATATTACCGTGAACCTTTCCAAGTGAAGAAGGCAATGTTTCACGTGAAACCTTTTCGACATGTACAAGTGACATTGCAGTCCGCTGTTCGATTTTCGTTTGACTATGGTGTCACAATGTTATCGAGCTCACCGTCTTTACGTTCGGGTGATGCTTATGAAGTGTTTTCGCTTCATGAAGGATTATCGGTTGTTTTATTATCGGATGGGATGGGACAAGACGTGAAGGCTTATCATGAGAGTCGCAAAGTTATTCAACTAATGAGAGAGTGCTTGCATCAAAAAATGAGTCCTGAAACAGCGATGCACACTTTGTATTATATGATGTCTTTAAATGGTTTAGAAGATATGTATGCGACGCTAGATTTAGCGCTTGTTGATTTACAAAAAGGGAAGCTGTGGTCATGGAAAGCAGGCTCAATGAGTACGTATGTATTACGAGGGGAGCAGTTAATTCGAATTGATAGTGAAGATGCGCCAGTAGGGATCGTTCCATCCCCAACGATTGAAGCGAAAGAACATACGTTAAAAGCGGGGGATCTTGTTGTCATGTTGACAGACGGTGTTTTCCATCCTGGTGTATCATTAGAATTACAAGAACGAACGTTGTACAATATAGTGAAGAAATCTAAAGAAGCGTCTTGCGAGGAAATTACAGAACGTATTATGGAACAATTAGCGGAAACATATCGTACAAGTGGTGATGATCGAACGGTGCTTGTAATGAAAATCGATCATGCACTGCCGAATTGGGCAGGTTTTTCCCCGTTAGAATTAAAAGCTTAAATTGCTCGATACATCTATCAATCTATACGAGATTCAATCCTCGAAGTGGGTGTCTTCTGTCTGAAAATACTAAATGAATCAACTCCACTTATGAATGGCAAACGATGGTTTCATATGCTATAAGTGGAGTTTCTTTACGAAGTGGGAGGGTGTGCGTGATGGAAAACCTTGAAAAATCATTATTACAATATATACAAGAGCATGCATTAATGCATGCAAATGAACGCCTTCTAGTGGCCTGTTCAGGTGGTGTCGATTCCATGGTCTTACTCCATTTATTGCATCAATATGAAGCTCAATTACAAGTTACAATTGGTGCTGCACATGTTGATCATATGTTGCGTGGCGCGCAATCGGCGGCGGACGGCGATCTCGTTCGAACATTTTGTAAGGAAAGACATATTCCATTTTATAGTGGTGCGGTTGCAGTACCTGAAAAACTCCAGCAGAAAAATGGAAATGTACAGCAAATTTGTCGAGAAGGGCGCTATCAGTATTTAGCGAAAGTTATGGACAAAGAAGGTTATGATGTACTAGTTACTGCACATCATGGGGAAGATCAATTAGAAACGTTATTAATGCAGTTAACGAAAGGTCGTTCATTACTAGGCATGCCGATTCAAAGAACATTTCATAAACAACGATTAGTACGACCATTATTATTCGCTGACAAAACCATGCTGTATCGTTATGCTGAGTGGCATTATATCCCATTTCGTGAGGATCCTAGCAATCGTACGCATGATTATATGCGCAATCGTTTTAGACATACAATCATTCCCAAATTGTTGGATGAAAACGAGTCACTTGTGTACGCTGTTGCAAAAGTTGCACAAGATGCACAAGAGGATGAACGATACTTACAAAAATTGACTGAAAGTTGGTTGCAAGACCATTTACAATGGACGGATGACGGGTATCCGATGATGTGTATCGAATCATTCCGGCGAATGGATTCCGCTTTACAAAGGCGCGCAATTCCTCTACTATTGAATTATCTTTACGATCAAAAACATCCAGTCTTTTACAAGTCAGACATGATTGATCAAATTCTTCAACATATTCAAAGAAATGAAGGAAATGTATCAATTGACCTACCTGACGATTTTCAATTTATTCGAGAATATCATCTTTTTTTATTTCGCAAAAAAAATGAGACTCAATTAGCTGAAAAACACTTGCCTAAAGGACAATTTGTTGCTTGGGGTGAGGAGCTCTGGCTTTATTGGGATGAAATTGAACAAGTACAACAAGAAGTGCTTTCTGAAGCGAAAGAAATCACTTTTTTTCATATTGATGAAAATGCTTTGCCACTTTCGGTGCGAACGCGACGAGATGGGGATCGCATGTTTATCAAAGGATTAAATCGTAAGAAAAAAGTATCAAGAATGATGATCGATGAGAAAGTAGGCCGTACGGTAAGGGAGCAATTACCCCTCATTGTTACAAATGATGGAGAAGTAATTGCCATCCCAACTTTGCGCTATGGATGTCATTTCACAATGGAAAAAACAAAAAATCGTGAATACATATTTATCGTAGGACGACAATAAATAGGAGGAACCAAATATGTTACAAAATGATATTAAAGAAATATTAATTAATGAAGAGGAATTAGACAAGAAAGTGTCTGAGCTTGGCGCGCAATTAACAGAGGAATATAAAGATAAATTTCCACTTGCGATTGGGATTTTAAAAGGTGCATTACCGTTCATGGGCGACTTATTAAAAAAAATGGACGTTTTTGTTGAGTTAGATTATATGGACGTTTCAAGTTACGGAAATGCAACGGTTTCTTCAGGTGAAGTGAAAATCATCAAAGATTTAAACACAAGCATTGAAGGGCGCGACATTTTAATTGTAGAAGATATTATTGACAGCGGGAAAACATTAAGCTATTTAGTAGACTTATTTAAATACCGTAAAGCAAATTCGATTAAAATTGTTACGTTATTAGATAAGCCAAGCGGTCGAAAAGTGAACTTAAAAGCAGATTATGTTGGGTTTGAAGTACCAGATGCATTCGTCGTTGGATATGGTTTAGATTATGCTGAAAAATATCGTAACTTACCGTACATTGGTGTGCTGAAAAAAGAAATTTACTCATTTTAATTGAAAAGAGTGGTACATTTTTTGTGGTATGCATTTGTTTTGAATGATAAGGCATTTTCGTTGTAGAAAAGCCGGTTTTTATGGTAAGATTTACAATAGTTTTCTGTATTCACTTATGCAGGATTTATGTAATCAAAATGGCATAAGAATGCGTTAAATTATTTTGGATAAGCGCCTCCGTCATTACACGAGTTTAGAAATTTTTTACAGTAACGAAGAACTTTAGTGTCATATAGAACGAGGCATAATTGATTGAAAATGGGGAGGCTTTGGGATGAATCGAATATTTCGATATTTTCTATTGTATGGATTCATATTCCTAGCAATCATGGGTATTTTTGGTTCGTTTAACAGTCCGAATCCAAAAACGAAGCCACTTACGTACAATGAGTTTATCGTTGCGTTGGAAAAAGGCGATGTAAAAGAAGTTACATTCCAACCAGATCAACTTGTTTATGTTGTCAGTGGGACTATGAAGGACTATGAAAAAGGGGAAGAATTCTTAACGAATGTTCCTCAAAATGATGAAGTGTTATTGAACGATATTCGTGAAATTGCCACTTCAACAAACACAGAAGTAGAGTTTTTAAAAGCACCTGAGAAAAGTGCATTACTTTCGTTTTTCACAGGTTTAGTACCATTTATTATTATTTTCATTTTATTCTTCTTCTTACTTAACCAAGCACAAGGCGGCGGTGGCGGTCGTGTGATGAACTTTGGTAAAAGTAAGGCGAAACTACACACAGATGAAAAGAAAAAAGTTGGCTTTAAAGATGTAGCGGGTGCAGATGAAGAGAAACAAGAGCTTGTAGAAGTTGTTGACTTCTTGAAAGATCCACGCAAATTCATTGAAGTCGGCGCTCGTATTCCGAAAGGGATTTTACTTGTAGGTCCCCCAGGAACAGGTAAAACATTATTAGCACGTGCCGTTGCGGGTGAAGCTGGCGTACCATTCTTCTCGATTTCTGGTTCGGATTTCGTTGAGATGTTCGTTGGGGTCGGTGCTTCGCGTGTACGTGATTTATTTGAAAATGCGAAGAAAAATGCACCTTGTATTATTTTCATTGATGAGATCGATGCAGTTGGTCGTCAACGTGGTGCCGGTTTAGGTGGCGGTCATGATGAGCGTGAACAAACATTAAACCAATTACTTGTTGAAATGGATGGCTTTGGCGAAAACGAAGGAATTATTATCGTTGCGGCGACAAACAGACCAGATATTTTAGACCCAGCATTATTACGTCCTGGTCGTTTTGACCGTCAAATTACAGTAGGTCGTCCAGATGTCAAAGGAAGAGCAGCCGTATTAAAAGTACATGCACGCAATAAACCTTTAGACGATTCAGTGAATTTAGAAGCACTAGCACAAAGAACACCTGGTTTCTCGGGTGCTGATCTAGAAAACTTATTAAACGAAGCGGCACTTGTTGCGGCGAGACGAAATAAGAAGAAAATTGATATGTCCGATATCGATGAAGCAACGGACCGTGTCATTGCAGGTCCTGCGAAAACAACACGTGTGATTTCTGATAAAGAACGTAATATTGTAGCCTTCCACGAAGCGGGACATGTTGTGATTGGGTTAACATTGGATGACGCGGAAATTGTTCATAAAGTGACCATTGTACCACGCGGTCAAGCAGGCGGATATGCAGTGATGCTTCCGAAAGAAGATCGTTACTTTATGACGAAGCCAGAATTACTGGATAAAATTGCGGGATTACTCGGCGGACGCGTTGCGGAAGAGATTGTACTTGGTGAAGTATCAACTGGTGCACATAATGACTTCCAACGTGCCACAGGCATTGCACGTTCTATGGTTACGGAATATGGTATGAGTGATAAACTCGGACCGCTTCAATTCGGTCAATCACAAGGCGGAAATGTCTTCTTAGGAAGAGACTTCAGTTCTGAACAAAATTATTCAGAATCAATCGCGTATGAAATTGATCAAGAAATGCAAAGAATTATTAAAGAACAATACGAGAGAACGAAACAAATCTTAACGGAAAAACGTGACTTACTCGATTTAATTGCAAAGACATTGTTAGAAGTAGAAACATTAGATGCTGAGCAAATTAATCATTTGAAAGATCACGGTACATTACCGGAACGTTCTTATGACAATAACGGAAATGATGACAAGCCTGTCGTAGAAGAAGAGAAGAAATCAGCTCTTCCTGATTTAACAGGCGCGGGAAGTGATCCATCGACAGGTGATTTACCATCTGAAGAGATACCTCAAGACCGCCCATCAAATCCAATTCAAGAAGAGCGTAGAGATTAATGTTCATATGAGAAGAACCAATTGTCAGTAGACAATTGGTTCTTTCTTTATCAATGATCAATTTATGACTGTACGTCACGAAATAAATGGTTTATCGAAGCGGAGTAAAGCATAACGGTCACATTGGAAATCAACGATATAAAAAAGTGAGGCATTGATATCGTCCCAAAAACTTGATATTGAACCTTCTTTCAATAAGTTGTCAAGATTGAAAATGTCATCATAAATAGAAGTTCAATATAAAAAAGTGTATATATATTTTGTTCCGCTGTAAATATGGTATGATATGGTGGAAAATGTCGAAGTTAGCGAGGAAAAAGAACATGATTTTAGTAATGGATACAGGGAATACAAATATTGTTTTAGGTGTATATGAAGGTAAAACATTAAAATATCATTGGCGAATGGAAACGTATCGACATAAAACAGAAGACGAATATGCAATGCAAGTAAAATCGCTATTTACGCATGTCGGTCTTACATTTGAAGAAATTGAAGGGATTATTATATCGTCTGTAGTTCCACCAGTAATGTTCCCGTTAGAGCAAATGTGCCGTAAATATTTTGGGATTAAGCCACTAGTCGTCGGTCCTGGTATTAAAACAGGTTTAAATATTCAATATGAAAATCCACGTGAAGTTGGTGCTGACCGTATCGTTAACGCCGTAGCTGCGATTGAAGAATATGGTAGCCCGCTCATTATTGTCGACTTTGGTACAGCGACAACATATTGTTATGTGAATGAAAACGGTGGCTATATGGGTGGCGCGATTGCACCAGGGATTGGCATTTCGATGGAAGCGTTATTTAATCGTGCGTCAAAATTACCGCGAATTGAATTAACGCGTCCTGAAAACGTAGTTGGGAAAAATACAGTATCGGCAATGCAAGCTGGAATTGTCTTCGGTTATGTTGGTCAAGTAGAAGGAATCGTTGCGCGCCTAAAAGCACAAAGTAAAGTAGAACCAAAGGTCATAGCAACAGGTGGGATGGCTGATTTAATTGCAAGTGAATCACCAGTAATTGATGTTGTCGACAACTTTTTAACATTAAAAGGATTACATTTGATTTACGAAAGAAATCAATAAAGGAGTATATCGATATGACAAAAGATTATATTGTAAAATCATTAGCGTTTAACGGAGAAATTCGCGCATATGCAGTGCGTTCGACGGATACAGTTTCAGAAGCACAGCGTCGTCATGATACATGGCCGACAACGACAGCAGCACTTGGTCGTTCAATGACAGCAGCTGTTATGATGGGAACTATGGTTAAAGGTGAAGATAAATTAACGATTAAAATTGAAGGGAATGGCCCGATTGGTCCGATGGTAATCGATGCCAATGGTCATGGAGAAGTTCGTGGGTATGTGACGAACCCACATGTGAACTTTGAAGCAAATGAACAAGGTAAACTAGATGTTCGGCGTGCAGTTGGGACAGAAGGAATGTTAACGGTTGTCAAAGATGTCAATATGAAAGACTTCTTTACAGGTCAAATTCCGCTTGTATCAGGTGAAATTGCAGAAGACTTCACACAATACTTTGTTGTGTCAGAACAAGTCCCATCAGCGGTGGCTTTAGGTGTACTTGTTAATCCGGATGATTCTGTAAAGGCAGCAGGTGGCTTTATTATTCAAGTTATGCCGGGTGCATCGGAAGAAACGATTAGTGTATTAGAAGAACGTATTAGCAAAATGGATCCGATTTCAACAATGATTGATGAAGGATTAACGCCGGAAGAAATTTTATATCAAGTGCTTGGAGAAGAAAACGTTCAAATTTTAGATACGGTTGATGTAGCATTTACATGTAATTGTTCAAAAGAACGTTTTGGTAATGCGATTATTGGTTTAGGCGAACAAGAACTAGTAGCAATGATTGAAGAAGATGGGAAAGCGGAAGCAAGTTGTCATTTCTGTTCAGAGTCATATGAGTATCCTAAAGAAGAACTGGAAGGCTTCTTAGATGAAATTCGTTCGCAAGCAAACTAATTCTGAACCATCATCTTCAAAACCAACTCGAAAATTACGCAGAGAAGTTCTTGTTGCAATCATTGGTGTTCTTTTAGTAATGAACCTTATATGGTTCGTTGCATGGCTCATCCCATCATCTCCAGAAGGGAAAGAAGAAGTTGCTTCAGTAGACGGCAAAACGATTACAAGAGAAATGTGGCTGTCCGCAATGGAAGAGAAAATTGGACGCGAAACATTGAAAGAACTTGTCGATCAAGAAGTGATGCAAGCAGCCGCAAAAGAGTATAAAATTTCTGTATCGAAAAAAGAATTGAATACAGAGATTGCATTATTGCAAGCTAGAGGTGAAGATGCATACGTCGGGTTAGACCTAGACAAAGGACGAGAGTTGGTCCAATCATCGCTTATACTAGAAAAAGTGCTAACGAAAGATATTGTCATTGATGAAAAAGAACTTAAAAAACATTATGAAGACCAGAAGGATTTGTATCATATCGAAACTGCTTACCGCCTATCGATGATTAAAGTGCAAACTGCAGAAGAAGCAGAACAAACCATCAAAGAGTTAAAAGATGGCTCTGATTTTTCAGCTTTAGCAAAAGAGAAGTCTATCGATATTCAATCGGCCAGTCTTGGTGGAGATCTAGGCTATGTCAATCAATCAAGCGAATATGTAGATCAAACGATTATTGATGCCGCAAGTAAGTTGAAAAAAGGCAAAGTAAGTAAACCAATCAAATTATCAGATGATACGTATGCTGTCATTATGTTAAATGATAAAATTAAAGGAAAGAAATTTAAGTTTAAAGAAGTAAAAGATCATATTCATCGTCAACTTGCAATGGAGCAACTACCAGATAAAGTAACACCAGATGCGTTTTGGAAAGATTTTGACGTTGAATGGTTTTATGAATCATAAAGTAAAAGACATTTTTAAGGAAGATGATTTCTTGAAAATGTCTTTTTTCATTCCTCATTCGCATGAGAGAAAAGATTGACAAATGGAATAGAGAAGGTGTACGATGAATATATTAAATCATACTAAAATAGTAGGGATTAAAAAGGAGCGGCTAATATGACAGTGATTGGAAACAGTATTGCAGATTTAGTTGGAAAAACGCCTTTAGTGAAATTAAATCGTTTAACAGGGGAAAACGATGCGGATATCTATGTAAAATTAGAATATTTTAACCCTGGATCGAGCGTAAAAGATCGAATTGCACTCGCGATGATCGAAGCGGCAGAGAAATCAGGGGATTTAACAGAAGATCGTACAATTATAGAACCAACAAGTGGAAATACAGGAATTGGGCTCGCGATGATTGCTGCAGCAAAAGGGTATCATACAGTACTTGTCATGCCGGATACAATGAGTTTAGAGCGTCGTAATTTATTACGTGCGTATGGGGCAGATTTAGTATTAACACCAGGTGCTGAAGGAATGAAAGGGGCTATTGCAAAAGCAGAGCAACTTGCAAAAGAGAACGGTTGGTTCATGCCTCAGCAATTTGACAATGAAGCGAATCCAGAAATTCATCGATTAACAACGGGACCTGAAATCCGCGATGCATTTGAACAAGTAGATGCATTTGTTGCAGGAATCGGAACAGGTGGAACGATTACAGGTGTGGGCTCAGTGCTAAAAGAGCGATTCGATGATGTGAAAATTATTGCAGTAGAACCGGAAGAATCGGCAATTTTATCAGGCGGAGAACCTGGCCCACATAAAATCCAAGGAATCGGTGCAGGATTTGTACCAAAAGTATTACAAACAGATATTTATGACGAAATTATTCGTGTATCTGGTGATGATGCCTATGAAACAGCAAGACGCACAGCACGTGAAGAAGGAATTCTTGGCGGGGTTTCGTCTGGAGCAGCAATTTTTGCCGCAATGCAAGTAGCGAAAGAACTTGGAAAAGGGAAAACCGTCGTAGCATTATTACCATCAAATGGTGAACGTTACTTAAGTACACCACTATATGCATTTGAAAATTAATGTGAAGAAGAAGACAGTCTGTTGATTGTCTTCTTTTTTTATGGAATCAATGAAAAGAAGCAAAGAATGATAAAAAAGCGGTTCATCATATAAAAATGATACGAAATACGGTAAAATATAATCATTAAACGGTATCCAGGAGGATTACGATGACAAAAACAATCGTGCCGGCCTATACGGCTAAACAAATGACACAAGAGCAATTTTATCATGCATATACGTATTTAGCAGAACGTGAAGAAGAGCATATATTATTGGAAAGCGGTCGAGATGGACAATATTCTATTGCAGGCGTCTCCCCATTGGCGACACTACAAGCAATGACTGAAAATCAGTTAACAATCACCTGGCGTCACGGAGAAAAAGAATATATAACAGGAGATCCGCTACAATCACTAACGACATTCGTTGAACAGTATGGTGTATCGGCGCATCCAGCGTTACCCTTTTATCAGGGCGGTGTGCTTGGGTTTATTAGCTATGATTATGTGCGATATTATGAAACATTGCCAAATGACACAAAAACTGTAACGGATACGCCTGATGTACATTTTTATTTATTCGATGAATGGGCAGTGTACGATATTGCAAATGAACAAGCATATTTTATGACGCTTCATGAAGAGCAGGACATGGCTGAAGCGGTTGCCCAAAAATGGTTGCATGCTGCAGAAAAAGCGCAACAAGTACAATTCACTGAGAACGTATTGGAAGTTGAAGAAGAAGAACTTGAAGTGTCAGTCACAGGCCCTCAATTTGAACAGATGGTTCGCGATGTTCAGTCGTATATTGCGAATGGTGATGTGACACAAGTGAATTTATCCGTCCGTCAATCAAAAAAAATAACAGTTTCACCTTTAACATTATATGGTGCGCTACGTAAAGTGAATCCATCCCCGTATATGGCTTCCATTGGTGCAAAAACATTTGATGTTGCTTCAAGTTCACCAGAATTATTAATTAAAAAGCGTGGTCGTCAAATCGAGACACGCCCAATTGGTGGCACGCGCAAACGAGGCACTACGGAAGAGGAAGATCTCGCGAATGAACAAGAATTATTGCGAGATGAGAAGGAACGCGAAGAACATTTAATGTTAGTGGCATTAGAAAAAGATGATTTTTCGAAAGTATGTATCGACGGTTCAGTCGAAGCGAATGAACTACTTGTTATTGAACGCTACTCACATGTGATGCATTTAGTGTCAAATATTCGTGGAACAGTACGTGAAGATGCGTCGAATGCAGATATTGTGAAAGCTGTTTTCCCTGGTGGAACGATTACAGGCGCACCAAAAGTTCGTACGATGGAGATTATTGAACAGTTAGAGCCTGAAAAACGAGGATTATATACAGGGTCTATTGGTTGGTTAGGCTTTAACGGTGATATGGAATTAAACGTCGTCATCCGTACGGCATTTATTCAACAAGAACAAGTTCATATTCAAGCAGGTGCAGGGCTTGTTGCCGCATCAATTCCACATGCCGAGTATGTGGAATCACTTGCTAAAGGACGTGCATTATGGACAGCGAAGCACATTGCAGAGCAAAGTCAAGACGTATAGGGGGAAAAGTTTATGCTATGTTGGATGAACGGAGAATATATGGAACAACATCAACTACGTATTTCACCGTTTGATCATGGCTTTTTATATGGTGCGGGCTTCTTTGAAACATTTCGTACGTATAATGGAAAACTCTTTCTATTTGAGGCGCATATGGCACGCTTACAAGAAGCATTAAATCACTTTCGAATTGTCATGCCTTATTCAAAAGAGGATATTTATGAAGTCGTACAAACATTAGACAAAGCAGCTGGTTATACAGATGGTTATTTTCGATTGAATGTTTCAGCAGGCGTACATGATATCGGGTTAGCACCGGATGCATATACAGAACCGAATGTCATCGTCTTTCGAAAAGCATTGCCACCAGTGTCGCAAGGCGTGACGAAGGCAGGAGTGTTTTTACACACGCCAAGAAGAGCACCAGAAACAAGCAAACGTTATAAATCGCATCACTTTCTTAATAATATAGATGGCCGTTTTGAACTGCCATCGTTGAAAGCACATGAAGGAATATTTTTAACAGAAGAAGGTTTTATTGCCGAAGGCGTCACGTCTAATGTGTTTTGGGTGACGGATCATTGCTTATATACGCCTAGTGAAGAGACCGGAATATTAATGGGAACGACGCGTCAATTTATCATCCAATTAGCAGGCGACATCGGTTTGGAAGTTGTGGAGGGTTTATTCCAAAAAGAAGACCTGTTGAAAGCAGATGAGGTGTTTGTAACGAATGCAGTTCAAGAAATGGTTCCGCTACATGCAATTGAAGACACCCTATTCAGCGGCAATAAAGGGGTTTATTACAATGCGTTACATACCAAATATCAACAAGCAATAAAAGAAGGAAGGTAGTAAAAGATGGAGTTAGCGTATGCAACAGATACTTATCAATTTGGCAATGTGACACTCGACTTTCGACAAGAAACGATTGTCATGGGTATTTTAAATGTCACACCTGATTCTTTTTCAGATGGTGGACAATACAGTGAGATTGAATTGGCATTAAAACATGTAGAACAAATGTTAGCTGATGGTGCGAAGATTATTGATATCGGTGGGGAATCAACAAGACCTGGTCACAAGCCTGTATCGTTAGAAGAAGAATTAGCACGAACAATTCCTATAATTGAAGCAATTTCAGCAAAGTTTGATTGTGTGATTTCAATTGATACATATAAAGCAAAAGTGGCAGAAGAAGCACTGAAAGCAGGCGCACACATTATTAATGACATTTGGGGCGCAAAACGTGAGCCTGAAATTGCTAAAGTAGCCGCGGCGTATAACGCACCCATTATTTTAATGCACAATCGTGAGGAAGCAGTTTACGAGAAGCCCTTAGCAGAAGAAATCGAAGCGGATTTACAAGAAAGCATTCAAATTGCTTTAGATGCGGGTGTACCGAAAGCGCATATTTGGTTAGATCCCGGCATTGGTTTTGCAAAAGACACAGCTGAAAACATCATTGCAATGCAAGCTTTAGCGGAAGTTGTGCAGATGGGCTATCCTGTTTTACTTGGCACGTCTCGTAAATCATTAATTGGTAATGTGCTAGAAATACCGGTAGAAGAACGTTTGGCCGGGACAACAGCAACGGTTTGTTATGGTATTGAAAAAGGGTGCCACTTAATGCGTGTCCATGATGTGAAAGAAATTTCTCAAGCAGCACATATGATGGATGTATTAATTGGCAAAACAGCATATGAAGGGTGATGGATGAAGTGGATTATATTCATTTGAATGAAATGGCATTTTATGGTTACCATGGTGTGTTAAAAGAAGAGACAGTGTTAGGGCAGCGGTTTAAAACAACCGTTTCATTAGCAACAGATTTACAAGCAGCTGGTCAAACAGATGATTTAGCAAAAACAGTGAACTATGCGGAAGTGTACACAATTTGTAAGGAAATTATTGAAGGTGAGCCGAAGCAATTAATTGAAGCAGTAGCTGAAGCGATTGCGCAAAAGGTATTAACGACGTATGAAGGGCAAGTAAAAGGCGTCCGTGTACAACTCATTAAGCCAGATCCACCTATCCCTGGGCATTATACGTCAGTAGCAGTAGACATTACGCGAGGTACATTTGCATGAATATCGCGTATTTATCAATCGGCTCAAATATCGGTGACCGAGAACAATATTTACGAGAAGCCGTAGAAGCGTTGCATACATCACCTAACATCTCCGTCATACAAGTTTCTTCTATATATGAAACCGCACCTGTCGGGTACACAGACCAAGCAGATTTTTTAAACATTGCTGTACAACTTGAAACAACACTTGCGCCTGAAGCATTACTCGATGTATGCCAGGAAATTGAACAAACATTGGGGCGAGAGCGCATCATTCGTTGGGGACCTAGAACGGTAGACCTTGACATTTTACTTTATAATCAAGACAATATTGAAATGGAACGTTTACTTGTCCCTCATCCACGTATGAGTGAAAGGGCGTTCGTACTCATTCCTTTACTTGAAATTGCACCTAATAGCAAAAACCCGATAAATGGAAAGCTATTTTCAGAAGAAGCGGCTGTCCAAGATGAAGGGGTCTATATTTGGAAGCAATGGGCATAGAGGAGTAGCAAACTTATTTCCAAAATGTGTAGAGCTTAATTTGTACAAAACTTACATTAAGCGTGATGGAATCGAGTCGTTGAAGCACAACTGTTTGTGAGAGACTGTAAGTTTATGTACAATAAAGAAAGCTATCATCATAAAACAGCATTATTGTGAAATCGTTTAAATAATAGAAAACTTAAACAAGGAGTGTATTACATGTCACACTTAGATGAATTAAATGACCAACTTTTGGTGAGACGCCAAAAGATGCAAGACATGCGTGAAAAAGGACAAGATCCATTCGGTTCAAGATTCGAACGTACGCATCTATCAAGCGAGATTAAAGCAGCATACGATACTTACTCGAAAGAAGAATTAGAAGAAGCAGCACATGAAGTAACAATCGCTGGTCGTATTATGACGAAACGCGGTAAAGGAAAAGCGGGATTTGCACATGTGCAGGATCTAGCTGGTCAAATTCAAATTTATGTACGCCAAGATGCAATCGGTGAAGAAGCTTATGAACTATTCAAATCAGTAGATTTAGGCGATATTGTTGGCATCACAGGTGTTGTATTCAAAACAAAAGTAGGGGAGTTATCAGTAAAAGCGAAAGAATTTACGTTTTTAACAAAATCACTCCGTCCACTACCAGAGAAGTTCCACGGCTTACAAGACGTGGAACAACGTTATCGACAACGCTACTTAGATTTAATTTCGACAGAAGGCAGTAAAGAAACATTTATCCTACGTAGTAAAATTATTCAATCAATGCGCCGTTACTTAGATAGTCAAGGCTTCCTTGAAGTTGAAACGCCAATGCTGCACTCCATTGCAGGGGGCGCATCAGCACGTCCGTTTGTGACACATCATAATGCGTTAGACATGACGTTGTATATGCGTATTGCAATTGAATTACATTTAAAACGTCTAATCGTTGGTGGATTAGAGAAGGTATATGAAATCGGTCGCGTATTCCGTAACGAAGGAATCTCTACACGCCATAACCCAGAATTTACAATGATTGAATTATATGAAGCATACGCAGACTATAAAGACATTATGGCGTTAACGGAAAATATGGTCGCACATATCGCACAAGATGTACTAGGAACAATGGAAGTAACATATGGCGATGATGTAATTGATTTATCTCCAGGATGGACACGTCTCCATATGGTAGATGCGATTAAACAATATACAGGTGTGGACTTCTGGAAGGAAATGACGAAAGAAGAAGCACATGCATTAGCAAAAGAGCATAATGTAGAAGTTACAGAAATGATGGAAGTAGGCCATGTGTTAAATGAATTCTTCGAACAAAAGGTAGAAGAACAACTTGTACAACCAACATTTATTTATGGTCATCCAGTTGAAATTTCTCCATTAGCGAAGAAAAATCCCGAAGATGAACGATTCACAGATCGCTTTGAATTATTCATCGTACGTCGTGAGCATGCGAATGCATTCACAGAGTTAAACGATCCAATTGATCAACGTGAACGTTTCGAAGCACAACTTGTTGAAAAGGAACAAGGTAATGACGAAGCGCATGAAATGGACGAGGACTTCATCGAGGCATTAGAATATGGTTTACCGCCAACAGGTGGCTTAGGAATTGGTGTTGACCGACTCGTGATGTTGTTAACAAATTCACCATCTATTCGAGACATTCTATTATTCCCACAAATGCGTTCGAAAGATTAATATCAAGTGAACAAAACACTTCGGAGATCATGAATAAGATTTCCGGGGTGTTTTGTTCATTTTCGGACAGAAGCTGCCTTCCTCAATCGCGTGTAAGGCAAAACTCAACGAGTGGGAGTAGTTCAATCAGGTACTATAATGGTTGCAATGGAAATCAACGATACACGAGGCGACACATTGATTATATTGCCCAACATTTGGTATGGAACTATAAAAATTGGTCAACGTGGGACTACAATATCACTCCGTGAGAATAAAAAATGCAGAGCAGTACATATTGGTAAGGAGTGAAAAGTGATTTGTGAATAGGATAGATAGAATAGGTAAGAAGAATTTGATTTGTATAAGGTTAAGGCTGGTAATCATTTTTGTCAGTCATTTATTAAGAAAACGTATGAGAAGCGGTTTATAAATTCATTTTTCGGGAAGAAAATTAGAAGGTTCGTAGATTGTTATACGTGATAAAACCTTTTGGACAAAGGGTTTGTAAAGTTGCAGTATATAGTGCCTAATAAAATAAAAGTTTTTCTTAAATAAAGTGTTGCATTTATAAAAAGAAGTTGGTATAGTTATAAACGTTGCTTCGAGCGACACGAATCGACAACAACTTCATGAAAAAAGATTTTTAAAAAACTTTTCAAAAGTTGTTGACAATGAAATTTATACATGATATATTATAAGAGTTGCTTCAAGCGACATCAAATAATTATCAAAACATGAACTTTGAAAACTGAACAACAAAAC